>Ga0075431_100008262_pt1 | contig 10406 bp, 6 predicted proteins | sample RhiMetdeltSRZDD5_FD_75297 | JGI IMG/M metagenome (GOLD analysis project Ga0075431, IMG submission 75297) | Populus rhizosphere microbial communities from Tennessee, USA - Rhizosphere MetaG P. deltoides SRZDD5 | ecosystem: Host-associated > Plants > Roots > Rhizosphere > Soil | place: USA...
GTCGATTCCTCCGCCGACCGGGTCTCGAGCAGCAGCCGCGATATCGAAGCGATCGACGGAAGCGCCTCGCCCCGAAATCCCAGCGTGGCGATGGAGAGCAGATCTTTGACGTCGCGCAGCTTGCTCGTCGCGTGGCGTTCAAACGCCAGCATCGCGTCGTCGCGCGACATGCCGCAGCCGTCGTCGGAAATGCGGATCAGCCGTCGTCCGCCAGATTCGATATCAATGCGGAAATGTGTCGCGCCTGCGTCGAGGGAATTTTCGAGGAGCTCTTTGACAACGGAAGCGGGCCGCTCAACCACCTCCCCGGCCGCGATCTTATTCGCTACCTGATCGGGGAGAACGCGGATACGACCCATTGAACTACTTTATCGCGACTCCTCGCTCTTCAAGCAATTCGCCTGTCACCTGAAGCAACCGAAGGACGTTCCGCCGGTACTGCACCGATTCAGTGACCACAGTCGATTCGGCTCTGTTGAGATTGCTTTGAGCAGTGATTACGAATTGGATCTGGCTGGTTCCAAGCTCGTATTTCCTGTTCTCCGCTTCCAAGGCCAATTTGGCGAAATCGCGCGATTTGACGGCTAGTTCGACGGCAGTCTTGCTCGCCTCAACCTGGTTGATAGCGTTTAGCACGTCGAGGCGGATCGTTTGCTCGATGCCCCGAACCTGCAGCGTATCGCGACGTTTGGCGATGACGGCGTCGGCCATATCAGCCGAAGCAGCGCGATTTTTGATGGGGAGCCGCAGTCTTAAGCCAAATCCGTAAACCGGGTAGCCGAAACCCCACATTTGGCTGAAGGCATCGCCGTAGCCGCCAGGGATTATTTGCGTGATCGGCGTTGACTCGCCCAGATCATTAAACACATTCCTACGAACGTAACCAGTGCCGCCGCGGCCCTGACTGGTATAGAGGCCAGTTAGGGAAAGGTCCGGCCGCATCGCGTTACTGACTTGCCGTATGGTCAGATCATCAATATCCAGATCCTGCGCCGCGGACTTCAAATCAGGGCGCATTGTCATAGCCTTTGCGATCATAGCCTCGGGGTCGGGAGCGCCGGAGTTGGTTGGAGGTGCCGGCGCCTCGGTGAGCACGATCGGTAATGCACGGATGTTTGGATCCAGATCGGCGCCAATTTGTTTGCGGATAGCGTCATCCTGTTGCAGCACTTGGTAGCGAGCCTGGGAAACATTAGCTTGCGCCTGCACGAAGGTGAGCTCAGGCTGATAAATGTCGAGTTTGGAGATCGCGCCCAGTTCGAGCTCCCGCTGCGAGCGTTTCAGGAACTTATCGGCGACATCGAGATTGCTCTCCTGGACTCGAAGATTCTCGCGGAGTTGGACACCCAACCAATAGACCAACTCGGCGTCCCTGATCAAAGTGATCAACGTACTCTTCAAATCGTATTCCGATTTGCGAACACGGCTATGCGCCAGGGTGATCGGCAGGCGGTTGATGAATGACCCGCGATTCCGCAGCAGTGGCTGGCTGAAGCTGAATTGAAGGTCGCTTCGAAATGCAGGGTTGAAATTTTGGAACCCGCTATTGCTGGTGCTCTTCGATTCCGCAAATCCGACTGTATAGTTGGTGCCACTAGGAAGCAGCTGCGTGTAGCTGAAATTCAGCGGCTGGCTCAACTGCTGAAGTGTCGACGCGCCAGCCAGCGCGTCGGTGGGTAGGGATTTGGTGCGAGTGCTGTTGAAATTCGCCTGCGCAAAAGGGTCGAACGGCGCATGTCCACGCAGAATAGCGTTTTGGGCCGTGTCCACAGCCAATCGTGAAATTTGGATGTCCGTATTGTTCGCCATCACCAGCTCGAGATAGTTGCGCAGCGAAAGCTCGAGCTTGCCGTCGACCACGGAGTCAGAGAGCTTGACCGGCGGCAGCATCTCCACTTTCACCTTTGGAGTGGAAAAGGTCTCGCGAAAATACGACGGCTTCGGAAAGAAGTTTTTATCCTGCGCCGGCAAGGTCAATACAAATATGAGAAGGGCGGCCGTGATTTTTGTTGTCATACAGTCTAATTACTCGTAGCGAATCGCTTCGATAGGATCCAGTTTAGCCGCTTGGACGGCTGGATAAATTCCGAACAGCAGTCCAATCAGGACCGAAACGCCGAAAGCCACGGCGATCGAGCTCGTCGTCACGACCGTCGCATAACCGGCTTGCAGCGAAATAATGCGGGAAAGGCCCACGCCGAACCCGATTCCCATTAAGCCGCCGAGGAAGGAAATCATCACCGCCTCGGTCAGAAACTGCCGGACAATATCACCCTGCCGGGCCCCGATCGCGCGCCGGATTCCGATTTCGCGCGTGCGCTCGAGCACGGTCGCCAGCATGATATTCATGATTCCGATGCCGCCGACCAACAGCGAAATGCCCGCGATACAAATCATGACGAAGGCGAAAATTTGATTCGTTGCCTGTTTCTGCTTCAGCAAACCGGCCGGAACCACCACCGTGAAATCGCCGGCGTCCTTGTGTGTCGAGGCCAGAATCGCCCGGACGACGCCTTCGGTTTCGATCGAATCTGTTCCCGGCTTCACCCGGATATAGATGCCGTCGATCTCGTCCTTAAGCCAGCTCATGTTGTCGTCAAATCGGCGCATGACGGTGTTGAGCGGTGCGATCACGATGTTGTTGCGATTACCTGCGCCCCCCTCGTCGGAATCCGAGCTGCCCTGCGGCGCCATCACGCCGATCACTTGCAGCCACGTTTCATTCAATTTGACGTACTTTCCGATCGCATCGTCGAAGCCGAGTAGATTGACTTTCGCCGCCTCGCCCAGCACGCATACCGCTTCGGAGCGCAGATTCTCATCCTCGGTAAAGAATCGTCCCGACACTACCCTCAAATTACCGATGTCTCTGAAGTTTGGTAGCACGCCGATGAGCTGCGGCAGTTCCTGGTTCGTCTTAGGCAGCGTCTTCTGAGGTTTGAAACGCTTGCGCGGAGTGATCAATTCGATGCCGGCGATATTTTCTTTGATCGCGCGGTAGTCGCGGAACGTCAGCCCCGGCGAGATCGCTCGTACCGTTTGCAGCTCGTTCGGATCGTTCGCTTCCCGCGATTCGATGAAGATGTTGTTGACTCCCATCTGGTCAATCATGGCCAGCATCTCTTTTTCGACGCCCGCCGTGATAGAAAGCATCGCCACAACCGCTCCCACGCCGAAAATCATTCCCAGCATAGTGAGCAAACTGCGAAGTTTGTGGACCAGGAGGCTCGAAAGCCCCATGTAGAGTTCAGGCAGATAGCCGGAAAGCATGCTTATTTCCCCTTTCCGGCCGCGGGAGCGCCTGCTGCTGGCATCGCGCCCATGGATTTCTGCGAATCGGAACCTTTTTCCTTTTTGTTGCTCTTCTGCGCCGTCGGGTCACCGAGAGCGATCGTTTCGTCAGGTTTCAAGCCCTCGGCGATCACTGTCACCGACTCGCTGCGTTTTGCGATTTTCACCGCGCGCTCTTCGAAGCGCTGATCTGCCGGGTTCTGCACAAATACGACCTGGCGGCCGCCTTTTTCGAAAATCGCCTGATTGGGAACATGGATGGCGTCGGCTACTTTGTCCACCGTGATCTCCACATCGGCGAGCAGGCCTGGCCGAAGCAGGACGTCGAGCTGCGAGTCCTCCTCGGGAGGCAATGGCAGCTTAGCGTTCTCCCGATCTTTTTCCGCCTGATCTTGCGCGGCCGATCGAGCGCCTCCTGGTCCACCGGGACCGCCCGGTCCGCCGCGACCCATGCCTGCTGACTGCATAGCGTCCCGGATTTTTCCGACCAGCTTCGCACGGTCTTCAGGAGCGAGCTCTTCCATCTTCTTTCCCTTGAGCTCTTTCTCAATCTCCTTACGAACCTCGGCGGGGAGTTGTTCCATCATGCGGGCGAAGCGATCACCGCCGCCTCCACCGCCACGCGCTCCCTGAGCCCCCTGAGCTCCGCCTCCAGGTCCGCCAGGTGCGCGGGCCATGCGCCTCGCGCCGCCCGCGGATTCTCCCTGCGCCGCCTCGGGTCCCGGCGTTGGGCCAGGCATTCCGGCGATCATCATTGGGCCGGGTCCTTCACCGGGAGCCCCGCCCGGGGGCATTCCAGGCATGCCAGCCATCATGCTCCGCGCGGGAGCCTTGCTGGCGTTGTGAGCGGCGGTTTCGCTCACCTTGCGGATCTGCTCGGGAGTCGCGCCCAGGACGGTCATCAGCTCTTTCATGTCGACAGAGAATATGACGTCGAATTTCTTGCCCGGATCCCCACTAAATGGATCGGCGCTCGCCGTCGCGCTCATTCCCTTGATCTTGCCGTGGAACGTCTTGTCGGGAATCGCGTCAAGCTGGAACTTCACATCCTGGCCGTCCCGGAGATTGGCGCGGTCGAGCTCTCCGACTTTGGCGATAATCTCCATCTCGGACAGATCGAGCACCTCAGCCACCGGCGTCCCTGGCTGCAGCGTGTCGCCCTCGCGAATATCGGGGACCTGCTGGCCGAAGCTGCCCATAAACCCGCCACGGTTCTGGCGGACCGAAACCAGACCAGTGATCGGCGAGAGCAGCTTCGATTGCGCGATGCGCTGTCTTTCGCGCGAGACATCGATCATGCTCTTATTTTTCCTCTCGCGAAACACATCGAGCTCGGCCTGGGCCTGCGCCTGCCTCGACTTGATATCGCTCTGAAGCTGGGCGAGCCTCCGGCGCGACTCTTCGAGATTCAGAACGTTCTTCTTGGCGTCGATCTCGGAGATCAGCTCGTTCCGCTTCACTTCGAGCTCCGCGCGCCGCACCGTATAATTCGCCTTGAGCAGCTCCACCTGGTCCTGGTTATTGCGGATCGCCAGATCCGCCTGCGCTTTCTTAATCTGCTCGTCGATCTGCTCCACTTCGAGCAGGGTTTCCTCGAGGGCCGTTCGCCGCTCGGAATCGTCGAATTCGACGATCAGATCTTTTTCCTTGGCCAGCGACCCCAGAGGCGCAAGCTTGGTCACTTGGACGGTGGAAAACAGGTTTGGCGCCGTCAATGTCGCCGAACGGACCGCGCGTAGCTCACCGCGGGAATAGGCGCGGACGACTACGTCGCCCCGCCGGACTTTCGCCACCGCCACCGGCGCCTGCTTCTGCGGCATGTGGTCAAAGTAGCGGTAGCCCCCATAGGCGGCTCCTAAGACAGCTAACACCAATACAACGCGAATTAAGACTTTCATGGACAAAGTGGCGGATTAAAACGATTTAGAACTTCTTTTTAGCGCGTTTCGCTGCATCGGCAGGACTCTCCAGCGTCACCAGCTCGCCTTCCTTGAGCCCTTTCAGGATCACCAGGTCCTCTTCGTTGCGCCGTCCGACTTCGAGCGTGCGCTTTACAAACGCTTGACCCTGTTGAACATAGACAGCGGGCTTCCCCTTCTCAAGGAACGAGGCCCGGGACGGAATCAACAGCGCGCTCGGCTGCCGATCAATAATAATTTCCGCAGAAGCGGACATGCCGGGCCGCAGGCGGGGGTCGAGCGACTTCAACGTCGCTCGACACGGAAATACTTTGTCAGATGCGCCGAAACCTTTGAAAACCAAAGCCGCAATCGGGCTGATCCAGTCGAGCTCGGCGGTGAATTCCTTCTCCGGAATCGCGTCCACGCGGATTTTAACCGGCTGGCCGATTTTGAGTTTTCCGCGATCGACTTCTTCCAGCTTCAGTTCGATCCGCATTTCGCTCAGATCGGGAATTTCGGCGATGGCGGCGCCAGTCCAGGCATTGTCGCCCTCTTTAAATCGGGGCGGCGATTGCCCGAAGTTGCCGCCGGAGCGGAAATTGGGCAGAATATTCACGATTCCATCGATTGGCGCGATGATGACCATCTTCGACAGGTAGCTCTTCGATTGCTCGACATCGCGCAGCACCTTTTCCTTTTTCTGGTTCAGACGTTCAATATCGGCTTCGTGTTGAACCTTTCGGGAGTTGATGGCGGTCTCCACCTGCTTTTTCTCGCCCTCGGAGACTCCGACCTGAATCTTGCTCTTCGCGCCTTCAATCTCCGAAACGATTTCGGCCTTGCTAGCCTCTAGCACCGCTCGCTGGACGTTGTACTGAGCGGTCATCAGACTCATAGCATCGGCTTCGTTGTCGATGGTGTGAGTAGCTTTGGTTTGGACAATTTCACTGTCGGCAGCCCGGACGTTCGTCGTGCGCTCGAGGAGGTTCTGCTCCTGCTGGGCCGCGTCGAACTCCACCACTACTTGACCCTTCTTCACAGGACGTCCCGACTCGGCGAGCTTGACGATTCTGACATTGGGAACCTGAGGCGCGGCTAGCGTCACCGAACGCGTGCTCTTGATCTCACCCCGCGTCCGAACCGAGATGACAAAGTCCGCGCGTCGCACTTTGGCCACCGCAACATCGACTTCCGTCGATTCCGTCAACCGGTAAGCGGCGAACCCAGCGCCTCCGAAAAAGAGAACCGCGGCAGTCCAGCCCGCGATCTTGCTCTTTGTCGAGCGCTTCTGGCCTATTCTGATCTTTGGTTTTACATCCTTTGACATTTTTCTACGAACCTTTTGGTTGACCTGGCTCCTGCGGAATATCGAGGGCGACGACATCACCCTTATTCAGGCCGGAGCGCACTGCCACGGTGACATTGCTTCTGATTCCGACTTCGACCTCGCGCTTCCGCCAGCCCTCAGCGGATCGCAGGAACACAAATGGCTTGCCGCCGGCGGCGTCCTCAAAAACTGCCGCGGCCGGAGCTAAGGTGGCCTGCTGCTGGGATTCAAGAACGATCTCAGCGCTGGCCGAAAGATCCGGAAGCACCCGTGGATCTTCCTTTTCGAGCTTCAGCCGGATGGGGATTTGCCGCATGAAGTTCGGCCTGCGTCCTGCAACCGGCACGGCTCCGATGGAATAAACATGAGCAGGAAGCTCAAGCCCCGGATAAGCGTCCAGGCGAACGGTTGCCTTCATCCCGATGCGCAGGGAGTCTGCATCGACCTGATTGACGTTCGCGTTCACGACCATCGAACTGGGGTCGACAATCTGCATGAACATCTGACCAGGGAAAACCTGATCACCTTTGGCTACCTGCGTCATTTCCATCCCGCGCCGCATCGCCTGCATGACGATAAGGCCGTCCATAGGCGCCTTGAGAACCATCTTATCGGCGTTAGTTATCGATTTTTGAAGCTCGATTTTAGAGGTTTCGAGTGAGATTTCGGTATTTCGCAGATCCGCTTTCTGGGAAGTCGCCAGAAGTGGGACCTCCTTGAGGAGCTGTTGATAACGCGCGGCAGTTTCTTCGGCGGCGAGCTTCAAGCGTTCTGCATCGATCGCGGAGATCACTTCGATCGTCTTCAGATCGAGCTGCGCTTTTTCCATATCCGCCCTGGCAGCGCGGATCTTCTGCCTGTGCCCCTCGTCGGCCACAGCGAGACTGGCCCTGCGGTTCTTGATATTCAACTCGGCTTGCGTCACCGCGTCTTTGTAGTCGTCGATGCGGTTCAACATGTTTTCGCGATCGAATGCCGCTACAACCTCACCCGCTTTGACCTTGCCACCGGGGTTCGGCAGATCGAGCAGCACTAGCGCGAAGTCGCCCATGGCGCCACCACCGCCGCCCATGCCGCCACCACCACCCATCCCGCCGGCCATCATCGTGCCGCCGCCACCGCCGCCTCCTCCACCGCGACCAGGACGAGCGCCAGCGCCACCACCACCGCCTCCTCCACCACCGCCGCCGCTGCTACCACTACTTGTAGCTGCCGGAGCCGCGGCAGGCGCCGAACTCGAGCTTCCGCCACCGGAGGAGCCAGAATTTGAGCCACCCGCGCCGCCAAAACGGTTTGCTGAAGAATTGCGCGGCGCCGACGAGCTGGAAACAGCGCTTGCCGTATTCGATGAAGCAATCGAGACTGATGAGCTGCTGGGCGCCGCGCTGCTGCTAGCGCCTGCTCCACGCGACGACACCCGGTTACCCATCATGCTCCCGCGATTCCCCATTAGCCGGGGCGCGGTAATCGCGGCAAAGCGCTCGGCGCCAACTGAGCCACCGACCCGAAGCGTACGCTGCACGTCGCCGACAGAAACCACCGCCGTGCGAATCGCGATCGAAGCGGGGCCGCCACCGCCTTCTTTGGGGGTTAACCGATCACGGTTGAGATACGCTCCAGCGCCAGCGATGACTGCCAGCGCCGCCACTCCCCACCACAGACCTCGAGGCCGAGGCTTGGGCGGCAGGGGTTTCACGATCTCCGGCCGCGAGGGTCCGCGTTGCGGGAGAGCTCCACCGAGAGGATTTGACGCAGAAGCGCTCATAAGTTTGTAATCCTGGCCGGATTCCGGTCACTGTAATACTAGACCGCCGGAAGGCTATCTTGCAAGTATATAAGACGATGAGTCGATGGTAGAGGTTATGCCGTAGGGCAAGAATTCGCGGGGAACATAAGTGGATGAAAATACAAGGCTTACAACCCTCCTTACAATCCCCTTACAATTCACTTGCGACACAGGAAGCTCGCCGCCTCGTCCGAACTGCCGGAACCCTTGTATTGAGCAACCTCCGGCCAGGCGCAAAGAGGCCGGGTTCGCGCGATTGGACTCTTTGCGTCTGTGTTGATCTCGTATTTGGTCGCAATGATCCGATCGGGCGCCATCCCTTGTTCTACCCAAGCTTCCAGTGCAGCGTCGATGTTGTGGAAGCGATCACCGCTGGTTTTCAGCCCCTGGCCAAAGGAGTTCGGACCGGCGCCGCCGCCGCAGTGCTCCATGCCGGGAACCATGTAGAGTCGAATGAAAGCGCTGCTTGGGGCCGCGCCCATCTTTGAAATGACCGACTCGTAGTATTTGATCGTGCTCACGGCCGGAATGGCGGCATCCGACCAGCCGTGATAAAGGATGAGCTTACCGCCGCGCTTCTGAAACGCGCTCAGGTCCGGCTCGGTCGCATTCAGGAAGCGAGCCATGCGCTCATCGGCGATCTTGACGTCGCGGTCGGGATCGAAGCTACGGAACAGCCAGTCAGGATTGCTGAACACCATGTTCTTGAAGAACTGCGTCCCGAAGGTGTACATCAAGCTTTTTTCGGGCGCCTCGCCGGTAATCCAGTCAGCCCAACCGCCCCGCTCCGCTTCACCACCCGGTGACAGGCCCGGAAAGATTGGCTCTCCTTTCTTGCTCGTGAGTCCGCGATAAATCGTCTTGAGAGCTGAAAGCTGGTGAACAGTGAGGCAGGAATCCGATTCCTCCCCTTTACACAGCAGCGCAGCCGGGTCGAATCGGCAGGCGAGCGGGTTCTCAATCACACGATCTTTCACTCCATCAGCGCTATCGCACTGAGCGAGCGCGGCTGCCTGTATGGCCGAAAGCTTGGCCGCCGGGATATAGCTGGCTGGTTCCCCCAGGGTTGCCACGGCGCCGGAAACCGCGGCTGAAAGTAGGTGAGTCCAGTTGTTCGCGGGAGCGCCGGCGATGATGCCGTCATAGTCGGCGGGGTAGCGTTGGGCTTCCATGAGCGCTTGGCGTCCCCCATTCGAACAGGAGCTGAAGTAGGATCGCTTCGGCGAGGCGTCATAAAAGGCCCTTACAATTGCTTTGGCGCCGACCGCCGTCTCGTGGATGGCGCGATGCCCGAAATCGATAATCTTTTCGGGATGATTGAGAGCCCATCTCGCGGAGGTATTGCCGTCTTTGTGGCCGGTATCAGTGGAAGCGGCCGCGTAGCCGTTCCTGACGGCGCTCGCAAGACCAGCGAAACCGATCGCGCCGGCGTAGCCGCCGTTGCCGATGCCTTGAAATTTGCCGTTCCAATTGGACGCTGGAAGCCAGACCTCGAAGCGGATATCGGAATCGGAGGAAGGCTTGATCGCTCCGGCGACGCGGCAGAATCCGGGAATATCGAGGATGGGCTTAGCTCCTGGTGGAGTGAATTCACCAGCAGGCCGGGATTCCGTGATGTCGATACTGATGTTCGGCAGCGCTAAAGTGGAGAGACTCTCGCAGCTTGCGGCGCTGCCGAGTGAAGCTGCAGCGAGGGTGACGGAGATAGCGACAACGGCTGATTTCATTGGTAATTCCTATTCGTCAAATGGTATCGCATCATCCTCTACCTCGAAACCTGTCCAGTTCACGGCGATTGCGTTTCGATGGTTTACCTTGGCCCGCCGCTTCAAAGTGCGGCATCGCCCGCCGCTCTTCGGCCAGCTTCAACCGCAATTCCCGGCTCGCTTCGGTTTCACGGTAGAGCGTCTGCGCAACCGCAGCCGGGCCGCGGATCTCGCTGAGGAGCAGTACCTCCACTTGGAAGTCACCGCCGTCGTTTTTTACTTGCAACATGTCGCCCGCATGGACCTCGCGCGCAGGCTTCGCTGGTTGTCCATTCGACTCAATCCTACCGAGCTCACATGCCCGCGCCGCCAGCGCCCGCGTCTTGAAGAATCGG
>Ga0075431_100008269_pt1 | contig 10403 bp, 6 predicted proteins | sample RhiMetdeltSRZDD5_FD_75297 | JGI IMG/M metagenome (GOLD analysis project Ga0075431, IMG submission 75297) | Populus rhizosphere microbial communities from Tennessee, USA - Rhizosphere MetaG P. deltoides SRZDD5 | ecosystem: Host-associated > Plants > Roots > Rhizosphere > Soil | place: USA...
GGTCATCATTGCCGGGGGCGGAGCTGCGGGATGGATGGCCGCGGCCGCCCTGGTGCGCGTGCTCGGGCCCCGGCTCTCGATCACGCTGGTGGAGTCTTCCGAGATCGGCATCGTTGGCGTCGGCGAGGCGACGATCCCGGCGATTGCGCAGTTCAACAAGCTGGTTCGCATCGACGAGGACGATTTCCTGCGGCACACGCAGGGCACGTTCAAGCTCGGCATCGAATTCGTCGACTGGTACGAGCCGGGGCATGTGTACATGCACGCCTTCGGGCCGGTGGGTCGCGACCTCGCTTACATCCCTTTTCATCATTATTGGTTGCGTGACCACGCGCAGGCGGGCGCAAGCTCGCTCTGGGACTACAGCTTCAACTGGCTCGCCGCGAAGCAGGCGCGGTTTGCGCGGATCGAGCGCATCGCCGACACGCCGCTTGCGGGATTGACCTGGGCATACCACTTCGACGCTTCGCTCTATGCGGCCTATCTGTCACAGCTGGCACAAGGGATGGGCGTGCGCAGAGTCGATGGCATCATCGCCGAGGTCCTGCTGGCCGGGGAGAGTGGCGACGTGCGTGCCTTGCGGCTCGCCGACGGGCGTGAGCTGGCAGCCGACTTCTTCATCGATTGCACGGGCTTTCGCGCGCTGTTGATCGAGAAGGCCCTCGGCATCGGCTACGAAAACTGGACGCATTGGCTGCCGTGCGACCGCGCGTGGGCGGTTCCATCAGGGAGAGTAAAGCCGCTCTTGCCACATACGCGTTCGACTGCGCGCGAAGCAGGGTGGCAGTGGCGCATCCCGCTGCAGCACCGCACCGGCAACGGTTACGTCTATGCGTCCGCGCACACGAGCGACGAGCGTGCTCGCGAGCTGTTGCTCGCGAATCTGGATGCGCCGGCGCTCGCCGAGCCGCGGCTCATTCGGTTCACGACGGGACGCCGCAAGCAGTTGTGGAATCGAAACGTCGTGTGCATGGGCCTGGCCAGCGGCTTCCTCGAGCCGCTCGAATCCACTGCCATTCACCTGATCCAGGTGGCGATTCAGCGGCTGATCCTGCTGTTTCCACACCGCGGCGACTCTGCGGAGCGATGCCAGGAATTCAACCGCGCAATGGCCGCGGAGTACGAATACATCCGCGACTTCATCATCCTGCACTACCACGCCAACAATCGTCGTGGCGAAGCGTTCTGGGACGGGTGTCGCGCGATGTCGATCCCGGATTCGCTGCGACACCGGATCGAGTTGTTCCGCGAGACTGCGGGCATCTTCTGCGCGACCGACGACCTGTTCCAGTTCACGAGTTGGCTCCAGGTGCTGTGGGGGCAGGGCGTGAAGCCGCGAGCGGTGCATCCGTTCGTCGAAGCTGTGGCGCCTCATGATCGCGAAGGGTATTTGCGAGACCTGCGCGCGCTGCTTGCCCAGGCAACGCAACAGCTCCCGGACCACGCGGATTTCATCGCGCGACACTGCGGCGCGCTGCCTCCTGCTGCCTGAGCACAGCCATGACTGCCAAGCCGCAGGTGTCGTTCTGGCAGATCTGGAACATGTGTTTCGGATTCCTGGGAATCCAATTCGGCTTCGCGCTGCAGAATGCCAACGTCAGCCGCATCTTCCAGACGCTCGGCGCGCAGGTCGAGCAGATTCCGATTCTCTGGATCGCCGCGCCACTCACCGGACTGATCGTGCAACCCATCGTCGGGTATTACTCGGATCGCACCTGGAATCGCCTGGGCCGCCGTCGACCTTATTTTCTGGGCGGCGCACTGCTGACGACGCTGGCGCTGTTCGCGATGCCGAATTCGCCCTCGCTGTGGATCGCCGCGGGACTGCTGTGGATACTCGATGCATCGCTCAACATTTCGATGGAGCCGTTCCGCGCTTTCGTCGGCGATCAGTTGTCGCCGCGGCAACGCCCGACGGGCTATGCGATGCAGAGCTTTTTCATCGGCATCGGTGCGGTTGTGGCGAGTCTTCTGCCGTGGCTGCTCGCCGGCGCAGGTGTGCCGAACAGCGCTGCACCCGGCCAGATTCCGGATACGGTGCGCTACGCGTTCTACGCTGGCGGAACCGTGCTGTTCCTCGCCGTCGGGTGGACGGTCTTCAGCACGCGGGAATATCCGCCTGCACAGTTGAACAGCTTCGACGATGCCAACGCGAGCGGCGATACGACGATCGACGCGGGCAAAGCGCGCCGCGACGGTTTGCTGTGGCTCGCCGCCGGCGTCGTAGCGCTGGCCGCGATCACCTTCGCCAAGCTGGAGGCGGAGCTCTATCTGCTCGCGGCGGGACTGCTCGTGTATGGCATTGCGTTGCTGATATCGAGTATCTGGCGAACGCGCAACGCATTCATCGCCATCATGGCGGATCTGCACGAGATGCCGCCGGCGATGCGCCGCCTGGCAGTCGTCCAGTTCTTCTCGTGGTTCGCGCTGTTCGCGATGTGGATCTACACCACGGCTGCCGTCACCGAGGTGCATTTCGGCACGACCGATCCGCAGTCAGCCAGATACAACGACGGCGCGAACTGGGTGGGCGTGCTGTTCGCTTCTTATAGCGGTTTTGCTGCCATCGCGGCCATTGCCATTCCCCTGCTCGTGCGGCGCTTCGGCCTGCGCATCAGCCACTTGATCAATCTGTGGCTGGGCGCCGCCGGACTCATATCATTCGTGCTGATTCGCGATCCGCAATGGCTGATCATCGCCATGGTCGGCGTCGGTTTTGCGTGGGCGTCGATCGTCTCGCTGCCCTACGCACTGCTGTCCAACAACCTGCCCGCCGCCAAGATGGGCATCTACATGGGGATCTTCAACTTCTTCATCGTGATTCCGCAATTGCTGGCCGCCAGCGTGCTCGGCTTCCTGTTGCGGGCACTCGCCCACGGACAGCCGATCTATGCGCTGGTGATCGGCGGTGTAAGCCTGTTCATCGCCGGGCTCGCAGTGCTGCGCGTCGCTGAACCGGCAGTCGAGCTGACCGGTACGCCTTCGAACGCGCTGCGATGACGATTTCGCGCAGACACGCGATGCAGATCACTGCCGTCCGCTACCTGCTGTTGTTGCTCGCGTGCGCTTGCACCGCCAAGGCGGCTGACCCCGTCCGCGATCGCGCCGCGACGGACGAAATAATCTACTTCGTCCTGCCGGATCGGTTCGAGAACGGCAATCCTGCGAACGATCGCGGCGGGTTACGGGGCGACCGGCTGAAGACCGGCTTCGATCCGACCTCGAAGGCGTTCTTTCACGGTGGCGATCTGCAGGGCCTCACTACACGACTCGACTATATCCAGGCGCTCGGTGCCACGGCGGTCTGGCTCACGCCCGTGTTCAAGAACAAGCCGGTGCAAGGAGGCCCCGGCCAGGAGTCGGCCGGCTATCACGGTTACTGGATCACTGACTTCACAGGAGTCGATCCGCACCTCGGCGACGAAGCGCAGATGCAGGCCTTCGTGCGAGTCGCGCACGCGCGCGGGATGAAGGTATACCTGGACATCATCGCCAATCACACGGCGGACGTGATTGCGTATCGCGAGTGTCCGACCGACAAGTGCCCGTATCGCTCGCGCGCCGAGTATCCGTATTCGCGCCACGGCGGTGTGCAGGGCGAGCCTATCAATGAGGGCTTCGCCGGCGAGCGCAACCGCAGCGCGGAGAACTTCGCGAAGCTCACGCGCGCCGACTACGCGTACACGCCTTACCTGCCTGGGGGCGAAGAGCGCGTCAAAGTGCCTCAGTGGCTGAACGATCCGCTGCTGTATCACAACCGCGGCAATACGACCTTCGAAGGCGAGAGCTCGGAGATGGGCGACTTCGTCGGGCTCGACGACCTCATGACCGAGCATCCGCGCGTAGTGCAGGGAATGATCGACATCTACGGCAGCTGGATCGACCGCTACGGCGTCGACGGTTTCCGCATCGACACCGCACGGCACGTCAACCCGGAGTTCTGGCAGGCGTTCGTGCCCGCGATGTTGCAGCGAGCGGCCGCCCGGGGCATCCCGCACTTTCACATCTTCGGCGAGGTCTCGACTCCGGATATCGACGTCGCGCTGCTGGCTCGTTACACGCGCGTAGCGAAGTTGCCCGCGGTCCTGGATTTTGCGTTCGCGAACGCGGTGCGCGCAACGGTTGCCGGAAACGCCGGCACCGACAAGCTGGCACGACTGTTCGCGGACGACTCGCTGTACGAAGGCGGGGAAGAGACGGCGCTGCAGTTGCCGACTTACATCAGCAATCACGACGGCGGCCGGTTCGGGTTTCACGTGCGAGCTGCTCGTCCGCAGGCAAGCGATGACGAAGTGCTGAAGCGCGTGCTCCTTGCGCACGCCATGCTGTTCACGTTACGTGGCGTGCCTGTCGTCTACTACGGCGACGAGCAGGGATTCACCGGCGTCGGCGGCGACCAGGATGCGCGGCAGGACATGATGACGACCCGCACGCCGTCTTATCTTGCGGATCGCAGGATCGGCGTCGTCGCGCAAGGATCGAACTTCGCTCTCGAGCATCCGATTGCGCGTGCGGTCGCCAAGCTCTCGGCATTGCGTCGTGCGCACGCCGCTTTACGCGGCGGGCGGCAGCTGGTCCGCAACTACTCCGATGCCCCGGGGCTGTTCGCAGTATCGCGACTCGATCCGACCACCGGCCGCGAGGTTGCAATTGCCTTCAACACTTCGCTTCAGCCGCTCTCGACCGTGATGGAGGTCGATACCCGCTGGCGCCGTTTCAGCGCGCTGTACGGACATTGCGAGAGCGAAGTGGTCGCTCCGGGCTCCTATCGCGTCATGCTGGCCCCGCTCGACTTTGTCGTGTGCGCTGCCGGAGATGGACCGTGAGAAAAGAGGCGGCGGTCATCCTGATCCTGTGGATGAACATCGCAGGTGCTGAGACGCTCGGCACTGTCAGCTCGCCCGGGAACATTCTGTCCGTCAGTGTCACAGTCAATGACGAGGGACGTCCCGGCTACTCGATCACGCGGGGTGGTCGCCAGATCGTCACCGAGTCGCGCCTCGGCTTTTGGTTGACCGACGCGCCAAAGCTGGAGCGCAACTTCCGCGGCGACGGCGTCCAGACGCGCAGCGTCGATGAAACGTGGGAGCAGCCGTGGGGCGAGCGGCGCTACGTGCGCAACCGGTACAACGAGCTGCGCGTCCAGCTTGTCGAGAAAAATCCACCGAAGCGCGCGCTCGCCGTAGTGTTCCGTGTGTTCGACGATGGCGTCGGGTTCCGCTACGAATTTCCGGATCAGCCGCAGTTGCACGACGTGAACATCGGCGAGGAGCTGACAGAGTTCGCGATCGCCGATCCGGGCACAGCGTGGTGGATTCCGGGCGGCGAGTGGAATCGCTACGAATATCTCTATCGGCGGACGGCGCTGGACCAGGTCGCCCAGGCACACACGCCGCTCACGATCCGCACCGACGCGGGGCTGCACATCGCAATCCACGAAGCGGCGTTGGTCGATTACTCGGGGATGTGGCTGCGCCGCGTCGATGGCACGCGCTTGAAGGCGGTGCTGTCGCCGGCCTCGCAAGGTGCGAAGGTCAAACGCGTCGCGCCGTTCTCCACGCCGTGGCGCACGCTGCTGATCGCCGACAACGCTGGTGCGCTCTACATGGCGTCGGACATCATTCTCGACCTCAACGAGCCGAATCAGCTCGGCGACGTCTCGTGGTTCAAGCCATCGAAGTACGTCGGCATCTGGTGGGCGATGCATCTCGGCGAGTGGACGTGGGCGTCCGGGCCGCAGCACGGTGCCACGACCGCGAACACGCGGCGCTACATCGACTTCGCCGCGAAGAATGGCTTTCGCGGCGTGCTCGTGGAAGGCTGGAACGTCGGCTGGGACGGCGACTGGTTCGCGAACGGCGAGACCTTCAGCTTCACGCAGCCTTATCCCGATTTCGACCTGACCCAGCTCGCCGACTATGCGAACAAGAAGGGCGTGCATCTGGTCGGTCATCACGAGACCTCCGCCAACATTGCGAACTACGAGCAGCAGCTCGAGGCGGGGCTCGATCTCTATCAGCGGCTCGGCATCGACAGCGTGAAGACCGGCTACGTCGCCGACGCTGGCGGCGTCAAAGCGCTCGGCGAGGATGGCCGCATTCACTTCGAGTGGCACGACGGTCAAGTGATGTCGCGCCATCACTTGAAGGTCGTGACCGAGGCGGCGAAGCGACACATCGCGGTGGTCGCGCACGAGCCGATCAAGGACACGGGGCTGCGGCGCACGTATCCGAATTGGGTCTCGCGCGAAGGCGCGCGCGGCATGGAGTACAACGCGTGGGGCAACCCGCCGAATCCGCCCGAGCACGAAGCGAATCTCGTCTTCACGCGCATGCTCGCAGGACCCTTCGACTTCACGCCCGGCGTGCTGAGCCTGAAGGGCAAGGGTGGCCAGCCGATTCAATCGACGCTCGCGAAACAGCTCGCGAACTACATCATCCTCTACGCGCCGCTGCAGATGGCGGCCGATCTGCCCGAGAACTATCGCAAGTACCCGGCGCCGTTCCAGTTCATCAAGGATGTGCCGACTGACTGGGCAGAGACGTTGGTGCCGAACGGCGAAGTCGGCGACTACGCGACGATCGTTCGCAAGGACCGCAACAGCGACGACTGGTACCTGGGCAGCGTCACGGACGAGACCGCGCGCACGCTCGAAGTGAAGCTCGACTTCCTCGATGCCAATCGCGTCTATCGCGCGCACATCTATCGCGACGGTGCCAACGCCGACTGGCGCGCCCGTCCCTACGCCATCGCGATCGAGCGCCGCGCAGTCCGCCGCGGCGACACCTTGCAGCTCAAACTCGCCCCCGGCGGCGGCCAAGCCATCCGGTTCCAGTTGGTGCCGGGGGAAAAAAGAGGGTAAAACTTCTTTTTTTTCTCGCGGCACCATGCAATACGTCATTCGAGGTGGGATTCAGGGGCGGGAGCGGTTGCGGCTGCTCTCTGACGTGGTGGGGTCGTCCACGCGTGCGCTCTTGGGCAAAGTTGCTGTGCCGGCTGGCGCGGCGTGTCTCGATGTCGGATGTGGCGGCGGTGACGTGACGTTCGATCTCGCGCGTCTCGTCGGGCCACGCGGGCGCGTCGTCGGTGTCGATATAGATACGACCAAGATCGATCTGGCGCGGCGTGAGGCGCAAGAGCGCAACCTCACGAATGTGCAGTTCGCGACGTGCGACGTCACGCGCTGGCAACCGGACGAGCAGTTCGACGTCATCTACATGCGCTTCTTGCTCACGCACCTGCGCGACGCCGCGGCCTTGCTCATCTCGTTGCGGAGTCACCTGCGAGCCGGCGGCGTGATGATCATCGAGGACGTCGATTTTCGCGGCCACTTCGCCGAGCCGCCATCGCGCGCACTGGATCGCTCCATCGAGCTCTACGTGCAGGCTGCGCGCAACCGCGGCGGCGATCCGTTCATCGGTCCGAAATTACCAGCGCTGTTGCGGGCGACGGGATTGCAGAATGTGCAAATGGACCTGGTCCATCCCGCTGCGCTGGAAGGCGGAGTCAAGCTGCTGACGTGCGTGACGCTCGAGAACATCGCCGACGCAGTGCTGCAAGACGGGCTCGCGAGCGAGGACGAGCTGCGCCGGGATATCGAAGAGCTATACGCCTTCGCGCGCGATCCGCAGACGATCATCGGTGGGCCGCGGGTCTTCCAGGTGTGGGGTCGCCAGGACTATGCTCACGGCCCGCGTTGACCCGAGGTGGGGATATAGGAGGAGGGCATATGCGAACGAAAATCATCGTCGTGGGCGGCAGCGTGTTGCTCGCATTCGGCGCCGCGCTGGCGCAGGACGCGCCGAAGCCCGGTCCGGAACAGAAAGCGCTCGGTTATTTCGCCGGCAAATGGACCAGTGAAGGCGACATGAAGCCCGGACCGTTCGGCCCAGGCGGCAAGATGACGAGCGTCGACAATTGCGAATGGTTCGCCGGCGGCTTCCAGCTGGTATGTCGTGGGCAGGGAAGCGGCGCAATGGGCTCGATGACGACGCTCGGCGTCATCACGTACAACACGACGGAAAAGGCATACACGTTCTACGGCATCGACAGCATGGGCATGAACGAGTACTCGAAGGGCAAGAAGAACGGCAACACCTGGACGTTCACCTCGAAGTCGGAGATGGACGGCAAGCCGTTCCACTCGCGCTACACGATGGTCGAGAGCTCGCCGAGCGCGTACACGTACAAGTGGGACATGTCGGAAGACGGCACGAAGTGGACGACGATGATGGAAGGGAAGTCCACGAAGAAAACCGAGTAGCTGAAACCCAATCGCTTGCAGCTGCGTCCGAACGAGTACATCTGTTCGGGAGGTCGCTGCATGAGATCGTTTACCGGTTTTCTTGGCGCTGTATCGCTCATCCTCGCTGCAGCTGTGCCGGTCGTCGCGCGTGCGTCGGCAGAAGAGCCGCCGCACGCGTGCTACTCCGGCGCGTATCGATTCGCGAATGGCAGTTATGTCGTCATCTCGCCGAGCGACGAGGGCGCGTTGCGCTATCGCGTGACCGACGGTCGCACCGGCCGGCTCTATCCTGACAACGACACACGTTTTTCCGGCGGACCGGGTTGGGCATCTCGCACACCGCGCATCGCGGAAGCTGTGTTCGACGAGTGCTCCGGCCAGCGCTTGCAGTTTCGTCTGAAGGACGGACCTTCCGGCGCCGCGCGACGCGTTGCCGTCACGAAGAAGACCGGCACGTTCACCAGTATCGGCAACACGCTGTACGGCGAGCTGTTCACGCCCGAGAAGCCGCAGGCACTCGTCGTCCTCGTTTTCGGTTCCGGGCAGGACAGCGCCGTCACATACAACTATGTGCAGCACCTGCTGCCGCTATACGACATCGCAGTATTCGTCTACGACAAGCGCGGCACTGGTCGATCGAATGGCCGCTTCACTGTCGACTTCAGCGAGCTCGCCGACGATGCGCTCGCTGCCGTCGCACACGCGCGCAAGTTGCTCGACGCGCCAGGCGTGCCCGTCGGTTTGATGGGCGAAAGCCAGGGCGGTTGGATCGCACCGCTGGCCGCGGTTCGAGCGCCGGCAGACTTCGTCGTCGTGTCCTATGGACTTGCGATCAGCCCGCTCGAAGAGGATAGCGGGGAAGTGTTCGGCGAGCTGCGCGCCAAAGGTTACGACGACAGCGTCATCGCGAAGGGCCGGGAGCTGACGTCGATCACTGGCCGCATCATGTTGTCCCGCTTCACCGATGGCCTGGAGGACCTGCGCAAGTTCAAGGCCGCGCATGCCGACGAGAAATGGTTGCAGGAAGTGGAAGGCGACTTCACCGGCCCGCTGCTACGCTCGCCGGACGAACAGTTCACCGAGTTGCGCGCCGCGCTGGGCTTCGACGCGATCCTCGACTACGACGCGCACGCGGCGCTGCGCCGAGTGCGCGTGCCGATGCTCTGGATCGTCGCCGGGAAGGACACCGAAGCGCCGAGCGCGCCGACGCTGGAATTCCTGCGAACGCTGCAGCCGGCGCCGCCGCAGCTCGACATCGCAGTCTTCCCCAATGCCGATCACGGCATCCTGGAAGAGGGCGAAGAACGCGGACAGCCCTATGCCAGGCAGTCAGCGGGGTATTTCGATCTGCTGACGCACTGGATCCGTACGCGAAACCTGGACGGCAAGTTCGGTACGGCCCTCCTGCAGCCGGATCGCATGGACAGGGGATCCCAATAGTTCTATCGACGCGAGTATGCTCGGCGCCGTATCGTCAACAGTCGCGAAAAACGGTGCCGCGCATGCAACGCCATAGCTTCAGGGGACTGTTCTGGGTCGCGTCCGCAATGCTGTTCGCCGACGTTGCCTGTGCAGCTGACTCACAGCCGAACATCGAGGGCATCTGGACCGGCGGTACGCTGACGCCGTTCGAGCGGCCACCGCAGGTCGGCACGCAGTTGCCGGAAGAGCAGCGGGCCGAGCAGCAGCGTCTGGCAACCGAGAAGTTCTGGGCTGCCGGTCACAAACCCGGCGAAGTCGGCCGCGACAACGACGCGTTCATCGACCAGGACCTGAAGATCCTGCCGAACGGCCAGACCTCGCTGGTCGTCGAGCCTGCGGACGGCAAGGTGCCGTTGCGGCCGGAAGCCGCGAAGCGTCGCGATTTCAACCAGAGCAATTTCGATTCGTACGCGACCATGAGCCAGTGGGACCGCTGCATCACGCGCGAGCCCACGACGATGTTTCCGGTGGTCTACAACAACGCATACCAGTTCGTGCAGACGCCCGGCTATGTGCTGATCGTGGCGGAGATGATCCACGATGCGCGCGTCATACCGATCAGCGATGGCCCGATCGGCGACGGCAGTCGAACCAAGCACATCGATTCGCGTGTGCGTGCATGGGGAGGCGACTCACGCGGTCATTGGGAAGGCTCGACGCTGGTCGTGGAGACCAC
>Ga0075431_100008276_pt1 | contig 10399 bp, 8 predicted proteins | sample RhiMetdeltSRZDD5_FD_75297 | JGI IMG/M metagenome (GOLD analysis project Ga0075431, IMG submission 75297) | Populus rhizosphere microbial communities from Tennessee, USA - Rhizosphere MetaG P. deltoides SRZDD5 | ecosystem: Host-associated > Plants > Roots > Rhizosphere > Soil | place: USA...
CGGCGCGCGTTGACTGGGAATCGCGCCGCGGCTACCATCGGCGCCGCATCCTTCAACCCGGAGGCGCCCGCCATGGAGATCGGATCGTCCACGCCGAGGCCGCGCGCCGTCGTCTGCCTCGCGATCGTCGCCCTGCTTCACGCCGGCCGCGTCCCCGCAGCGGCCGAGGCGCAGCCGGTCCTGTCGGACGTGTTCGCGCGGGTGGATCCGGCGGTGGTCGAGATCCACACCAGGGAGGTCGACGTCCCGCCGACTCCGGGGGGCCTGCCGGTCAGCGTGTCCGGGCTCGGGTCGGGCGTCCTGATCACGCCGGACGGCAAGGTGCTGACGGCCGCGCACGTGGTGCAGACGGCCGACGCCATCGAGGTCGAGTTCCTGACCGGGGAGGTCCTCAAGGCGCGGGTCCTGTCGTCGGAGCCGTCGGCGGACGTCGCCGTCCTGCAGCTCGACAAGCTCCCGCGCGGGCCGTTCGTCGCGAAGCTGGGCGATTCCGACGCGGTCGCGATCGGCGCCCCGGTCTTCGTCGTGGGGGCGCCTCTGGGCGCGAGCCACACGCTGACCGCCGGCCACATCAGCGCCCGCCGCAAGCCGAACGCCACGTTCAGCGGCATGTCGCGCGCCGAGTTCTTCCAGACCGACGCCTCGATCAACCAGGGAAACTCCGGGGGGCCGCTGTTCAACATGCAGGGGGAGGTGATCGGCATCGTCAGCCACATCCTGTCCCGTTCCGGGGGATCGGAGGGACTGGGCTTCGCCGTGACCTCCAAGGTGGCGCGCCAGCTCCTGGAGCAGCGGTCGTTCTGGAGCGGCGTCAACGGGTACATGCTCTCGGGCGACCTGGCGCAGGTGTTCAACGTCCCGCCGCCCGGGGTCGGGCTCCTGATCCAGCGGGTGGCGCCGGGCTCCCCGGCCGAGCAGCTGGGGTTGAAGGGGGGGACCACCCGGGCGACGATCGGCGACGAGGACCTCGTCGTCGGCGGGGACATCATCCTGTCGATCCTCGGCACCTCTCTGGCCGAGCCGAACAGTCTCGCGACGGTCAGGCAGAAGATCACCGGGCTCGGCGCAGGCGAGCTGGTCTCCGTTGTCGTCCTGCGCGGCGGCAAGACGGTCACCCTGACGACCCAGGCCCCCCCACGGCCTTGACCGCGTCCATGGACAAGGCGCGCGCTGGGCGAGCGGCGCTCGGCCTCCTCCTGCTCCTCCTGGCCGGCGGCGCGGCCCCGCCATCCCGTCCCAGGATCTGCCTCGCCCTGTCGGGCGGCGGCTCGCGCGGCGTGGCGCACGTCGCGGTCCTCGAGGTCCTGGAAGAGGAGCACGTGCCGATCGACTGCATCGCCGGGACCAGCATGGGCGCGATCGTCGGGGGGCTGTACGCCTCGGGCCTCTCCACGGTGCAGATCCGCGAAGCCATCCAGGGGATCGACTGGAACGACCTGTTCAACGACCGGCCACCGCGCCGCGATCTCACCTACCGGCGCAAGGAGGACGATACCAGCGACCTCATCAGGATCGAGATGGGGATCAAGGACGGCCGGATCCTCCTGCCGCGCGGGCTGGTGGCCGGCCAGAAGATCGCCTTCGCGCTGGGGTCGTTCACCCTGCAGGCCGCGCTGGTCCGGGATTTTGACCGCCTGCCGATCCCGTTCCGCGCCGTGGCGACCGACCTCGGGACGGGCGAGATGGTCGTCCTCCAGAGCGGCAGCCTGGCGGACGCCCTGCGCGCCAGCATGAGCATCCCGGGGATCGTCGCGCCGTTCGAGATGGACGGACGGCTCCTGGGAGACGGCGGCCTGGTGCGCAACCTGCCGGTGGATGTCGCGCGCTCCATGGGGGCGGACGTGGTCATCGCGGTCGACGTGAGCACGCCGCTCCTGGCGCCCGAGGCACTGCGCTCCCTCCCGGACATCACCCTGCAGGTCACCGGCATGCTGACGCGCGAGAACGTCGAGGACCAGATCCAGCACGCCGACCTGGTGATCGTCCCCGAGCTTGGCGCGCTCTCCTCGGCCGACTACGGCCAGGCCGGCTTCGTCCTGGCCGCCGGCGCCCGGGCGGCGCGCGCCCAGGGGGAGGCCCTGAGCCGATGGGCCATCCCGGACGAAGAGTTCAAGGAGCGGCTCGCCCGCGAGCGCGCCTCGCTGCCCGGGGCCCCGCGCATCGACGAAGTCGCGATCGAGGGGGCCACCCGGGTCGATCGACGGATCATCGAGAAGCGCCTGCGGACGCGGTCCGGAGCCCCGCTCGATCTCCCGACCCTGAACGCCGACCTCGCCCGCATCTACGAGCTGGGGGACTTCGAGCGGGTCGACTACGCCCTCGACCGGCAGGACGACCGGACGAGGCTGGCGATCCGGCTCCGCGAGAAGCCCTGGGGCCCCAACTACCTGCGCTTCGGCCTGAACATGCGGAACGACTTCGAGGGGGACACCGACTTCAACCTGGTCTCCCGGCTGACCATGACCCGGCTCGATGCGCTGGGGGCCGAGTGGCGGAGCGACGTCGAGTTCGGCGAGACGCGGCGGGTTTCTTCGGAGTTCTACCAGCCCCTCGATTTTTCCGGGACCTTCTTCGTGGCGCCGAGCGTCGACTACGCCAACGGCATCATCCCGGTGTTCGAGGGAGACGATCACATCGCCGATTACCAGACACGCGCCCTCTCCGGCTCCCTGGCCCTGGGCGCGCAGCTGGGCCGCTATGGAGAGGCACGCATCGGGCTCATCCGCGGGCGGGTGCGCGGCCGTCCGAGGGTCGGCGATCCGGGGCTGCCGGTCCTGATCGTCCCGACAGCGGCGTACGCGGCGCGCTTCGTCGCCGACCGGCTCGACGACGCGAATTTCCCCCATCACGGCCGAGGCGCCGGCGTGGAGGTCTACCTGGCGCGACGGCGCCTCGGTTCGGACGTCTCGTACGACTGGGTCGCCGGCTCGATCGTCCAGATCTTCAGCCGCGGCCGCAACAATTTCTTCATGGGGATCGACGGCGGCTCCAACCTGGGGAGCGCGATCCCGTTCTACGACGAGTTCGGCCTGGGCGGCCTGTTCTCGCTGTCGGGGTTCAAGCAGGGGCAGCTGCGGGGTCAGCTGCTGGGCGTGACGCGCGCGGGGTACTACCGGAGATCAGGAAAACTGTCCGGGATGATCGGCCAGGGGATCTACCTCGGCACCTGGCTGGAGGCGGGGAACGTCTGGGACACGAGCCGGGACGTCGACCTGGGCGACCTGCGCTACGCGGTGACCCTGGCGGTCGGCGTCGACTCCTTCTTCGGTCCGCTCTTTCTCGCCTACGGCCACGCCGACGGAGGTCACGACGCGTTCTACCTTTCCATCGGACGCTCGCTGAGCGGTCGGCGGCGCTTCGGGTTCGGTCACTTCTGAGCCGGAGCAGCCCGGATCACTTCGGGCCGGTCAGCGGCGCCTCGTAGCCGTCCTCGGGCCGCAGGACCTCGATCTCCTCCTGATCCTTCCGCTCGCGGGCGATCGTGCGCTCGATCTCGTCGCGGTTTTCGTCGAACCACCGGACGCCCTCGTCTTTCAGCGTGATCGCGCGCAGGTCCTCCTTGCGCTTCAGGAACTCCTTTCTGGCCTCCGAGCCGGGCCGGATCACCTCGAAATGGCTGCGCGCCCGCAGCGCACCCATGTGGATCGCGACCTGGACGTAGTAGATCCGGTTCGGCAGCAGATCGGCGTCCAGGAGGGCCCCTCCTTCTGAAATCGAGACGAACTCGTGCTTCCCCGGGTCCCCCTCGAAGACGACGAACGTCTTGGACCGCGTCCAGCCGAGCGCTTTCCTGTCGGCCACAAGCTGCACGCTGATCGCGGCGCCGGCGATCTGGGTGCGCACGAAGTAGACCAGCGCCTTGCCGGGCGCCGGCCTCCGGCTGTCGTCCATCTGCTTGTCGTCGTGGATCTCGTACTTGTCGGACGCCACCGCCGGCGCGATGCACGCGACGAGCGCGGCCACGAACAGCGAACGTCTCAGGATAGGTCGAATCATGTCCGGAGCCCTCCCTCTCCAAGGTCCTCGCTCTCGCTGGCCAGGGGCCAGAGGGCGAGCAGATCGCTCGTTTCGAACGCGGGCGCCGCCGCGGTGAAATAGCGCAACGCGTCCGTACCCGTATTCCGGATCCCGTGCGGCGTGTCCGAAGGAATGAAGATGCAGTCGCCCGCGGCCACCTCCTGCGTCTCGGCCCCCACGGTCATCGTGCCGCTGCCGTCCAGGATCAGGTACACCTGCTCCGGCGCGTGACTGTGGACGCGCTGCTCCCCGCCGGGATCGATCAGGACCAGCGTGGTCGTCAGGTGCTTCGCCTGGCTGGTGCGCGGCGACGCGAGCAGGTACGACGTGATCCCCTCCGGCCGCGTGTAGCGCGGGGCCCCGGCCTTCTTGAGAATGTGCACGGTGTCCTCAGCCTTCTGACGGGCGGATGCCCGCCTTCTGCAGCGCGTGGATCGATCGGCGGTACGTCTCCGTCTCGGTGTCCGCCGGGTGGGCCAGGTAATCGACGGCCGGGGCCAGGATGCGGGACGACCACCGGGCGTCGACCAGGCGACTCTCCTCGTCCATGGCGGCGGCGTACTTGTGCTGATGATGCTCCTGTCCCTTGCGGAACAGCGCGGTCCGGAGCCCGGCCAGGTATCCCGTTCGCTTGGCCGGATCCCGATCGAGGCAGGCCCGGACGTGCCCGGGCGAGGCCCGCTCGAGCATCGGCGCGAGATCGGACGCGTCGTCCCCGGTGGACTGGCCGAGCGCCTCGATGCCCGGCCCGGACATCGAGAGCCCGACGAGATCGACGAGATCGTCCCGCATCGAGGCCAGCCAGGCAGCCGCCTGCAGGACGAGGAGGCGCCGGGTCGAGTCGAGGCGCGTCGAGCGCCAGGCGTGGCCCAGCGTGTTCGTCACGGTGAGCGCGTGCACCGGCAGGAGGGCGGTGCGCCCGGCGGACGCCGACCGCCCGGGGCGACGCAGGATCATCTCGGATCCGAACAGCCGCAAGGCGTCCCAGACCGTCTGCGGCCCGAGGCCGGCCTTGAAGGCCTCGACGACCAGGTCCTGCGCCCCGCGCGGCGACCGGACCGTGAGGTCCCGGAGCAGCTGCCGGCTCTGGTCCGGCTCGTCCTTCCCCTCCAGCCATCGGGCGGGGAGCGCCTTCGCCAGCTCGCGGCTCCGCTCGAACATCGTCGTGTCGCGGCTCACCAGGGCGCTCATCACGAGCGAGCGCAAGGCCGGCTCCGCATGCCGCCATCCGATGCGGCCGAGCACGCGCTCCATCTGCGCGGCGTGAATCATCTTGTGACCGATGAAGGCGTAACAGCGGCAGGCCAGCGGCCAGATGATCTCGTACAACGATGCGCGGTCGTGATGCGGGAGGAGCTCGACGATCGCGCGGTCGGCGCGCCCGGGATCCCAGGCGTCCATGGCGGCCAGGAACTCGCGCCGGGCCGCCGCGGGCCCCAGGCCGCGGGGTCGCGGCGGCGGCTCGAGCGACCAGTCGCCGTCGTCCCGCCGGTCGCTCTCCTGCGCCCGCTTCAGATCGTCCAGGTTCCAGAACACGGGAAGCCAGGCCTCGCCCGGCGCGGCCGATTCGGCCAGCCGGAAGGACGATTCGACCATCATCACGGAATGGATGATTCCATGGGGGCGCGGACGGATGTCCCGGACGCCGCAGAGGAAGATCGCCCCCAGCAGGGCGCCGTGGTCCGCTCCCGAACGGATGGCGCCGGCGGCGACGTCGAAGGCCGCCGAGGCCGGAGCGGCGCACAGCCGCTCGGCCAGTCCGGTCGAATCGACACGACCGCTTTCGACGCGGCCGGCCGCGCCGGCCAGGGCCGCCGTTCCGGAGAGGCAGAACAGGCCGGCCGCGCCCGAACCCATCCTCACGAGGGCCTCGCGCCGGTTCAGTCGGCCCATGTTCCCCTCGCTTCCCGGCTCCCTGGGACCGGGAGCCTGTCCGAGGATTCTACAGCGGCAGCCGCAGCCGGGCGCGGCAGCCGGGCTCGGGGTCGCGGTTCTGAAGGGTCAGGGTGCCGCCGTGCGCCTCGGCGATCTGGCGGCTCAGCACCAGGCCGATCCCCGAGCCCTGCTGCTTGGTGGTGAAGAACGGCACGAACAGGTTCGAGCTGTTCGGGACGCCCGGGCCGTCGTCGTCGACGAAGACCTCCAGGGTCGCCGGGGAGCCGTTCGCCCGGCGCCAGCCGAAGCGCACGCCTCCGCCGGTCTCGAGGGCGGCGTCGACCCCGTTGCGCACCAGGTTGATCAGCAGCTGCTCCAGCTGGTCGGCGTCCGCCTTGAGGGTGGTCTCCGGCCCGGGGACGAGATGCACGCTCAACCGCGTCTCGAGCCCGGCGACGCGCCTCACGAGCGGGCCGATGTCGACGCTCTGGACGCGGGGGGGCGGGAGGCGGGCGAGGCGGGCGTAGCCGTCCATGAACCGGCTGAGAGACTCGGAGCGGGTGGCGATCACGCTCAGCCCGCGCCGCATGTCGTCCTCCCAGTCGGCGGGCTTCGGGTTGCGGCCGATCAGGTTCTCGAGGCTTCCGGCGAGCGATTTGATCGGCGCCAGGGAGTTGTTCAGCTCGTGCCCCATCACGCGGATCAGCCTCTGCCAGGCCTGGCGCTCCTCTTCCCGCAGGGCGCGGCTGACGTCCGACAGGACCAGGAGCCGGTGGGCCAGCCCTCCCTGGCGGAAGGTGCCGCGGCGGACCTCGAAGCGCCCGGTGCGGCCGGGGAACGCCAGGTCGAGGATCGGCTCGGCATCCGCCCGCAGGCAGTCCCCCAGTCCCAGCTCGGTGGCGTCCGCGCCGATCAGGCGCTCGATCGGCCGCGACAGCAGGCGCTCGCCCGCCCGGTTGGCCAGCCGCAGCCGGTCCTCGCCGTCGAGGGCGAAGACCGCGACGTCGATCTCCTCCATGACCTTGCGCAGGAGGGCCGTCGCCTCGAGCGCCCCGAGGCGCTGCTGGCGCAGCGTCTCGGCCAGCGCGTTCACCTCGATCATCACCTCTCCCAGGGCGTCGTCGTGCCTCGCGCCGCGCGCGCGGATGGAGAAGTCCCCCTCGCGCAGCGCCGCAAGGAGGTTGCTGGCGATCTGGAGCGGCCGCACCACCCGCTCGCGCACCGCGAAGGCGAACCCGACCCAGGCCCCCACGATGATCGCCGAGAGGGTCCACTGCACCTTGGCGCTGAAATCGCCGGTCCAGAGGATCGCGAGCGACACCACGACCCCGGCCGCGCCGGTCAGGAAGGCCTGGAGGAGGACGCGCCGTTCGTGGGAGAGGACCGGATCGCGCACCCGGCGTCGCCTGGGCGGGCCGGACCTGCCGTTCACAACCCGTACCGTTGCAGCCTGCGGTAGAGGGCGCTCCGGCTCAGTCCGAGGGCGTCGGCGGCCTGGCTGACGTTCCCGTCGCAGCGCGCCAGGGTCTTGCGGATGAGGAAGGACTCCACCTCCTCGAGGCTCATCTCCTCGAGGCTCGGCTGGCCGTCGGCCGCGGGCCTGAGCGCCAGGTCGGACGAGCGGACCAGGGGCCCGGGGCTCATCAGGACAGAGCGCTCGATGGCGTGGTCCAGCTCGCGGACGTTGCCGGGCCAGCGGTGCTCGAGGAGCGCCCGGAGGGCGGTCTCGTCGAAACCGGTGATCTTCTTGCGGTAGCGGGCCGCGTGCTGCTTCAGGAAATGGTCGGCCAGGAGCGGCAGGTCCTCGCGCCGGTCGCGCAGGGGCGGCACGTGGATCTCGATGGTGTTGAGACGGAACAGGAGGTCCTGGCGGAAGCGGGACTGCGTGACTTCGGCGCCGATGTCGGCGTTGGTGGCGGACAGGATGCGGACGTCGGCCTTGCGGGTGCGCGACGAGCCGACCGGCTCGAACTCGCCCGTCTCGAGGACGCGCAGGAGCTTCGCCTGGAGCCCCGACGGCAGGTTGGCGATCTCGTCCAGGAAGAGCGTCCCGCCGTCGGCCATCTCGAAGCGCCCGACGCGGTCGGCCTTGGCGTCCGTGAACGCTCCGCGCACGTGCCCGAACAGCTCACTCTCGAACACCCCTTCCGAGAAGCCGCCGGCGTTGACCGTCACCAGGGGAGCCGTGGCGCGGCGGGAGACTGCGTGCAGGGCCTGCGCCACGACCCCCTTGCCGGTGCCGTTCTCGCCGGTGATCAGGACGTTGGCGTCGGACGGGCCGACGCGCTCGATCATCTGCAGGACCGGCCGCATGGTGGGCGACTCGGCGATGAGCCGCGGCCCACCGTCGCCGCGCAGGACCAGGTTTTCCGCCTCCAGCCGCCGGCCCCGCCTGAGCGCGCGGCCGAGCTCGACCTGCGTGCGCAGGATCGACAGCAGGCGCTGGTTGTCCCACGGCTTCTGGACGAAGTCGCGCGCCCCGCGACGCATCGCCTCGACCGCGACCTCGACGCTGCCCCAGGCGGTCATGACGACGACCGGGAGGGTCGGGTCGAGGGCCTGCAGGCGCCCCAGGAGGTCGAGCCCTTCGCGCCCGGAGGTCGTGTCGCGCGTGTAGTTGAGATCGATCAGGAGGACGTCGTAGTCCCTGGTGCGCGACTGCTCCAGGACCGTCGCAGGGGACGAGGCCACGTCGAGGGCGAACCCCTCCCCCTTGAGCAGGAGCCGCAACGCCTCCCGCACGTCCTGCTGGTCGTCGGCGACCAGGATCCGGGCGCTCGCTGAACGGGTCGTCATGGTCATCATCACTGCGGCGGCGTCATTCTACCCCAGGGCCGGCGCGGGACAGGCCGCTAGGCCCCTCCGCGGGGGAGCGCGATCACGTCCTGCCTGCCCTGCCTGGCGACCGAGATGCGGACGCCCGCGGCCGACGCGTCGGCCGCCTCCTGCAGCGCCTCTCCGTCCGCGTCCCCGGGGACCGACCGGCCGTCGATCCCGATGACCACGTCCCCGGGCTTCAGCCCGGCGCGGTCGGCCCGCAGGCCCGGGATCACCGCCGAGATCTTGAGCGCCCGCGAGCCCGCGGGAAGATTCAGGACCCGGAGCTCCGACTCCGACGCGACGACCGGGACCATCCCCAGGTCGTGCTGCTTCCCGGACGCGAAGCGCGGGGCCTCCGCGCGGTTGGCGAGGTCGAGCAGGACGGCGCGGGCGAACCTGGCGCGCGCGGCCAGCCGCTCGTAGTCGATCTTGTCGGACGAGTCCGAGGGGCGGTGCGTGTCCTCCTGGTGGATCGTCCCGAGCACGATCGCGGGGATGCCGAGGGCGGCGAACGGGTAGTGGTCCGTGTCCGGCACGACCTCCGCGATGGCGGAGGCGACCTTGAAGCCGGTCGCGGCATTGGCCGCCGCCAGGATTCCGCCCCAGCAGGCGCAGGTCCCGGTCGCCGCGGCGGCCAGGTCCTGGTCGGGCGCCCGGCCGATCTTCTCCAGGTTCACCATGGCGGCGAGCCGCTCGAGCGGGACGGGAGGATCGGTCACGAAGCGGACCGAGCCGTTGAGCGCGTGCTCCTCCGCCCCGAACGTCACGAACAGGATCGTCCGGTGATGGGGGAGCCCCCCCTGCGTCATGGACCGGGCCACCTCGATGAGGGCGGCCACACTCGAGGCGTTGTCGTCGGCGCTGTTCCAGATGAAGTCATCCGCCGGGCCGCCCTGGGCGGGCTGGCGATCGGTGTCCGCCTGGCCGTCGAGGCCCTGCCCGTCGTGGTGGGCCCCCAGCACGACGATCTCGTCGCGCCGGGACGGGTCGTCCCCCTCCAGGAGGCCGACGACGTTGCGGGACGTCAGGATCTGGCCCGGGACGTCCGGTCCGCGCGGCGGGAACCGGAACTGCTGCAGGAAGGTGGGCCCCTCGGGCGACGGGTCCCCGGAGGGGCGCAGTCCGATCTTCCGGAACTGGCCCTCGATGTACGCCGCGGTCTTCTCCTCACCCGGGTATCCCGCCCCGCGCCCTTCGAAGGCGTCGCTCGCGAGGGTCTCGACGTGACGCCTGACCTCCGTCGTCCCGATCTCCGCGGCCCCCGTCCGGCGGGCCGCGGGCGCATCGGAATGGGCGCAGCCGAGAAGGAGCGCGCCGGCCGCCGCCAGGAGCGCCCCGCAGAACCTAGTCACAACGCAGCGCGACCATCGGGTCGACCCGGGCCGCGCGACGGGCGGGCACGTAGACGGGGCTCCGACGCATGGTCCGGAGGCCGTAGCGCAGGTCCATGAGGACATCGCTCATCGGCGCGTTCTCACTCGTAGCGCAGCGCGATCAGCGGGTCGACGCGCGCCGCCCGGCGGGCCGGGACGTAGCAGGCCAGGCACGCCACGCCCGAGAGGAGGACCGCCACCATTCCGAAGGTCCAGGGATCGGTCGCCGCGACCCCCACGAGCAGGGACGACAGGAGCCGGGTCAGGGCGAGCGCCCCTACGACCCCGACGAGGACGCCGACGAGGGTCAGCGC
>Ga0075431_100008277_pt1 | contig 10399 bp, 8 predicted proteins | sample RhiMetdeltSRZDD5_FD_75297 | JGI IMG/M metagenome (GOLD analysis project Ga0075431, IMG submission 75297) | Populus rhizosphere microbial communities from Tennessee, USA - Rhizosphere MetaG P. deltoides SRZDD5 | ecosystem: Host-associated > Plants > Roots > Rhizosphere > Soil | place: USA...
TACGATGCGCTGTCGTCGCGCGATCGCGAGATCGTCGTCGAGGCCGCGCGCGAGAGCGTGCCGTACATGCGAACGCTGTGGGACAAGATGGAAGCCGAATCGCGGGCTGTGGTCCTCGGCGCTGGCGTAAAGGCGAACGACGTGGACTTGCCCGCCTTCCGCAAGGCCGCCGCACCGATTCACGAGCGCTATCTGGCCGACCGAGCGTTGCGCGATCTGTTCGACAGCATCCGAGGCCTCGCGTGAAAGCTTTGGCGCGCGCAGCAATCGGCGTTGCAGGCGTGGCGCTGGTCGCGATGGCACTGATCCAGGCATGGCAGGTGTTCGCGCGCTACGTGTTGAACGATCCGCCCAGTTGGACCGAGCCTCTCGCGTTGCTCTGCATGAGCACGACGATGATGTTCGGCGCTGCAGCCGGTGTGCATGCGGGCCGGCACTTCGGTTTCTTCATCGTCGTGGAGCATGCGCGGCCGCAATTGCGTCGCCTCATGCAACTCGTCGCGCGACTCATCGCGACCCTCGTGGGAGTTCTGTTCGCGCTGTGGGGCGGCGAGATGATGATCGACGCCTGGGATTACAAGATCGCGGGCGCGCCGTTGCCGCAGGGAATCATGTTCCTGCCGCTGTGTCTCGGCGGGGCCCTGATCGCGATCTTCTCGATCGAGCAACTGATACGCCTATGGCAATCGCAATCCTCTTCGGCGTCCTGATCCTGCTGCTGTTCATCGGCGTGCCGGTGGGCTTCGCGCTGCTCGCCGCTTCGCTGTCGACGGTGCTGTGGCTCGACCTCCCGGCGATCGTCGTCGTGCAGCAGACTGCGGCGGGCGCGAATACGACGTCGCTGATCGCGATTCCACTGTTCATCTTTGCCGGCGAGCTGATGATGCGCGGCGGGATTTCCGAGCGCCTGATCGCGTTCGCTTCCTCGCTGGTCGGCCACCTGCGCGGCGGCCTCGGCCAGGTCAACGTGCTGGCGTCGCTGTTCTTCGGCGGCGTATCCGGCTCGGCGATCGCGGACGTCTCGGCGATCGGCGGCACGATGATTCCGCAGATGGTGAAGCGCGGTTTCGATCGCGACTTCGCCGTGAACGTGTCGATCACGGCGGCGCTGGTCGCGCTGCTGGTGCCGCCGTCGCACAACCTGATCCTGTACTCCGCTTCGGCCGGCGGCTCGATCTCGATCGCCGACCTGTTTGCCGCCGGCATCGTGCCCGCGCTGCTCCTGACCGTCGTGCTGATGATCACCGGTTGGGCGATCGCGCGAAAGCGTGGCTACGCAGTCGAGGCGTTCCCGGGCTGGCGTGAAGTCCTCGTGCGATTCGTCGCCTCGCTCCCTGGCCTGCTGCTCGTTGCGCTGATCTTCGTCGGCATTCGCGCCGGCATCTTCACGGCTGTGGAGAGCGCCGCGATCGCCGTGCTGTACGCGATTCTGATCACCGGTGTCGTTTACCGACGGCTCACCCGCGAAGTATTCATGGAAACGTGCGCGGGTGCCGTGCGCACGACGGGCCTGATCCTGTTCGTGATCGGCTCGGCCGCGTCGTTCGGTTGGCTGCTCGCGTACCTGCAGGTTCCAGCGGCCGCGGTCGAAGTACTGACCGCAGTGGCCGACAACAAGTACAGCGCGCTGCTGGTGATGATCGTGGTGCTGCTGGTCATCGGCACGTTCATGGATCTCGCGCCGATGATCATCATCTGCACGCCGATTTTCCTGCCGGTGGCGAAAGCGTTTGGCATCGACCCGGTGCACTTCGGCATCATCCTGATCCTGAAAGGCGGCATCGGGCTGATCAGCCCGCCGGTCGGCTCGGTGCTGTTCGTCGGCGCGGCGATCGGCAATATCAGCGTCACCGACACGCTGCGCTCGATCTGGCCGTTCTATGTCGCCTCGTTCGTCGTCCTGCTGATCGTCGCGTACGTGCCGCAGCTGTCGCTATGGCTGCCGGCCTTGCTGAAGTAGCTTCGCGTAAGCGTTGCTGAGCGCGTTGACGAATGCGGCGTTCGTCACGAACGTCACCGGGAAGACGCGATCGAGAGCAAGAAACGCACGAACGTCATGCGAAGCTTCGCCGACGCAAGCCGCGCCGATCTCGAACAGCTGCTCCGCCAGCGGATCTATCGCGCGCTCGCCCTGCTGCGCTTTGCGACGGATGAAGTGGAACCAGGCTGCGATTGGCATGCACAGTTGCGCCAGCGGCCGCTGCGCTTCGATGGCATCCTGCACCGTGCCGAGGATCCGGAACGGCAGCTTCTGTGAGCCATCCCATGCGATCTGCGACAACAGATGTCGCAGCGCTGGATTGCGGAATCGCCGCAGCACGGCCTCGATGTACTCGGTGACATTCAGCCCGTGCGGTGCGACGACGCTCGGCGCAATGTCGTCGATCATCAGGCTGCGCACGAACGACGCGAGCTGCGGATCTCGCATTGCTTGCGCGACCGTCTCATAGCCGGCGAGCGAGCCCAGGTAGGCCAGCGAAGAATGCGCGCCATTCAGCAGCCGCAGCTTGGCGCGCTCGAATCCTGCGACGTCGCTCGTGATCGTCACGCCGATCGCAGCCCAATCGGGCTGCGGCCCGCGCATGCAGTCTTCGACGACCCATTGCGTGAACGCTTCGCGCTGGACTGGCCAGCGATCGAGAGTACCGAGCCGCTCCGCGACCTGATCGCGCAGCGCCGCGTCGGTTGCCGGCGTGATGCTGTCGACCATCGTGCGCGGAAAGGGCACCTCGTCTTCGATCCAGCGCGCAACGTTGCCGTCGAGCTTGTGTGCGAACTCCAGCAACGCGCGCCGCAAACGTGGGCCGTTGTCGGTGAGGTTGTCGCAGCTGACAACGTTCGGCGGCGCGACGCCCGCTGCGTGTCGCCGCGCAAGGCCGGCGTAGAGATGACCGATGAGGCTGCGCGGCGCGTGCGGCTGCGCGAGGTCGTGCACGATTTCGGCGTTCGCGAAATCGAGTCCGCCGCCCGATGTGAGGCAATACCCTTTCTCCGTCACGGTCGCGGTGATCAGCGTGATCGCGGGATCGGCGAGGCGCTCAGTGACCGCAGCGGGGGCCTCCGGCGCGACTAGCACTTCCTTGAGCGAGCCGATGATGCGCGTCTGCGGCTGCTCATCGAGCACTGCAAGCGTGTAGAGCCCGTCTTGCGGAGCGAGCGCGTCGCGCACGCCGGCACTGTGTAGCGAAACGGCCGCGATGCCCCAGCGCGGATCCTGCGCGAGCGCATCGTCGAGATAACAAGCCTGATGAACGCGATGGAACGCACCGGGTCCGAAATGCACAGCGCCGATGGCGACTCGGTCGCGATCGTATGCAGGGATGCGTATGCCGCGGGTCGCGAGCGAGCGCAGGGCGGCTTGCTGCAACGTCGTCACAGCGTGACGCCATCCTTCCAGATGGCGATCTCGCGCTCCTCGTTGAGCTCGTTGCGCGCGGCGCGGCCGGAGGCAACGTCGACGATCAGGCGCATGAAGTCTTCCGCCAGCGCGTCAGGATCGCCGGTGAGCATGCGGCCGGCGTCGAAGTCGATCCAATGCGGCTTGGCTTGCGCGAGCGGTGAGTTCGAGCTGATCTTCAGCGTCGGCGCCGGGAAGCCGAGCGGCGTGCCGCGGCCCGTCGTGAACAGTACGACGGTCGCACCGGCCGCAACCAGCGCGGTGGACGAGATCCCGTCATTGCCTGGGGCTTCCAGCAGCGCAAGGCCGGGCCGCGCGATTTGCTCGCCGTACCGCAGTACTTGCGTGACGGTTGCATGGCCGCCCTTCTGCACAGCGCCGAGCGACTTCTCTTCCAGCGTCGTGATGCCGCCGGCGATGTTGCCGGGCGAGGGATTCTCGTGCACCGGCTGATCGTTATCGAGGAAGTAGCGCTTGAAGTCGTTGACGATCTGCGCGATCCCGGCGAACACCTGCTCGTCCGCCGCGCGCTCCATGAGCAGGCGCTCCGCGCCGAAGATTTCCGGGATCTCGGTCAGGATCGCCGTGCCGCCCGCATTCGTCACGCGATCTGCTATGCGCCCGACGAGCGGATTTGCGGTGATGCCGCTGAGTCCGTCCGAGCCGCCGCACTTCAGGCCGACGGCGAGGGACGCGATCGGACACGGCTCGCGCTCGCTGCGCGCAGCGATGGTTGCGAGTTCTTCGACGACACGCAAACCTTCCTCGACCTCGTCCTGCGTCGCTTGCGCCGCGAAGGTCCGGATGTGCGCGCGTTGCGACTCCGGAATTTCCTGCAGCAGCGGTTCCAGCTGGTTCGACTCGCAGCCGAGTCCAAGGATCAACACGCCGCCGGCATTCGGATGGCGCGCGAGCGCGGCGATGAGCTTGCGCGTGCGCTCGAGATCGCCACCGAGTTGCGAGCAACCGAACTGATGCGGGAAGGCGTACACGCCGTCGACGCGATCTTTGCAACGGTCCGCGGCGAGCCGCGCGATGCGTTCGGCTGTGCGGCCGACGCAGCCGACGGTGCAGAGGATCCAGATCTCGTTGCGCGTGCCGACCCGTCCGTCCGCCCGGCGATAGCCCATGAATGACAGCGGCTCCGCAGTCGCCGAAGGTGCGCTGGCGCCTCGGGGTGCGAATCGATACTCATCTACGCCGGCAAGCAGCGTCGCCAGGTTGTGCGTGTGAACGTGTGCGCCACGCGCAACGTGTGCGCTCGCCCGCCCGATCACCTGGCCGTACTTCCGAACTGACTCCCCAGCGCTCACGGACCGCAGTGCGAACTTGTGACCGCGCGGGATGGCATCGACCAATTCGAGCGCCAAGCCGTCCAACGTGACGCGCTCGCCAGCCGCCAGATCGCGCAAGGCGATGGCTACGTCATCGCGCGCGGAGATCCGATAGCAGGGCGGCAGGGCAGGGGCGGCGCTGTCCATAAGGCATCTTACCGCCGGGGGAAACCGGTGTCAGATTGTCCTCCGCGCGGACAGCGTTCGCATTACAATCCTGGCCAGCACATGCCCAAGAAATCCGCCACCAAGCTTGCCCGTCTGCCCGCGAAGGTCCCTGCCGAGCCCCGCGTGCGCCCGCAGCCGGCCGCGCACGTCGCCGAACTGGAGCGCAAGCACACCATCAACGACATCGCCCGCTTGGCGAACGTTTCGAAGAAAACCGTTTCGCGGGTCATCAACGAGTCGCCGTTCGTGCGCGAGGAAACGCGCGCACGCATCACTGAGATCATCAAGCGCGTCGGCTTCACGCCCGATCCGCAGGCGCGCGCGCTCGCGTTCCGGCGCTCATTCCTGATCGGGTTGATCTACGACAACCCGAACGCGCCGTACGTGATCAACTTCCAGGAGGGCGCGCTCGGCGCTCTGCGCCGCGTGGGCTACGAGCTCGTCGTGCATCCATGCGACCGCCACAGCGATGAGTTCCTGACGGATATCCGCCGCTTCATCACGCGCCAGAAGCTCGACGGCGTCGTCATGCTGCCGCCGGTCTCGGAGAATCCGACGCTGGCGGAGATGCTGCGCAAGCTGGAATGCCCGTACATTCGTGTGATCGCCGCGGCGCTCGACGATCCGAAGAACCTCGTTATGTCGATGGACCGCCAGTCCGCGGCGGAAGTCGCCGAACATCTGGCGAAACTCGGCCACCGGCGCATCGCCATGATCATGGGCCCGCGCACGTACCGATCGGCGATCGAACGCGTCGAAGGATTTTCCAACGCGCTCGCCGATCGCGGCCTGTCGCTGCCGCCGGAATTCATCGTCGAGGGTTCCTATACATTCGAGTCGGGCGCTGCGTGCGCCGATGTCCTGTTGTCGCGCTCGCCGCGGCCGACGGCGATCTTTGCAGGCAACGACGAGACTGCTGCCGGCGTATATCGCACCGCGTACTTGCGCGGCGTGAAGATTCCGGACGAGCTCACGGTCATCGGCTTCGACGACAGTCCGCTCGCCTCGCGGCTGTGCCCCTCGCTCACGACCATGCGCCAGCCGATCCGCGACATGGGCCGCATGGCCGCGGAAAAGCTGGTCGCCAAGATCTCCGGCCTCGCCGACGCGCCCGCCATCACAGCCACGACCGTGCTGCCGCACCTCGTCGTGCGCGAGTCCTCCGGCCCGCCCGGCAAATAGTCGCACCGGCCGTCCGCGGTTTCTTTGCTTGGCTCCGGCCATGACACCGGTTACCATCCTGGACAATGGTCTGTGCGCGCGCGCACCGTGGCGCAATGCATCGCAACATCGGCCCGACAACAGTGGCAAAGGCACTTCAACTGCACGATGACAGGCTGTTCCCGGCCGACGCTGCCACGCGCGGCGTGGCGCAGCGCCTGTATCGCGATGTCGCCGACCTGCCGATCATCAGTCCGCACGGCCATACCGATCCGCAATGGTTCGCCGGCAACGAGCCGTTCACGAACGCCACCGAGTTGCTGCTCGCGCCGGATCACTACCTGTATCGAATGCTGTACAGCCAAGGCGTCGATCTGGACGCGCTCGGCGTGCCTTCGCGTCGCGGTGCCTCGCCCGCCGATCCACGCGCCGCGTGGCGTCTGTTCGCCGAGCGGTTTCATTTGTTTCGCGGCACGCCGTCGTCGCTGTGGCTGAACTACGTGTTCGCGAAAGTGTTCGAGCTGAAGGTCGCGCTCGCGGCCGACACCGCCGATTACTACTTCAACGTCATCGGCGAGAAGCTCGCGCAGGAAGCCTTCCGGCCGCGCCGGTTGTTCGAGCGCTTCAACATCCAGGTGCTCGCGACGACCGAGTCGCCGATCGACACGCTCGATGCCCATCGCGCGATCGCCAGCAGCGGTTGGAGCGGGCGCGTGATCACGGCGTATCGTCCCGATCCTGTCATCGATCCCGAGCACGAGGCGTTCGCCGCGTCGCTCGAGCGCTTCGGCGAGCTGACGAACGAAGATGTGCTCTCGTGGCGTGGCTACCTCGAAGCGCATCGCAAGCGTCGTGCAGTGTTCAAGAAGGCCGGCGCGACATCGACGGATCACGGCCATCCGACGGCTGCGACCGCTGACCTGTCGAGCCGCGAAATCGAGCGGCTGTTCGCGCGCGTCACGTCCGGCAATTTCTCGCAGGGCGACGCCGAGCTGTTTCGCGCGGCCATGCTCGTCGAGATGGCGCGCATGAGCCTGGAAGATGGCTTGGTCATGCAGCTGCACCCCGGCGCGTTTCGCAATCACAACCGTTGGCTGTTCGCGCACTACGGGCGCGACAAAGGCGCAGACGTACCGCAGCGGACCGAATACGTACACGCGCTGCGGCCGCTGCTCGATCGCTACGGCAACGAGCGCGCGCTGACGCTGATCCTGTTCACGCTCGACGAGACCTCGTACAGCCGCGAGCTGGCGCCGCTGGCGGGCCACTATCCAATTCTCAAGCTCGGCCCGGCCTGGTGGTTCCACGACAGTCCCGAGGGCATGCGTCGCTTTCGCGAGCAGACCACCGAGACCGCAGGCTTCTACAACACGGTTGGCTTCAACGACGATACGCGCGCGTTCCTGTCGATTCCGGCGCGGCATGACCTGGCGCGGCGAGTGGACTGCAGCTTCCTCGCGCGGCTGGTCGTCGAGCATCGACTGGAAGAAGACGAAGCTGCTGAGATCGCCGTGGATCTTGCGTATCGTCTGCCCAAAGAAGCCTACAAACTCTAGTCAATTTATTGGGACCCGCTCGTGTTCAAGAAGACCTATCACGCAACGCATCCCGACATGATGGCCGGCGCCAGCAACCAGCAGCTGCGCGACCGCTACCTGGTCGAGGGCTTGTTTGCAGCCGACGCGATCACTCTCAACTACGCACACTACGAGCGCTTCGTGATTGGCGGTGCGATGGCCGCGACGCGCGCACTGCGCCTGCCGGATCAGACCGAGCCGGCCTCCGCTGCCGGCAAGCCGTTCCTCGAGCGGCGCGAGCTGGGTGTCGTCAACATCGGCAAGGCGGCTGGCCGCGTCACACTCGACGGCAAGGCATTCGATCTCGCGCCACGCGACGGGTTGTACGTGCCGATGGGAACGAAGGACGTGACGTTCGAGTCGCGTACGGCCGGCACGCCGGCGAAGTTCTATCTCATCTCGACTCCGGCACACGCGCGTTTCGAGCCGGTGCAGCTCTCGATCGACAAGGCGGTGCCGCTGCAACGTGGCGCGCTGGAGACGTCGAACGAGCGCACGATCTATCAGTACATCGTGCCCGCGACCTGCCGCTCCGCGCAGCTGCTGCTCGGGCTCACGATGCTCAAGCCCGGCAGCGTGTGGAACACGATGCCGCCGCACCTGCACGATCGTCGCTCCGAGGTCTACTTCTACTTCGATCTGGAACAGGATTCGTCGCAGGACAAGAGCGCTCAGCGCGTGCTGCACTTCATGGGCGAGCCCGACGACACGCGCAGCCTGGTGCTCCAGAACGAGGAAGCCGTGATCTCGCCGCCGTGGTCCATCCACATGGGCGCCGGTACTCGCAGCTACAGCTTCATCTGGGCGATGGGCGGCGAGAACCTGGATTACACCGACATGAACGTGCTCGACATCTGCCAGCTCAAGTGACGCCGGGACCGAAGTAACATCATGACTGCACAGAACCCTGCAAATCCGTTCTCACTGCACGGCAAGGTGGCGCTCGTGACCGGCGCCAGCACGGGCCTGGGGCAGGGCATCGCGATCGCGCTGGCTCAGGCCGGCGCAGACATCGTCGGCGTCGCACGCTCCAGCACTGCGGATGCCGAGCGCGGCGTTACCGCGGCGGGACGGAAGTTTCACGCACTGAGCGCGGACCTGGAACGCCGGCAGGAAGCAGCGAACGTCGTGGCGCAGACGATCAAAGTCGCCGGGCGCGTCGACATCCTCGTGAACAACGCCGGCATCATCCGCCGCGACGACGCGCTCACGTTCAGCGAAGAGGACTGGGACGCGGCGTTGAACCTCAATCTCAAAGTGCCGTTCTTCCTGGCGCAGGCAGTCGCGAAGTCGCTGGTGCAGGCGGGACGCGGCGGCAAGATCATCAACATCGCCTCGATGCTCTCTTTCCAGGGCGGCATTCGCGTGGCGTCGTACACGGCGAGCAAGAGCGGGCTCGCGGGCATCACACGCCTGCTCGCGAACGAATGGGCGGCGCGCGGCATCAACGTGAACGCGATCGCGCCAGGTTACTTCGAGACCAACAACACCGCGGCGCTGCGCACGGACGAGCAACGCAATCGCGACATCCTCGGCCGCATTCCGGCCGGCCGCTGGGGCAAGCCGTCCGATCTGGGCGGCGCTGCCGTGTTCCTCGCATCGGCGGCTTCCGACTACGTGCACGGCACGATCATTCCCGTCGACGGCGGCTGGCTGGCGAGGTAGGCGACGGTCACGCGTCACTTCTCTGTGATCGCCGTCACTGCGTGCGGCGCCGCAGGGAGACGAAACGCCCCTCGTGCGAGTACGCTGTCGGCTCCGCACACAGGAGGATGAGCGTGTTCCGGCGTGAGAGGAATCTGCTACTGGCGGTCGATGACGAGACCGATTTTCTGGAGCTGATCGAGCAGATCGGCCAAGGAATCGGCTGCGACGTCATCACTGCCGACACTGCCACCAGCTTTCGCGAGCAGCTGGCACGCCGGCAGCCGTCATTGATCCTGCTGGACCTGCAGATGCCCGGTATGGACGGCATCGAGGCATTGCGCTACTTAGCACGCCAGGGTGTGACATCCGGCATCCTGCTGGCGAGCGGCATGGACCAGCGAGTGCTGGCGAGCGCGCGCCAGCTCGGCGACTCGCTCGGTTTGAAGATGCTCGGCACTCTGCAGAAGCCGGCCATGCTCGAGGAGATCGAAAGCTTGCTTACTAAGCATCTGGAACCTGGCGCACGCATTTCCATCGAGGAGCTGCGCCGTGGCATCGAAGAGCACGAGCTGGTCGTGCATTACCAGCCCAAGGTCGTGCGCACCGCCGGCGACTGGCAGGTACGCAGCGCGGAGGCGCTGGTACGCTGGCGTCATCCACGCCTCGGCCTGCTCTATCCCGGCGAGTTCCTGCCGCTGGCGGAACAGTCGGGCCTGATCGTCGACGTGACCGACTTCGTGCTCACGGACGCGATCCGGCAGATCGGCCACTGGCGGCAGCGCGGGCTCGATCTCGCCGCGTCCGTGAATCTCTCGCCGCGGCTGGTGCAGGACCTGGAATTCCCGGACCGGCTGACACGCGTGTTCCGCGAGTTCGAAGTCGCGCCCGAGCAGCTCACGCTCGAGGTGACCGAAGCGGCTTCGCTCGACGACCCCGAGCTGGTAATGGACATCTTCACGCGCCTGCGCGTGAAAGGGGTCGGCTTGTCGCTCGATGACTTCGGCACCGGCACGTCGTCGCTGACGCAGCTCTACAAGATGCCGTTCAGCGAAGTGAAGATCGACGGCACCGTGATTTCGGAAATCGCGACGGCGAAGCCGGCCGCGACGATCGTG
>Ga0075431_100008282_pt1 | contig 10394 bp, 9 predicted proteins | sample RhiMetdeltSRZDD5_FD_75297 | JGI IMG/M metagenome (GOLD analysis project Ga0075431, IMG submission 75297) | Populus rhizosphere microbial communities from Tennessee, USA - Rhizosphere MetaG P. deltoides SRZDD5 | ecosystem: Host-associated > Plants > Roots > Rhizosphere > Soil | place: USA...
AGCCTACGTCCACGAACTACAGACGCGCTTCCTCTACTGCGACGCACAGTGTTTTGCGGGATACCAAAAGATGATGGTGCCGGCCCGCGCGAGGAGGGTGCGATGAAATGTTCAAACCTAAACTGCGATCACGGCATCGGCCTTGTGTCGTATCAGCGCCACTGGTTTGATAAGCGGCGGTTTTGTTCAAAGAGATGTCGAGACGATTTCACGGTTGAGAGGCCGAGGGCCAGCCAGCAGAACACCTCGCCGGCAGCTACTTCAATTGGTTATTCGTGAACGCCACGTCGCAAGCTGCTTCGAGTGACTATTCGCGGAAACTGGCGCGAGTGCGCCGTCCAGCGCATTGGCGGTAGTCGCAGACGCAGCGCGCAGCGATCCGTTTCAATCGCACTATTCGACGGAGTCGCCGAGAGTTCGCTCGACAAACTCCTTTGCAACTTTGCTAAAACGATTTTCGCTGCGTCCTCTCTCAATCACAGCCTGCGCGATGCGATTTTTGCGCAAGAACGTTCCAATCGCGGCGAGACCGTGCGAGCGCAGTACTGCTCGATACGGTACGGAGAATACAACGGGCTAACGACCGAGGTGAATGATGAAAACCATGAATGCTCCGCCTGCGAAGGACCACCGGGACTCGTTGGACGTCTTGGACGGTGTGCCAGGCGAGGGCGTGAGTTTCATTACCGGCGTAAGAAATGTGGAAGACCTCCTGCTGGTGCCGAACACGAAGTGGGTGATCGGCAGTGGCTTCACCGACCCGGTGCATACGCAGAACTATCTGCATCTGTTCGACAGCGAGAAGGAAACCGGCCACGCCGTGCAGCCGTCCGAGATCGCCATCCGGCCCGACACGAAGAGCTATCCAGACTGCGTCCCGCCCGATTGGAAGACGTTCGGCCCGCATGGGCTGGGAATGGGCCGAACCAGCGGGTCGCACCTGACGCTGTATGTCGTCAACCATGGCGGGCGGGAGGCCGTGGAAGTCTTCGACGTCGATCTCTCCCAGGGCCGGCCGCAGTTTGCCTGGACCGGGTGCTTGGTCGCTCCGAAAGGCTCCTGGCCGGATGCCGTTGCTTTGCTGCCTGACGGCGGGCTTGTGGTGACCTCCATGAAGGACCCGACCGATCCGGAAACGAACAACAAGCTGCTCAAAGGCGCCCCGATGGGTTGGATCAAGGAGTGGCATCCAGGAAAAGGCTGGACGGACATCCCAGGGACCGAGGCCTTCTCATCCCCCAACGGCGTGGTCGTTTCCTCCGATGGCAAGTACATCTTTGTGAATTTGTCCGCAGGAACGCAGATCGCGCGCATCACTCGCGGGCAAATCCCTCCGAAGGTGGATTACGCCGACACCGGTGGCCTTCCGGATAACGTGCGCTGGTCGGCGTCGGGAACGTCCCTCCTGGTGGGTGTTCATGATGTGTCGTCCGAGGAGTTTGTTGCGGGCAGTTCAGCCAGTTATGAAAAACCCAACGCAGGTGGCAACGTGAACATACCCTTCAAGATCCTGCGGCTGGATCCTGAGACGCTGCAGTTCACCGAAGTGATCAAGAGTGGAGTTTACGGAGTGATGGGTGGGGGAACCGGGGCTATCGAGGTTGGCAACAAGCTCTGGGTAAGTTCTTTCACGGCAGATCGTATTGCGATTTTTTCCCTGAAGTAGCCCACCGAAATTCAATTCCGAAGCTCAACACCGCAGACAGATGGCACAGGACCGCGCATTCATTAACACGAACTTATGGCGAGAAACTGTAGCGGATGATCACTATCGGCGCGTAAGAGCCATTGTGACGCTCGAAACACGACTTCCCGGCGATCGGAGCGAGACCGACTGACGATCGCCGTGTGTGGTCATGTTAAAAAATGCTGCGAAAGTCTGCCCTTCAATTCTTGCGTCGATACGATTGCCCTTGATGCTGCCGAAGAATTGCCCAGCGGCTTGATTGGTGGATTCGAACCAATTGCCGGTCATGTTGCCGCCACTGTTTATAGCGGTACCGCGGAAATCGACGTTGTAGCTGTCGCTTGCGCAGCGCAACGCGAGCTTGAGATTGTTACCTGCTGCTTGCGAATCGTAAGTTGCGCGGCATCGGATCTTTTCGTTCGATCCAGAAGACAACGTGACGGTGCCGTGGCCCGACCAATCCCCAGACAAATCGGCGAATGGCCCTTGTTGCGTCGCATAACCGGGCGATGGCGATAGCGAGAGCACTATCAGGCATACCGCAGCGACAATAGTGGCAATGGACGACGGAACAACATGCCGTGTTTTCATTCTCGCCTCTCAAATTTTGGCTACCTTGCCGGCGCCCAACATGAACTCGCAATTTCCTTCAATTGTTTACCAAAGACTTTTTGAACTGAATTTGTCGTTCGTGTGTATTTTTGTACCTAGCTGCTAGAACATTTTGGGACCATTTACGCGCCAATCATTCCAAAACCAGGATTAGATTGTTGAAGCAGTGCCTGCGATCTCCGTATTTCGCCCGTTTATCGCGGCCAGCGGTCTAATTAGCTGCGGAAGCGATGAAACGTCCTTCTGCCCCTGTCCTGCCGCGCCGATGAGTTGATCGAATAAATTACGGATCATCCTGCACCAGGACCGTCGCCTCCGGTCGCGATAGGCGCACGTACGTTCTAAGAAGAGCAATCACGGCAAAGCCAGCTTCCATGAAAGGGGGCACTTTGTAGTCACGAATTGGGATCAGCCACGGCGGCCTGAGCTGAGTTGCGCGTAATGACACCGCGCAGAGCCGATTACGTGAAGCGGCAATGGAAATGCTATGGGTAAATTGAGCGCTATTGCATTCATTGTCACGATCATGGCTCCGCTACCTGCGGTCGCTTATACGCAAACGGATGCAGATGCATGTACGTCGGATGCGATGCGGCTTTGCTGGAACGCTATCCCGGATGCGAGTCGCGTAACCCAATGCCTTTTTCAAAATAGGCAGCAACTCAGCCCCGCCTGCAGCAACGTTTTCAATCGGCCACGGGGCGGGCGTGTCGACCGCGAACGCCCGATACAGGCTCAAAGGACCGAGTACTGATCGAGTTAAATCGGATTCGGCAGGCCAGACCGATGGTGGCCACGTCCGCTATTGGCACAAAGCAGACACTGCAAACCATCAGATGAGTGTCCGCTTTTGGCGGTAAAGCGGACATCGCACAGACATTCGGTCATGTCCGCTTTCGACACAAAGCGGACATCGGGTCATCCCTTACCGCACCTCGTTTGAGCCGCTGGTTGCCGCGTGCGCTGCCGACATCCCGCCGGCGAATGCTCCTAATGTTCTTGCTGTCGTTATTCCGCTGACAAAGCCCACGACTGCGAGTCCAGCCCGGACACCGACGCAACCAGTGAGAGTCCCCAAAAAAGGTCAAAGGCATCCTCATTGCAGCATAGGGCGCCGAGAAGAAAACGCTAGCTGTGGTTATGTTCGTCAACGCGTACAAAGAACAAGTCGTCGTTCGCATTGGCAATGAAGCATGAGCAATGAAAGACTGGCTTGAATTGAGAAAGGCGTGGGTGTGCGCCCGCATATCCGACGCCGAGTTTATCGAACGCGCCGAGCAGACCGGCGCCGGCCGGTTGGCCCGCCAGTTAGTCGCTGAGGATCTTGGCAGAGCCGAGCATGCACGTCATTACCGGTCCGCCAACGAGTTATGGCACCCGCTTGGCTTGATGGTCACATTCGGCTCGCTGGTAAGCACCTTCTGGATTCTTGCAACAAATGCGTTGGTTCGGCGGGATTACTCGCGGTTTTGCCGCGGTGTTCAATTTTGCACGACCGATTGCTCTCACGACGGGATGCAGCTCGAGGAACAATACTCATGGTGAAGGTTCCCTCGATAGACAGGCGAACTCTGCTGCTGGGAGCCGCCCCTATGGCGACCGCAGTCATCTCGGGACTGGCGGGATGTTCGCCGAGGAGCGGTGATGCCGCTCCCGCTTACTCGCCTACTTTCTTCAGCGCGGATGAGTGGGCGTTTGTTCGCACGGCGGTCAGCCGCCTCATCCCGTCCGAAGGGCCCGGTCCGGGAGGGATCGAAGCAGGCGTCCCGGAATTCATCGATCGCCAAATGGAAATGCCCTACGGGCATGGCGCATATTTCTACATGGCAGGCCCGTTTCTGACGGATGTTCCGCCGACATTGGGCTACCAGCTTCGATATAACCCGCGCGAAATCTACCGGCTCGGCATCGCAGCGGCGAACGATGAGGCCCGCAAAGCGCAGGGTAAGACGTTCGCGGAATTGCCGGCCGACGCCCAGGATGGATTCCTCCAGGGGATGGAAAAGAACGCGATCCAGTTCGCGACAGTTCCGGCGCCCGTCTTCTTCAGTCAGCTTCTCGCCAACACTAAGGAGGGCTACTTCGCCGATCCGCTCTACGGCGGGAACCGCGGCATGGCGGCTTGGAAGTGGATCGGCTTCCCTGGCGCGCGTGCGGACTTCACTGACTGGATCGACCAGGCTGGTCGCGCCTATCCATATGGTCCAGTCGCGATCAGCGGAGCGCGCGGCTGATGGCGGAACGTCGGAAGCGAGTAGACGCTGTTATCATCGGCTATGGGTGGGCCGGCGCGATTATGGCGAAGACGCTTACTGATGCCGGCCTGTCGGTCGTAGCGCTCGAGCGCGGACCGGCCAGGGACACGTCGCCTGACTTTGAATATCCGCGGATTGTGGATGAGCTGAAGTACGGCGTGCGGGGTGATCTTTGGCAACCCCTCGCCAAGGAGACGGTGACAGTCCGTCATGGCGTCAACGACGTGGCCGCGCCGTACCGCAAATATGGCTCGTTCGTTCTCGGCAATGGCGTGGGCGGCGCCGGAGTCCATTGGAATGGACAACTTTGGCGCGCGTCGCCGGAAGATTTGCGGCTGCGCAGCCACATCGAAGAGCGCTACGGCAAAAGCGCGATCCCGCACGATATGACGATCCAGGATTATCCGGTGACCTTCGAGGAGCTGGAGCCACACTTCGATCACTTCGAGAAAGTCTGCGCGGTCTCGGGTATCGCCGGCAACTTGCGCGGGGCCATCCGGCCAGGCGGCAATCCGTTCGAGGGTCCGCGTAGTGATGAGTTTCCAACGCCGCCGCTGCCGCCGATAGAGGTGGCCAGGCTGTTCGAGAGGGCCACTGCAGAGCTCGGCTACAAAGCCTTCCCGGTCCCGTCGGCGAACAGCTCGATTCCATACACCAACCCATATGGCGTGAGGCTCGGACCCTGCAATCTGTGCGGCTTCTGCGAGCGCTTCGGCTGCTTCCTTTACTCCAAGGCATCGCCGCAGACGTCCATCCTGCCAATCCTGGTTGACCGGCCTAACCTCGAGGTGAGGACGGGCGCCTATGTCACCAAGATACTGCGGGACAGCAGCGGAAAGATCGCTACGGGCGCGTTATACATCGACGATAGCGGCGCTGAGGTCGAGCAGCCTGCGGACCTCGTCATCCTTTCCGCCTTCCAGATGCATAATGTGCGGCTGCTCCTGCTCTCCGGAATCGGGACGCCCTATGACCCGGCAACGAGCGAAGGCTTGGTAGGGAAGAACTATGCTTATCAGATGGTAGCCCAGACGGCGGCCTATTTCAGCGAAGATGTCGAGATCAACCCCTTCATAGGAGCTGGAGCCGCGGGCCAGCGCACTATCGACGAGTTTAATTCTGATCACTTCGATCATAGCGGTCTCGGTTTCATCGGGGGATCGCAGATCTATGCGGGCGCCACTGGCGGGCGGCCAATCGATCAAATGATGCTCCCGCCCGACGTGCCGCACTGGGGAGCGGGCTGGAAGGCCGGTATCCGCAAGCACTATCGGCATTCCGCACCGCTCGGCACCATGGGAACGGTGATGTCATACCGGGACCGCTATCTGTCTCTCGATCCGACCTACAAGGATGCGCACGGCCTGCCGCTCCTGCGCATCACGTTCGACTGGCACGACAACGAATACAAAATGGCCGCGTACTCTGCTTCAAAGATGGAAGAGATTGTCCGCGTGATGAAGCCTGAGAAACATGCGACGATCCTCATGCGACCAGGCATGCCTTACGACGTGCGCATCTATCAGTCGACGCACACCACCGGCGGTGCGATCATCGGAAGCAACCCCACGAACAGTGTGATCAATCGTTATTCCCAAAGCTGGGATGTTTCCAATCTCTTTATCTGCGGCGCGTCGGCCTTTCCTCAGAACATCGGATACAACCCGACCGGACTGCTTGCCGCTCTCGCCTATTTTTCGGCCGCGAAGATCGGGGACAGCTACCTCAAATCGCCTGGCCCTCTGGTGCCGGCATGAGGTGGAAGACCGGCATTCTCACCGTCGGCATCGTCGGGGTGGTGGGTCTCCTGGCGGCGATGGGGACATCCTATGTCGGGGACCGGTACGCGGGGGAGAAGCATCTCGCCGGGCCGCCCGCGACGCCGGAATTGGTCGCGCGGGGCGCGTACCTTGCCAGGCTTGGCGACTGCGCCGCCTGCCACAGTATCCCCGGTAAACCGCCTTATTCCGGCGGTCTTCGCATGGTCACGCCGATCGGCGCCATCTACACGACAAACATCACGCCCGACCCCACATACGGGATCGGACGCTTCAGCCTAGCTGACTTCGATCGCGCGCTTCGGTTTGGCGTCGCCAACGGACATACGCTCTACCCGGCGATGCCTTTCACGTCCTTCTACAACACCACGCCCGAGGACGTTGCCGCGTTGTATGCCTATTTCCAGCAAGGCGTCCCTGCTGCCGTCGTTTCAAACCGCCCGAGTGATATCCCTTTCCCACTCTCGATGCGCTGGCCGCTGACCTATTGGCGCTGGCTCTTCGCACCGAAGCCTACGCCGTTTCAGCCTCTGGCTGCGGCGGATGCGGAGGTCGCCAGAGGTGCTTATTTTGTGGAGGGCTTAGGCCATTGTGGCGAATGTCACACGCCCCGAGCAGTCACCATGCAGCTCAAGGCGACCACGCCGAAGGATGGCTCAGCATATCTTTCAGGTGCGGTGATTGAGAGCTATTTCGCACCTAGTCTTCGAAACGGCGGGACGGGAACGCTTGGTGATTGGAGCGTGGAAGAGCTGGCCCAATTCCTCAAGAGCGGGGCAAGCTCCAAGGGCATCGCCTTCGGCTCCATGAGCGACGTCATCATTCATAGCACCCAATATATGAGCGATGCGGACGCGCTCGCGGCCGCGACGTATCTCAAATCCATTCGCAACGACGACGCGGGTAAGGCAGGTCCTTTCCTGTACGATCCCGCTGTTCACACCGCGCTCAAGAACGGCGACGCGAGCAAACCGGGAGCCCTGGCCTATCTCGACAACTGCGCGGCCTGCCATCGTCCAGATGGGTTGGGGTATGAACGAGTCTTTCCGCGCCTAGCGGGCAATGGCGTCGTCCAAGCGGGAGATCCGATCTCTCTGATCTCGATCATCCTGAACGGTGCGAGCACACCGCGAACCAAGGGAGCGCCGGCGCAGTTTGCGATGCCAAGCTTCGCCACGCGCCTGTCGGATCAGGACGTGACTGACCTGGTGAACTTCATTCGCTCGAGTTGGGGCAACCACGCTTCTTCGACAACGGCTCGCGATGTTGCCCGAGTGCGAAAAGCGACGCGGCCAAATGGGTAAGGAGTTTGGTGACATGAAAGTTGTCGGCTTCAACACGAAGGAAGGGCTGCATCTCGGCGTCGTGGAAGGCGAAGAGGTTGTCGATCTACAGGCAGTCGACGCGAGCGCTCCAAACGATCTTGGCGAATGGCTCCGACGCAGCGCACGGTTTTGAGCATAATTGGCCCCAATCGAGCAGCCGCGTCCAATCGCGGCTGGGAATGAGAACACATATTGAATGGACGTGTCCGCGCGCCACTGAAGGAGAAACCTATGCGCATTGTCCATTTCGAGAAGGAGGGTGTGTTCGGAATTGCGGCGGATGACGGCTCGGGCTGGCATGGCCTTACGGAGCGCGAAAGCGGCTTTCCGGGCACTCTGCCCGAACTCATTGCGCAAGGTGCAGATCTGTTGCGCACAGGCAGAGACCTTCTGTCCATGCACGCAATCGACCTGAACGCAGTTCGGATACTGCCTCCGGTGCCCAAGCCGTCGAAAATCCTCTGTGTCGGTCTCAACTACGATGATCACCTCGAGGAAAGCGGGCTCAAAAAGCCGGCATATCCCGAAATTTTCGCGCGCTTCGCGACGAGTCTGATCGCTCACCGTGAACCGATCCGGCGGCCACGCGAATCGTTCGCGCTCGACTATGAGGCGGAGCTCGCCGTGGTGATCGGCCGGAGAGGACGCCGCATCCACCGCGACAGAGCCCTCGATCACGTTGCGGGCTACTCCTTGTTCAATGATGCGTCGATTCGTGATTTTCAACTGCGCACGCCGCAATGGACGATGGGCAAGAATTTCGATGCCACAGGGGCGTTCGGCCCCTGGCTGGTGACGCCCGATGCCGTACCGCCGGGGGCCCACGGGTTAAGCATTCAGGGCCGCTTGAACGGCCGAGTGATGCAGGAGGCGCGTACCGACCAGCTCATCTTCAGCGTCCCCGCGCTGATCGAAATAATCAGCGTCGCTATGAGTCTGGAGCCAGGTGATGTGATGATCACTGGAACACCCGGTGGCGTTGGGGCGGCGCGCAAGCCACCTGTTTTTATGCAGCCGGGCGATGTCTTCGAAGTGGAGATCGAGGGCATGGGTGTCTTGAGCAACCCCATCCAGGACCAGTGACATGAAGTACCCGGGCGCGTCGCTGCTCAAGTCATCCATTGACTTGGGCTGGTCCTTCCTGTCCGCCGAGCTCTACAGCCATCGCCCTTACAAAGGGCCTGGGGTTGCCGCCTCACCGGATGCGGAAGTTTCGGTTGTGGTTCGCGGCTCCGACAAGGGACTCCTCACCTACAGATTCGCCGGAGGCTGGCAGTCTGCAGGACTAACGACGGGTTCCATTCGGTTGAGGCCGATCGGGCCCACCTGCGATGAGGTCCATATCTCGGCAAACGTGGAGGTCTTACACTTATACGTGCCGACCAGCACCTTTGCGCGCCTGACGGACGACTATCTGCCGCCAGCACCGGGACGTTTCATCCGTTATTCCTGCGGCGTTCAGGATGAACTCATCAACCAGATCGGCCTCTCGGTGCTGTCGGAGATGACGTCTCCGACCGCCGCGGGCCGCATGCTCGTGGAAACGTCGTCGCTGCTCCTCGCGGCACGACTGGCGCACTCCCACTTAGAGACGGAGCTCATCCGACCGTCGCGACATCGGTTGGATGACGGAAGGTTGGGGCGCGTTCTCGCATACGTCGAAGAGCACCTGGCTGAGGACATCTCTGTCGCCGACCTTGCCAATGTCGCGTGTCTCAGCATCTTCCATTTCACCCGCGTATTTGCCGCCACCATGGGCATGCCTCCGCATCGCTATGTCAGCCAACGGCGGCTGGAGAGCGCCAAGGCAATGATCGCGGCCGGGCACGCGTCGCTGGCCGAGATTGCTCACTCTTGCCTGTTCTCTTCGCAATCGAGCTTTACACGCGCCTTTGGGCGGGCCACGGGCATGACACCCGCCGAATATCGGCTAACCCTCCGATAGCGTCGCGCGCGGAGTCAGGGCGCAAGAGCGGTCAAAACAATAGCAGGCGCGGTGGAGACGGGGAAGACCTGCAAACACCAAGTAAGCCGTCAGACGGGACGACGCTGCACGCGGCGATCACCTTGGCCTTCCGGCGTGCGGTCCTGTCAAGGTCGGCGGCCAATGAGAATCGCTGCAGTCGACCCGGAGCTGAAACACGATTGAGGACAGTACAATGACAACGACGACTGAGACTGCAACAGCACAAGCAGCAACGCCGGTAACGGCTGCGGCGAGGCAAGCAAAGACAGACGTTCGGAAGAAGGCGCTTCCTGCACCGAACAGCGACTTCTACGAACTCGCAGAGACCTTAAACGCGGAGGAACTGAAGGTTCTAAAACAAGTGCGAGCGTTCATGGAGACCAAGGTCGCACCGATCATCAACAAATACTGGATCGAGGATTCCTTCCCGTTCGAGCTGCTGCCGGCGTTCAAGGAGCTGAACATCGGCGGACTGGGAATGCAGGGATATGGGTGCCGAGGAGGAAGTTACCTGCTGGTGGGTCTGACCGCGATGGAGATGGCGCGTGTGGACTGTTCGATCTCGGGCTTCTTCGGCATCCACAACGGCATGGCGATAGGCTCAATTTACGCCGCGGGTTCGGAGGAGCAGAAGCAGAAGTGGCTGCCGCCGATGGCCCGCCTCGAGAAGATCGGCTGCTATGGTCTGACCGAGCCGCTCGTGGGCTCCGGAGCGAGCCGCGGCCTGACGACGACGGCGAAGAAGGAGGGGGACACCTGGGTCCTCAACGG
>Ga0075431_100008284_pt1 | contig 10392 bp, 10 predicted proteins | sample RhiMetdeltSRZDD5_FD_75297 | JGI IMG/M metagenome (GOLD analysis project Ga0075431, IMG submission 75297) | Populus rhizosphere microbial communities from Tennessee, USA - Rhizosphere MetaG P. deltoides SRZDD5 | ecosystem: Host-associated > Plants > Roots > Rhizosphere > Soil | place: USA...
TCAGGAGACCAACCTGAAGACCGAGCAGAAGGCGCAGGCGTCGATCTGGGAATGGTTCGTCCAGGACACGTGGAAACCGATCAAGAACCTGACGCTCGACCTCGGCGTGCGTTTCGGTCACGTCGAGCCGTACCGGTTGCCGGACGATCTGATCGGCGCGGCATTCGTGCAGGACCGGTGGAATCCGGCCCGGGTCCCGCGGTTGTTCAGGCCGGCCACCGTGAACGGCCAGCGGGTCGGCTTCGATCAGATCACCGGCCAGGTCGTACCGTCTACCCTGATCGGATTTCTCGTCCCGGGCTCGGGTGATCCGAACAACGGGATGGTCACCGACAAAGGGCCGCTGCCACCCGGCGGGCTGACGTTCATGCCGTCGCGGCCGCCCGCGGTGGTCACCTCTCCACGCTTTGGTTTTGCCTACGACCTCGGCGGCGCCGGACGGACGGCGATCCGCGGGAGCTTCAGTGTCCTCCAGGATCTGCTCCCTGCGTCCTCCGATCTCGGTCGCAACGTTCCGGGGTTCGCGCCCTATTCGCGCGTGTCCACGTTTCTCTACGGGCGGATTCCCGATCTGGCCGGCACAGCCGCGTACGATTCACCGATCAACCCGGTTTCGTTCGACGAGTACGAAGCGCAGACGGCCTACACCTATTCGCTCGAGGTTCAGCAGAATCTCGGCGGGGCGACCACCCTCAGCGTCGCCTACGTCGGAAACCGCTACATCGATCTGCGCAACAACCTGAACATCAACCCGATTCCACCCGGTGCGCGCTTCGACCCGGCCAACGCGGACCCGACGAACCCGGCGACCCCGCTGCCCGACAATTTCCTCAGGCCGATGATCGGATACGGGACGATCAACCTGCGCACCAGCGGCGGCTACAGCCGCTACAACTCGCTCCAGGTCACCGCCAACCGGCGCGTTCGCTCGGGGCTGATGTTCGGCTCGGCGTACACGCTGGCGGTGGCGAGGAGCACGGCCGGGATCCCGAACTTCCACGATCTCGCCTACACCTATGACTACGCGGCCGGCGACCGGCGACATGTGTTGTCGGTCAACGGGGTGTACGACATTCCTTCATGGACCTCGGCTCCTCGCGTGGCCCGCGCCGTGCTCGACCACTGGCAGGTCGCCGTCGTCGCCGGCTTCAGCACCGGCGCCCCGGAGACGGTCACGTTCACCACGACCGACAACTTCGACTTCACGGGCGGCGGCGACGCTGGCCGCATCAGCATCACTCCTGGATGCGACCCGATCCTGCCCCGCGGTGACCGGACGCATCAGCGCTGGTTCAACACCTCCTGCTTCATCCGTCCGGCCGGCCGCGGCGACGAAGGCAATTCGAGCCGCATTCACTACTTCGGCCCCGGGTCGAACACCTGGGATCTCACGCTGACGAAGGGCGTCAAGCTTGGCGGTTCACGTGAAGTGCAGCTCCGCGCCGAGTTCTACAACCTGTTCAACCATCCGACCTGGCAGAGCGTGAACAACGTGGCGCGGTTCGACCCGGCCGGCAATCAGATCAATGACGCGTTCGGGACCGTGATGCCGGACGGATCGCCGCGGATTGTGCAGCTGGCACTGCGATTCGTGTTCTGAGTCGTTCGCGTAGATACCTGGGGTCGCCGGTTTCCCGGCGGCCCAGGTTTCACGCCCCTTGGCCGAACTCCGGCCCGTCGATCGGGCGCACCTCGCACTCGATCTCCCAGACGTCGCCGTGCACTCGCAGGAACCGCTTCGTGAGCTCGATCGCCGCCGCCATCGACGGAGCCTCGAGGATTGCAAACCCGCCGATCACTTCCTTCGTCTCCGTGAAGGGTCCATCGACAACGGACAGCTGCCCCTTCCGGAGGCGGACGCGCTTGCCTTCGGCCGTCTTCCGCAGACCGGCGGTCCGAACCAGAGTCCCTTCCCGGGTCATCTCGTCGATGAGCTTGCCCATATCGTCCATCAGCTGCTGGCTGGGAACCTGGCCGCTGCTTTCGTCTACCCGGATCATCGAGAGAAATCTCATCTTTTCGTCTCCTTTGCGGCGCAAGCCTGCCTGTCTCGCCGTAGCTCGGTCGGCCGGTCAGCGAGCGAAGGCGGACGCCGTCGCTATTGGCTAGTCGAACGGTGGAACGTGGATCGACAGAAGCAGACTGGTGCAGTCGCTGTGATTGCTGCCGGGTCCACGAGGGTTATTCAATTGCCAGGATGGCAACGGCGCCCCGCGGGTCTTCAAATCCACGTTGCTTGATGCCCACCGCAATCCACGGCTCGACCGGGTGTGCCGCCAGCGAGCGAGGGCTTCCCGGCTCCGGAAGTCGCTGACAGACCCAGTCCTTCTCTGATTTGCAGACGAGTAGATCGCCGCCACGTGTGACGGCTACCAGGTCGTGAGATCCGGCGACCGAGGCAACTGCCTCGATGCGCTGGACCGGCCCACGGATCCCCGGGTCGCCAGGGATCTCGAGGCTCTCCACGATTCCGCGCCGGGTTAGGCTCTCAGGAACGAAGGGCAACGTGGCCAGGAGAAAGTCCTCACCCTCCGGCGGCGATGACTGTGCGGCGATCGCCGCAGCCGCCGCGACCGCCACGGCCCCGGCTCGTCCTTCGACATGGCCATGGGTCACCATCGCGGACCGCTCCGCTTCCGCCGCCGCAACAGCCGGGTCCGTCCAGAAACACGCGCCGATCGGAGCCGCGCGCATCGCAGCGCCGTTGCCGTATGAACCGCCATCGAAGAGCGCTGGTGCTGCCGTCTGCCAGGATTCCCCGTGCTGCATCTGCATCAGGAGGGTCACCGCGCCTCCATAGCCGCGGTGCGGCTCTTCGGTGAAGCGTCTGACGAACGCCGCCGCGAGCGCATCCTGATTGATCCTGCCGAAGGTCTCGAGGATCTCCAGAATCGAGAGCGCCATGTGAGTGTCGTCGGTCCAGGTCCACGGGCCCGGCGGAAGACGAGCCGGGTGATGGTCCAGCCACCAGGTCACGCGGTTTCCGAAGGCGTCACCCACGGAGAGCCCATCAAGACTGTGCCGGGCGCGATCCAAATCGGGGGTGACGTTCGAAATATCGGCGGCGCGCATATTGCTCCCTGGTCACGTCATGAACGACGTCGAGCCTCAACCACCACATCCGAATCCGATTCCGGCACCGGAGCCGGAACCCGGGCCTCCCCTGCCGCCGGATGGAACGCCACCGACGCATCCGGTACCACAGCCTCCGGGACCGGTCGCTCGCACCTGATGTGTCTGGTGTCACTGAGCGGCGATTCATCAGTGCACTCGGGACCGGTATTCGGCGAACTGGAGGGCAATGACGTGCCATTCCTCGCCAGTGGTCGCATCAGAGTACAGATGCAGCGGCCGAAAGCCGACTCGCGCGTGTGCCCGCAGCGAGCGCGGGTTACGAGCTGCGACCTCGGTGACCGTGAAATCGAAGCGGTCGCCGTAGGTCCCGGCCATCGTTCGGTACAGCCCATCGAAGATCCCGATGCCGCGGTACCCGTCGGCGATGCAGATCTGGCCCATCACGAACCATCTCGGGTTGCCTTGCAGCGGCACGCCGTTCCACGACAGCGTGTCCAGCCGATTGAAGAACGGACGCAGGATGGGGACGGCGGCGGCGAACTCGCGCGGCATGACGAGCGCGTAACCCACAACCCGGCTGCCAGCCTTCGCAATGACCGCCGGCGTGACGTCGCTCATCCGCCGTAGCACGGACGCGTCGTGGCGCACTGTCACGAAGCCCTCGCGTGCCATCGTTTCAGACGTAAGCACCGACGGATGATTCCTGGCCTGCAGCTCGAGGATCTCGGAGACCTCGTCTGTTGTGGCGACGGTCGTGAAGACTATCGAACCCGACATGGAGCGCTCGAGCAGCGTAGCAGGAGTGCGGCTCTGTGAAACAGCCGGGTGCTCGCTGCCGCCACCGAGCTGAACCCCGAGCCGAGCCCCGAACCCCGAGCCCCGACAACCCGCCGGGTACTTGACCCCGCCCCTGTTCGAGCACCATCCTGAAGCGCCATGAAATCGGCGGAACGTGAGCTGGCGGCGCTGAAGTTCATCGACGGCCTGTCGGCACACTTGAAAGAGGTGCGGGAGCCGCACAAGGCGATGCGGCATGCGCTCCGTGACACGCGAGAATTCTTCGGGGCGGCGCACGGCTGCATCGCAACCCTGCGGCCGGGACGGGCGCAGGCCGACCTCCTGTTCACGTTGCCGAAGCAACGCGACTGGGAGCTGAGCGTCCTGACCGAGTTCATCCGCCATACCCATCCACCGATCCACCGCGACATGCTGCTGGGATCGGTCAAACGGAGGGGCAGCGCGTGGGGGCGATCGCGCTGGTCGCGCCCGGACAGCGCTTCGATCGCGAGGACCGGCGCCTGATCGGACGGATCGCCGCCGTGCTCTCGGCGGCGGTTCACCGCATCGACCGCGATCGGCTGCTGGGCGTGCGCGATCGAATCGACCGGAAGATCATGGAGCAGATCCATCCGAAGGATCTCTTCTACCAGATCCTGGACGGCATCCGCTCCCTCACGCTCTACGACCACTCGTCGGCGCTGCTCATTCGCGAGGAAGACGAATCGGCGCTGCGGGTCGTGGCGGAACAGATCGCGTGGACCAAGGCGAAGAGCGAGCGGATCGGCCTGCGGATACCCATCAGCGAGGCGACGGCTGCGCTCCTGCAATCGGAACGTGTCTACGGCTTCGATCGGCAGGGCGACACCTGGCGCGAGTGGAACGGCCAGTCCGTGGGCGAACTGCCGGCACTCCTCGACTACAACAGTAATGAGGGTACGACGGAGAACGTCCGGGAAGCGTCGATGCTCTGCGTGCCGCTGGTCACCCGGGACAGCCTCGTCGGCGTGCTCAAGATTGCCGCCCGCCATGCGGAACAGCTCAAGCCGTTCGACGCCGAACTGGTCGAGCACTTCCGCTCGCAGGCGGCGATTGCCATCCAGAACCTGCACCGCACCGAGGCGCTCCGCGCCCGGGTCGTGACCGCCGAGCGGAAGCACGCGATGGCGGACCTGGCGCGGAGCGTCTCGCACGACCTGAACAACGCGCTGGGCTCGATGCTCCCGCTGATCCAGCAAATGCAGGCCGACCTGCAGCGCGGCGCGCTCTCCTCCGCCGTCTTCGGAGAAGACCTCGAACAGATTCAGAAGTCGCTCCAGGTCTGCCGCCGCATTTTCGGCGGGATGCTGACCTTTTCACGGAACGCCGCGCGCCGCAGCGGGTTCGGGCACATCCGGCGTGCCATCGACACCGCCCTTGCCATCCTGAAATACGGCATGAGCCGCAGCGCGATCGAGCTGCACATGAACGTGCCCGATGACGTGCCCGAGGTCGCATGCAGCCAGAGCGATCTCGAGCAGGTGTTCCTGAACCTGCTCACGAACGCACGCGAGGCGACGCCTCACGGCGGACGCATCATTGTCACGGCGCGACCGGTGGATCATCGGGTCGAGATCGCGATCGCTGATAACGGTAGCGGGATTGCAGCGGAGAACCTTCAGCGGGTCCTCGAGCCGTTCTTCACGACCAAGCAGCATGGCAACGGCCTCGGCCTCTCGATCTGCCGGTCGGTCCTGTGGGAAGCCGAGGGCACGCTGACGATTCACAGCGAGCCGGGCCACGGTACCGAGGTGCGCATCCTGGTGCCGGCAGCAGTTGCGCAATCGCACCCGCAGCCGGCATGAGGTCCGCCCGCATTCTCGTCGTCGACGACGAACCGGGGATGCTCCGCGCGGTCGAGCGCGTGTTGAGCGGCGATCACCAGGTCGTCACGACGCGGCTCTCCCGCGAGGCCCTGGCCGTCGCCGACGAGTTCGGCCCGGAGCTCGCGATTGTCGACATCCGGATGCCGGACCTGGACGGCTTCGAGCTGATGGCACGGCTGAAGGGACGCTTCCCGGCGCTCGACGTCATCCTGATGACCGGCAGTGTCGACGATCTCGACGAGAAACTGGTACGGGCAATCCGCAGCCCGGCGTTCTATTTCATCCAGAAACCATTCGATCGCGACGTGCTCCGGACGCTCGTGGAGCGATGCGTCGAGTTGCGCTGGCGGCGTGAAGATCATCGCCAGACCCTCAAACGCCTGGAAACCGAAATCGCCGAAGCGCGGGCGTTCCAGCAGAGCCTGTTGCCGGATCGCGAGCGCGTCCTGAACCGGGTGGCAGTGTCCTGCCGATACACGCCCTGCTCGGCGCTGGGCGGCGATCTCTATGACTATGCCGACGCCACATCGGGCCGCACCGCACTCCTGATCGCTGATGTTTCAGGACACGGTGTATCGGCCGCGATGCTGACCGGCATCGTGAAGAGCGCGTTCCAGGCATCGCACGCCGACGGGTTCGAGCCAACCGCCGTCGTCCAGCGCGTCTCAACCGGCCTTGCCTCCTTCAGCCCCGATCGATTCGTCACGCTGATTGCCGCACTGCTGTCACCAGACGAGGGCCAGGTGCGTTATGTGAATGCGGGTCATCCACCGATCCTCGCGTGGGGTGCGGCTCGGCCACCGATCTGGCTCGAGAGCACCGGCCCGCTGGTCTCGCCGGCGTTGACCACCGCGACGTGGGATGCGCCGGTGGTACCGATTGACGAGGGCAGCCATCTGCTGCTCTACACCGACGGAATCTGGGAAATCCTCGCCGACAACGATGGCCGCGCGGAACAACGTTTCCTGACAGCGATCGAACGGGCACCGGAGGGGGGCGCCGCCCTGCTCGAGACGATTCTCGCCGACGTGCGTGACGAGATGGCCGGCCAGCCTCAACCAGACGACCTGACGCTGCTGACGGCGACCGTGGTGCGCCGGAACAATTCGCGGTAACCGCAGGGGCGGGTGTCGCCCTTCGCGCACGGTTTGCGATCTCTCCTAATAAAGGAGACGACGCAAATGGCGCGCTTCATGGAAATCCTACGGTGCAACGGCGTCGATCAAGACGCGACGCCCCATCCCGCCATGGTGGTCCCGTTCGGCGGCGAGAACCAGGTGGTGCTCGAGACCTCCGGCATGGACCTGCAATTTCAGCGTTCGGCGCTCAACCTCCAGGAATTCGATGGCTACGAGCTCACCACCGACCTGCTTCGCGGCGTGCGGGACGAGCTCTCAAAACCCGGGACCGATCCTCAGCAAAGGGATGCATTCATGCCATCCATGAGCTGGCAGCGGCCGAGGTTCATCCGCGTGCTCGGCACGATCAAGACCGGCTTTCCTGGCACCTTCGTGAACGCCGTATCCCGGGCACGCGGGGGACCAGCCGCGGCCACGCTGCAGGTAGCGGTGGTCGATCGGATCGTGGTCAAGGTGGCGATTCGCAACGTGCGGGCGCGCGACGGGCAGGGCACCATGCGGTACCACGCCAAGCGCCCCTGCGATCCGGCAAGAGAACTGGTCAATATGAATGCCATCTGGCGGCCTCAGACGAACATCATCTTCGAGCTCGTGCCGTCCACCGACCTGGACGTGGATCAGAACGATCCGGGAACTCGGGAGGGTCTGACGAAGGCCTACGGCATGAAGATACCGGCAACGTTCCAGGCGGAAGGCACCGTCTGGGCCGACAAGAACTCGGGCTGGTTCGCGCAGCACCGGGTCCCGGGTACACACATGACCTTCTTTGTCGTCCACAAGCTCCACTCGGGCGGCGACCCCGTCTACGGCAAGGGAGGCGAGACGCCCAACGGCACGATGAATCGGGTGTCTGGCGTCTCCTTCATCTCCGACTCCCGCCTGCCCAGCACCTTCGCGCACGAAGCAGGTCACTACATCGGCGATATGCCTCATGAGGGAACCGAGACCAAACTGCTGATGCGGGGCGAAGGTTCCGGCTACCAGATCCCGTTCAAGCTGGCCAAACGGTTCAGGGAATCCGTCGTGAAGCGACGGGTCGTGTAGCGCGCCGTTCCGGTCGAGCCGGGCTCGACCGCTTGGAAGTCATCGTCCTTGCATGTCTCCGTTGTAGAAGGGGATCGGCCCGCGGAACGTGTGGGCCACCAGGAGTGACGGCTGAGTTTTGGAGGGCACGGCCATGACCGAAAACGGAATCGCCTGGCGGCGTGACGCCGAGCGGGCGCTGGGGGAGGCGAAGCAGCACCAGAAGCGCGCGCTCGTCGACTTCACCGCCGCCCCGATGTGAAGCGGCTGTGCTCGGCTGGAGGCCGAGGTGTACCCCGACGAGCGGGTCGAGCGGCTCGTCACGTTTGAATTCGTTCCCATTCGCGTCCACGTCCGCGATGCCGACGACGTCTATGCCCATGTGAGTCAACGGCTGAACGTGCAGTGGACGCCGACGGTCCTCATCCTGGACGAGGACGGTATCGAGCGCCACCGCGTCGAGGGATTTCTGCCGGTCGACGACTTCCTCGCGCAGTTGAAGCTCGGGCTTGCCCGGGTCGCTTTTCAGCGCGGCGCATTCGACGAGGCCGAGCGGCGGTTCCGGCAGGTCGTCGACGAGCACCCGCAGTCGGAGGCGGCACCGGAAGCCCTCTATTGGATCGGTGTCTCTCGATACAAAGGCCAAGGGGACGCGAGCGCCCTCGCCGAAACGGCGCGCGCGTTTTCGACCAGGTACACCGACTCCGCCTGGGCGAAGAAAGCATCGGTCTGGCGCGCGGCTTGAGCCGCGCGCTACTTCTTCACCGCGGCCTTCGCGACGTCGACGAGCTCAGCGGACCACCACTTCTCCGAGTCGACTCGCTGCGCCTGATCGACTCCGATCACAATCCGATCGGTCGGCGTCAGCGGCCGCACGTCGATCACCATCGTCGAGTACTTCGTGCTGCGCTTCTCCAGCGTCCGGCGGCCGGGGGCCGCCTGCCTGGAACGCAGGGTGCCATCCCCCTCGAAGATGAACGCGATCACGGTGAACTGTTCGAGATCGTTGTCGGTCAGGTTGGTCGCCGCGTACAGCAGAACCGCGGGTTCGCCCTCGACGACGTTCAGGATCCTGGCGTGGTCGAGTTTCACCGGCGAATCCGGCGCCTGGATGATCGTTGGGGTCATCTCTGCCGCCGCCACGACGCCGAACCAGGTAACCAGGACTGTCGCAAGTAGGGTCATCGAGGCATTATGCAGAGCGGCGGCCGCGAATGGAAGGACTGGGAGTATCGTACGCGAGATGCTCCTCAAGCAGTTCTACCTGAATTGCCTCGCGCATGCGTCGTATCTGATCGGCGATGAAGCGGCACACGTGGCTGCGGTCGTCGATCCCCAGCGAGACATCGATCAGTATGTTGCGTTCGCCGCGGAGCATCAGCTCGAGATCCGCCACGTCTTCCTGACTCACTTTCACGCGGACTTTCTCGCCGGCCATCTCGAGCTCCGGGATCGGACCGGCGCCACGATTTACCTCGGCGCTGCGGCCAAGGCCGAATACGCGTTCACGCCGCTTCGCGATGGAGATGCCGTCGAATTCGGACGGGTGCGGCTACGCGCGCTCGAAACTCCAGGGCACACGGCGGAGTCGATTTCGCTGACGGTGTACGACCTCGATCGGAGCGAGATCGAACCGCAAGCGGTGCTCACCGGCGACACGTTGTTCGTCGGTGACGTCGGACGACCGGATCTGCGGGTGGCGCTCGGGTGGTCGGCCAACGAGCTGGGCGGCCTGCTCTACGACTCGCTCCACGGCAAGCTGCTGACGCTCCCGGATGCCGTGCAGGTCTACCCCGCGCATGGCGCGGGGTCGCTGTGCGGGCGAGCCCTGAGCAAGGAGACCGTTTCGACGATCGGCGAGCAGCGCCGATCGAACTACGCACTGCAGCCGATGAGCCGGGAGACGTTCGTGGGCCTGGTCACCACGGATCAGCCGGACGCGCCGTCGTACTTCACCTACGATGCCGTGCTGAACACGAAGGAGCGTCCACGCCTCGACGAAACGCTGCAACGGCTCGATCCTCTGAGCCTCGACCATGTGCTCGCGCTGCAGTCAACCGGCGCGCAGATCCTGGATACGCGCGACCCGGGCGAGTTCGCCGCCGCGCACCTGCGCGGCAGCCTCAACATCGGACTCGGAGGGCAATTTGCCACGTGGGCCGGAACGGTGCTGGACCGGGAACATCCTATCGTGCTGATCGCGGCTCCCGGCCGCGAACATGAATCGGCGATGCGCCTCGGCCGCATCGGATTCGATCACGTCGTCGGGTACCTCGGGGACGGTATGCACAGCGTCGAATCGCGGCCGGACCTGACCGTCGGGACCGAGCGTTTGAGCGCGCCACTCGCCGCCGAGCGTCTGCGACCTGCCGGCGCCGAGGGACCGGCGACGTTGGACGTCCGTACGCCAGGCGAGCGCCGCGAGAAGCGGATCAGCGGCAGCCTCGCAATTCCGCTCAGTCAACTCAGCGAGCGCCTGTCCGAGCTCCCTTCCAATCGCCCTCTCATCGTCT
>Ga0075431_100008297_pt1 | contig 10388 bp, 10 predicted proteins | sample RhiMetdeltSRZDD5_FD_75297 | JGI IMG/M metagenome (GOLD analysis project Ga0075431, IMG submission 75297) | Populus rhizosphere microbial communities from Tennessee, USA - Rhizosphere MetaG P. deltoides SRZDD5 | ecosystem: Host-associated > Plants > Roots > Rhizosphere > Soil | place: USA...
CCGGACATCGGCACATAATATTCGGACTCCATGATGATGAAGCCGGCATCTGCCTCCGGCCGGGTCGGTGGAACAACAAGATTGACGCACTGTGCCACCTTGCCGCGCGGCTCGTGCAGCAGGAACTGCCTGAGCTCGTCGCCCTGCGTCTGCAGAAAGGTCATCTTCTCGAACATGGTCCTGCCGGGAACGTCGATGACGCCGCCAGTGATGACCTCATTGTGCTCACCCTCGGCATGAACGCCGACCACATTGATCAATCGGGAAAATCGCATCTCCGCACCACCGAGATTGACGGGCCGCATGGAAGGTGGAAACACTACCCCAATTCCGGCCGTTGAGGAGAGGCTTGCTCCGATGATCAGCGAAACGTCCGCTTCAGCGCGATCGGCGCTCAAGGAATTCCTCGCCGCGCTGGAGACGGCAATCGCGCATGCCGAGCCATCGGAACCTGCCGCCCAAGTCGTGCGGCGGGTTTTTCACGCCGCCAAGACCGCTGACGAACCACCGGCCGCCGCCGGCGAGGCGCCGCCGGTCTGCGCGCTGCTCGATCAGGCACTGGCAACTGCCATGACGAGCGACTCTCCCGCCGCGACGGTGGCCGATCGGTTTTCCCGGCTGGTAGGCCATCTCGACTGGTACAGGCGCCCGGGATCTGAAACCGCCGCCCCGGATTTTCGCGACGGCCATGCCAATGCCTACATCATTGGGTCGGCCGGTGCGGGATCGCGCGAGGATGTCATGATTGGCGTGTCGCTGATGGCGCCCAACCTTCAGTACCCGGATCATCGGCACCCGCCGGCGGAGGTCTATTACAGCCTGTCGCAAGGCTCCTGGCGCCAGGGCGACGGACCATGGGTCACGCCGGGCATCGGCGGGTTGATCTACAACCCGTCGAACATTGTTCATTCCATGCGATCCTCGGACGTCCCGCTTCTCGCCATCTGGTGCCTGTCCAGGTTTTAGAGCCCGGCGGTGATCTCGTAGGACCGCAGTCGGCTCTGGTGATCGAAGATCTGCGACGCGATCATCAGCTCGTCCACCCCGGTTCGCGCAATGAACGCCTCGATTGCCTGCCCGACCCGGTCGCCGGACCCGATGGCGGTGCAAGCCATCACCTGATCGAGCACCTTGGATTCGGCCGGCGTCAATATCGTCCGGTAGTTGCGGACCGGCGGCTGTAGTCGGCTCGGCCGGCCGCTGCGGAGATTGACGAAGGCCTGCTGCATCGACGTCGCGATGAGCTGCGCCTCCTCCTCGCTATCGGCGGCGAAGACATTGAACCCTGCCATCACATAGGGCTTTGCCAGTTGCTCCGATGGCTGAAAGCGCTGGCGATAGATGTCGATGGCCGGCATCAGCTGTGCCGGCGCGAAATGCGATGCGAATGCGAAAGGCAGTCCGAGCGCCGCCGCGAGTTGCGCGCCGAACAGGCTCGAGCCTAGGATCCACAGCGGCACCTTGAGGCCGGCGCCGGGAACCGCCAGCACCACTTGGCCAGGCTCGGGATCGCGGAAGTAGGTCATGAGCTCGACCACGTCACTGGGGAACTGATCGACGCTGGAATCGAGATTTCGCCGGAGCGCCCGCGCCGTCACCGGATCTGATCCCGGTGCGCGCCCAAGCCCGAGATCGATCCGTCCCGGAAAGAGCGATTCGAGCGTGCCGAACTGCTCCGCAATCACCAGCGGTGCGTGGTTCGGCAGCATGACGCCGCCGGCGCCGACCCGGATCCTCGATGTTCCATCGGCAACATGCGCGATCAGCACCGCTGTCGCCGCGCTCGCGATCCCCGGCATGCCGTGATGTTCGGCGAGCCAGAACCGGCGGTATCCCCAGCGCTCCGTGTGCTGAGCAAGATCGCGCGAGTTGCGGAATGACCGCGCTGCATCGCCACCTTCAACGATTGGCGCGAGGTCGAGAACGGAAAGTGGAATCATGGCCTGTCACGGGATTCGGGATCTTTTTCACCGGCGCGAGCTTATATGGGAGCCGGATACAAGAAAAACATACGGCCATGCGACTGCGGCATTGCACGACGGGAATATCCTTGGCTCTCATGGCCTTGACGGCTGAGCCCGCTTGGTCGAAGGGCCTCGATCCCGACACCGTCAACCAGGCCAGCTTCTCGAAAGAAGCGGCAAAGTCCAAGCCTCTGATCATGAAGCTCCAGCTGCTGCTCGATCGCGCCGGTTTCTCGCCGGGCTTGATCGATGGCCGGCCGGGGTCGAACGTCACGCAAGCCATTGCCGCCTATGAGGCCGAGCATGGCCTGAAAGCGGATGGGGAGCTTGATAACGAGCTCTGGCGGAGGCTTGCAGAGGCCGATACCGAGCCCGTTCTCGAGAGCTACACCATCACCGATGACGACGTGAAGGGGCCCTTCGTCAGGCACATACCGGACAAGCTCGAGGAGATGGCGAAGCTCGACAGGCTCGGCTATGCGAGCCCACGAGAGCTCCTGGCGGAACGTTTCCATATCGATGAGGAGCTGCTCGAGGCGCTGAACCCCGATGGCGACTTCACCAGGCCTGGCACCAAGATCATCGTCCCGAAGCTGGCAAAGGACCGCAAGAATGCCAAGGTCGAGCGAGTCGAGGTCGACAAGAAGGAGAAGGCGGTCCGTGCCTTCGACAAGAACGGCACGCTCGTCGCCTTCTACCCGGCCACCATCGGCAGCAAGGAGAAGCCGGCACCCGATGGCACCTACAAGGTGCGCGCCGTCGCCGAAAACCCCACCTACTACTATGATCCCGACGATCTGAGCTTCAAGGGCGTGGAGACCAAGGAGGACTTCAAGATCGCGCCCGGTCCCAACAATCCGGTCGGCACTGTCTGGATCGACCTCACCAAGGAGACCTACGGTATCCACGGCACGCCTGATCCGGAGAACATCGGCAAGACGTCCTCGCACGGTTGCATCCGCCTCACCAATTGGGATGCCGAGGCGCTGGCGAGGATGGTCGCCAAGGGCACCGTGGTCGAGTTCAAAGGGTAAGCGCCGAAAGAAGGCAGTAGGCAATTAGTCAATAGGCAGTGCCATGCCTTACGACTTGCCTACTGCCTAATGCCTACTGCCTCTTCGCTAGGCAACGCTACCCAGGATCTTGCCGATCTCGCTGGCGCTGTAGGCACGCAAGGTCTGTGTACGGACGTTCCCCTGCATGCCCAGTGTCAGGCCGAGGCCGGTGATCGCCTCGTCATTGGGCGCATCGATGATGGCGACGACATCATGGGCCCCCAGTGTCCAGAAGATGTCACGCACCTTCACGTCCTTCTTCTTCGCCATTTCCTTGAAGACATCGGCGCGCTTCACGGTGTCCTTGACATTGCGAATGCCTTGATCGGTGAAGTTTGCCAGAATGACATAGGTTGCCATGGGTCCCTCCTTCGGGATCGACCCCCGGCGGTTCCGCGCCAACGGCGGACGCTTGAGCTTAGCACTTTCCGGTCAGCGCGGCTTCAAAACTTCTCAAGGATGCCGCCCCTCGAGCGGCGTCCACAGCCGGTCGGGTTGCATGACCAGCTTGCCGACGAAATGCTTGGCCATGAACGCCGTCTGCGCCTCCCTTATTCGCGACAGCGGAAAGGTCTGCCACAGCAGCGGCTTCACCCTTCCCTCTTCGATATGGCGGTGCAGCCGGCGGAACGCAGAGCGCGTTCCTTGCGACGACCCATGAAGCTGCAGATGCTTCAGATAGACCGTGCGCAGATCGAGGGTGACTACCGGCCCGCCGATCGCCCCCGCTGTCGTATATCGCCCCTCGGGCCGCAGAATGTTGATGAGCTCGCCGAACATCGCTCCCGCCACCAGATCGGCGACCACATCGATGGGCCGGCCACGGGTCGCGATATGGACCTGCTCGCTAAGCGCGCCGGCCTCCCGCGTGATCACCGCCTCCGCCCCGATCTCTCGTACAGCCTGCTCCTTGCCGCGCCCGACGATGGCATAGGGAATCGCCCCGCGCGCCCGGCACAACTGCACCAGACCTGAGCCCACGCCGCCGGAGGCACCGGTGATCAGCACCCGCTCGCCGGCTCTGACCGCGGCGCGGTCGAGCATGTGCTCGCCGGTGAGATAGGCACAGCAGAAGGTGGCAAGCTCGGCATCGGTGATCGCCGCCGTGGTCTGATAAGCGTTCTCCGCCGGCACGACCATGAACTCGGCATAGCCGCCATCGCGGCCATGACCGATATAATCGATCTCTCCGAGAGACTCGCCATCGCCATTGTAGATCGAGAAATCGACCATGACCCGCTCGCCGATGCGGCTGCGCGGCACCGCTGCTCCGACATCGACGATCCGGCCGACCGTGTCGGCGCCCTGGATTCGCGGGAATGTCAGGGTGTTCTCGAGGCCGCCGCGACGCCAGCTCGCCACCGCGCTCGCATCGTCGTCCGTTCCATAGGCGCCCTCGCGCACCCAGATGTCGGTGTTGTTCATGCCGCATGCCGAGACCTCGATCAGCACTTCATCGGCTGCTGGAACGGGAATCGGCACGTCATGGCGCAGCTCGAGCTTGTCGAGCCCGCCATGGCCGGTGAGCAGGACCGCCTGCATGTCTTAGCGCACCGAGGCCGCGGTCTGGTTGAACAGAATCCGCCGCGCCTCCTCGCTCATGGGGGTCGCCGACGAATAGCTCGGCGCAACCCCCTCATAGGCGCGGATGGTCGCTGGCCTCGCCTTGATCGCCTCGAACCAGCGTTTGAGGTGAGGGAAATCGTCGAGATTCTGCCCATGCGATGCGTAAGGAACGATCCACGGATAGGACGCGATATCGGCGATCGAATAGTCCTTGGCAATGAAGGCACGGTCGCTGAGCCGCTTGTTCAGGACAGCATAGAGCCGGTTGGTCTCATTGGTGTAGCGGGTAATCGCATAGGGCACCTTCTCCGGAGCATAGACATTGAAATGGCCATTCTGGCCGGCCATCGGCCCGAGATTGCCGACCTGCCAGAACAACCATTGCAGCACATCGACCCGGCCGCGAATGTCCTCCGGAATCAGCCGGCCGGTTTTCTCGGCGAGATAGAGCAGGATCGCCCCGGATTCGAAGATCGAGATCGGCGGCCCGCCCTGTGCCGCGGCATTGTCGACGATGGCCGGCATTCGATTGTTCGGCGAAATCGCCAGGAATTCCGGTTTGAACTGGTCGCCGGCGCCGATATTGACCGGATGGATGCGGTACTCGAGCCCGAGCTCCTCCAGCGCCATCGTGATCTTGTGACCATTGGGAGTCGGCCAGTAATACAGATCGATCATCGTTCACCTACCGGGGGTTACGCCTGCTCGAATCATGTGGGCCTTGTCGCCAGAAGGGGCAATAGGCAACAGGCAGTCGGTCGTGAGCAGCGTTCAGCCTACTGCCTACTGCCTACTGCCTACTTTGCCTACTGCCTGTTGCCTGAAGCATCAGGGCGAGCGGGCACACCGCAAGTGCCGTGACCGCGGTGGCGACGGTCGCCCATTGGGCGCCGATGACATCGCCGGCAAAGCCATAGAGAATTGGCGTCAGCGCCCCCGATCCGATCGTGCCGGTGTAGAACAGCGCGAAGGCGCGAGCCGTCTGGTCCGGGCGCACCAGCTCGGGGACCGTGCCGTAAAGCACCGATGACGTGCCGTTCAGCATGAAGCCGAGCACCGGCATCAGCACCAGCGCAACCGTCAGCGGCGTGCCGAGCACGGAGAGGATCAGGACCGCGGTGCTGACCTCGGTGAGAATGACCGTATGCAACATGCCGAGCCGTTTGCCGAGCGGTCCGCAGACGAATTTGCCGGCCGCCCCGCCGATGAACACCGCCGCAAGCGCCAAGCCGATCACCGGCAGCGAGGCGCCCTTGGCTTGCAGCAGAAACGGCAGGAAGGTGAGCAGTGCCATGCGCACGGCGCTGTCGAGCACGCCCATCGCGAAGAGGATCCAGAAGCCGTTGCGATCGACCTCGCCGGCTCTCGTCGATTCGTCCTGCGCCTTGAAATCGATGCGCGGCATCATCAGTGCAATGACGACGGCGACGGCGAGCCCGATCAGCGCCAGCACCTCCAGCGACGCCCGCCATGGCATCATCGTCAGAAGCATCGCCGTCAGCGGCGGAAACGCCGCCTTTCCGAGATCGCCGGTGAAATTGTAGGTGCCGAGCGGACCGCGCGCCTCGCCGCCATAGGCCCGCGCCACCGCGGTCGAGGCGATCGGATGCTGGGTGCTCGACCCGGCGCCCGACAGGCAGAGCCCGATGCACAGCCCGATCAGGCTGCCCGACAGGCCCGCAATGGCGAAGCCGATGGCGGCAAGCCCCGTTCCGGCCACCAGGATGCTCCGTGCCCCGAAACGTTCGGCGAGGAGTCCCGCCGGCAGTTGCAACGCCGCCATGGCGCCGGCGTAAAGTCCGCGCACCACCGCCAACATGCCGTAACCAAGGGCAAATTCCGCCTGCCAGACCGGCAGGAGCACATAGATCAGGTCGGTGTAGCCGTCATGCAGCGCATGGGCAATTCCGGCAAGCGTCAGGACCCGCCTCGGACGCCGGGTGCCGCTGGCCTCGAGCCTGGACGACGCTTGCGCGCCATTCCCTCCGATCTGATCGCCCTTCATCGGAATGCCCGTCGAGACACCGTCATCAAACTGTTACAATTCCATCAATGACAGTGGACGGCCGGTAGTGGCAAATCATTTCGCAAGCTGAGTGGTCGAGCCGTGGAAGCGCGTTATCGAGATTCTGCCGCAATTGGCATGGCTTCCGCCCAGCCGCACGACCTCATTCTCAGCATCGTCAATGCCAAGCATCGGAGCGCCAAGCTGGCGCTGGCGGCGCGCTTCCTGATCGACGAGTTCGAGGCCTATTATCGTGAGGCCCGCTCGATCCCCGACCAGGCTCAGCACGCTTTCGAGACCCGCGCCGTCTCGTTGTCGCTCTATTTGTCGCGCCGCCGGCTTTCCATCTACCGCACCTCCATCCGCAGCGCCGGGGCCCGGCTGACTGAGGCCCTGCCCGAGCTTGCCACCTCCGACCGACATTGGAACGAGATCGAGCAGCTCTACCTTCCCCTGCTTCAGGGCCACTATGAACGCGACGCCGCCGAGGCCTGGTTCAAATCGATGTGGCGGACCGTCGTCGGCGGCGATTGGCAACCAGTCGACTGGACGGTGGCCCAGCCGCGACGTTTCGATCTCATCCTGAAGCGCTTGACCGCCGGTCCGCATCTGACCGCCGCCACCGTCAAGGAGATCCTCGCCATTCCGGACTTCTCGGCGCCCTTCGCAGCACTCGATGACGATGCCGAGCTCGTTGCCGGGCGCGTCAACGAGCTGCTCGGCCTTGCCGGCGGCGACCGGGATGCCATCGCGGCGATCGAGATGATCGACGCCGGTTTCTTCCGCAACCGCGGCGCCTATATTGTCGGCCGCATTCTGCTTGAGAGCGGCGCGGCGCGTCCTTTGGTGATCGCGCTCGAGAACACCCGTCAGGGCATCCAATGCGACGCCGTGCTGACCCGCGAGGCCGAGATCCACAACATCTTCTCCTCGACGCTTGCCAATTTTCACGTCACCAGCATGCGCTATCACGAGCTCGCCGCCTTCCTTCATGAGCTCATGCCGCGGCGGCCGCTCGGGCTTCACTATTCGACCATCGGCTTCAACCACATCGGCAAGCATGCCGTTATCAAGGAGCTGGCCCGCGAATTGGCGAGCTCGGGCGAGCGACTGGAGACGGCTGCAGGATTCCGCGGCACCGTCGCCATCGGCTTCTCGGCGCGCGGCTCGAGTTATGTCCTGAAAGCCATCCGCGATCATCCCACAGCGCAATACAAATGGGGCCGCTTCGCCGGCATCTCCACCATCCTTGCCAAATACCGCCGCGTCCATGAGATCAACCGCACCGGGTCCATGCTCGACAACATCATTGTCGAACGCATCCGCCTGCCGCGCGCGTGGTTCTCATCCGACATCGCCGATGAGCTGCTGGCGAATGCCCGGGAGACCGTGTCGATCGACGGCCACCATCTCAAATTCGAGCATCTGATCGTCCAGACCAAGATGGTTCCCCTGCCGATCTACCTTAAGACCGCCGGCAGCGCCGAGGCCGAGGCAGCGATGATCAATCTCGGCTCCTGCATCAAGAACAATGCCGCTGCCAACATCTTCAACAAGGACCTCGACGCCCGCAATTACGGCGTCAGCCGGTTCGGCAAGATCTTCCTCTTCGACTACGATGCCATCGAACCATTGCTCGATATCCGCATTTTCACCAATGCCGGACGCGAGGATGGCGAGGAGGATGTGCCGGACTGGGTGTTTGAGGAGGGCATCGTCTTCCTGCCCGAGGAGCTGGAGCCGGGGCTGATGATCGACGATCGCCACCTGCGTCGCATCTTCCGCGCGGCCCATCCCGATCTCCTGACGGTGGATTATTGGAAGGGCATGCAGCGGGCGCTCCGCAAGGGCTGGGTGCCCCGCATCGAGGTCTACCCGGCCGCCGCGCGGCTGAGGCAGCCAGGATTGACATGAGCTGACGAAAGAGGACAAGCCATGGCACATTCCCGTTTCAAGCCCCCCGGGCCGCTCGGATTCGGCGGCGCACCGCTCGGCAACATGTTCGGCGTTGTCGACGAGCGCGAGGCCGAGCGGACGCTCGAGGCCGCATGGGAAAGCGGCATGCGGCTCTTCGACACCGCACCGCATTATGGCAGCACCCTGTCCGAGCACCGTTTCGGCCAGATGCTGCGCCGCCATCCGCGCCAGGACTTTGTCCTGTCGACCAAGGTCGGCCGCCTCTTCCAGGCCGATCGTAGCGCGCCCGAGAATCCGCCCTTCGTGCAGGGCCTGCCGTTCCGGCCGCGTTACGACTACACCTATGACGGGGCCATGCGATCCTTCGAGGACAGCACGCAGCGGCTCGGCCTGGCCGAAATCGACATCCTCTACATCCATGATATCGCCGCCGACCATCATGGCGACGCCTGGGACGGGCTGTTCAAGATCGCCATGGCGGGCGCCGCCCGCGCCCTCACCAGGCTGCGCGACGAAGGCGTCATCAAGGCCTGGGGGCTCGGCGTCAATCTGGTCGAGCCCTGCCTCAGGGCGCTCGACCAATCCGATCCCGACGTGTTCCTCCTCGCCGGGCGCTACAGCCTGCTCAACCAGCCGGCGCTCGACGCCCTCTTCCCCGCCTGCCAGAAGCGCGGCGTGTGGGTCGTGGTCGGCGGGCCGTACAATTCCGGCCTGCTCGCCGGCGGACGCACCTTCGAATATGCTGAGGCCCCGCCCGAGATGGTCGAGAAGCGCGACCGCATCGCGGCGGTGTGCCGCCGCCACGGCGTCGACATCCGGGCCGCCGCCCTGCAGTTCTGCGCCGCTCACCCCGTGGTGGCGGCGGTCATCCCGGGCGCCAAGCGTCCGGACAAGGTACGGGAGAATGCGAGACTGATGGCGGAGCCAATCCCTTCGGCCCTCTGGAGCGACCTGAAACAGGACGGGCTCCTGCCGCCGGGAGCCCCGATCCCCGCCTGACCCACCCAGTTGAGACGAGGGCCGACATGCAGATCGAGAGCAGATTGCAAGCCATGGGAATTACCCTGCCGGATCTCGGCAAGAAAGGCACCGCCGGCAACCCGGCGGTGAATTATTACGGCCAGCTCTACGGCAAGATGAAGCCGTTTCACCGTTCGGGCAATCTGCTCATTCTGTCCGGCCATGTGCCCGACCTGCCGGATGGCACCGCCTTGCATCCCGGCCGGGTCGGCGCCGAAGTGACGGTCGACCAAGCCTATGAGGCGGCCCGCCAGACCGGCATCAATTGCCTCGCCGGGATCAAGCAGGCGATCGGCGATCTCGACAAGGTCACGGCTCTGGTGCGCACGCTGAACTTCGTTGTCTGCGCTCCGGGCTTCACCGACCCCAATCTTGTGTCGAGCGGGCTCACCGATCTTTTCGCCGAGCTCTTTGGACCGGAGCGCGGCATTGGCTGCCGCGCCACCATCGGCGTGATGGCGCTCGCCAACAACCATTGCTTCGAGACGTGGATGGATGTCGAGGTCGCCTGACCTGGAGCATCATGCCCTAGCTGAACCGCGCGCCGGGTGAACTCCGCCGCCACAATGCATCGACCGACCAGTCGCCGGCCCCGAAGGCCACGAGCACGAGAAATCCGCCGGCGATCGCCATATCCTTGCTGAACTGGATGAACTCGTTGGCATCGGCGAAATCGTGGTGGAAGAACGAGGCTGCGAGAACGCAGAACCCGGCCAGCGCCAGCGCTGCAAGACGGGTCAAGAGCCCGAAGGCGACCAGCAGGCCTGCACCGAGTTCCGTCAGGATCACCAGCGGCAACAGCGCCTCCGGCACGCCGTAGCCCTCCATATATTGCTGCGTGCCCTGATAATTGCCGATCTT
>Ga0075431_100008301_pt1 | contig 10386 bp, 8 predicted proteins | sample RhiMetdeltSRZDD5_FD_75297 | JGI IMG/M metagenome (GOLD analysis project Ga0075431, IMG submission 75297) | Populus rhizosphere microbial communities from Tennessee, USA - Rhizosphere MetaG P. deltoides SRZDD5 | ecosystem: Host-associated > Plants > Roots > Rhizosphere > Soil | place: USA...
TCCTTCCCGTTGGTGTCCGTGCCCACCATGCCGCCGACGTAGACGTCGCCCGAGGCGTCGACTTCGATGGCGTGGCCTACGTCAGAAGGGGCGTCGCCATCGTCAAAGGCCTCGTCCCACTGGGGGTCTCCATCCAAGTCGAACTTCGCCGTGTAGACCTGGATGGTGGCCAGGAGTCCCGAGTTCAATTCGCCGGCCATGAAGATGTCGCCGTTCGCACCCAGGGTCACGGCGTGCCAGTACGTGTTTATGCTGGGATTGTTGCCATCGAGCTGTGAGGAGCTTTGCCAAACCGGTGGGTCGTTTACGACGTCGACGCTGTCGGGAAACTTGACCCGCCAGTGATTCCGGCCAGAAATGAGGGAGGTCATGCCTCCGACAACGATGACGAACCCGGCATTGTCCACCGCGATGGAGTTGTGCTCGACCCGATCGTTTCCAAAACCTGATGCAAACCCTGAAGCATTACCGACTGCCAGGTTGGCTTCGAATCGGCGAACTTGAACTACTCCATTACCTGTGGAACACGCGGTAAAAATCACACCCTCGGAATCTACCGCGACGGAATGGCTTCCGCTTCCCACCGCCACGAGGTCGGTGCTTATCTCGACATCGTCCACAAAGCTGCCGTCGAGGTCATACCGCACGAGCCGTCCAGTGTCGCCTACCGACAACGTGAGATGAATCCGGCCGGTTCCGTTGATGGCCATGCCGCCGGGGCGTTCATTGCCATTCGTAGGGTTCTGGAATCCCCCGCCCCCGACGGCAATCAAGTCGCCGGGCGCCGCAGGCTGGGTCAATCCTTGGCTGTTGATTCGGAACCGGTCGATTGGATTCGTGTACCTCGTGAAGATGAAGGCGCACTCGTCGTTGGCCACCGCGGCCGTGATCGCCGGATCCGCGTCCGGCGGACCCAGGAACTTGGTCTCATCGGTCACCAGGTTCGAATAGGTGGGCGCCGACGCGTACTCCACGACGGTCCCCTGCGTGTCGAAAATCTCCACGCAATCCAGGTTGAAGTTCTCGTACGAGGAGACCTGGATCAGGATCGCGTTGAACGACCCCGGCGCCGCTAACGGATCGAAGATGAACGTGGCCGCGGCGTTCCCGAGAAACGTCCACGGCCCGGCGGGTTGCAGGACGGGTATCCCTTTCGCCGCGGCGAGCGCCTCCCGCTCCAAGGCCGCGGCGGTGGCGTCGGGGAACTGGGCGATATACGCCTTGAAGATCGGTTCTCCGAAGCCGACGGTGGGGGGCACGGGAGCCGGAAGCGGCGCCGCGTCGTCGCTCGAACTGCTGTCATTCCCCGACATGAGGATCGCCACGGTGGCCACGTCGCACCCGGACAGCAGCACGAGCCACAGCAGGAGGGTACAGCGTTTCATTTGGGAGAGCCCAACATCACGCCATCGCGTTCGAGGAACAGCTTGAGGTGACTCCGCAGGGCCTCGGCCGCCTTCAGCCCCTTGACCTTCTTCAGGACCAATTCGATATCGTCGAGCGCGGACAAACGCAAGACTTTCGCGTTCGACTTCGAGAGCGGCGCGAAGTCCGCGATGAGGAAATTCGCGCAGGCGCGGTCGAACCTCGCCTCGACGAAATCGGGGACGCGGGCGATCGCCGACGACAGGAGGTCGACCGCCAGCAACGCATCGACCGACGGGTCGTCTTGCAACTTGGCGAGCTCGAGGACCGCGGCCCCCCACAGGTGCAGCGCCTGCGGGTGGTCATGGAAGCCGTCGTTCGCCTGCTTGAAGCCGTCGTTCGCGAGCTGGGCGAAGTCCCGCGCGTCCAGGAACTTCTTCGCGCGAAGACAGGCCGCCGCCGACACCAGGTTGGCGGAGATGTTCGAGACCTCGGGTCTCGACGCCGTCGGCAGGCTGGGCAGTTCCTTGAACGTGTTGTCGGGCTGGCCCATCCGGAGCCAGGCCTCTCCGCGCAGGACCTTGGGGACTTTCCATCCGGAGTTCCCGAGCTTGTTCGCGAAGTTGATCGCCTCGTTCAGCGGGACCTGGAAGACCTGGAAATCCGCGCCCCGGAGCCTCAGGCGCGCCCCCTTCGAAATCAGGGCTTCGATCCTCGCGCGCTTGCCCATCCAGGTCGCCGGGTCGCCGCCGAGTTCGGCCTCCGCCTTCGCGTACTCCGCTTCGTCGTCGTCGCCCGAGAGCGCCTTCCACCGGAGGCCCGCCACGCGCAGGACGCCGCGCACTTCGCTCTTCCCGCCCGGGGGGAACCTTCCGGCCGCCTCCAGGATGTTCGCCGGATCGATGCCGCGCTCAACGGAGCGCCGCGCCATGCAGGCGAGGACGACCAGTTCCGTCGAGGGGTCGCCGGCGCACCGGGCCCTCACGCTTTCGAGTTCCGAGATCGGCCGGCCCGGTCCGAAGGACAAGGCCAGGCGGGCGCCCAGGCACTCGCGGCACTTCTCTTCGTCATGCCACGAACCGAGTTTGTCAGCCATGCTGAGGGTGCCGACCCAATCCTGCGCCAGGTAGGTCGCCCGATGCCGGGCCCTCTGGATCACGGGCAGGGTGTATTTCGAGTTCGGCGGGGAAGCCTTGTGCCACTCGCCCTTGACGAAGCTCAGCAGGGTGGAGGCGGCCTTCTTGTCTTCCTCGAACTCCGTTTCCAGGAGCTTCACTTTCCCCGGATCGATCACGAAGTTGTCCTTCAGGTGGACCGGGGGGGTCACGGGCGGCAGGACGGAATCCGGGGGTCCGTCCGGGTCCGGCAACGGAGGCGGCTGGAGCAGCAGGTGGTCTTCCAGCAACTTGAGGCCCCGCAGGAACTTGATGCGATAGTCGGAGTCGGCGTGTTCCTTCGGCAGGGCGTCCAGCCTCTGGAGCGCGGCGTTCCAGTCCCCCCAGGCGTGCTCCGAACGGGCGATCAGGACCTGCGCGTGGAGCGTGAGGAAATCGATGGCCGGCAGCTGCTGGAGCGGGCTCACGACCGATTGCTTCAGGGGTTCCCGTCGGGCGATGGGCTCGGCGAACGCTTCGGAACTCGCGTGCTTCACGAATTCTGCGGCCGCCGCTACGTACCTGTCATCGGGCGTCAGGCCCTTGCCCTCCGGCAGCTTGTCGTACGCAAAAAAGGCCTGGGGATTCAGGCGGAACGCCGCGTGCAGGCCCGCGCCCACGAGCACGCCCGCCGCGGCCATCCAGACCCACTTGCGCGCCAGGTAGCGCAGCAGCCCGTACCGGCCCGTGTAGCGGCGCTGGGCGATGAGCCGGTCGAGCTCGTCCGCGAGCTCCCCCGCCGACGTGAACCGGCGCGCGGGGTCCTTCGCCATCGCCTTGGCAACGATGCGCTCCAGCTCCGGCGAGATGGCCCCGTTCAGCGTCCTGAGCGGCGGCGGGTCGTGCTTCATCACCGATTCGAGCGTCTCCCACACGTTCGAGGAGGGGAAGGGCGCGCGCCCGGCGAGGAGCGTGTAGAGCGTCGCGCCGATGGAGTAGACGTCGCTCCGGGCGTCGGCGCGCTTCGCCTCGCCGCGGGCCTGCTCCGGCGGGAGGTACTTGGGCGTCCCGATGATCGTGCCGGTGATCGAGAGCGTGCTCGTCTGGTCGTGCGCCGCCTGCTTGGCGATCCCGAAGTCCGTGACGTAGACGCGGTCCTCGCTGTCGACCAGCAGGTTCGCGGGCTTGACGTCGCGGTGGATGATGCCCTGCTTGTGGGCGTAGTCGAGGGCGCGGCAGGCGTCGCGGATGAGGGCGAGGCATTCCGGGATCGACCGCGGATCGGCGTCGATGGGCCGCCCGTCGATGTACTTCATCGCGATGTAGTACCGCCCGTCCTGCTCGCCGACTTCGTAGATGGTCGCGATCGAGGGGTGCTGGAGGTTGCCCGCGATGCGCGCCTCGCGCGTGAACCGCTCGAGGGCGGAGGGCTCCATCGTGTGGAGGATCTTGAGCCCGGAATAGCGGCTGACGCGCCGGTCCCAGGCGCGGTAGACCGTGCCCGAGCCGCCGCTTCCCACCTGGACCACGAGGACGAACTGCCCGAACAGGTTCTTGAGATCCCGCTCCGCGTCGAGGACTTCCTGCGGCCAGCCCGCTCTCGACGGGCCGGTCGTCGGCGGCTCCGGCGGGGGCAACAGCACGCTCTCGACGATGGCGTGGAAACCGTCCACGACCGTCGGATCGCCTCCGTTGCTGTTGTTCTTGAGGTTGCTGTTGATGATCTTGAGTTCCCCCGGCCTCGGGGTCGGCGTGACGCCCCGATCCATCAGGTTGCGGATGAGGCGCACGGTCGTGGAATCGAGGTCCCCCCGCGTGGCGAGGATGTCGAGCAGGGGACGGGGCGGTTTGCCCTCGGCCCGCTCCTTCTCCTGGATGACCTGGGCCGCCTTCAGGCGGTCCTCGGGAATGAGCTTCCGCTGGCGGTTGATCTGCAGCAACATCCCGTCGTTCATTGCCCCAGCCACCTCCCGATGGGACTCGCGGAGCAGGCAGTCCTACCCGTTGCAGGGTGCCTGGTAGAGCACGTTTAGCTTACCCGGAGTGCAAGCGGGTGCACCAGAAAACCAAAAAAATGAGGCACGCGCGGCACTGCGGAAGCGAGTTTCTGGCCTCTATTGTTGCGAATTCATGTAACGACGCCTTCGGGGCACGTCAATTGCTTACGAATTGACAGTCAACTGCTGTACCACAAGGCGGCCGAGCCGTTCCAGCCTCGACAAGTCTTCCGCGAGTCGCTCTTGATGGCGCCCCGGGATCGGGCGGGTGAACGCGCGGACCCGCTCAATCCACCGGGGCCGCGAATCCATGTATTTTCGCGCCCGGGGAAAGACAATTGCTTACAACTTGACTGTCAACTAGTGTATCGCAGGGCGGAGGATCGGTTCAAGTCTCGACACGTCTTCCGCTATTCGCTCCTGGTTGCGCTCCGGGATCAAGCGGGTGAACCCGCGGACCCGCTCGTTCCACGGCGCCTCGATCCGGGCGAGCAGGCGGGCTCCCGCCGGCGTGGCCCGCACGGTCTTCGCGCGCGCGTCGTCCGTCCGCGCATCGACCCGGCAGAGCCCCCGCGCCTCGAGACGGCGCACGAGCCCCGTCACGTTGGCCCGGGTCACGCCGAGCCGGACGCCGGCCTCGGAGTGGCCGAGCCCGGCGAAATTCGGACCCAGCGCCAAGAGCAGGTCGTATTGGGCGGACGTGAGGCCGAAGGGGAGGAGGAACCGGTCGGCCGCCTTGGTCAGCCGCGTGGACGCTCGAACGATCTCGGAGATTAGGCGATGGCCCGAAGTCGCCCACCCCAGCACGCCCTTGCATCTCACGCGACATCATCCTCACCTTGCGCTCCCCGGGAAGCAACCCTTATTCCTGGGGAATCACCGAATCGGCTCCAGGCGCGTCGATTCCGGGCTCTCCCAGCCGTGAACCTTGAAACGCTTCCGGCCCGATCCGGACCCCTCGAGGGTGAATGATTGCCCCGACCCCTCGATCACGACCCGGCCGTCCGTCACCTTGAAATCGACTTCGACTTCGATCGCCGCCGTGCCGACATTCGCCCGGCGGATGCCGTCCGCCAGGGCCCCGAAGTCCAGGGTCGCCGGCCGGGGCACGCGCGCCCGGAGTATCTGCTTGTCGAGGTCGATCTGGGGGGTCGTCCCGTACGTGTTCCGGATGAGCCGCTCCAGGCCCATCATTTCCTCGCTTCACGTTCAGCCCTTGAGCGTCACTTCGATGAACGCGAAGTCGCCGGGCCGGCGGATCACCTCGGAGCCCGGCGTCCCGCACGCGCCGATCGCGAGGACCAGGAGGGCGGCGTATCTCATCTCGAGACCTTTCAAATCCTGAACCCGAACGCGAAGAAGAACCGGACGTCCTCTTCGAGCTGGATCCCGTTCACATCCTGCCACACCGGGACCTCGACGAAGACCTGGAAGTCGAGCGTGGGGCGCGGCCGGAACGCGAGCGTCGCCCCCGCCGTCAGGAAATCGCCGCCCGTCGCGGAGAGGGTGGATCCTCCGAGCGATGCGCGCGCCTGGTGCCGGTAGCGCAGCAGGACGTCGAACCGCATGAAGGGGCCCGGGTAGGGCTCCAGCCAGAAGCGGTTGCCGGCCGCGAGCTCCGCGAACAGCTCGTCGCCGTCCTTGAAATCCCCGCCCCCCTTGCCGTTCCTCTGGTAGAGCGTCGCCGCGTTGAACCGCCACCGGCCCGGCTCGTACGTGGCCGCCGCCCCCAGCGACGGGTCCCAGGAGCCGGAGCCGGGCTGGAGCTCGGGCGGCAGCCGGACGCCGTTCGCCTCCTCGCCGTCCTCGCCCGTCGGCGCCTCGACCCCGGCCATCACCGCGAAGTTGGCCGCCTTCCCCACGTCGTCCCACCGGTAGAAGCGCCACTTCGCCACGAACGCGAAATCGCCGGGGCCGTCCGCCGAAATTCGATCGGACCCGGATTCGAAGTCGCGCTCGACCCACGGCAGGATGGCCGACAGCTGGAGATCGTGGCGCAGGCCGTAATGCGCGCCGAGGGCCGCGATGCGCTCGGTGAGCTTCCGGTCCAACGGGTCGTCGGCGCGGTCCGAACCCCGGCGCAGGCCCTCGCGCGTCTCCGTCTCCACGCCCAGCGTGAAGAGCCACCCGCCCTCGAACAGCGTCTCCCCGTCCAGCACGTCGAGCGTGCCTTCCTGGACGAAGGCGGAAAGGAGTCCCGCGAGCGCGAACGCCGCGATCATGTCTGGACCCGCGTCTTTCGATCCTCGTACCGCCGGCATTCGGCGATCCGGTCCCGCACGTCGCGCAAGATCCGCTCCGCCGCCTCGAGAATCGCCACCACCTTGCGCGATTTCAGCCGGTAGACGGTGAATCGCCCCAGCATCTCCCGGTCGACGAGGCCGCAGCACCACAGGCAATCGAGGTGCATGGACGCGGAGGGCTGGCTGAGCCCGGTCGCCGCGACGACCTGGGAGACCGTCCGGGGCCGCGACCGGAGGGACTCGAGGATCGAGAGCCTCGACAGGTCGGACAGGCCCCGGAAGAGCTTGGCCTCCAGGTCCAGCCGGCTCCGTCGCTCCGCCGGCGGTTTGATCAGCACCTCATGATTTAATAAGGAATGCTTGATGCGTGTCAAGATGCGGGGAGGTTGACTCCGGGCGCGCGGCGAGGTATCTCTCGGGGAACGGGAGGTGCCGGGTGAAAGCCGTTTCGTGGATCGCGATGGGATTGGCGCTCGTGGGTTCGCTCATCGCGGCCGGGGCCTACTGGAGGGTCCGGTCGGCCGCCCCGCCCTCGCCGCCGGCCGCGTCGGGCGACGCCGAGCCGCTCAAGGTGCGGATCGCCCGCCTCGAGGGGGAGCTCAAGGACGCGCGCGACCGGGTGGCCCGGCTGGAGCGGGACCCGAAAGCCGGGGCCGGAATGGGCCAGGAGCACGTGGAATCCGGTCCCGCGTCGGGGGAGATCGCCGACCTGAAGCGGCGGATCGAGCAGCTCGAACGGCAGGCCCTGGCGGGACGGAGCGCCCCGGGGCCCCAGGGCCGGACGATCCCGGCCAATCCGGCGATGGTGGAGAAGGAGAAGAAGCAGCTCGCGGACGCCTCCCTGCCGGAGCGCACGCGCGCCACCTCGCTGTCCCGGCTCCGCATGTACGGCGCGCACAAGACCGACGACGTCGTGGAGTCGGCCCTCGCGCTCGTCAACCAGTCCCAGGAGACGAACATCCGGACGCTCGTCCTCCGCAACCTCCAGGGGGCGGAGAATCCGAAACTGGTCGCGCCGCTGGTCGCCCTCCTGAAGGGGGACGCGAACGAGGACGTCCGCGACGAGTCGGCAAGGGTGCTCGGCGACTACCTCGAGCAGCCGGAAGTGAAGGCCGCGCTCGAACAGGCGGCCGCGCAGGACGCCTCCGAGAAGGTCAAGCGCCGCGCGCAGTCGGTGCTGACCGCCCTGCCCAAACCCAGGTGAAGCGGGGCGGATGGGGCCGCGCGTACTCCTCCACCCGGTCCCGTCGTTTCGTTTCGGGCACCGGCGTGATCCTGGTTTCTCCCAAATCGCAAATCGCAAATCGCAAATCCCAAATCGTAGCGTTGACCCTGTGAGTTCTGCTTCCCGGCCGCTACTTTTTTAGAGAGAATTCGATTCCGTTATGCCATCTCCCCCCTTCGCCCTGATCGCCGACCTGCACGCCAACCTGGAGGCCACCGAAGCCGTCCTCAAGGACATCGACGGCCAGGGGTTGAAGGAGATCGTCTGCCTGGGCGACATCGTCGGCTACGGGCCGGACCCCGACAAGGTGGTGGATCTCGTCCGCGAGCGGGTGAAGACCGTGATCGCCGGCAACCATGACTGGGCCGTCATCAACAAGGCGATGGGGTTCAACTCGGCCGCGCGCGAGGTCATCGAGTACACGCGCGACATGATGGAGCCGAAGTTCTACCAGCTCTTCGGCAAGACCCGCGAGCGGTGGCACTTCCTCGAGTCGCTCCCCGACCTCCTGGAGCAGGACGGCCTCCAGTTCGTCCACGGCTCCCTGCGCGAGCGCCTCATGGAGTACACCTTCGGCGACCGCCACCGCCTCTACAACCCGGGCCAGCTGGACGATCTCTTCTCCCGCGTGCAGCGCATCTGCTTCTACGGCCACACGCATTTCCCCGTCGTCATCCGCGACGACAAGAAATGCTGGTACCCGTTCGAGCCCGACGCCGCTTTCTCGCCCGAGCCCGGGCGAAAGTACCTCTGCAACGTCGGCTCCGTCGGGCAGCCCCGCGACGGCGACCCCCGCTCCTGCTACGCGATTTACGACGGGAAGACGATCTCCTACCGCCGCGTCGCTTACGACGTCGAGACGACCCGGCAGAAGATCCTCTCCATCGACGCCATGGAGCAGTACCTCGCCGACCGCCTTCGCACGGGGAAGTGAGTTCTGGGTGCGCCGTCCAAGGTGATCCAAGGTCCGGGTCCGGCGTCCCGGCCTTGGACCGACTTTGGACCCCTGACTTTGGATAACCTTGGACGTTGAACCTTGAACTCCTCACCTAGCGAACAGGAATCCCTCCAGGTCGCCGAAGCCTCCCGCGAAGCGGAGTGGCGCCGGCCCAGCTTCCTCCGCGAGTTGTTCCTCGGCCGGTTCCGGCTCGACCTCATCCACCCGTTCCCGGAGGCGCCGGCGCGCCCCGCCTTCGCCGAGTTCTACGCGAAGTTCAAGGCCTTCCTCGCGGAGAAGGTCGACGCCGCCGGGATCGACCGGACGGGCGAGTACCCGCCCGAGGTGGTCGCGGGGCTGAAGAAGCTCGGCGCGTTCGGGATGAAGATCCCGCAGGAGTACGGCGGGCTCGGCTTCACCCAGACCGAGTACGACACGGTGATGAAGCTCCTGGGCGTCTCGGACGCCAACGTCACGGCGCTCCTGTCGGCGCACCAGTCCATCGGCGTCCCGCAGCCGGTCAAGATCTTCGGGACGCCGGAGCAGAAGAAGAGATTCCTCCCGCGGTGCGCCGCCGGGGCGATCTCCGCCTTCGCCCTGACCGAGCCCGACGTCGGTTCCGACCCCGCGGCCCTCAAGACGACCGCGGTGCTGACCCCGGAGAAGGACGCCTACGTCCTCAACGGGGAGAAGCTCTGGTGCACGAACGGGACGTTCGCCGAGCTGCTCGTGGTGATGGCCGTCCACCCCGAGTCGCGCAAGATCAGCGCCTTCGTGGTCGAGGCCTCGTCGCCCGGCGTGAAGGTCGTCGGCCGGAGCCGGTTCATGGGCCTGCGCGCCATCGGCAACGCCCTGATCCGGCTGGAGAACGTCCGGGTGCCGGTCGAGAACCGGATCGGGGCCGAGGGCCAGGGGCTGAAGATCGCGCTCGTCACGCTGAACACGGGGCGGCTCGCGCTCCCGGCGGCGGCGGTGGGGGTGGCCAAGAAGTGCCTCGAGATCTGCCGCACCTGGTCCGGGAAGCGGGTCCAGTGGGGGCGGCCGATCGGCAAGCACGAGGCGATCGCGCAGAAGCTCGCGGAGATGGCGGCCACCACGTTCGCGATGGAGGCGGTCTCCGATCTCGCCTCCCGCCTGTCCGACCTGGGCGGGACCGACATCCGCCTGGAGGCCGCCGCGGCCAAGGAATGGAACACGGACCGCGGGTGGGCCGTGCTCGACGACACGATGCAGATCCGGGGCGGCCGCGGCTACGAGACGGAGGAATCCCTCGAGGCGCGCGGCGAGGAACCGATCGGGGTCGAGCGGATGATGCGCGACTTCCGGATCAACCGGATCTTCGAGGGGTCGAGCGAGATCATGCACCTCTTCATCGCGCGCGAGGCGGTGGACCGCCACCTCCAGGTCGCCGGAGCCCTGGTCGACCCGGCGAAGAGCGGCTGGGAGAAATTCAAGGCGCTTCCGAAGATCGCCGGTTTCTACGCCCTCTGGTATCCGGCGCGGTGGATCGGCTGGGGGTGGTGGC
>Ga0075431_100008303_pt1 | contig 10385 bp, 7 predicted proteins | sample RhiMetdeltSRZDD5_FD_75297 | JGI IMG/M metagenome (GOLD analysis project Ga0075431, IMG submission 75297) | Populus rhizosphere microbial communities from Tennessee, USA - Rhizosphere MetaG P. deltoides SRZDD5 | ecosystem: Host-associated > Plants > Roots > Rhizosphere > Soil | place: USA...
GTAGTGATCCCTACCCTGCTGATCATTATGGGATTTCAACTGTTGTTATCGGCAACAAGTTTCGATATTTCCAATTACCCGAAGTCAAAGGACTCAAACAATTCAAAGTATGCCGACAACCGCTGAAGAAATATATTCACAGGAATATTTTGATTACCTGCACAATCGTTCTTCATTCAGAAAGAAAGTAAGAACTTTCTATTTGAACGATATAAAGAAATATTGCATTGGCAAAACGATAGATTTTGGCTGTGGTGTTGGTGAGTTGCTCAAAATGCTGCCTGAAGGTTCTGTTGGATTTGAAGTAAATAAAGTGGTTGTTGATTTTTGCAAAAACAATGGATTGAATGTTAACTTATATGTTCCGGAAGCTGATAATTATCATTTCAGCATGATCGAAGCCGGTAAATATGAAACGTTCACCATGAACCACGTGCTCGAGCACCTCGAGAATTCATTTGAAGTAATGAACAGCATTTTTGAAAGCTGTCACCGGCTTGGTATTAAGAGAGTTGTATTTACAGTTCCTGGTCATAAAGGATACCAGTCCGATAAAACACACCAGACTTTCATAAATATGGATTATTTGAAAAAGACAGGAATATGTAACAACAGGTATTATGAGCTAAAAGTGAATAAATATTTCCCGGTAAACGCTGAGGGGTTCAGTCGTTATTTTACACATAATGAATTGCGATTAGTATTTGATAAAAGAAAATGATCAATCATTCATTTGCCGTTATGGCGTATAAAGATTCTCCTTATCTCGCAGATTGCCTGGATTCATTAAGGTCCCAGACAACCGGCAGCCAGATCTATATTACCACATCAACGCCCTCGGGCTACATTGATGACATCGCAAGAAAATATGGGGTGCAGGTATTTGGGACAGAGCCAGGTCTTGGATTGGCGCATGATTGGAATTTCAGCTTTAGCGTAGCCAAAACAAAATATGTAACGCTGGCTCACCAGGATGATATATACGAACCAATTTACACGGAGCGCTGTGTGAGTGCCGCGGAAAAATTCAATGATACGCTGATATGCTTTACCGGTTACAGCGAATTGACGAATGACAGGGAAAGAAAAAACACATTGATGCTTAATACAAAAAAGCTGATACATTTTTTCTTTATGCCATTTGAAAAAAATATCAGGAACAGGTTTTGGAAAAAAGCTTCATTATCTTTTGGCTCACCTATACCCTGCCCCAGCGTTATGTATAATAAAGAAATGCTGGCCAATTTTGCTTTTTCGGAGAAATACAAAATAAATGTTGACTGGGATGCATGGTTGAGAATGGCATCGCTGCGAGGGCGTTTTGTTTATGTACCTGAAATACTTTTAAAACACAGGATACATACTGCATCAGCCACCACAGGAGGTCTAAAGGAAAATATAAGGCAGCAGGAAGACCTTGAAATATTCAACCGCATCTGGCCGGCTTTTATGGCAAAACTTCTTTCAAAGTTTTATTCTAGAAGTTACACATCGAACGAAGCATAGTTGTTGAAATGAAAAAGAAACTTTTAGACATATTAAAATATGCAGTGCTGCTCGTCATCGCAGCGGGATTGTTGTTATATGCTCTTCGGGGAATGAATGTGCGAAACATAATAAACCAGGTATTCAGCGCTAATATATTTTGGGTATTCGTATCAGGGCTTATTTCAATTGTTGCTTTTGTTGTTCGTGCGCATCGATGGAATTTATTGATTGAGCCGATGGGTTACTCACCTTCTTTAAAGAATACAACTTATTCAGTGATGGTCGGCTATTTCGCCAATCTTGCCCTGCCAAGACTTGGAGAAGTTTCACGTTGCGGAGCTTTGAGCAAAGCAGAAACAATCCCTTTTAATAAACTATTAGGTACCGTGATCGTTGAAAGGATCATTGATGTTATCAGTCTTTTTGTTTGTATTTTGCTTGCTGCCGCAATTGAGTATAAGCGGCTGGGCAATTTTTTCCAACAAAAGGTATTTGCACCATTAAATGAAAAGTTCGCACAAGTGTTAAACTCGCCGCTTCTCTTTGCCGCAATTATCTTGCTATTTGTTCTTTTGCTGGTTGCGCTAATTTATTTTTTTAGAAAGAACAGGGGTTCTGAATCGAAGGTCAGTAAAATAATAAGGGGATTTATTGACGGATTACGATCTGTAGCCAACTTAAAACGTCCCTGGCTTTTTATTTTTCAATCAGCTTTCATTTGGGTATTGTATTATCTTGGAATGTATACAGCCCTTTTTGCATTTCCTTTTACCAGCGACCTCGGTGCAGGAGCTGCATTATTCTTGCTTGTTGCAGGCGGATTGGGTATGTCGGCACCCGTGCAGGGCGGAATTGGCGCGTATCATTTATTGGTTAAAGAGGGCCTGGTACTTTACGGCGTAACTGCTGAAAGCGGGCTTGCATTCGCCTTTATGTTGCATGGACTGCAATTGATCCTTGTAATTATTTTAGGCATTGCTTCCGTGTTCCTGTTATTTTCAGCATCAAAAAGTAAGCAGGTGGATCCTGTATCTGCAAAAACTTAAATGGCTACCTGTGAATGAACTATTAATTCAATAATTAATGCTACCGCTATGGCCTCAAAAAAGAAGAAGAAATATTATCACCAACCTAAATCGGCAGCTGCACAAACACCAGTTGAGCAACGAACTGAACCCAAAACTCAGAGAACGCCAAACCTGCAAATGTCCACCCTGCGTTTTGCTTTGATGCTTACAGCAGCATACTTCATAGTCGTATTAATCGGAATGCTCACGCATCAAATGTGGCGGGATGAACACCAGGCATGGCTTGTTGCAAGAGATGCAAACTCTTTGTCACAATTGCTGGATAATATGAATTATGAAGGCAACCCGGCTCTATGGCATTTTTTCCTTTACTGGATCACCCGCGTGACACATGACCCTGTATATATGCAGATCTTTCATTTGCTCATTGCTACTTCATTTATTTTTATTTTCAACCGTTATTCACCTTTCAGCAACCTTCATAAGATCTTATTTACATTCGGATATTTTGTCGTGTATGAATATGCGGTCATCAGCCGCAGCTATTCGTTGGGAATATTACTTGTGTTTGCGATATGTGCCTTATACAAAAACCGAACAACCAGGTATATAATTATCGGTTTGCTACTCGCATTACTGGCAAATGTTACCATCTATGCTGTTGTTTTAGCTTGTTGCCTTGCCGGCATTCTTGTGCTTGACTATTTTTTGTATCAGCAAAAAAACGCAAAAACAACATTGCAGTTAGCGGCCGGCGTCCTCATATTTATTTTGGGCGTTGCATTTTCGCTCTACCAAATTTGGCCGGATAAGGACAATTCGTTCCCGGCAGCTTATGCAACAAGTCCCTTTGATTTTCAACGATGGTGGCAGATAGCATCAAAGGTTTTTACAACCTATGGCTATATACCGCAGGTTGAAGAAAACTTTTGGAACACGAATATCTATTTAAAAGATGCAGCACTGATCACTACAAATAATTTTGGTGCGTTGTTGGGTCAGAATCCTGCGTATATATGGGGATGGATACTTATGCCGGTCCTTATTCTAACAGCCGGTATCTGTATCTTTTTAAGAAAACCATTGATACTTCTTCTGTATGCAGGCACAATGCTTGGATTGCTTTCTGTTTATTATTACACAGCATTATTACACTCACGCTATTGCGGATACCTGCTTATTGCTTTGATAGTGTGCTATTGGCTTGCCGAATATTATCCTGAAAAAAAATATCATGGCTATTTCGCAGGGTTAGGTAAAAAAATAAGCAAGCCATTCTTAACAGCGGTTTTGGCACTGAACGTCATTGGCGCGATAGTCGCTTACAGCATGGAAATGCAATATAAATTTTCACCAAGCAAGGAAGTGGCCAACTATATCAAAGAAACGAAGCTTGATAGTTTACCCGTGGTTGGCATCACTGATTTCACCATATCGCCTTTGGCAACATATCTTGATACAAAAATTTATTACCCGCAGATGAATGATTTGGGAAGTTTTACGATCTGGAGCAAAAAGAGAAAGGACCAGATGACTCTCCAGGAGACCATTGCAGTCCTGGGAGCCTATATGGATAAGGGGCGGGGAAGGGTGCTTTGGGTAAAAGACAGTGCGCCGCAGGTTTCGATGGATGGACAAAATCCGCAGGATATGCAAAAAGCCATTATCAGAAATGACCTGCAGGTTGACCTGTTGAAAAAGTTCGATCCGGGCATAGTCAAGGATGAAAAATATTATATTTACCTCGTGCAGAAGGTTGATCCTGCCAGGGTTGATTACTCTAAGTATATCAAAATTGAATAGGCATAGCCATCCCGTATCCGGGACCGGCAATTTGAAGCTTTGAATAACGTTTTATATTTTACAAAAAATTATTACAGACTATGATACATGGGAAGAAGGTGGTAGTTGTGTTGCCTGCTTATAACGCAGCAAAAACCCTCGAGAAAACTTATAAGGAGATCGATTTCGATGTGGTTGATGATGTGATACTGGTTGATGATAACAGTAAAGACAATACCGTAGAAGTGGCAAAGCAGATTGGCATCAACCATATTTTAAGACATGATCGTAACTACGGTTATGGCGGCAATCAAAAAACATGTTACAATTATGCGTTGAAGATCGGTGCTGATATAGTGATCATGCTGCATCCGGATTACCAATACAATCCCAAACTCATTCCTTCGATGGCATATTTAATTGCCAAGGAAGTTTTTCATGTAGTGCTTGGTTCAAGGATCCTTGGCGACAGGGCCATGATCAATGGTATGCCCGTTTACAAATACATTGCAAACAGGATCCTCACGTGGACTCAGAATTTTATCATTTGGCAAAAACTTTCAGAATATCACACCGGCTACCGTGCATTTTCAAAAGAGGTATTAGAGCGATTGAACCTGGAAGCTAACTCTGATGATTTTATTTTTGATAACCAGATGCTTTGCCAGATATTTTATCTTGGCTATGAGATCGGTGAAATATCCTGTCCGGCAAAATACTTTGAAGAAGCTTCATCAATTAATTTCGCACGAAGCTCCAAATATGGTTTCGGGGTTATCGGTACTTCTATCAAATACAGGTTAAATAAATGGGGGATCCTCAGATCAGATATCTTTCACAAGCCTGCAGAAAAAAGAATAGAAGTGATCGCTGGTAAATAAGCTCTCACTTCTATTCAAGGATTTACCTTATGATTTTACGAATGAGAATGTTCGTTTATAATTTTCTCCCGACAACATGAGATAATAAAATCCTGCAGGGATTGAACTTGTATTCAGGTTAAATGAATTCTCGCCGGGATTGATTTTTACTTTTTGCGACTTCATTTCCCTTCCCGCATTATCAATGATCCTGATCGATAAATTATCTGTATTCATATCGATGATGCGTAAGGCAAGCGTGCTTGTCACCAGGTTGCTAAAGATCACTTTTGCTGAAGTGACGTCGTCACGTGTTACCCGTATCACATTGCTATAACTATACAGTCCATTTGCATCTACATACTTAAGACGATAATATTGTGTTCCCTTCATTTCGTTGTCATCAAACGAGTAAGTTGTTTGTACACTGCTGTTGCCTTTTCCATTTCGTGTTCCGATCCTGGTAAAGTTTGCTCCATCCAACGATTTTTCAATATCGAAATGAGAGAAATTCTTTTCACTTGTCGTCATCCATGTGAGCCTGTTGGCATCCGGTCGTTTCCACGCGGTAAAATATTTCAGCGTGATCGGCAATACGGTGGCATTGAATGCCGAAATGCTATATGAGCAATTTGAACCAGACGTACCGTCTATTGCCACAAATACCTGTGTTCCCGCTGGCAACCATCCGGTAGTTGCAGATAGTGAACCACCTGATCCCGTGGCGCAACTTATCTTAAGAAGCGAACTACATGTCCCGGTAAAGAAGCCAATTTGAAAGCCGGTTTCTGCAGCACTGTTCAAATTATCACAGTTAATATTATTCAATTGAATCGAGCTCACTCCATTTGATTCCACGATATAAGTATAGAACGCGGTATTCTCCAATGAAAAGGCACAAAGTTGCACTGGTGTTACTTCCGAAGAAGCTTTTACACAAGCATTATTATCATCCGTTACCTCCGGGCTTATCCATGTGGCTCCGCTACATAGATTGTTAGGTGGGGGGTAATTTATCGCTGACATGGTGATGGTGCCGGCGGCAGGTGTCCATACGCGTAAATAATAAGTCGTATTAGGCAGCAGCGTAAGTATTTGCGATGGCGCCCAATAGCCGGTGCCGTCTACAAAGCACACACTGCTCCCGGTTTGAAGTCCCTGGCAGGTACCGGTACCGCCGCATCCCGAGTACAAGGCTACTTCCGCGGCCTGCACCGGCGCTGAGGTAGCAATATGCACTAGGACACAAGAACCTGATGCATCGGTTGTAAACCTGAAGACAGTTATCTTGCCGCTCCCACTAAATCCGGCAGAACACTCAGCAGCATTGCCTGATGTTGGCGATACTGCAAAATTTCTCGAAACACTGTCTAAAGTTAAAACGTGTGGGTTGTTACAACTTGCTCCCTGAGTGTAAGCATAAGTTGAGGTAATGCATAGCATCACTAGGATGACAAACTTCACGGGTCTCATAGGGTATACGAATTAAGGGTACGTCTATAAAGTTAGACACGAAAAATGCCAGCTCTCAGTGATGACAACAGAACTTTAAAAAATCACACAGAAGTACTCGAAAAACCTTGTAAATATACCTGTGAAAGACTACCGCCTATTTGTAGGGAAATGTCATAGAATCTCCCCTTTCCTTCTTATTTTAGGCTTGCAAAGACCTGATAACTTAATTGATTAGCCACCCAAAACTAACTTTATGTCAAATTATCATTTCGAAAAATGGTTATATAAAACGATCCTGGGATTTATCCTGGTTTCAGGTGGAGTTTTTTTTATGTACTATTCCATCATTCAATTTGGACGTGACAATTGGGTATTGTTTAGCGTCATTTGCTCTGCCGGCGTTGGAATTGGAGTTTATCTTCTCAGCAGCGCTTCAGTAAACAAGGTAAAATCTGATATCATCAAAAAACAAAAATTAAAACAACAGTCAGGATAAGATACCCCCTGTCCCCCTAAAGGGGAGACTTAGATCTATCAATCTTTATTTATTGCAATTATTTTTATAGCAGCAAGAACAATGACAGTTTTGCAAGTGGATCCTCAAAACGAATTCTTATCACAACGATTTTTAAACTAGGGACGGTTGATTCCATTAAAGTTTCTACAACCTAAGTCTCCCCTTTAGGGGGACAGGGGGTTTTAGTTGAGACTTCTGAAATCAACAGGAACAAGCCTGCTAACACCCGGCTCTTGCATGGTCACCCCATAGATGACATCAACAGCACTCATCGTCATTTTATTATGGGTTACAATAATGAACTGAGAATTGCCACTGAAATCGCGGATCATATTTGTGAACTTACCAACATTGGCATCATCAAGCGGAGCATCCACCTCATCCAAAATACAGAATGGCGCAGGCTTGATAAGGTATATGGCGAACAATAAAGCTGTTGCCGTTAATGTCCTTTCGCCACCGCTTAGTTGGGTTAATGAAGACGGACGTTTTCCTTTAGGTTTGGCAATTACATCAATACCGGTCTCAGCAAGGTTTTCCGGATTTTCCAGAATAAGATCGCATTGGTCGTCTTCTGTAAACAATGACTTAAATACCTTAAGAAAGTTCTCCCGTACTTTATGAAATGTCTCCAGGAATTTTTGATTGGCTGTTGCTTCAACCTCCTGAATGGTTTGTAACAAACTTTCTTTTGCAGATACGAGGTCATTCTTTTGTTCAAGAATAAAATCATAACGCTTCTTCATTTCCGTGAAAGCTTCGATCGCCGTTGGATTCACTTCCCCAAGATTTTCTAACCTCTTCTTCATCCTGTCGGTCCTTTCCTGCAGCTCTTCTACCGTCATTTCATTTACTCTTGCTTCATCAAGAATATCTTCCAGGTGAATGCGGAATTCAACATGCAGTCTTTCTTTCATTCCCGCTAACTGCAGCTTCACATCATTGAGCTTATCTTTTATTTCAGCCAGCAAATGCTCTACCTGCTCTTTATCCTTGATTTTATGCCGAAGAAGACTTTCCTTCTCATTTAATTCATTTCTAAAATTATAATAAGCCTGGTCAGCTTCATTCAATTTTCTCTCCTCTTCTTCTTTTCCTTTCATCATGTTGAACAGTTCATCTTCCACCTGCTCGAGTTGTTCAATACACTGTTCAATCTGTTGTCTTGTTTCCGAAAGTTGTGAAGTGTTATTTGCAATCTGTTGCTGAAGCTCCTTTAGTTGATTGCTCTTAAAATCCAACTCCTGTCTTAAGGCAGCGATCTTACTTTGCTGTTTTGTTACATACAGGTTGAATTCATTGTACTGCCGGCTGGAATCATTATAACCGGCTTCTTCACTCTTAAATATTTCCTCTCCTTCATTTACTTTGGCGGCCTGCAACACCAACTCTTCACTTAGCCACTTCAGGTCATTGCGGGTAGCTTCCACGGAACCCTGTGTTTGGTGTATCTCGTTTTTCAGATCCTCTAATCTTTGCTGACCCTGGCCCTGCAGTGCATGAAGGTTTTCGAGCTTGTTATGCAATGAGAACACTTTGTTCGTGAGTTCCTGTATCTCAATTTCTGTGTTCTTCAAGGTATATTCACGCAGATCTTCGTTAAAGGCAATTACTTCATTATGTCTTTCCTGGATCTCTTCTTTCAATAACTCAACAACTGCGGCCTGGGCAATGATATCTTCCTGCAATTTCTCCAGGTTCTTTGCGCGGCCAATCTTTTTTCCCTCAAATAAACCCACGCTCCCTCCAGTTAGAGAATATTTTCCTTTTACATAGCGACCGGTCTTTTCTATTACAACAAAACCATTGCTGTTTTCCAGCACCTCTTCATTTTCAGCAATGATTACATTGGCTAAAAGATGATGAGCCAGACCCCGGTATTTTTCATCCACCTCGATTACATCCAATGCGGAAATTATTCCAGGTTGCATAGACAGGGCATGCCCTGTCTCTACGATGACCTCATTTAGTTTATCTAATAAAAAGAAATTTGCCTTTCCTTTTTTGTGATCGTCAAGCAAGTGCACCGCCTGCAGACCTTCCTGCAAATTATTTACTACATAGTAACTCAAATATGGCTCAAGTACATTTTCCAATGCAGTTCTGTATTCTTCTTTTACATAAATAATATCAGAAAGTATCGGGGCTGTGTGATTCCAGCCATCATTGTTATGCAGGAACTTTACACTGTCAGGGTAACCCTCCATGGAATCGATCAAACTTTTCAGAAGATCATGCTCATTCCTTTTTGCATCCAGCTTACGCGTCTCATCGGCCATTCTTCCTCGTAAAGATTCAAGTAATGCCTGCGTTTGCAATATTTGCTCCTTTGTGTATTCCTGGTGCTTTTGTAATTGGTCGAGATCGGTCCTTTTTATGTTCAGCTCTCTTTCACGCAAATGAAGTTCGTCGGCCAAATACGTACGTTGCTGATCTCTCTTTACTTTGTCATCTTCGATCTGCAGAATGGCACGGCCCAGATTTTGAATTGATGTATCAGCGATCGCAACTTTCTTTTCAGCATCAAACTGGTTGCGCTGCACCTGTTGGTAACCGCTGCGCAAGGCATCCAACGTAATCCTTTTCTCGTCCATTACTATCCGCTTAGCATCCATTTCGTTCCTCAATTGCATCAGCTGTTCATTCATCCCATGCAATGCTTTTGTTTCTTCTTCCAATTGCGAGCCGGTAAATGCAATACTTTCTTCAATACCCAGTTGCTGTCCTTCTGCTTTTTGCAGGAAATCCTGCAAGCCTTCTTCTCTTTCTTTTAAATGATCCAGTTTTTGAGCAGCGAGATTCTTTTCATTTTCTTTTGTTCTTAAATGCTGCAACATTTCATTAAAAGCATGTTGCATTGCCTGCAACTCTTTTTCCTTTTCAATGAACAAGACCTTATCCTGTTCCGATGCTGCTTCATCGGTTGCTATCTCAGCTTCTAACTTTATCTTCTTGTCAGTTTCCTCATCATGCTGCCCATTTAATTCTTTATAAGTAAGATTAAAACTTTCCAACGCCGCTTTTGCTAACTCAACACTTACTTCCCGGTATTCTTTTTTAACCTCGTAATATTTTTCAGCTTTCTTTGCCTGGTTCTCTAAGGTTTTTAGCTGGTTATTTATTTCAAACAACAGGTCTTCAATACGGGCAATATCCTGTTCGGTGGCATCAAGCTTCAGCTTTGCCTCTTTCTTTCTTGTTTTATAAATAGAAATACCAGCGGCCTGCTCCAACATGCGTCGACGGCTATTTTCT
>Ga0075431_100008313_pt1 | contig 10381 bp, 5 predicted proteins | sample RhiMetdeltSRZDD5_FD_75297 | JGI IMG/M metagenome (GOLD analysis project Ga0075431, IMG submission 75297) | Populus rhizosphere microbial communities from Tennessee, USA - Rhizosphere MetaG P. deltoides SRZDD5 | ecosystem: Host-associated > Plants > Roots > Rhizosphere > Soil | place: USA...
CAGGACGATTGGAAGATTACACGAAAGCTGACGCTGAACCTGGGCCTGCGCTATGAGTTCGCTACGCCGCCGCGCGACCGCGACTTCAAGTGGGCGAATTTCGATTCGGCGACGGGCAAATTTATCTCGGCGAAAAGTGGGTCGCTGTTCGAGGAAGCTTTGATCCATCCGGATCGGAATAACTTTGCGCCGCGCTTTGGATTCGCGTATTCACTGACGCCGAAAACGGTGCTGCGGGGCGCTTACGGCATCTTCTACAATCACGCGAACCGGCTCGGCCGCGAGGGGCTGCTCGGATTCAATCCGCCATTCATCATCCTGGCCGATTCGAACATCTCCGGGAGCGGAGCGCTGCGGGAGACCGATAAGATCTTCCGCCTTCAGGACGGCATACCGCCGGGCTTCGTCGATATCGCCCGCGTCAACCTGGCGACCGTCGGCCGCAAAGCTCAGGATCCGAATCAACGCTCCCCCTACACCCAGCAGTACAACTTCGGCATCCAGCGCGAGGTATTGAAGGACCTGGTGCTTGACGTTTCCTATATGGGAAATCGCGGTTTGAAGTTGCCCTCGTTTCGAAATCTGAATCCGAACACCTTCACGTTTAACGCCCAAGGCGCTCCTGTCGCTGGATTGCGCGAGCTCGATTCGCTCGGACTAAGGGGAGACATCCAGATTCTCGAAAATCTCGGGATCTCCAACTACAATTCTCTGCAAACGCGGCTGGAGCGGAGATTCTCCCAAGGGTTTACGCTGCTGGCCGCTTATACCTACGGCAAGTCGCTGACGGATTCGGTCGACCATCTCTCCACAAGCGGCGCCGGCAACGGCGTCGACGTCGGCGCATTCCGGGAGCCGCAGGATGGCAAACGCAGGCGACTGGAATACGGTCCATCGGAGTTCGATATCACGCACCGGTTCGTACTATCCGGCGTCTGGAAGTTGCCTTTCGGCAGGAACCAGATGCACGGCAAGAACTGGTCACCCATCGTCGATGGTTTCCTCGGTGGCTGGCAGTTCTCGCCAATCTTCACCTGGCAAGGCGGCCTTCCCCTCACCATTATTCAGCCCGAGGCCTTCGGTATCGGCGGAGAACGCAGGAGCCGCCCGAATCGGATAGCGAACGGCGCGCTGCCTGATGATCAGCGAACCGTGGACCGCTGGATCGATACGAGCGCATTTGTCGCCACACGGTCCACTCCGGGAGTTGGTTTCGTTCCGAACACGATCTACGGAAATTCCGGAGTGGGCATCATACGGGGTCCAGGTCAGGTGAACCTGGACTTCAACTTGGCAAAGGATATCCGGCTGATGGAACGGCTCTCGGCCCAGTTCCGCACGGAGATTTTCAACGCGTTCAACCATACCAATTTCGGCGTTCCGGGCGTGCAAATTGGAGGCGGATTCGGCCAGATCGTCAGCGCGTCGGAGGCCAGAATCATCCAATTCGGATTGAAGCTGCTGTTCTGACGATGAAATTTCTCTGCATCGTCGCTCTGACTGGGGCGCTGTTCGGGCAGTCGCCCCGGCTCGAGTTCCTCAATCGCAACCGGCCCGTCCTCGACGCCCATAACTGCTACCCATACGACGGCCGATGGGCGGACCGGATCGATCGTGCGCTTGCGACCGGATTTCCGGTCAGCATCGAGCAGGATCTTGCCTGGTACAAAGGGCGGGCAATCGTCACCCATTCCAACAAGGAATTTTCGGGCGCGGAGCCGAGTCCACGCGAATACTTCTTCGAACGCGTCCGGCCGATCGTCGAGAAGGCGCTCAAGGAAGGCAATCGAGATCGATGGCCATTGATCATCCTGCATTTCGACTTCAAGATGAACGACGCTCCGCTTCTGCGCGCGATCTGGGACTTGCTGGGCGACTATGAGGCTTGGATCACGACAGCTCGCAAGGGCTCGGATCCGAGCGTGCTCGCTGCTTTCGACGCCAAACCGATTCTTGTGGTGACTGAAGATTCCGACGCGCAGGAGGAGGTCTTCTTCCGCCAGGTTCCGGTCGGATCGAAACTGCGTTTGTTCGGCGCCGCCCACAGAGTCGCGATCCCTGGTAACACCGACGCGGAACGCGCGCATTTCATCGCCACGGCCCCTCCTGAAAAACTGCTCACGGAACGGCCGACGAACTATCGCCGATGGTCGAATAACTCCTGGTATGCCGTCGAGGAAGGCGGGCAGCCGCGCGCCGGTGACTGGACTGCGGCCGATAAGGCGCGATTACAATCGCTGGTCCAGTATGCACACCGCTCGGGCTTCTGGATCCGCTTTTATGTGCTGAACGGCCACAGTCAGGCAGAGAGTCTCGGCTGGGACAACAACTACAACTTCGGATCCCGCGATGCGGCGCGTCTGCGCTGGAAGGCGGCGATCGACGCCGGGGTAGACTTCATTTCGACGGATCAGTATGAAGATCTCGGCGCGCTGGCTACCAGCGCAGCTCGCGCGGGAAGTACTCAGCGATGAGCTCGTTGTAGAACGGCTTTACCTTCTCCACATCGGGTCGCTCGGCGCTCTTGGAATACAGGTCATACGGATTGAACTCGTTCACCCAAGGCAGCATCTTCCGATCCTGGTCATTCATGAATTGATGATAGGCACCTTCCTTGTGCCAGGGATAAAACGAGTGATAGCGAATCATGTAGAGCGCTTCGGCTGGCAGATAATCCTTCACCACGTGGTACAGGTACTCGTCATGACCCCACGAGAGATCCACCTTATCGAGCCCGCAGCCTTCCTGGTACACACCTAGCAGCGACTGATACTTCGGATTCTTGGAATCGGGATTATCCGCGAAGAACTGCGGAAAGACAATCTTATCCGAATAAGCGCAGCCGACCGGAAACGTGTCGCCGACCACCGCCCACTGCGGCTCGTCGAACAGGCACAGAATCTTCCCCAGATCGTGGATCAGCCCCGTCAGGATGAACCAGCGCGGTCGCCCATCTCTGCGGATCGCCTCGGAGGTCTGCAGGAGATGCTCGATCTGAGACAGGTTCGTATCGGGGTCGCTGTCGTCCACGAGCGTGTTCAGAAACTCCATCGCCTGCCAGATGCTCATGCGGCGCTTGTCCAGCGGCAGATACTCGCGCTTCTTTTGGAGCACGAAGTCGCGCGTCTGATACTTGTGGTTCTGCCGGTAGAATTCCTGGACTACGGGAGGCGCTTCCGGTGTGAATTGGCGGAATGCATCTTGTTCCTTATCGGGATTGTAGCGATCCTGTACAAAGTCGTCCCACTGCTCGAGGCTTTCCAGCGGTCCTTGCATATTTTTCCTTACTATCTAAAGCTACACCATGGTGCTAGCATGATGCAAAAGGGGATATATGAAACATATCGTAACGCTACTCCTTTGCGTTTTTACTATTGCTGCGCCTTTATTGGCCCAGGAAAGCTTTGGGCAAGTTATTGGTACCGTCACTGACCCGACTGGAGCGGCCATACCAGGCGTCCAGCTCGTTCTCTCCGGTCCGCGCGTGCCGAAGGGCCTGACAACCAACTCGGGCGGCGATGGATCATATTTCTTCGGCGCTGTACCGATCGGTGTCTACTCTCTGACGGTCTCTCACACCGGCTTTGCTTCCGCGAAGCAGGAAGGGATTCAGGTCCAGCTCGGATCCAAGATAACTATCAACCCATCCCTCAAGGTCGGCCAAGTGAGCGAAAGCGTCGAGGTCACCGACGCAGCCGTCTCGCTCGATGTCACGTCCAGCCGCACGTCCACCAATATCACGTCACAGCAGTTTGAGAATCTGTCGAAGGGACGAACGTTCCAGTCGCTGCTGACGCTCGCTCCCGGCGCACGCTTCGAGCCCAAATCGAGCAACGCAGGTGTCGGGGGAATCTCCATCGACGGCGCAAGCGGCATCGAGAACATCTATGTGGTCGACGGGGTAGAGGTGAACGACAATGTCAACGGCTTCCTTCCGCAGAACAGCGCGCTTCCCTTCGAGTTCGTTCAGGAGGTTCAGGTCAAGAGCGCCGGATTTGAAGCCGAATTCGGGGGCGCCACTGGGGGCGTGATCAACATCGCCACCCGCGGCGGTTCGAACGATTTTCATGGACTGGTGAAGTACGAATTCACGGGCGCGTCACTCAATTCGAGTGATCGCGGATATTGGCAGCAATCCTTCGCCGACGCGAATCAAGCCGAGTTCTTCCGACCGAAAAAGGACGACTACTCTCTTAAGTATCCCGGGGCATCGGTCGGCGGACGCATCCTCCGCGACAAGCTCTTCTTCTTTGAGAGCTACATGCCGGAGATCGAGCACACAGAGCGCACGGTGAACTACACAGCCGGGGCGCGAACCTTCAAGCAGGATAAGCTGCGGCACTACAATTTGAGCCGTCTCGACTTCAATCCATCTTCGAAGGTCCAGATCAATGGCTCCTGGACGTGGTCGCCGTCAAAGCGTACAGGCGGCTTCCCGTCGCGCGACGGCCGCGCGACGGCGCCATCCAACGACCAATCCGTGCTCGGCGGCTACATTCCGGCGCAGGCCATCACCGGGGGAGTTACTTACGCCGCCACCAGCCGCCTCGTGCTTACCGCCCGCTATGGGTACAAATACCTCAACAACAAGGACAACAATTACGGCCAGCCGAATCTGCCGTTTGTCGTCTATCAGAACTCCGCGCTGAATCTGGACGTGCCGGCGCCTTTTGCGCAGGGCCGACTTTTCAGTAACGTCACCAGCACGAACGCCACTTTCGCCGATATCACGACCCGGCACAATGTGTATGCGGACGGCACTTACATCGCAAATCTTTTCGGCCAACAGCATACATTTAAGGCTGGATACAATCTAAGCCGCGCCACCGAGGATCTTAACGTCGACTACACGAACGGCTACTTCCAGCTCTACTGGGGCGACACTTTCACGCGCGAACCCTTTACGCCCGATCGCGGCCGCTATGGTTACTATGTGTGGAATGATGCGCGTCAGTTCGGCAAAGTTGGCGGCTATAACCAGGGTTTTTATGTTCAGGATTCGTGGCGGCCTTCACGCCGCGTCACGTTGAATCTCGGCGTTCGTCTTGAAAATGAAGTCATCCCCGCTTTCCGCAAAGACTATCAGGGCATCAAGCTCGAAGATAAGCTCCTTAGCTTCCCCTTCGGCGAGAAAATCGCGCCTCGTATCGGCGGCGCTTGGGACATTCTAGGAGATGGCCGCTGGAAGTTGAGCGGAAGCTTCGGCCTGTTTTATGACATCGTGAAGCTGTCCATGACCCAGAGCGCCACCGGCGCGAATATCTTCTTCGTAACCGCGTACAAGATTGATAACCCGGATTACACCAGACTCAGCAAGACAAATCCCGGCGCGCTTGGGGCGGTTATCGGGCAGTACGACAACCGCAAGATCCTGATCACTCCCGATGGCAAATGGGCGGGAATCAACAAAGACGCGCACCCGTCAGCCTCGCGGGAATTCACTGTGAGTCTCGATCATCAACTCTCGTCGCGCATCGTGGCCGGAGTCCGCTACTCGCGCAAGGACCTTCTCAAAGCCCTTGAAGACATCAGCGTGCTGGATGCGCAGGGCAACGAGCTTTTGTTCCGCGACAATCCCGGGTTCGGCCGCACCCGCAACGATCCAAATCATATTTTCGATCTGAAAACGCCCAATGGCCAGGAGTTTTTGTTTCCGAAAGCTGTCCGCCAGTACGATGGCGTCGAGTTCCGGGTGCAGGGACAGATGCGGAACCTACAGTTGCTCGGTTCCTATACCTGGAGCCGGCTCTATGGTAATTACGCGGGCTTGTCTAACTCCGATGAAGCGGGCCGCTCGAACCCGAACCGCAGCCGCGCGTTCGATTCGCCTTACGAGTACTTCGATGCCTCCGGCAGCCAGCGCAATCAACTGGGACGTCTTGGCACCGACCGGCCACACACATTCAAATTCTTCGGTTCGTACGAACTCAAGAGCAAGGTCGGCGCAACTGCCATCGGCCTCACACAGTATGGTCTAAGCGGCACTCCAGACTCGACGCAGTACATTTATCAGAACGCGTCGAACTTCCCGTTCGGACGAGGCGACATGGGTCGTACCGATTTCTACACGCAGACGGACCTGTTGGTAGCGCACACGATCAAGACAACAGAAAAGACAGCAATCAGGTTTGAGTTCGACGCGCGAAACTTGTTCAATCAGGCAGCGGTCATCGCTCGCAGTTTTCAGCTCAACCGCACGGGCGCCGTAGATTCCGCCACATTGCCGCTCTCGAAGTTCTTCGGCGGCTACAATCCTTACGACTACATTACGCGAGGGGGTCGTGTACCGCTGAACCCCGTCTATGGATTGCCCGCTCCCGCGGCTACCGGAGGCCTTCCGGCTTTGTCGGGTTCATCGACAACCTTTGCCAGCCAGAGCAGTGCAATGTCAGTGTATAACCCGAACTTCGGCGCGTATCAGGACGTCCGGGTGATTCGGCTCGGCGTTCGATTTGTTTTTTAAGTCGGGAGTTCGTTGTCGGGGAGCCTTTTGTGGCGCGGGCTTCAGCCTGCCGCGTCGAGACTCATCTCGACGCCTGCCTGAGGAATGGAATCTGCTCATGGACAAGGCTGAAGCCCGCGCCACAAAAGGCCTGTAACGTTCTCGCGGCGACACACCAAATGGCCGCCTATCGCAGCGCGGTAGGCTTCGCGCTGCCGTAGTAGAGTCCATTAAACAGCAGCTTGAATGTGCCATGCGGCTGCGCGCGAAACGCAACTTCCGGTCCCAGGATCACGACCTTCCCTTCGCCGACCGACGCCTCGGCGATCGCTGTTCCGCCGTCGAGATAGTGCTGGCCCCACGCCCATCCGCTGTTCAGCAGATCCGTGCCCGAGAACCAGCCAACAGCCGACGCGCCCTTCAACCGCGCATTCGGCTCCAGTCGAAACACGGGACTGTTATCGTAGACCACGTTCACCTGCTCCGGCATGCCGTAGGCCAGCGGATGGGTATTGTCGATATTTGCTTTCAACAGAGATCCAGGAATGAAAAATTTTTCGCGCGGGAGCGGCCGTTCCCTGCCGTCCGGACCCTTTTCCGTGAGGTAGTTCTTCACCGGGACCCCGAGGAGCTCCGCCATGCTCGTCGAGCTACCGATCGTCACAATCGACCCGCCCGCGTCGACAAATTTCTTGATCTGTGGGATCGTCTTCGCTTCGGTGATTCTCCCCAGCCATCCGCGAAATTCCTCCGGGACATTTGAGGGTTCGGCCGTCGCGCGATCTCGCCCAACCGCGCCCCGCCGCATCGCGCCGTCGGTAAACACCAGCACATCAAATTTCCCATTAAGATTTCCGGCGTCGAGAGTCTGTGGGTACACCAGCTCGAATGGGAACTCGAACTGTTCAAAGATCCATCGCGTCCAGCCGGACGGCATCAAGCCGCCGTATTGGTCGTACAAGCCGATCCGAATTGGCTTGAGCTTTAAGGCCTCTCCCGTCGGAGCCTTCGATACGGCATGCGCCGTGACACCCAATTCCTTTATGCCCGATTCGAGCACCGACCGCGCCGCTGCAGATGCCGGCGTCCAGATGGCGCCGGCTCCCAGGTTCTCCTGTGGGCTTTTAAGCCAATAAACTTCGCAGTTGGCCTTTAACAATCGATTCACCAGCCGGAACGAGTTATTCACCCGATGGCTGATCAGATAACCCGCCGGATTCGACGGCCCCACAATCGAGCCTGCTGGCGGCGGCGTCAGCCCAGAGAGTTTCGTGAACGGGCCGTCAAATCCCTCGAGAATGCGATCGACCTCGATGCCCATCTGATACGACAGCGTCCAGCCCGTGATGTCGTACGGCGGGATTGGAGGTCCACCCGGAAAACGGAAGTCGTTCGGATGATCCTGCGGCTCGAACATGTCGAGCACGTGCGGACGAAACGCCTGCGCTGTCTTCACAACATAGGATCCCGCCGCATACTTCTTGCCCGCGACTTCGAATGCCGTCGTAGCCTTCATCACCGTGACACCCGTCTTGAGAAGCGTATTGATGAACGTGGTCGCGGTTGCGAAGTCCGCCTGATCCGCTGGAATAATATACCCGCGCGGATCGCGCATTTTCGGATCGTGCAGGACGGAATTGTATAGCTCCGCCGGGAGCGTGCGCACTCCACGAAAGACGCCCGGGGCATCTCCACCCTCAGCGGCAGACCCATCTGTCGTGTTTTCCGCAGGCCGGCTCGGAACCTTCGCAGCCGCCGCTTCTAGCGCCGCAATTCGCTTCGGCGTGATCGTCCAGGAATCGCGGTTACCCCGTTCGATCGAGTTCATCCCCATGCGATAGATGTTGTACAGAAACGTTTCCCGGTAGCGCGACGCGACGTCGAGGATCGCCCGGTTGTTGGTGATCTCGTAATCAATCGACTGCCGGTAGTGCCACTTCTGCGGAGCGATCGGCATCGGCCAGTCACCGGTCGGCAACTGTTTTTGGGCTACGAGCGGAATATTCATCGGCGTCGGATTACCGATGATCTCGGTGAGAATGCCGATCATGTTGTGGAAGTATGTCACTGTCCGTAACCCGCCGTTCCACCACGTTGAATAGGCGGCGCCGGACCGCATGACGGATCCACCCTTGCCTTCCGCGATCAGCCGGCTATGCATCGCCGTGCCCACCAGCTCCACTCCCGGCGGAATAAGTGGATCGAAGTTGTAGTTGAAAGGATCGCGGAAGGGCGGGATGAATATTACCGTCCCGACGGGGCCCGTCTGATGATGGTTATACATGATCTGCGGAAACCATTCGTGAAAAAGCTGGCGGTTCATATTTGTCGTTTCCGCCATCGTCGACATGAAGAAGTCGCGATTGTCGTCGTGGCCGATATACTTCTGGTAGAGCCGCGGCAGACCGTTCAGACTGCGCTTCAGAGGATCCTTCTCGCGCATGTACCAGTTGGCGACCAATTCCTGACCGTCGGGATTTGCATGCACGGCCAGCAGAATGACGTCGTTCAGGAAGCGCATGGTTTCCGGATCATTGCGGCTCAGCATGTGATAGACCGTCTCCATGAGCTGCTGCGAGCCGACCGTTTCGCTCGCGTGCAGACCGCCGTCGATCCAAACCACCGCCTTCCCTTCGCGAGCCAGAGCGCGTGCCTGGTCGTCGGTTAAGCCCTCGGCCAGCGCCAGCCGGCGCGAGATTTCCTTGTACCGATCGAGCTTCTTGTGATTTTCGGGCGAAGTGATGATGGCCATATACTGCCGTCTGCCTTCGGCGGTAGCGCCCATATCCACCAGCTTCATACGATCCGATTCAGAGGCAAGTTTCTTCCAGTAGACTTCCAGCTGCGAATAGTTCGCCACCTGATAGTCATCGCCAATATTGAATCCGAGCGCTTCTTTGGGCGTCGTGACCGCGGCCCGAGTCTGGGCGCAAAGACTCGCCGTGAGAAGGAATGCCAAGAGCAACATCGGCCGAGTTTTCATGGGAGCGAGTTTAGCAGATTCGGTAGTGGGCTACTTTGACTTCTCCTGGCGCCTGTCGCATATGCGTATATGCTATACTCATATTATGATGGCAAACAAAACGATCTACGTGAAAGACGCCGACCTGCCGCTTTTTGAGCAAGCCCAGGAATTGTTAGGCGAAAGTGTTTCCGCTATGTTCGCAGAATTCCTCAAGGAGCGCGTTGGAAAAGTTACACCTGAGGTAAGGATGGCAGAATTAGTGAACCAGCTCTCACGGAAGCGCGGCGCCTTAAAAAAGGAAGCCGGACTTCCTAGGTTTATCGACGGCGTCTATGCGGAAGCAGAAACGCATGCAAAAAACGCCGTCAAAAGTCTACGCGCCGGAAAGTTGAGACAAGCCAAAGCGCTCTACTATGCCGCGAATGTGTACCACGAGCGGGCAGACCGCGATGCAAAGGATGCACGGGAACTTGAAGCAAAGATCAAGGAACTGCTCGGCGCGTAGGAACGAAATTTCAAAGTAGCCATCTACCGCAGATTCGCCCACTTGCTTGACTTGGGCGCCTGGACTCCCTAAGCTTCCGGATATATGCAGCCGCCAGCGAAAGTATTGCTTCTGATTTTCTTCTCCGCCTTTTTCCTTTCGGGCGCAGAGTCTTATCAAAAACCACCTCAGGCGATTCTGGACATCCTGAACTCTCCCATTACACCGGGACTCTTCATCAGTCCGGCGCGAACCTACGCGATCCAAGGCAGTCCTGTCCGATACCCGCCGATCGCCGAGCTGGCGCAGCCAATGTTGCGGCTCGCCGGATTGCGAATCAATCCGAAGACCAATGGATTGCACAACGTCACGTTCCACAGATCGCTGACACTGCGCAAACTGCCGGAAGGAACTGAGACGAAAATCGAGTTACCGCCGAATCCCAAGCTGAACCTGGGCACCTGGAGTCCTGACGGCGCCCATTTCGCTT
>Ga0075431_100008317_pt1 | contig 10377 bp, 4 predicted proteins | sample RhiMetdeltSRZDD5_FD_75297 | JGI IMG/M metagenome (GOLD analysis project Ga0075431, IMG submission 75297) | Populus rhizosphere microbial communities from Tennessee, USA - Rhizosphere MetaG P. deltoides SRZDD5 | ecosystem: Host-associated > Plants > Roots > Rhizosphere > Soil | place: USA...
TACCACGAGCACAACGAGGCACGTGCAACAGCAGCCGCCATCGGTCGTCTTCGCGATGGGCGGGACGTCGCGTTGATCTCGGATGCCGGGACACCACTCCTGTCCGATCCCGGCGCTCGTCTCGTTCGCGACGCGGCCGAGGCCGGTATTTCGATCGTGCCGGTGCCGGGCGCATCCGCTCTGCTCGCCGCGCTGGTGGCGTCGGGGCTGAGCACGGATCGATTCACGTTCTATGGCTTTCTCGCTCGCAAAGGTCGCGAGCGCGATGAAACGCTGCGCGAACTCAGCGGCCTTCGGCACACGGCCGTACTTTACGAGGCGCCGGGCCGGGTGGCCGGCACGCTCAGGGATCTCGGAGACCATGGCGCCGGGTCGCGGAAGGCCGTGGTGGCCCGGGAGTTGACGAAACAGTACGAGGAAGTCCGCCGCGGAACGGTGGCTGAGCTGGTGGCGTATTACGAGGGATCGACGCTGCGCGGGGAGGTCGTGATCGTTCTCGAGGGTGCCACGCCGCCGCCGCTCGCCGAAGACCAGTTGCGCTCGCGGGCCCGGGAGCTCCGGGCGTCCGGGCTCAGTGCTCGCGACGTCGCTGCCGCGCTCGTTCGGGACGACGGTGCGTCGCGCAATCTTGCTTATCGACTCGCTCACGAAGAATGAAACTCTTTCGGGCAACGGCCGCCTCGCTGGCGGCGCTCACGGCACTCGCAATCGTCGGTGCGGCCAATCGCGGGCCGCGCCTCGCCATCGCCCGACTGCAGTACGAGGGTGGCGACTGGTACGGCAATCCTTCGAGCTTGCCGAACCTCATCCAGGCGATCAACGAGCGCACGTCGCTTCGGGTCGAGAAGACCGAGGGACGCGTGACGCTGCTCGACGAGCGGATCTGGGACTACGCGTTCCTCCATGCGACTGGTCACGGGGACATGAAGTTGAGTGACGGCGAAGTGGAGCGGCTGCGCGAGTATCTCCTCCGCGGCGGGTTCCTGCACGTCAGCGACAATTACGGGCTCGACGCGAACTTCCGTCGGGAGATCGCGCGTGTGTTTCCCGATCGGCCGCTCGTTGACGTTCCGCTGACGCACCCGATCTATCATTTGGTGTATGACATCCCGAACGGCGTGCCGAAGATCCACGAGCACGACGGGAAGCCTGCCCAGGGTCTGGGCATCTTCATCGGCGACCGACTCGCGGTGTTCTACGACTTCTCCGCCGATCTGGGCAACGGCTGGGAAGACCCGGGCACATACAACGATCCCCCTGATCTCCACGAGGCCGCGCTGCGCATGGGCGTGAATCTCTTCGTGTATGCGGTGACGAGCCGCCCGACGGCATGACGGTCCTCGACCTCGTCGACCGCGAGCGCGCCCGCATCTCGCGTCTCATCGCGGCCGCAGGTAGCGCGGCCGCCGTCGGCCTCGCTGGCCTGCTTCTGGCCGCGGGTGTGGTCGTCCTGGGTAGGGCACGCTGGATCGACCTGCCGCGCGTCATCCCGTTCATCTTCTGGGTCGCGGTGGCGCTCGTCGTTACGGCCGGTGTCTGGTGGACTCGTCGCCGCCTGTCGCGCGATGCGTCACGAAGCGGACTCGCGTTCGAAGTCGAGCGGGAGCAGTCGCTCCGCGCGGGGGCGCTGCGTGGCGCGCTCGAAGTCGCGACCCACGGCACGCTCGGGCGCTACAACGCCGAACAGGTCGCGCGCCGGTTGACCGAGAAAGCGAAGGGACGGACGCTCACGCCGACGCTCACGCGCCGTTCTGTCCTGCGCGCGGGGGCGGCGGTCGTGGCAGGCACTGTTGGTGTGCTGCTTCTCGCCACGCGGTCGTCCGCGACGCCCGACGGGTGGCAGGCTATCGCGCACCCGGTTCGCGCGTGGAACGGGACGCTCCTCGCGCCCATGTCGCTCGAGAGCGCGCCGAAGACGGTCCTGCGCGGGGAGCGTGTCGCGCTGACGATCTCGGCCCCGGATCGGCGTCGCATCACGCTGTGGCACCGGGCGAAAGGGTCAGCCTGGCGCTCGTCGCGGCACGAGGTCCGCGACGGTGTTGCTCGGGTGCGGCTCGCGCCGATGAATGCCGATCTGTCGCTCTTCGCCAGCGACGGCCGGAGCGTGAGCGACACAGCGACGGTCCAGATGGTGGAGCGGCCGTTCATTGGCGACGTGTCGATCCGCGCGGCGTTCCCCGCCTATCTGGATCGGCGCGAGGAGACACTGCCGGTGGGCGAGGCGGCGCAGCTGCCTCGCGGGACCGTTCTCACGATTTCGGGGAATTCGTCGACGGAGTTGGTGCGCGTCTCGCTCGCACGAGCCCGTGACACGTTGCACCTAACGACGGCCGGGCGCTCGTTCAATGGGCGGATGACGGTGGCCGAGACCGGTCGCTACGAGTGGAGTGCGGCTGGCGTCGGCGGGCCGATCACAGAGGTGCCCGCGGCTCTCGAGATCGATGTCGTTCCAGACTCGGCGCCACGCATCGAGATCCTTTCGCCGGGCGCGGACACCACCGTCTCGGCGGCGGATACGGTTGCGCTCTCGTTCCTCGCCACCGACGATCATGGTCTGGCGAGCGTCGTCCTTCGGGTGTGGCGACAGCCCGACGGCGGGGTGGCTGGCCCGGAAACGGTGAGTCCCCTGCTCTCGCAGCCGACGAGTCAGTGGACGGGCGACGCGGCGTTGTCGCTCCCGTCGCTCGACGTGCAGCCGGGCGAGTCCGTGCACCTCGTTGCCACGGCAGTCGACGGGTCGCCGTGGAGGCAGAAAGGAGCGAGTCGCGAGCTGGTGCTGCGCGTTCCCGGGATGACCGAGGCACGCGCGAATGTCCGCGCGGCCGCGGACTCCGCCGTCCAGCGTGCTCAAGCCGCCGCGACCGCGCAGAAGTCTCTGCAGCAACGAACGACGCAGGCCGCCCGCGCGCGCCAGCGCAACGCAAACCAGCCTCCCCCCGAGCAGAACCCGGGCGGGAACAAGAGCGGCGCGAACTCGATGTCGTACGAGTCGGCGCAACAGGCGCAGGCGCTGGCGAAGGAGCAGCGTGAGCTGGCCGAGCGTATGCAGCAGATGCGTCAGTCGGCCGAGCAGCTGGAGAAGCAGCTCAGGCAGACCGGCGCGCTGGACAGTGCGCTGCAGTCGCGCCTGCAGGAAGCGCAGAAGCTGATGCAGGAGGCGCTGACGCCGGAGCTGGCGGAGAAGCTCAGGAAACTCGAGCAGTCTGCACAACAGCTCTCGGCGGAGGACGCGCAGAAGGCGTTAGGCGACCTCGCGCAGCAGCAGCAGCGGCTGCGCGAACAGCTCGAGAAGAGCGTCGAGATGCTGAAGCGAGCCGCGCTCGAAGGCTCCATGCAGACGCTCAAGGAGGACGCAAAGGACATCGCGAAGGATGAGCGCGCGCTGGCCGATTCCATGGCTAAGGCCCGCGACGCCGCCGCGAAGCAGGAAGCGCAGAAGGACGCCCGCGAGCTGGCGGACCGATCCCGCGACCTCGCGAAGGAAGTGGAGGAGTTGCAGAAGCGTCTCGAGCGGGAGAACGCCGAGCCGGGAGCGCGGCGCGTGAACGACGCGAACCAGCAGGTAAAGGAATCCGCAGAGGCAATGCAGCGTGCGGCGCACGACCAGCAGCCGGGCGACCAACGGCGCGCCGAGCGCTCGCCACAACAGCAGGGACAGCAGAACCAGCAGCGCAGCCAGCAACAGGGCGGGCAACAACAGGCCGGGCAGCAGCAGGCCGGCCAGCAGCAGGGTGCGCAGGCCGAGAAGGGACAGGACCAAAAGGGTCAGCAAAAGGGTCAGCAGCAGAACGCCCAGGGCCAGCAAGCGGGCGAAAAGGCGCAGCAACAGCCCGGTGCCCAGCAGCCGGGGCAGCAGGGCCAGCAATCGCAGCAGGGACAGCAGCAGAACCAGCAAGGACAACAGGGGCAACAAGGCCAGCAGGCCGGCTCGCAACAGGCAGCGAACGAGGCCGCGAACGCAATGGAGCGTGCGGCGGAGCAACTCGCCGATGCGCGCCAACAGCAGATCGATGCGTGGAAGCAGGAGCTCACGACGGAGCTGGATCAGTCGATTCAGGAGATGTTGCAGCTCTCGCGGCAGCAGGAATCGCTCGAGCAGAAGGCACGGCAGGGCGCGGAGAAGTCGTCGCTGCAGGGGGAGCAGAGCGCGCTTCAGCAAGGCGTGCAGCAGGCCGGCCGGCGCCTCACCGAGGCGGGACAGAAGTCGTCGCTGCTGTCGGCGCGGGCGCAGCGTTCGGTGACCGACGCGCAGCGGAAGGTAGATCAGGCGACTCGCGATCTCGCGGCCGCTCGGCAGAGCGAGCAGGCCGCGGGCTCCATGCGCGAAGCATCGGAGGCGCTCAACCAGGCGGCGGCGTCGCTCGTCCGAGATCGCGAGCGTGCGCAGAACGCGAGCTCGGCGTCCGGCTTCTCGGAGATGCTCGAGCAGCTCCGCGACATGGCGCAGCAACAGGGCGCGCTCAACTCGCAGACCGCGGAGCTCATCCCCCGTCCGGGCGCGCAGCTCGATCAGCAGGGTCGGGAGCAGGCACGGCAGCTCGGCCGAGAGCAGCGTGAGGTTGCGGCGTCGCTCGAGGAGATGAGCGACAACGATCGAACGGGGCGAGCGGAGGAGCTCGCGAAGGAGGCGCGGCAACTCGCGCAATCGCTCGAGAGCGGGGCGCTCGACCCGAACGTGGTGGAGCGACAGCAGCGACTCTTCCGCCGCATGCTGGATGCCGGCCGAACACTCGAGCGAGACGAGCGCGAGGATACAGGCAAGCGCGAAGCGAAGGCGGCGACCGGCGAGGAGCTTTTCCTGCCACCTAACGCGAATGCGAATGGCAAGGCCGCTTCGCGGTTCGCGCCGCCGAGCTGGAACGACCTCCGCGGCCTGACGCCGGAAGAGCGGCGCCTGGTGCTCGATTACTTCAAGCGCATCAATGCGGAGAAGCCGTAGCGACGCGCTACGGAGAGTCCGGCGCGCCGCGCTCACGTTCTCGATCGCCGTGACGGCGCTCGCGCCGGGTTGGGCGCGAGCGCAGGCGGAGCCGGCCCTGCCCGCGAAGGCGATGGAGCTCGAGCTGGCGGGGAAGTGGCGGGAAGCGCTCGCCGCGTATCGCGCGACGCTCGACGAGTCGCTAACGGCCTCCGTCCTCGGCATCGAGCGCGTGTACGACCAGCTCGGGAAGCGCGACTCGATCCTCCCGCTGATCGATTCGCTGATCGCGAAGCGGCCGCGCGAGCCAATGCTGCGCACCATCCAGCTGCGCACGCTCGCGTACCTGCACCGGAATGAGGCCGCCGCAGCCGCCTTCGAGCGTTGGGTCCAAATCTCGCCGCGGGAGGCCGCGCCGTACCGCGAGTACGCGCGCCTCCTGCTGGACGAGGGGCGTGCGGCCAGCGCGGACACCGTCCTGCAGCGTGCGCAGCGCGCGTTAGGCGGGACGCGCGACATCACCGTCGAGATGGCGCAGCTGCGGGCTGCGACCGGACTCTGGGAGCTGTCGGCGAAGAGCTGGCGCGAGGCCCTCGCGACGTCCCCGTACCTCGATCAGGCCGCCGTCTACTCGCTCTTCCCGACGCCGGACTCTATCCGTCCGGCCGTTCGCGACGTCTTTCGCGCGCCGCCGCCACAGGTGGAGGCAAGGCGCGCGCTCGCCCTCCTCGAGCTGCGGTGGAGCTCGGCGCGCGCGGGATGGCTCGTCCTGCGCGAGCTGCCACCGACCGACGACGCCGTCAAGGCGTGGATCGATTTCGGCGACGAGGCGGAAGCGTCAGGCGCATGGCTCGTGGCGCGCGACGCGTTCGCCGCGGCGCTCGCGCGGAAGCCGTCACGGGAGCTGGCGGTGCGGGCGGCGAACGACGCGCTCACCGGCGGTGACCCTGCGTCGGCCGTTTCATTGCTCGAGCCGTACGCCGCCGCAACGGACAGCGAGAGTGTGCGGACGGTGCTCCCCGTACGCGTGCGGGCCCTGAGTGCCCTCGGCCGCGCGAGCGAGGCGGAAGCGCTCATCGCGGCGAACAGCGGCCGTCTCGACTCGCTCGCCCGCGTCCGTCTCGTTCGCATGGCGGCGTGGGGGTGGGTCCGCGCGGGAGACCTTGCGAAGGCGCGTGCCGCGCTCGGCACGGCGGCGGAGGGCGACGACGAGGATCGCACGCTGGGGTGGATCGCGCTCTACGAGGGTGATCTCGCTAGTGCGCGCCGCATTCTGAAGCGGACGAGCGAGACGAATCCGGAACTCCTGCTCGCCCTCGCGCTCCTCGGCCGAACGAAGGTGGACAGCTCGCCGCTCGTGGGGAGAGCGTTTCTCGCGCTCGCTCGCGGTGACAGCACCGCGGCAGCCGCGACGCTCGACTCGGCGGCTCGCACTGTGGGCGACGCGGGCGCGCTTTTGCTGGCAGCCGCAGCACGCATCGTCAGCGCTCGCAAGGACGACAACGCCGCCATCGCATTGTGGCAGCGTGTGGCGGCGGAGTACCCGACGGCCCCGGAGGCCGCCGAAGCAGAGCTCGAGTGGGCGCGTGTGCTGCGCCGGCGCGGCGACTCCCCCGGCGCGATCCAGCGTCTCGAGCATATGATTCTCACGTACCCGCGCAGCGCGCTGGTCCCACAAGCGCGTCGCGAGCTCGACCTCGCTCGCCAGAGCGTTCCATCCACGCCATGACCTCACCGTTCACCCGCCTCACGCGTGGCCTCCGCACCGCCGTCGCGGCGGCCGCGTGCACTGGCCTCGCAGCCTCCGCCGCGCGTGCCCAGCATCTCCTCGTTCCGATGGATGATGCGCAGCAGAACCACCTCAAGGCGTACGGCCTGACCTTCAACGCGCTCAAGACCGGCAACAAGGCCGAGTGGTTCATCAATTACCGCGGTGGGGCGTTCCTCCTGCCTGACGAGGCCGAGATCCGCCGCCGAGCGACGCTCGACGGTGTCACGTTCGAGGCCATCGACAACGCCCGCGTGCAGCAGATCCGCTCGGAGCTCGCCGCCGGGAACATGGACGCGGTGACGCTCGAGAAGGCGCCGAAGATCGCCATCTACACGCCGCCCAAGGCTCCACCCTGGGATGACGCCGTCACCCTCGCGCTTCGGTATGCGGGGATCGAGTACACGACGGTGTGGGACGACGAGGTGATGAACGGCGACCTCTCGAAGTACGACTGGCTGCACCTCTTTCACGAGGACTTCACCGGCCAGCTGAACAAGCTGTACCTCGGCTTCCGTGACGCCGCGTGGTTCGTGGAGCAGCGCGAACGCAACCTCGACGCGGCCAAACGGCTCGGGTTCAACTCGATCCCGACGCTCAAGAAGGCGGTGGCCGAGCGCATCCGACAGTACGTGGAGGGCGGGGGATTCCTGTTCGCCATGTGCGGCGCGACCGAAACGCTGGAGCTCGCAATCGCGGCGCATAGCGCGGACATCGCCGCGGCCTACGCCGACGGCACGCCGATCGACGAGGATGTGGACGGTCGCATGGACTGGAAGCGGGCGATGGCGTTCAAGGACGTGCACGTGGAGCAGTCGCCGTTCACGAACTCGATGAGCGACATCGACGGGCACCAGGTCAATGTCCCGGCGCGTCGCCAGCCGCTCGGCCAGTTCACGCTGTTTGCGTTCTCGGCGAAGTTCGACCCGGTGAATACGATGCTGGTGCAGAATCACCGCACCGTGATTCCCGATTACTACGGCGTCACGACCAGCTTCACCAAGGCAACCATCAAGCCGGGTGTCTCGGTTCTCGCGTACGAGGAAGGTGCGCCGTGGGTGAAGTACATCCACGGGGATTACGGCAAGGGGTCGTACACGTACCTCGGCGGCCACGACCCCGAGGACCCGCAGCACAACATCGGGAACGCGCCGACGGACCTCGCGCTCCACACGACGTCGCCGGGCTACCGGCTGATCCTGAACAACGTGCTGTTCCCGGCGGCGAAGAAGAAGCCGCTCAAGACGTAAAAGGCGACTGGGGCGCGCGTGACCGCTGAGAGGTAGTTTTCCCGCGTGCCGCCCCCACCCACCGTCGTCTCCGAGCCGCAATCTCGGCTCGCCACGCCGGCCGCCGCCGCCCTGCGCGCGGCGATCCGGTTCGCGGGCGGCCGCGAGGTGTGCTTCGTTTGCACGCTCGATGACGACGCGGTGGTACGAACGGCCCGCGTTGTCGCTCGTGGTGATGTCACGAGTGTGCTGGCATTGCCGGGCTTCGCCCAACGCGGCGAGATGCTCGTGCACAACCATCCGTCCGGCGTGCTCGAGCCGTCCGAAGCCGACTGCCAGGTTGCCGCACGGATGCACGAGGAGGGCGTGGGCTTCGGCATCATCGACAACGATGCGCGCGAGCTCTACGTGGTCGTCGAGGTGCCGCGGCAGCGCACGGACACCCTTCTCGAAGCCGACGACATTGACGCCGATCTCGGGCCTGATGGCCCGGTCGCTCGGCTGTTGCCGCGGTACGAGGACCGGCCCGCCCAACGCGAGCTCGCCGCGACCATCGCCCGGTTGTACAACGAAGGGGGGATCGGTCTCCTCGAAGCAGGCACCGGGATCGGCAAGTCGCTCGGCTATCTGATCCCGGCGCTGCGGTGGGCGGCAGCGAACGGCGAGCGGACGGTCGTGTCGACGAACACGATCAACCTGCAGGAGCAGCTCGTCGGCAAGGACCTCCCGTTCCTCGCGCGCGCGCTCGCCGACCAGCCGGTGCGGTTCGCGCTGCTCAAGGGATGGCGGAACTACCTGTGCCTTCTGCGGCTGGAGCAGGCGCGGGCCACGGGTACGGCACTGTTCGAGGAGTCGTTAGGCAACGAGATCGCGGCGATCACGGCATGGGCGGACCGTACGACGGACGGCTCGCTGAGTGACCTACCGGCGCCGCCGCGCGCCGAGGTCTGGGATGAAGTGTCGGCCGAGCCGGACCTCTGTCAGCGGATTCGCTGTCCGCATTACGATCGGTGTTTCCTGTTTGCCGCGCGGCGGAAGGCGGCACAGGCCGACGTGATCGTCGTGAACCACCATCTCCTCATGTCGGACGTCGCCGTGCGGCGCATCTCGCAGAACTGGGACGATGCCGCGGTGCTTCCAGCGTACGCGCGACTGGTGATCGACGAGGGGCATCACATCGAGGACGCCGCCGCCGCACACCTCGGTGCCACCGTGACACGGCGCTCGCTGCAACGGTTGTTCGCCCGACTCGATCGCACGGGCAAGGGGCTGCTCCCCGCGCTCATGGCGAAGCTGGCAGAGGGCAAAGACCTGCTCAGCACCGCCAGCATGGACCTGGCCGCGACGAAGCTGGCGCCCGCGGCGCTAGCGGCGCGCGACCGCGCGGGGCTGGTGTTCGACCTGCTGGGGACGCTGCTCGACGAGACCGGGACACCGGTGCTGCGCCTCACCGACGATTTCGCGCGCCACCGCATCTGGCGCGGTGGGCTCGATATGGCGCTCACGGAGCTGCTCGGCGAGATCGAGATGCTGCAGGAAGGGCTACGCGTCGTGCGTGAACGCCTCGAGGTTGACGCGACGCGCGCCGACACACTCGCGCCGATGCTCAACGAGCTGCGTGGCGTGACGCGTCGGCTTCAGAACGCCGGCGACGCGCTCCGTCAAACGCTCCGGCCGAGCGATGAGGCTGACGCGGCCGTGCGGTGGATCGAGGTGCGGGGCAAGGAGCGCAACCTCGCCGTCACTTCGGTGCCGCTCGACCTGGCCCCAGTGCTCCGCGAGGATCTGTTCCGGCGCGTGCGCACCGCGGTCGTCACGAGCGCCACGCTCGCCGCGGAGCAGCGGTTCGACTTCCTCGGGCGACGGCTCGGGCTCGATGATCCCGAGCTCACCCCGGTCACGTCCTTGTATCCGTCTCCCTTCGACTTCCCGCGGCACGCGCGGCTCGCGGTGCCGACGAACGCGCCGCTGCCTAACGTCGATGCCGCCGGTCACATCCAGTTCGTCGTCCGCGTGGCGCTCGACGTCGCAACCGCATCGGACGGCGGGATCTTCGTGCTGGCGACGAGCCACCGGGACGTGCGACTCGTGGCGTCGGAGTTGCGCGCGCGCGGAATCGAGCGACGCTGGCCGCTTCTCGTCCACGGCGACGACGCTCGCGATACGCTGCTCAACCGGTTCCGCGAGAGCGAGCGTGCGGTGCTCGTCGGGACCGCGAGCTTCTGGGAGGGCGTCGACGTGCCGGGGCGCGCGCTTCGGGGGCTTGTGATCACCAAGCTTCCGTTCAAGGTGCCGAGCGAGCCGGTGACGGCCGCGCACTGCGAGTCGATCGAGCGGCGCGGCGGTGACGCGTTCCGCCAATACATGCTGCCCCATGCGTCGTTGCGGCTGAAACAGGGCTTCGGTCGGCTGATTCGCACGGCGACCGACCGCGGCGTCATCGTTTTGGTGGACCCGCGCGT
>Ga0075431_100008319_pt1 | contig 10376 bp, 6 predicted proteins | sample RhiMetdeltSRZDD5_FD_75297 | JGI IMG/M metagenome (GOLD analysis project Ga0075431, IMG submission 75297) | Populus rhizosphere microbial communities from Tennessee, USA - Rhizosphere MetaG P. deltoides SRZDD5 | ecosystem: Host-associated > Plants > Roots > Rhizosphere > Soil | place: USA...
CGCGGTCAAGGCCGGACGCTCGACGGCCGGCTCACGCGCGGCCGCTTCACACACCGGAGCGCTGGCGTCGAGCGACACGGTCGTCGATGCGCTCTTCCGGCAAGCCGGCGTGATTCGCACGGAACGGCTCGAGGAGCTCTTTGATGTCGCAGCGCTGCTGAGCCACCAGCCCGTGCCGCGCGGCCCTCGAGTGGCAATCCTGACCAACGCCGGCGGGCCAGGCATCCTCGCCGCGGATGCTTGCGAGGCGAACGGGCTCGAGCTGACCACGCTGAACGACGCAACCGCAGCCGAGCTCCGGTCGTTTCTGCCGGCGGCCGCGAGCGTGCAGAACCCCGTCGACATGCTCGCCTCGGCGTCGGCCGATCACTATCGACGCGCGCTCGATGCGTTGCTGCGCGACGATCAAGTCGATAGCGTGATCGCCATCTTCATTCCTCCGCTCGTCACCGATTCGACGGCGGTGGCCACGGCTATCGCGTCGAGTGCCAGGGATGTGAGCGACAAACCCGTGCTGGGCGTGTTCATGCGGGCCGAGGGCGCACCAGCGGCTTTGGCGCCAATTCCCGCATACGCCTTTCCGGAGCCAGCCGCGCTCGCCCTGGCGCGTGTTACAGCTTACGGTCAGTGGCGGTCGAGGCCGGCCGCCGATCCCCCTCCGCTCGTCGTGGGATTCGATCGCGAGCGCGCCCGCGAGATCGTGGAAAGCGTCATGAAGCGCGGCGGCGGATGGGCCACGACGCAGGAGATCGAGTCCTTGCTGGCCGCTGCCGGAATTGCAACCGCATCCTCACGGACCGTCTCGAGCCTCAAGGAGGCGATCCGCGCGGCGCGGGAAGTCGGGTACCCCGTCGTGCTGAAAGCGCTGGGCCCGACGCTGCTCCACAAGACCGAACGCGGAGCCGTCCAGCTCGATCTCGCCAACGAGGCCGCACTGCGGACGGCTTATGCGGATCTCGAGAGGCGTTTGGGCTCCGACATGACCTCGGCACTCGTGCAACGCATGGTGAGCACGGGTGTCGAGATGATTGTTGGCGCCGTGCAGGATCCGTCGTTCGGTCCGCTGATTGCGTGCGGCAGCGGCGGCATGCTCGTCGATGTCCTTGCCGACACCGCGTTCAGACTGCACCCGCTAAGAGGCTCGGATGCTCAGGAAATGATCGACGAGCTGCGTGGCTCGAGACTCTTGCGCGGGTATCGTGGCGCAGCCGCGGCAGATGAAGCCGCGCTGCGCAACATTCTGCTCCGTGTCTCAGAGCTGGTCGGCGTTGCGCCAGAAATCCAGGAACTCGATCTCAATCCGGTCATGGTGCTGACTTCCGGTGCGTGCGTGGCCGATGCCCGCCTCCGCATCGGACCTGCGGCGGCGGGACCACGAGCCAGGCGTGTGGAGTACTGAGATGGATGACTCACGCTCCAACGAGGTGGCCGCTTCTGCCGACGAGGTGATGCGCTCGACGAGAGCGATGGCCGACTCCCTCAAAGGGCTCGATGAGATCCGCTACGCGCTCGATCAGGCGGCAATCGTCGCTGTGACCGATCACCGCGGCATCATCACGCACGCCAACGACAAGTTCTGCGAGATCTCGAAGTACTCACGTATCGAGTTGCTCGGCCACGATCACCGCATCATCAACTCGGGGTATCACCCCAAGGAATTCATGCAGGATCTCTGGCGAACCATCGCCCGCGGCGGCGTCTGGCGAGGCGAGATTCGCAATCGCGCAAAAGACGGCAGCTTCTACTGGGTCGATACGACGATCGTGCCGTTCCTGGACGGGCGCGGCAAACCACGGCAATACCTGTCGATCCGCAGTGACATCACCGCGCGTAAGCAGGCCGAGGCGCAGCTGCGCGAACAGGCGGCGTTGACGCACCTTGGACAGCTCGCTGCCGTGGTCGCGCATGAGGTGCGAAACCCGCTGGCAGGCTTGCGCGCCTCGCTCCAGATGCTCGATCGGCGAATGGCTGAGTCCCGAGACCGCGAAATCATTGCGGCCATGATCCAGCGCATCGACAGCCTCAACGAGAAAGTCGAGGATCTATTGCTGTACGCGCGGCCGAAGCCCGCGCGGCTTCAGCCCGTTGATGTCGCCGCGCTCCTGCGTGACGTCGCCTCGAGCGCCCGCGTCGCCACCGGCTACGCCGGGCCGCCAATTCCAATCGAGGGTGGTCACGGCGCGATGGCCCTTGCGGATCCCGATATGCTCCGCGCCGCGCTGCTCAACGTCACCATGAACGCCTGCCAGGCGGCGGGCACCAGCGACGTCGATATTCACATTACGAAAGAGGACGCGGCATGCCGGATCGCGATCCGCGATCGTGGCCCAGGCATTGCCGCCGGTGTCCGCGACCGCGTCTTCGAACCGTTCTTCACGACCCGAGCCGGCGGTACCGGCCTCGGCCTCGCCATCGTCAAACGTCTGCTGGAGCTTCAGAACGGAGCGATCGTGCTCGGGGAACGGCCCGGTGGAGGTACCGTCGCGGAGGTCACAGTCCCTTCACCCCGGTCGCCTGCCACATCATCCTGAGTTGCTCCTCTGAACACCGCGCCGGGCGGCAGGGCGAGTACGAGCCCTGGCGACAAGCAGAGCATCCGGTAGGTCACCGATCCCATGTGCGGTCCGAGCAGCGGCGATCCATGCAGCCCCATGATCACGAGGCCGGCATTACGATCGCGAGCAACCTTCGCCAGTTCCTCAGCGGGATCGCCGTAGGCAACGAGCGCCTCTGGATGAAGCCGGAGTGGCAGGGTCGCCATCAACTCGTTCAAGCCGTCTTCGGCCAACGCGCGGCGGTCCGCTTCAAGCCCGGCCAGATGGAGCCTCGCGGCGAGCGGGCTCTTCAGCGGCTCGATGACGTGCACCAGGATCATCGGCACGCCAAGCAGTTCGGCGAGCTGGCGCGCAATCTGGGTTTGCCGGACGGACGCGGGCGACAAATCCACGGGCACGAGAATCCGGCCGATCAGCCGCTTGATGTCCTCACGACCGAGCTGGCCAGGATCACTTGCCGGCGTAATCAGCACTGGGATGGTCGTCTCACGCAACACCCGCTCGGTCGTCGATCCGAAAAACAGTTTCCGGAAACCAGTCAGGCCGTGAGTGCTGATGACGATGAGCTCGCAAGAGCGCTCGCGCGCAACGCGCAGGACCTCGGCGGCGGGCTTTCCGACGGCCACTTCGTACTCGAGAATCGCAAGGACCGGTGAGTCGGGACCAAACGTCTTGGCCGCGAACTCTTCCATTTCCTGTTTGGCAGCGGCGGGTGTCCAGACGATCCCGGTGCCGAGGTCGACGGCTTCAGTCAGGAGCGGATCCTCGACGGTCAACACAATCAATCGAGTCGAGAAGTTCCTGGCAATCGCCGCCGCATAACGCAATGCTCCTGCCGAGAACTTTGAAAAGTCGACAGGACAAAGGATCGATGGGCGAACGTTCATGCGGCCTCCTGGGTTGCGGCTGCGTTACTGCAACGTGCATGCCCTGCACATCGCTCCGGATCATCGTACCAAAGCCGCCGTGCGCAGATGGACGCAACCGCATTGTGGGAAATTCTTCGCAGGGCAGGAAAAAACCCTCATGGCATGATCGTGTCCGCAGGAGATCCACGTGCGAGCGATGGCCATGACCCGCGTCCGGCAACGAGGCGTCGAGCCAGTCGAGCTCGCCGCGCCAGTAGTCGGACCGCGACAGGTACTCGTCGAAGTGGCGGCGTGCGGCGTGTGCCGCACCGATCTCCACGTGGTCGATGGTGACCTGCCGAATCCTGCCCTGCCGATCGTCCCCGGCCACGAGATCGTCGGGCGAGTCGTGCAAGCTGGCGCGGACGTCCACGACCTTTCCGTTGGAGATCGAGTCGGTATTCCGTGGCTCGGGTACACATGCGGCACATGCACGTTCTGCACCTCCGGCCGCGAGAATCTCTGCCCCAACGCCCGGTACACCGGTTATCAGATCAATGGTGGGTACGCCGAATTCGCCGTGGCTGATGCGGCGTTCTGCTTTCGCGTGCCTTCCTCGTACGACGACGCGCATGCCGCTCCACTTTTCTGCGCCGGTTTGATCGGCTATAGAGCGTACCGAATGACCGCCGGACCGAGGATTGGCATCTACGGTTTCGGCGCAGCCGCCCACATCATCGCGCAGGTCGCAGTGCACCAGGACCGCGAGGTGTACGCGTTCGTCAGGCCGGGCGACGATGAGGGACGGAGATTCGCGCTCGACCTTGGCGCGACATGGGCCGGGTGGTCGAATGAAGCGCCGCCGGATCCACTCGACAGCGCGATCATCTTTGCGCCCGTCGGCTCGCTCGTACCCGAAGCGCTCTCCCGGACCGTTCCCGGCGGCATCGTCGTGTGCGCCGGAATTCACATGAGCGAGATTCCGGCCTTCGACTACCGCCTGCTGTGGCAAGAACGCATGGTCCGCTCCGTCGCCAACCTCACGCGTAACGATGCGCGCGAGTTCCTGAAGATCGCCGCCGAATTACCGATCCGCACGCATGTTCGCCCCTACGCGCTCGAAGACGCCAATCGCGCGCTGGACGATCTTCGAGCGGGACGGATCAAAGGGGCTGCGGTTCTCGTTCGACGCGGGATAAGCTGAAACGCCATGAAGCAGTCGATCGCCATCCTGACACTCGTCGCCGCCGCGGCATTGCCTCAGTCGAAACCAACGCCAGACTTTGAGAAGCTGCCGTTCGCGCCGAGGCAGGCCGTGTGCTATCGCACAGCCTCACCGCTGAAGATCGACGGCAAGCTGGATGAGGAGGCGTGGCGCGCGGCGGCATGGTCCGACCCGTTCGTGGACATCTTGGGAGATCGACGACCCCCGCTCGATACACGAGCCAAAATTCTCTGGGACGACGAGTTCATGTACTTCGCTGCGGAGCTGGAAGAGCCGGATCTCTGGGCGACCTTGAAGGAGCGCGATTCGATCATCTTTCAGGACAACGACTTCGAGATCTTCATCGATCCGGACGGCGACACCCACGCGTACTACGAGCTCGAGGTGAACGCGCTCGGCACCGCGTGGGATCTGTTTCTCGCTCGGCCGTACCGGGATGGCGGGCCGGCAATTCACGCCTGGGATATCGCCGGTCTTCAGGTGGGCGTCGATGTCCGCGGCACGATAAACCGTCCTGGCGATCGCGACAACGGGTGGTCGGTCGAGATTGCGATCCCATGGAAGATCCTGAGTGAGGCGGCGCCAAACCGCGCCAGGCCGAAGGACGGCGATCGATGGCGCGTGAATTACTCGCGCGTGCAGTGGACGTTGGACGTCAGCAACGGCGCGTATGTGAAGCGCCGTGACGGCAAGACCGGCAAGCCTCTACCAGAGGACAACTGGGTGTGGAGTCCGCAAGGCGCCATCAACATGCACATGCCCGAGCGGTGGGGCTTCGTGCAGTTCTCGGATGCGGCTGCTGGGACGAAAGCTGTCCCGTTCGTGGACGATCCCAACGAACAAGTGAAATGGGCGCTGCGCCGTCTCTATTACCGTCAGCGGCAGTACCACCAGTCGCACGGCCGTTACGCTAACAATCTGGCCGCACTCGACGCGGACAACATCCGGGTCGAAGGTCTTGTAGTGCGGCCGACGCTGCAGGCCACCGATACGCAGTACGAGATTCGCGTCGAAGGATTCAAGAATGCCGTCCTGCAAGTTCGGCAGGACGGTCGGGTGTGGTGAACGCGGGGATCTCGACGATTTCGTAGGTTGCGATCGGCGTCTTCGCGGGTCCGCGCTTGACGGCTCCATTACGGACGTCGAACTGCGATCCGTGCCACGGGCACTGAACCGTGCCGCAGGCCAGCGCGCCATCCGAGAGTGGCCCTCCCTTGTGCGTGCACCTGTCGTCGAACGCCGCATATCCCTCGTCGGTCCGGGCAACGACGATGCGACGGTCGCCGACGAGGACGAGCTTCATCTGATCCGGCTCGAGATCGGCGACCGATACTTCGATGCGCCGACCCTGAAGACGGTCTTCTGGGATCCGCTCGACCCGCCACTTGCCGGCATTGGCGTAGCGATGATCGACTGAGATCTGATTGCGAGAGACGAGCGTGCCACCGAGCCAACCGCCGACCGCCAGCGCGCCCGCACCGGCCACTTCGGTGGCCAACCTCCAGGCGGACGGATGCTGCTTCGAGTCGCGACGGCCAAGCCGTGCAGCAGCGAAGAGTCCAACTGCTGAGAGGTTGGCAATCATGTGGCGCGTGGCCCGCGTGTGGGCCGAGCTCTGCGGCGGCACTGCCGTCAGGTAGTCCACCAGTCCAGGCACCGCCGCGACGATAGCCGACCCCAGCCCAAGCGTGGTCATATCGCGCGCCGAGCGGTGCCAACGGCGCTGGCCGGAGACGCGTGCCCACACGTCCACCACCGCGCTCCCGAAGAGGAACGCAAAGGGAAACGGAATGAGCATTGGATGAAGCGGATGACCCTTGATGTGCGCGGTGCTTCGCATGATCGATCGGGAGTGCAATCCCGTGACCATGGGCGGGCCGGTTGATCAGCGGGCGGCTTTGAGGAAGGCGAGCAGATCGGCCAGCTCCTGTCGAGTCAGCAGATCTCCGAACCCCGCCGGCATGAGCGACACCGTTCCAGGCTGCAAGTCCTTGACGTTCGCGCGAGGCACGCGTGTTTCAACCCCGGCAGCATCAGACAGAACGATTTCGTCCGGTGCATCACTACGCAGCGCACCGCTCAGCAGCTGGCCCGAGTGGGTCTGGAGGATGACACTCTCGTAGCCGCGCGCGAAGCTCACGTTCGGGTACAGGATGGCTTCGAGTAAATCGCGCTCGCTGCGGACCTGTCCGACCTTCGTCAGGTCGGGACCAATTCTTCCTCCGATATAACCGATGGTGTGACACGACATGCAGGCGGCCTTCGTGCTGTTGAAGACCGTCTGCCCACGAGCCGCGTCGCCGCCTTGCAGATCGGTCAGCATGGCGTCGAGCCGTTGCGCCTGGCGTGCGGCATCAACGTGCACTGCCGCGAGCAGCGCCTCGCCAGCCTTTTTCACGGAGTCAGGATAGTGTGCAAGTCGGGGCCGGAGAATCTCCGGACGAAGCGTCGAGCGCGCCTTCGATCGATCGAGAGCCGCCAGCATCGCGTTCCCGACTTCTTCATCCTTCGAATTGTCGAATGCGGCAAGAACGCGCGGCAGCTCGAGCGGTCCAACGGCCTCGAGCGCAGGTGCGAGCGCAAGCAGCTGAGCTCTATCGAGCTTCGCCTTCTCCACCACGATGGCCGCGGCGGCTCGTGCCGGCCCTTCGGCGATCAAGCTCGATCGGAGCAACTCAAACGATGCGGCATCGATGGCGGACGTTCCCGCGGCCCCCATCGCTTCAATACGTACTGCGGGGATCCGATTGCCATCTCGCGCGACGCGCAGGAGGGCCTCCTGAACAGTTCGTGCGTCGGCCGCACCTGCAGGGATCGCACGCACTACCGAGATCGCTCCGCGCGTGAGCTCGTCGCTCGTCCCAGCCGTAGTCAGCGTGCGAACCAGCGCCTGTGCCCAGACTTCCGGCATCTCTTTGAGGCGAGTCGCTGACGATCCAGCCGCAGCGGCGGCGCTCATCGCGCGCAGCGCGACAAGGCGTGCACGTGGGGATGTGTCGCTCGTGCTTGCCTCGGCGAGGAGCCGCTGGATCCCAGGGCTGTTTGAAAACTGTGTGAGCTTCTCCCGCAGATCTGCCGGATCAACGCCACCAGTCTCGAGCGCCGCGAATCGTTTCTGAAAAAAGCCGGCGAGCCCATCGCCCCATTCCGGATGACGTGCGGCAATCCACCACGCCGTCTCTTTGAGCACCGGATCCGTGGAGTCGAGCAGCGCCAGCACAGCGTCAGGCTTCAACTGACCGCTGCCCATTTGATCGAGTGCTAGCAGCGCAACTCTCCGCACTGACGTCGGGCCGGCATCAATGGTGGCCGCGATCGAATCTGGATGCCCGATCTCGATCAGCGCGTAAGTGACCGAGTGCTCGAGAACGCGATCGGATAGCGCGGCGGCGCGTCCGATCAAACCCGCGACGGCTCGAGAATCCCCGATCCTGCCGAGCGCTTCCGCCGCGGCCCGTTGCGCACCAGCCGAGCGGGACTTCAACACGTCCAACAACTGCGGAACAGCCGCGCGATCGCGCCACAAGCCAGCGGAGTGAATGGCCGCGCGCAGCACGGTGTCGTTGGCGTCGCGCAATGCCTGCCGCGTGGCCTCGCGCGCCTCGACGCCGGCGATTCGCGTCAACGCCCACACCGCGTTGCGGCGTGCTTCGATCGTCGTCTGCGAACGCAGGACTCCGGCAAGCGCCGGCACTGCAGGCTCACCGGACCGTGAGAACTCGAACAGCGCTCGTTTCTGCACGTAGGGTCGAGGGTCGTCGAGCAGTTTCGCCATCGCCGCCGGCGTCATGGACTGCCAGGCAACCGCGCGGCCGCGCGGATCCGCCGGCGTTGACGCACCTTTGCGTCGAACGCGATAGATCGCGCCAAGGACCTCCGGCTTCGCGAGCTGCGACGTGGGGCAGCACAGCTTGTACCACGGGCCGGTGTCGACGACGAGAAGGCTGCCGTCAGCGTCTTCGATGACGTCAGTCGGATGAAAGTCTCGATCGTCCGAGACCACGAAGTCCGTTTCCCGCGCTGCGAAGGTTGCACCGGACGGCTCGAGGTTGAAGCGCGAGACTTTCCTCAAGTTGAACAGCGCGGCAAAGAACGCATCACGATAGTCGCCGCCGAAGACGTTCGACGCATAGCGAGTCAGGCCGGCCGGCACGGCAGGGCCCAGGTGGCACATCACCGGCATCAAATCGCCCGTGCGGATGTGACCGTCCAGCACGCCGTGCGGCTTCCCGTACACGCCTCCGTAGATCGCGTGCACGAGCGCATCGCGCTTCCCTGCTTGCGGGTGTTCGAGAAATGTCGCGGTCAGAATCCGTTCGCCGTCAGGGGTGAACGCGACATCAACAGGATTGTCCATGCCACCGGTCATGACGACTTCGATCTCGGCCTGACCCGGCCGCCGGCGGAAAATGTGCGCCGCGCGCGTCACCAGCTGCGGCTTGCCTGCTCTCTGGTAGGTCTGTTGCGCGAAGGCTCCCTTGGTCCAGTAGATCGCGCCATCTGGTCCGAGGTACGGGCCGTGAAGATCGTTCGCGCATCCAGTCAGCGTCTCGCCTTTGAACCACTCCTCGCGTTGATCGGCGACACCGTCCCCATCGGTGTCGGTCAACTTCCAGATGCTCGGCGGCGCGGCAACGTACAGCGAACCGTCGAACCACATCGTCCCTTCAGGCAGCATCATCCTGTCGGCAAAGACGATGGTCTTGTCGAAGCGACCGTCGCCATTGCTGTCTTCGAGGCGGACGATGCGGTGTGGGCGATCTGTGAGCTGCTTCTCGACGCGATCGTTCGAGCCCGACGAATCGGCCACATACAACCGGCCCTCGTCATCGAAATCGGCGACGATGGGACGGTCGACGAGCGGCGGGCCCGCGACGAGCTCAACTTCAAAACCGGGCGGAACCGTCAGCCGAGGCCCGTTGCCTGCTGGCGGCGGTTTCTGCGGCAGCGTGAAGAGCTGGGCGGAGAGGATAAAGGCGACGAGTAGTCCGCTGCAGGCAGCCGTCGATCGCATGGCGTTGAACGGCTATCAGCTTACGCGTGTTTCGCGCTACGGTCTATTGGGTGGGACGTCGGAAGACCGGAGGTCCGGACGTCCGGAAGCCCGCCTGACGTCGCCTGGCGTTCGTGCTTCAACGAACTTCCCGACGTCCGGACTTCCGGTCGTCCGGTCGTCCGGCTCATTCACACCGCATCGCCTCCACCGGTGACACACGCATTGCCCGACGCGCGGGGATCGTGCATGCCACCAGCGCGACGACGGCCAGGACCGCCGTCGTGACGGCGAACGTCGTCACGTCAAGCGCAGGTACGCCGTAGAGAAAACTGGCGAGTGACTTGGCGCCGGAGACGCCGCCAATCAAGCCGAGCAGAACGCCGATGCTGACAACCAGCATGCCGTCGCGCAGCACGAGCAGGAAAAGATCACGGCGTTCAGCGCCGAGCGCCTGCCGGATGCCCATCTCTCGCGTTCGCCGCGAGATGGAAAACGCCAGGACGCCGTAGACGCCGATCGCAGCGAGCGTCAGCGCGAGAAGCGCGAAGCCGCCCAGCAGCCACGCACCCATGCGTGCCGCGTACAACGACGTCCCAATCGTTTCCTGCATCGTCTGAATATTCGGAACGGGCAGATTCGGATCCATGTTTTGGATCTCTCGACGGATCGCGGACACGAGCGTCGCCGGTGGTACGGTCGCCCGAACGTACAACGTCATGCCGGTCTCGTGGTTCTGAGCGACTGGCAGGAAC
>Ga0075431_100008321_pt1 | contig 10375 bp, 5 predicted proteins | sample RhiMetdeltSRZDD5_FD_75297 | JGI IMG/M metagenome (GOLD analysis project Ga0075431, IMG submission 75297) | Populus rhizosphere microbial communities from Tennessee, USA - Rhizosphere MetaG P. deltoides SRZDD5 | ecosystem: Host-associated > Plants > Roots > Rhizosphere > Soil | place: USA...
AATTTCCAGATTAGCGACTCGGTGTCATGGCTGCTTGGTGATCACAACGTGCGTTTCGGCGGCCACATGGAATACCAGATGTACGATCTGACGTCGGACTTCACGACGATGGGATCGTACGCCTTCCAATCGATCGACAACTTCCTGCTCGTCGATCGCGCGCGAACGTTCGATGCGGTGCAGCCAGGCTCAGACACCCAGCGCCGTTTGCGGCAGAGCGTGTTCGGCTTCTTCGTCCAGGACGACTGGCGGCTGCGCAGCGACGTGACGCTCAACGCCGGCTTGCGTTACGAACCGACGGGCGACATCACCGAAGTCGACGGCAAGTTGTCGCAGCTCATCGACTTCTGGAACCCGACGGCGACGCTCAACGACGCCGAAGTGGTCGAAGCGATCGTCATCAACCCATCGAAAGGGAACTTCGCGCCGCGAATTGGCATGGCCTGGGACATTGGCGGCAAGGGCAAGATGGTCCTTCGCGGCGGTGCCGGCGTGTTCTACGACCTGGTCACGGCGAACACCAACTTTGTTCAGAACACTGCCGTCCGGGTGCCGCCGTTCTTCAACCGTTCACGAATCACCGGCTCGAACACAGTGCGCATCGACTTTCCGAACGCCTACTTCACGCAGGCAGCGCTGCTCGCCGGCCAGGCGCAGCTCGAGGGCATTCAGTACGAGCCGGACCAGCCGACGGTGGTGAAGTGGAACGTCAACGTGCAACGCGAGCTGTGGGCGCGGACCTCCATCGAGGTCGGCTACACCGGCTCGCGCGGCTACAACCTGTTCCGTCAGATCTTTACCAACGGCCGCGAGGCGGTACTCGTCGGCGATCGTCTCGTCATCCCGCCAGGGACCGTGAACCGGCAACCGGCCTTCGGCCGCCAGCGCCTGCGCGTCAGCGACTCTGACGCCTGGTACAAGGGCCTGACCGTCAGCGTGACCAGCCGTGCCGCCGATCTGCAAATGCAGGCGTCCTACACGCTGGGCAAGTCCGAGGATACGGGCGCATCCGCGATCGGCGGCAACGACTACGACAACGAGGGCGGCGGCTCGCGTTACCTTGACCTGAAGGAAAAAGGACTGTCGCCGTTCGACGTCCGCCAGTCGCTGGTGGCCAGCGTCAACTGGAACGTGCCGTACGGCCGCGGCGGCACGGGCTTAACAGCCGCCCTAATCCGCGACTGGACCGTCGGCACGCTGGTTCGGCTCAAAGCCGGCGATCCGTTCTCGGTGAGCACCGGCGGCCTCAACCGCGGAGGATTCAGCCCTGACGCACCGGATTATCCTGACCTCTGCCCGGGCGCTGATGCGAACCCGGTGCAGGGCGGGCCAGAGCAGTACTTCGATCCGACGGCGTTCTGCCTGCAACCGCAGGACGTGATCGGAAACGCCCCGCGTAACTCGATCATCGGACCGGGAGCCGCGACTGTCGACCTGATGGTCTCACGAGCGCTGCTGCTCGGCGGAAGTCGCAGCGTGCAGCTGCGCTTCGAGGTGTTCAACCTCTTCAACCGCGCCAACTTCGGGCAGCCGACGTCGGCGGTCTTCATCAACAATGGCGGCGTCATCGGGTACCGCAGCGACGCTGGCCGCATCACGAGCACGATCGGCACGCCGCGGCAGATGCAGCTTGGTATCAAGTTCCTTTGGTAGCTGCGTAGACCCGTGGTTCGTGGTTCCCGCGCGAAGGCAGGAACCACGGACCACGGCCTTCCACAGAACCGTAGCTGCCGCACCGCGGGATTACCCCTCACCGACGTTTCTGTCCGATCTACTCGCCGTCAGCGTTTGAGCAATAGCTGACGGAGGGTCACGGATGAGAACACGGCGGACGTCTGGTCATGCTTTGGTGGTCTGGTCGACGCTGCTTCTCGTTGGGATCGTTCCAGCGTGCGACAAGGCTCCGCGCAATCCCTCCGCGCCGACGCCCACACCGGGCGACACAGGACCTCCGCCCCCACCGGTGCCCCGAGTAAACGGAACGATCGCCTTTGTGAGTACTAGGGATGGGGCCCCATTTATCTACGTGACGAATGCCGACGGATCCGGTGTGACTCGTCTGGCGAGCGGCCGTAACCCAGCATGGTCGCGAGACGGGCGCATCGCCTTCAACGGCCCGAACGGTGGCATTTACGTCATGAATGCTGACGGGTCAGGACAGATGCGGCTCGGCGAGGGAGGGTTTCCGAGCTGGTCGCCTGACGGGACGAGGATTGTCTTCAACTCGCTCTGTTGCGGCGTAGGTGGAATCTTTGTGATGAATGCCGACGGTTCCGAGCCAAGGCGGATCGTCGCAAGTGACTTTGTCAAGCCTGGTGATTCGCTTCAAATGCCGATCTGGTCGCCTGATGGACGACTGATCGCGTTCGTCCGCGCGAACTATGACGAGCAGTGGCAGATCTACGTCGTCAATGCTGACGGTTCGAATCCACGGCGGCTTCTCAACGGTTCAATCCCGAGTCAATCCGAGCCTGCATGGTCCCCTGATGGGAGGTCCATTGCTTTCCAATCGTCCTTCGGCATCGGCGTCCTCGACGTCGACGGATCCGGCTGGAGGACGCTCGCGTCGGGACGCGTGTTCGATCCCGACTGGACTGCGGACGGCCGCGCTGTGGTGTACAACAGATTCACGTCCGACGCCGGAGACGAAGTGTCCCGTCTGGGGAGCCGCATGCGAATCTTCATGATCGCTGACGACGGAACGGAGCACCAGGTTGTCGCCGAGGCGTCCGCCCCCGCCGTGACGAACTATTGGGACCATCAGGCTGTCTGCTCGCGCGCAGGGAGGTGATGAGCGACTCGCGGTCGTCTCGGCTGACTGATTTCGCCGTTGTTTCCCGCCTATTTCAACGGGCGGCGCCCTGTCTTGGATTAGGCTAATCTCCCCCAGGCCGGCTACCGTCTATCGCTTTTGCGTCGGCAACGGGGAGGCAATGACCCCACTCACATCGTACCGGCTCATCGTCGCCATCGCTTGCGGCGCATTCCTGCTGCCGGTGGGTCCAGCCAGCGCCCAATCCCAGGCTTCGGCGGGCCAGATTGGCGGCCGGGTCGTCGACCCTTCCGGCGCTGTGCTGCAGGGTGTGACGGTCAGAATCTTCAACAAGGCCACCGGGATCCATCGCGTCGTCGCAACCAACGACCAGGGCCTCTACGCTGTTCCGCTCTTGCCTGTCGGGACCTACGAGCTTTTTGCGGAACTTCAGGCTTTCCAGTCCTTGCGGAGGACAGGCCTGTACGTCGGTCTCGGATCCACGCTGACGCTCGATTTGACGATGCAGGTGGGTGACGTCATGCAGGCGGTCATCGTGACCGGCGGATCTCCGCGGCTGGATGTGACCAGTCCGATTGCAAGCACCACGCTTGACGCACGGTTCATCGAGAAAGCACCGACGAATGGAAGACGGTTTCAGGATCTCGTCGAACTGACGCCGAACGCCCAGGTGGAAGTACAGCGCGGGCAGATTGCGTTGTCGGGCCAGCGGGGCATCAACTCGAACATCGGCATCGACGGCGCCGATTACAACCAGCCGTTCTTCGGCGGGATCCGAGGGGGATCGCGATCCAACTTCTCGCCGACGATTCCGCAGGAGGCCATTCGTGAGTTCCAAGTCGTTGCGAGCGGGTATTCCCCGGAGTTCGGCCGATCGTCCGGCGGCCTCGTCAACGTTGTGACGAAAGCGGGAAGTAACCGGCTGGCGGGGTCGGGTTTCTACGTGAATCGTCCTGAGGATCTCGCGACCACGAACGCGTTCGGTCGGCGATCGGCTCCGACACAACAGCAATGGGGAGGTTCATTCGGCGGACCAATCAGGCCGGATCGGGTGTTCTCGTTCCTCGCCTACGAGCAACAAGAGGTCGACGTTCCCCGAGCGATCCTCTTCGACAGCCTGCAAGGTTTCAGGCCAACGGCGGCGACACAAGAGGCATTCGACTACTACAAGAGCCTCGAGCGGCCGTTCACGATGACGAACGACGGCGTCACGTTCCTGGGCCGCCTCGATTGGCAACTAGAGGCCGGCAGCCGGTTCACTGTTCGCTATAGCGGAAGTAGCAACACTGGGTTGAACGCCATATCGGCGGGCAACGACACGCCGGCGACGACGACACTCGCCTTGTCGAGCAATGGCACCGAAAAGGATAGGGTCGACTCGGTGGTCGGCCAGATCACTGATGCCCGGCGATCGAACCTGCTGTTCGAGGTCCGTACTCAATACGCACGGGAAGCGCGTCCGCGGGAGGCGAACGTTCTGGAGGCGCGGGTGCAGACCAACGTGGGCCGATTCGGCACGACGAACTTCCTGCCAATCCGGACCGTCGACTGGCGCGGGCAGGCTGCCGGCAACGCCGTTTGGATACGGGGTGCTCACTCCGTGAAGACGGGTGCCGAGCTCAATTACGTGGTCGTCGACGAGAACGGCGGACTGCATCAAACGGGCGGATTCGCCATGTCTGGCTCGAATACGGCGGCCATTCTGGAAACGCTGTCGGTGGACGGCCCAACGGCGGATCGCTTCGACTCGCGGACGGTCACCTACGTGCGCCAAATGGGCGTTCCACAGCGCACGGCGGCCACCACGGAAGCCGCAGCGTTCGTACAAGATTCGTGGCGGATACGCCGTGCGTTGACGATGACCTACGGGGTGCGCTGGGAAGGTCAATGGCATCCCTCACCCGAAGCGCACAACGACGACCTGGTCAATCGCCTCGCGGGATTCACGTTCCCATCGGGCCGCCAGGTGGATCCCACCTCCATCCCCGACGCGCTTGCGCAGGTGGCGCCGCGTGTTGGCCTTGCGTGGGATCCACGGAATGACGCGAAGACGGTCGTGCGTGGGAACGCCGGGCTGTACTACGCTCGGTCGCCCGGAATCATCTTCGCGCAACCGCTGGCCAACTTCGGCTCTCCACCAGTCGATCTCGTCGTGCAGCTTCCCTTCGAAGTACCGGCAGACAATCCGAACCAGACGGTCTATCAGCAGCTGGCGCTCATCGGAATCGATCTGAATCGAACGCCGCTGGGCAGGCTGCCGATCATCACGCCTGAGCAAATCGAGCAGGTGCGCCATGCTCTTGGCCTGTCGGATCAGTACAGCGGCGCCCAGCTCTTCGTCATCGATCCGGAGTTCAGGAATCCCAGAACATTTCAGTGGGGGTTCGGGATCGAGCGCGAGCTCGGGTCCGGCCTCCGCGTTGGCGCTGACTACAGTGATCTCGAGACAGATCATCTCGAGCGCAACGTCGATCTGAATCTGCCGCTGCCTGTTGTGCGCACGAGTGATCCGGCCCGGCGGCCTTTTTTTGGTCTTCGCGACGGAGGGCAGCAACGCCCCATCGCGTCACTCGGACAGGTAGTCGTCCGCGAGGCGACCGCGCGTTCGCATTATCGTGCCCTCACTCTCAGGACGCAGTGGCACGGTCGCCGGGGACAGGTGTATGGCTTCTATATCCTGAGCAAATCCCATTCCGATGACGACAATGAAGCGGACGTGGGCTCCATGACCCTCGAGAATCCGTTCAACCTCGCTCCCGAATACTCGGATGCCCGTCTCGACCGCCGCCATCAGGCGTCTGGCGGCTGGGTCCTCAATCTTCCCTACGGTGTGGAGGTGGCGGGCAATTTCCAGCTCCGCTCGGGACTGCCGATCGACGCGACGTTCGGGGGCGATGCGAATGAGAGCGTTTCGGGCGCGGACCGCCCGTACCATGCGCCGGGGGTTCCGTTCACACGCAACCTCTTCCGAAACAGATCGACGTCGAGCGTAAACCTTCACCTGCTGAAGAACATGGGCCTCGGGGGAAGTCGCCGTCTGTCTCTGGTCGTGGACGTGTTCAACCTGTTCAACGTGTCGGGTATTCAACTCGCGGGCAGTGAGGTGACGAATTACTGCGGCAGACCCGTGCCGGCCGACTGCGGGTTCGATGCTCCGTCCAACCCAAACTTCCTCCAGATTATCGACCGGGATCCGGCATCGGCCACGTTCGGCGAATACCTGCTGAACAACATCGCGGGGGAACCACGCCAGATTCAGCTTGGCGTGAGGATCCTTTTTTAACATCCTCTTCGACGCAGCTGACAGGTTTCTCGCGTGCTTCTCGCTCTCCTGGATAAGGAGACGATGAGGAAGGCGCGAATTCTCCAATTCGTCACGCTGTCCGCGCTATCCGGCTGCGTCGGCTGCGGTCCGTCGGCTCCAACGCAACCGAGTTCGCCTGCGCCTGCTTCGAGCGTTCTGCTGATAACTGACTTCCGGGTTACCGGATGGCACGCTGGCGGACGGTTCTATTACACGCCGACGTTAGTGGTGGCAGCGACGGAGCCTGGAGGTGTCGACATTCATGAGGTCCTGTTTTCGCGCTCCGCGATCGAAACAGGCCCGGGCTTCAGACTGACGAGCTTTCGGCCTCCTACCCCGGCTCGCGTGCCGGCGGGCGGCCTGCGTGACCTCGTCAGCCCTTTGTTCGACTTTGTGACCGACGCTCCGCTCGACAGACTCTACGTTCGGGTCAGCTACGTCGATCACGCTGGCGAGGCAAGAATGGCGGTCGGCGACATCGCCGCACCGGGGTTACCCCGGGAACCGCCCGAGGAGTCGCTGGCGATCCGCGCATTTTCCGTGGCCGGCTACACCGCGAATCAGTGCTCCTCGTACCTGCCACGATTGACGCTGGCGGAGACGACCGGGCGCGGCCAGGTCACCATCGTCAGGATTCAGTTTGAATTACTCGGCGCCCCTGGCGGGGTTCCGTCAAATAGCAGTCGGATACTCGTCCCGCCAGGAGGGACTGTCGTGCTCGACGACGATGAATACGGTCCATGGGCCGAGATCTCGAATTGTTATCCAATGGTGTCTCGCGTATCGGTGGCCGTCTTGTACCTGAACGACCGGGGGCGTGGCGCGACCGTCAGCGCGGTGACGGATGTCTCGAGGTGACGACTCCGCGCGCGTGAATCGGATAAGATTCGTTGGATTCTGTGACTGCTCCCGACGTCACGATGCTGCTCAGGGCCTGGGCGGATGGCGATTCCACCGCGCTCGAGCAGCTCGTGCCGCTGGTGCACCGCGAGTTGCACAGGATCGCGCGGCACTGCATGGCGGCCGAGCGTACCGGACACAGCCTGCAGCCGACGGCACTCCTCAACGAGGCGTTCTTGCGCCTCACTGGTGTCGCCCACATCGACTGGCAGGATCGCTCCCACTTCTTTGCGATGTCGGCGCGGCTGATGCGCCGGATCCTCGTAGACGTCGCGCGGTCGAAGCGACTCCTGAAACGCGGCGGCGGCCAGCCGCCGGTTCCACTCGAGGATGCGATGGCGGTGGCGGTCGAGCGCTCGCAGGACCTGGTTGCGCTCGATCTCGCGCTGGAGGCGCTCGCCGGGCTCGACACGCGCAAGAGCCGCGTCGTGGAGCTGCGGTTCTTCGGCGGATTCACGGTCGAGGAAACTGCGGAGGTGCTCGGCGTGTCCCCGGAAACCGTCCACCGCGACTGGCGGTTCGCCAAGTCATGGCTGCGGCGCGAGCTTCAGCAGGGGGCGGGTGATGGACGCTGAGCGCTGGTCACGAATCGAGCAGCTCTATCACCAGGCGGCTGCGCTCGGCGCTGCCGACCGTGCCGCATTCCTGACGCGCGAGTGCGCGGGCGATCAGGGGATGCGAGTGCAGGTCGAATCGCTCCTCGAGGAGGACGCGTCAAGCGGATCCTTTCTCGAAGAGCCGGCGCTCGCGATCGCGGCGCGGCTCGTCGCTGGCGAAATTCCGGTGCTCACCGGACGCGCGTTCGGACCGTATCAGATTGACGGATTGCTGGGCGCGGGCGGCATGGGCGACGTGTACCGCGCCCGGGACACGCTGCTGGGTCGTGACGTTGCGATCAAGATTCTCCCTGAAGCGTTCAACGACGATCCGGAACGTCTCGCGCGATTCGAGCAGGAAGCGCAATTCCTCGCGTCGCTCAGCCATCCGAACATCGCCGCGATCTACGGCGTACACGCCGTCGACGGCATCCGCGGTCTGGTCCTCGAACTGGTCGACGGCGAGACGCTGGCCGAGCGCATCAGGCGAGGCGCGATCCCGCTGCATGATGCGGCGCGCATTGCCAGGCAGATTGGAGAGGCACTCGATGCCGCGCACCAGCGCGGTATCGTCCATCGGGACCTGAAACCCTCGAACGTCAAAGTCGCCAGGGACGGCACGACGAAGGTCCTCGACTTCGGTCTCGCGAAGTCCGACGCGGCCGATGCGGGCGGAGATCACAGGAGCAGCCCGAGCATCGTCACGGAATCAGACCGGTTGATTCTGGGGACGGCTTCGTACATGAGCCCCGAGCAGGCGCGTGGGGACTTCGTCGACAAGCGCACGGACATCTGGGCGTTCGGATGCGTGTGCTTCGAGATGCTCACGGGCACGCCGGCCTTTCGGGGAAGAAGAGCTGACGGATCGGAGCCAGACTGGAGTGCGATGCCATCGACGGTGCCAGCGGGGTTGACCGCGTTGCTGAAGCGGTGCCTCGACGAGGATCCGAAGCGTCGCCGGCGCGACGTAGGCGATGTGCTCGCCGATCTGGACGAGGTCCTCAGCGGGACTGTTGAACCGATTCGCACCAGGTCTCGCACGGCACGCCTTTCGACGATGGGCGTAGCCCTCGCGTTATCGGCGTTCGCGGTTGGGTGGTGGGTCAGGGGCTCTGGCCCGAAAGAATCGAGCGGTCCGTTTCCAGCGTGGCACAAGTTGACGTTCGAGGAAGGGTACGTGCACGCAGCGCGCTTTGGCCCGGGCGGGGAAACGGTCCTCTATTCGGCGGCGTGGAACGGCAAGCCGATTCAGATGTTCAGCACGACCACCGTGAGCCCCGAATCTCGAGCCTTGGAAATTCCCCCGGGCGGGTTGCTGTCAGTTTCTCGCACCGGTCAGCTCGCCTTTGCGCTGTCCTGTGTGTATCGCGCCGCCAATGGCGGCTGCCTGGGGACCCTCGCGCGCGCGCCGCTTCTTGGAGGAGCCCCGAGGAAGCTGGCGGAGCACGTGCAGTCGGCCGATTGGGGATCTCGCGACACGATCGCGGCAATCGTCAACGGCCGCCTGGAGTACCCCCTTGGCACTCAACTGGCCGAGCGCGCGGACCTCGTTCGTATGTCGCCAGATGGCCAGCGGCTTGCGACGGCCGAAGTCGATGCCGATGGCCGGCTCTCTGTCGTCGTGCGCCAGGGGGAGGGAAGGCAGGTGCTGTCGCGAGGCTGGACCTTTGTCTCAGGGTTGGCCTGGGCGACAGATGGCAGCGCGGTGTTCGTGACCGGTATCGGTCCGGAGAACAACGACGATCAGGTCTCGAGAATTGGGTTGGATGGATCGCTCCGCTCCGTACTGCGCGCGAGCAGCCGCGTTCGCGTGCTCGACGCGGCGGCGCCGCATCGTCTGCTCGTCGATCACTCCACCACGTCCAGGCGCGCGTGGATTCACGATTCGGGCGCCCCTGGGGGACGCAGGGATGTCACGTGGCTCGGGAGTTCCCAGGTCGACGCGCTGTCGAACGACGGTCGAATGATGCTGATTACCGTGCGGATAGGCCCGACGCTCGAAGGCGGCCGGAAAATCGAGTCCCTCTATCCCATCTACGTGCGGCCAACCGACGGCGGGCCGGCGACATTGCTCGGCAATGGATACGGGCGAGCGTTGTCGGCGGATGGCCGTTGGGCGTTGACCGCCTCCCGTGGCGGCCGCGACGGCGTCGAGTCATCACTCGTCCTGTACCCGCTCGGAGCGGGTGCATCGAGGACGCTCGATCGCGGTGGCGTTGTTCTGTCGAATTTCGCCTCGCATGCGTCGTTCGCGGGCACGAGCCGGATCGTGTTCGATGCCGCACGTCCTGGTGGAGAGATGGAGACGTATGTACAGTCCGTCGACAGCGGCCCACCCGTGCGAGTCGCGCACGAGCCCGGACAGGTCGTGTCGCCAGTCGCGCCGGATGGCGAGCGATTCATCAGCCGGAGGCGCGACGGGTCGCTGTGGGTGGCGACGCTCGCACCTCGCCCCGCGACGCGGCTGGATGTCCCGTTACAGCCGAATCAGTTCATCAGACAGTGGAGTGAAGACGGACGGTCGGTGTACGTGGCCACGCAGAATGACGACAAATGGGTGCTGTCGATCGTCGATGTGACGACGGGCAAGGCGCTACCGCACACAGAAGTCATACGCGATCGACTGGCACAATACCCCCCAGGGGCTCTGCGAATCTCCAGCGACGGCCGCACAATTGCCTACAGCGACAGCCGTACCGTCTCGTCGCTGTTTCTGATCGAAGGCGCCAGGTAACAACAACCGATCGCGCAAGCGCCGCTGTTCAGCGGATCGCGATCGGCCGGCCCGGCGACCCCGTCGCA
>Ga0075431_100008334_pt1 | contig 10367 bp, 14 predicted proteins | sample RhiMetdeltSRZDD5_FD_75297 | JGI IMG/M metagenome (GOLD analysis project Ga0075431, IMG submission 75297) | Populus rhizosphere microbial communities from Tennessee, USA - Rhizosphere MetaG P. deltoides SRZDD5 | ecosystem: Host-associated > Plants > Roots > Rhizosphere > Soil | place: USA...
TCGCTCCGCTTGAATGTTGCACCCATGCGCGCCCACATCGACGGCTGATTCTTGACGACGAAATTTTCCAGTGTCGGAAGTTTTCCATTGAGATACGCATCAACCATGGTCTGCCGGTTTGGAGCCTTACGTGGGATCTTGGCCATCAGCTCGCGCCACTGGGGAAGACCGGAATAGGCAACCGCCCGAACGACGGCCCAATTGTCCTCAGGGCTGGTGATCGCCAGCATCTTCATGACGAGCTTTTCCGCATGGTCGGGGTTTGAGGCAAGCACCCCAGCCATGAAGCCAACGAACACCCCGGCTGCGTCAGATTCCTGGAAAGCGCCATTCTCGGCCAGCGCCTTGACCGCCTCTGGCAGCAGATGGCGTTCGGGCTTTGCCCGGTAACCCTTGATCCAGGCCAGGACACGATCAACCGGGCCGGGCTGCGCCGTTTGGGCGAGCCCGTCGGCAGCTTGAGTAAGAATCATGAACGCAGCCAGAAGCGCTGCGGCCAGTTTCACCATTCACGACACCACGCAACAAACGCCAGGATTGCGTATTTCATGCAAATCTTGCGGCGGTTCTGTGGCTGGACCTGCTGGAATCGTGAAGAGTTCCGCCTGCTTGCCGTTGCAGGAAGGGCCGGTGATGAATAAGCTAGGGTGTTGACATCGAAGAGGGGAGTCTTCCGATGAATTTGCACAGAACGCTGCTTGTTGGGGCCGCCATGCTGGCATTGGCGGTCACGTCTCACGATGGGAATGCGGGCGAAAGACACGTGACCGGCGCTGCTATCGGCGCAGGGATCGGTGCCATTATCGCTGGCCCGCCGGGCGCAATCGTCGGTGGGGCCGTCGGGGCCGTTGTGAAGGGACCGCGGGTCACAAAGCACCGCTACTGCTGGCGGGGCAAAAGCGGCCGCAAATATTGCGATTGGCGGTGAGGCGCTGAAGCGAGGCGCAGACGCCTCGGCAAAACTCATCATTCGAAGTTGACAGTGGCAATGGCGCGATCTCGCTTGGCGCCTGGCCAGGTTTTTGGTGCGTCCGGCGCCGCATCGGCAGCGGTAATCATCGTGCCCTGGCCCTCGGTTAGAGTTACGCTTCCGGCATTGGTGGATACCGTAACGACGCCGGATAACGCAAGCACCCCATAGGCGTTGTCGATCGGCCCGCCCCAGAACGTGGTACCGCGCACGCCCATGACTGCATTTGCGGTTATGATCTTGACCTCGCTGCCTGCCCCTTCGACCTTCCCACCGACGAACAGAAAGGCGCCCTTGATTCGGGCAATCAGCCGATTGCGGGCCGAATTCTCCGGATCGTACACAAAATTGTCGAGCTTCAACTCGGCCGATTCGCCCAGGGTAAGTTTCGTACCATCGACGAGCTCCGCCTCGAGTCGCGCCCTCTCGCCGGAGCGCAGAACATCATTCGCCTCGAGCGGAGCAGCCACGCTGAGCTTGAGAATGTCGGCTGCGCGCAGCGCGTCGACCTGCGCCTGCACGCGCCGTACCGTGCCGATACTGGTCTCGCCGGCCAACGAGGAAGTGACGCACACGATAAAAGCAAGTGCGGCGAGCTGCAATCTAAACATGAGCGACCTACGGCATGCAGCTTGAGGATAATGCCGCCGGGAACCATTGTCATCGGGAGAAATTGTTCGTTTTTAACGTTCAACTTTGGATAATCGAGGACAGGCCATGAAGGTCAACGAAGTCATGACTAATCAGGTTCGGGTAGTCGGCCCCGATCACAGCATCAGGGAAGCAGCGAGGTTGATGGATGAACTGAACGTTGGGGTATTGCCGGTTTGCGACGGGGAAAGGCTGCTCGGCATCATCACCGATCGAGACATCACGGTAAGAGCCACGGCTGTCGGAAAAGACCCCGACAAGGTGCGAGTCAGGGAGATCATGACGGAGGATGTCCGCTGGTGCTTCGAGGATGAAGCGGTAGAAGATGTCGCGCAAATGATGGGCGATGTCCAGATCAGGCGCATTCCCGTTGTCGACCGCAACAAGCGACTGGTCGGAATTGTAGCACTCGGTGATCTGGCGACCGACCGTGCCCGTGGGGCCGATGAAGCGCTTCGCCGCATTTCCGAACCGTCGGAGCCAGATCGGACGGGTGCGCGCTAAGCTCCTGCCTTCGGGTGCCGGAAGCGGATCTGATCCGGGGCGCTCGATCCACCTGTGACTACGAAGGACATTGCTTGATCGAAGGTCCAGTCGGTGAAGATCACCGCGTGCATGGGGACGATCTCGATATATCCCGAGGTGGGATTAGGCGCGGTGGGGACATAGACCGCCGCCAGCTTCTCGCCGGAGTCGCTGTCGTGCAAAGTGCGTGTGAGCAATCCGATGGCCTTCATGTCTGGAGAGGGGAAATCGATCAGAACGACACGCTTCTCGCCATTTTGGCTTCCGGCCACCGAGAGGAACCGTTTCGAAGCACGATAGATGCTGTCGACGAACGGGATTGCGCTGATGATCCGCTCGAACATTTCAATGAGACGCTGCCCTACCACGCGTCCTGCTCCCCATCCGAGAACCAGGAGAAAGAGCAGAACGATGACGGCCGCCACGACCGACAAAAGCGCATCGTTGACCATGAGGTCCGCGATTTCGGGAGAACTCGACTTTATCCCCATGGACAGGCCGCGCACCAAGGGTTCGCCCAGTTTTGAAAGCTGGACGAAAAGAAAGCTGACGATCCACCAGGTGATTACCAGTGGTGCGGCGGTCAATAGGCCGATCAAAATGTAGCGGCCGAGGAGCCTGAAGGGATTCTGCATTTCGGCGGGTCGGACTAGGAAAGGATCGACCCATAGTGAGGCAAAGGCCGATTTTTCGCAAACGCTGCCTTTCCGGTGAGTTACCGGTGTCGATCAGACATGAAAGTTGAGTTCGGGAGGAGGGTGGCTGCCGCGGACACTTTGCAGGCGTGCCCGCGGCGGAGCCTTTGGACTCAGAAGCTACTCACTGGTGCTTCTTGTAGAGGAGCGCAGTTAATAAAAGGCAAAGGCAGGGGACTTCCACTGGGGCGATGAAGCCGCTAAAACGCGTCTTGACGAGTCCTTCCAAGCTTTTGGCCCCGTAGCTCAACGGATAGAGCATCAGACTTCGAATCTGAGGGCTGCGTGTTCAAGTCACGCCGGGGCCTCCAAAGCTTGCCGGCATCTTTCATCGCAAGGAGAGATGGGTTCTTTGACCTTAAGGCACCCCCTTGAATGGATTTTCCCTCGTAGCTTGTGGACAAGGTGCGCCTGCCCTAACAGGCGCATTGGCCGAGCAACGCAGTGAGATTGAAAACGCTAACAAAACAGTAAAGAGAGCGTCATGAATGCTGATGCCAATAGCAATGAACGAGTTTGGCTGATTGTCGAAGATGAGCCGCTTGTTGCGATGCTCGTCGAGGATGCAATCGCAGAGCTTGGACTTACGGCCTCTGGTCCAGCAACGCGAGTCGATAAGGCGTTGCAGCTGATCGAGGAGCGAACATTTGCTGGAGCAATTCTAGACGTCAATCTGGCAGGCGAACCGGTCTATCCCGTCGCCACCTTGCTCAGGGAGCGGCAAATACCGTTTCTGTTTCTAACGGGCTATGGCGAGGAGACCATTCGAGGTGATTTCGACAAGATGCTGGTCGTGAGGAAACCCTTCACGGTAGAGCAGATTCAGACAGCCATTCGCCAATTGAGCGCTTGAACAATGCAGATGTGATGAGCCTCCTCCTCACTCGAGAACAAATCTTCCCCGAGAGTTCTCTGCCCGACGCCGCGGCTCTTATCGCGGAGGGCCGCGCCATGGCGAAGACGGTGACGGTGGGCGCCTCACCCTTCCTCGAGACTTATGGCGTCGCCTGCGAAACCGAATACAAGCGCAAGGCGATGGCGAGCGGCCGCATCATGATGCACGGTCAGATCGGCTTTCGTGATCCGACCAAGAGCCAACGCGCCTATGGGGAAATCTGGCAGGCGCTGGACAGGGCCGGTTACCGGGTTGACCGGTATGGCATCTGCCTCGATTGGAGCATGGGTTATCCCCGCGACAAGCGCAAGGACATGCCTTGCGGCACGGGGCTGATCATGCAGGAGATCGACGACTGGATCAGGCTCACCCACTCGGCACCAGTCGCGCCTCACTTCGGTGATTTCGTGATCGGAACTCCCGCTGCTTTCGAAAACACCATAGCGGCACTGCTTGCCGGCTCCACCTCGATCGGCAATCTCGGGCAGTATTTCGCCTTTCGCCAGCCGCACTGGGACGATGACGTCTTCACCACGGCAGAGTCTCTCAAAGCCATCGCGCTCATTGCCGCGCAGCCGGTCGAGGTGATTGTACATTCCAATCTCGATGATGGCTTCGCCTCGATGTTCACCGATCTGTCCTGCTCGCTGGGGACTATATTGCTCGAACAGTACATCGTGGATGAGCTTTGCGGCGCCCATGCCGCCTACTGCTTCGGCAATACCTACGCAAAACCGATGACACGGCTCGCCTTCCAGCGCGCCGCTCAGAAAATCTCACGTACGCCCGGCACCATGCTCTACGGCGCCACCACCATGTATGGCGCCAATCACGCGCAGAACTATGCAGCCCTTGCCACCTACCTCCGGGTCGACATTTATGGCGAGAAAACGAGGCCAGCCGGCCACGCCGTCAATCCCACGCCGGTGACGGAGGCCGAGCGTATTCCCGACATCGACGAAATCATCGATGTTCACCTTTTCGCCAACCGTCTGGTGGAGCTGGACGTGCCTCTGCATGGCTTGTTCAGCGACGAACAGGTCGATGCCGTGGCCGATCGGATCGTCGCCGGCGGACGGATATTCAGGGACAACGTTCTGGCCGGCTTCGAAGAAGCAGGCATAGACACCGCGAACCCCTTCGAGATGCTTCTCGCCATTCGCCGGATTGGATCGAAGAAGCTCGAGGAGCTGTTTGGTCCGGGAGAAGCCGCACCCGAAAAACCCCGCGGGCGAAAACCTCTCGTACGCTCCCATTCGATCGAGCAACTCGAGGAGGAAGGCGAAGGACTCGTCGCGCGATTACTTGCCAGCGATCGCGAAAGCATTGCGAATGCCAAGCTTCGCGCCTGCATCGCAACGACTGATGTTCACGAATATGGAAAGGTCCTGATCGAAACCGTGCTTGGCAAGCTGGGGGTCGAGATCGTCGATGGAGGCACTTCGACCGATCCGAACGATCTTGCAGCGCGCGCCGAGATCTCCGGCGCCGATTTCATTGCATTGTCCTCGTATAATGGAGTGGCCCTACAGTTCATCACCGCCCTGAAGCAGGAGATGAAGGAGCGGGGCACGGTTCTGCCTGTCTTCATCGGCGGCAAGCTCAACCGCGTGCCCGATGGCAGCAACACGAGCCTTCCCGTCGACGTAACGCGGGAAATCGCCGAAGCCGGCGCTATCGTTTGCCAAACCGTCGAGACCATGGTGGCGCAACTAGTGCAAAAGGCAAGCGGCTCACCGGCACGAGCTACCAAGGACTAACGAGTTGGCCATGGCAGTGATACCAGCCGCGGTCCTCATGCCAGTGCCATCGGCCAATGCAATCCTTGCGACCATAGGGCGTGAGCACCCATCCCGGGATATAAGGAGGGCCTTGCGCCTCTCGCTTCTTCTTTTTCTTTTTGTTGTGTTTGTTGACCTGAACTTGCACCAGTTCGTGGGGGGCAGGGGAGATCTCGAGCCTGTGCGCCGCGCCGGCAAGAGGCGACGCCATGAGAGGCGCGCTGCTCGACGCGATCAAAATTATGGCTGCGACAGCAACCGCTTTCATGGTCGTTCTCCAGATGAACTCGCTGTAGGATTCAATTAGCGGTCCCAGCTCTTCAGAAGCTTTCTGAAGTCGCGCTTCACCTGGTTCCAGTAAGCTTGGGGCTGACGACCAAGAACTTTGGACAAGTCCGCCTTGAAAGGGATCATCCGAGTTGGTCCAAGAACGACAACCTTCGTACCGATCGGTGTCCTTTCGAAAAGGTCGGCCACATCTGCGTTCAGCATCCGGACGCATCCCGAAGAAACGGCGCGTCCGATTGTGGTGGGTTCGCGCGTGCCATGGATTCGGTAAAGCGTGTCCACGCCATCCTGGTAAAGATAGAGGGCCCTGGCGCCCAGCGGATTATTGGGGCCTCCCGGCATACCGTCCGGCCATTTCGCGGCTTCCCGGTCGCGTTCCATCATCTCCTGAGGCGGTATCCACACGGGCCATTTGGCCTTGCGCCCGACTCGCGCCATGCCGGACCATTGGAAACCGCGCCGGCCCACGCCGACCCCGTAGCGCTTGGCCCGACCGTTGCCCAGCACAAGATAGAGAAACCGGTTGCGCGTGTTGATGATGATCGTTCCGGGCGGCTCGTTTGTCGGGAAGTCGACGATGCGAGGGCGGAATTGAGGTTTGATGAGGAGATAGTCGTCTTCTGAAATTGGAAACGACTGGTCCTCCGGGCCAGGCAGAGATACAAGTGTGGAAGTCTCACCCGCTCCCGATGCGGGCCTTACGCCGACAGCGGCAATACCGCTCAAAGCCAGCGCAAGAAAACTGCGCCTTCTCAGGGCTACCATGACAATATCACTGAACTCCCGCTCACCGGCGGAAGATAGCTCGCTGGTTCGCCAAGATTGTGGCAAATGCCGGGCTTTAGTCAAAGAAGCTGGAACTTTGCCGTTGTAGCTCGCGTTACGTCCAATGCTGCGCTTGGCGAAGCGCCGCAACTAGGAGGATGGACCATGCAAACACGGATTATTTTTGGCGTTGCGGCGGCGCTGATGATTGGCGTCTCGGCCTCCGCTTATGCGCAGACGACGCCCGAGAACTGCCAGGCGATGTTCCAGAAGGCGGATGTCAACAAGGACGGCGCGCTTCAACAGCAGGAAGCCCAGATTTTCGTCGACGCGATGAACAAGGCGGAAGTTAAGCCGCAGGATGCCTCGGCAGTCACCCAGGACGAGTTCATGGCGGCCTGTCAAAAGGATGCGTTTGCCAACATCGATCCCGCTATGATCGGTACGCAGCAATCTACGGCTACCGCCGAGCAGCCCGTTGCTCCGGCAGCTTCGGGTGAGGCCACCACCGATCAATCGGCCACAGACACCACCGCAACAACGACGACCACCGATCAGACGGCCTCGACCACGACGACGGACACTGCTGCCCCAGCCGCGCCCGCCGCCGAAGAGGCTCTCGCTATTCCGGACGCGCTGATGGCATCCAATTTGATCGGTGCCAATATCTACTCTAACAACAATGAGAACATCGCTGAGATCAAGGACGTGGTCCTGTCGCAGGAAGGGGGGCAGGCGACCCATGTCATTGTGGATGCGGGCGACAATGATGTGGCGATTGAGCTGAACCAGCTGAAAATCGCTGCGACCGAGGACGGCTTGAAAATCGTCATTGATGGCTCTCAGGCTGACTTGGCCAAGTTCCCAGTCGTTAACAAGCAGTAAGTTGTGAGCAAGCGAGGTGCGCACAAGCACCTCGCTTGTATTTTGCGGGCCTCACTTAAGGGAGGAAAGGACCGGTATTTCAAAGGCATACATGCCGCTCCGGCGAGCCTGTCCAGCCGGTTACCGTTATTTAACGAAAACCAAGCCCCCCTTTCGCCAATTCCCTATGTGTTAACCCCTGGTCGCTAAAAAAGGCCAGGAGTCTAACCAGGGGAACCCCATGCGGGGACGACAGTTTTTCGAAAGACGCAGGCACCGCACAAGGCTGCCGGCAATCATCATGGCCAAGATGATCGCCGCTGAGAACAGCCCGGCTGTGCTCTGCTCGATCACCGAGATCTCGCCCGGCGGCGCACGGCTTGAGCTCTTTCGTAAAGAGGTCATTCCGACTGCGTTCTGGCTGAAGCTCGACGGAGGCACCTTCATGTATCACTGCACCGTCATGTGGATGGAGGCCCGCAATATCGGCGTGGAGATCGGCTTCGAAGATAGGAGCGCCTGGTGGGACCACAGCCAACGGGCCGCCCGCAAGATGAAGAACGAGCTACTCCGGCGTGCCTAGCATCGTTACGGCGTCAGCAGCTTTGTCGGATGTTCAGCAAGGGCGAACGCGTAGCCCTCGCACTTCACCTCCGGATTGGTGGCCGCGAACAGGCCCAACGGATTCTCCTTGAACAGCCATGCGTGAAGATCATAATGTGCAAACTCTTTCGGAATGATAGGCTCATGACCTTCCATGGGTCCAAGGAAATCCTGTCCGAAGAGTTTCGGCCTTTCTTTGACGCTGTTCATAGGAACGATCCATTCCACCCCGATCAGCTCGAGCTTCCCGTCCCGCGGCTCATACATCAGGATCGAGGGGCGCATGGGATCCGGCTTGGGTCCGACGAGGGAAGTATTGACGAAATGAATGCCCATTCCGCCCTTTTGATAGTCGACATGACCTTCCATCTTCATGCCGTCGTAGTGAACGCAGCCCACTGTAGAGAAATACCCGTCGCGAACGGCGGTGTAGACGTCACGGTACTTGAGCAGTGATTGCCGCAGCGCATCGATGTCGCGCTGATATGGCTCCTCGGCGGATGCGGAAAAATGGCCCGATGAGCCGACACCCGCGATGAGGGCCGCGGCAAGAAGTCCGATGAGCGACGATTTTTTCATTTGTTCTCCCGTTTCCTTCTGTGGTTGCCCGCATAGCAAGGCTGATCCGGTTTCCTGTCAAATTAACAATGGCCACTTATCAGCCTTGGTGAGGACAAGCACAGCGCAAGTTGCGCCTGCCGACTCCGCCGCGCTATTGACCCCAGGAGCCTCCGCCCCTATGGTCCGCCCGCCCATCCAAGCCGCGTCATGGGCCCGTAGCTCAGTGGCAGAGCATCTGACTTTTAATCAGAGGGTCGATGGTTCGATCCCATCCGGGCTCACCAGTCAAATCAATAACTTAGCTCTACTACCGCTTCAGTAACACTCCTGCGGGGTTCCCTCGGGGTTCCAACGATGCAGAAAACGTCGGTAGAGTAGGGACCCGTACGCCCGGTGGGACTCGACTCTCATAGCGCAGATTTCTAATGAGCGGGTATGCCACCGAGTGCGTCCTGGTTCCCCAGGTTCATCGCTCCCCAAGTCCCGATCCTCTCGGCCGAGCCGCCTGAGGGTGAGGGCTGGATTCACGAGATCAAGCACGATGGCTTCCGCATAACTTAAGCGGCCTGCCCAGCCTTCGTCGCATCCTTCACCTCGTTTAGACTGCCGCTGCGCACGTCGTAAACATAGCCATAGATTGGTATTCGGCGGGGGACCAGGGGATGGCTGCGAATGCGTTTCACATCCTCAACCACGCTCTGCTCCAAATTCGAGATCGTGTGCCACTTGATGAAGTGCCCGTGTACAGAACCAGGTCCCTTGCCGACATCATGCCACCCCTTTTCGTCGATCTTTGCGGTTTCCAGGCTTTTATCCAGCAGCCCTGCCATGACGTCATCGGTAAACAGCTCCATGCCGCAGTCAGTATGGTGGATCACAAACCATTCTCTCGTCCCCAGCAACTTATAGGAGATCACCAGTGACCTAATGGCGTCATCGCTCGCTCGGCCGCCAGCATTGCGGATTACGTGCGCATCACCCTCTGCCAAGCCCGCATATTTCGCCGGATCCAGCCGCGCATCCATGCAGGTAAGGATCGCAAAACCCCGCGCTGGTGGCAGTGGAAGCTTGCCCCTATCACCAAAATTGCTCGCATAGGATCGATTGGCTGCTGTCACCTCATCGACTATCTTGCTCATGGCTTCCTCCCTGTCTCACGAGGCGAAGGCTCTTGCCCGCGCTTCTCCATTATAACCCCCCGTCTAGATTATAGATATTAGACCTTGCTGTTACGCGTCGACTGCGGACACTTGAGCTTGCTGACACTGGCGAGGAACTAACGGTTACGTCAAAGCGTTTTACGCAGACGGCAGACTGGGAGAGGAATGCCCGTGCGACACCTCGCGGCAATGGCGATGGTTGTGATGCTGGCCGTTGGACCCGCGACGTCCGGGGTGTCTGCCGCAGAAGCGACTGCCATTTCAGAGCGAGAACTGGCCCAGCTCTTTCCTGGCACATTTCAGGTCGTCGTGCGCGGAATTATCAAAATACACATAGTCGCAAATGGTGATGGATCACTCTCCGGCCAAAACCAAAAGGCCAATGATTCAGATAGTGGACACTGGAGCATTCGTGCGGGCAAGCTCTGCATTCAGTTCTCAAAATGGCTTAAGAACGAGCTGCGATGTGCTGCAGTGATTGAGGATGGCGATTGGTATCGGACCGCCGATGTTGTATTCCAGAGAACGGACGACGTAGCCCCTTCCTCTCAGTAGGCTCACAACCTCATCTACAGGCCTGCGCGCTCCACTCCTTTTGTTCCCTCAAAG
>Ga0075431_100008338_pt1 | contig 10366 bp, 9 predicted proteins | sample RhiMetdeltSRZDD5_FD_75297 | JGI IMG/M metagenome (GOLD analysis project Ga0075431, IMG submission 75297) | Populus rhizosphere microbial communities from Tennessee, USA - Rhizosphere MetaG P. deltoides SRZDD5 | ecosystem: Host-associated > Plants > Roots > Rhizosphere > Soil | place: USA...
GCCGACGGTGCGGGGGCTGAGGAATAGCTGGGCTGCGATATCGCGGTTGCTCAGCCCGGACGCGGCCAGCCGGACCACCTGGCGTTCCTGGGGAGTGAGCCGGGCGACGGGGTCGCGGTCGTGTGTCCGGGCGGCGGGACGATCGCCCAGGACCGTCAGTTCGGTGCGCGCTCGATCGGCCCAAGCATTGGCGCCAAGCTGTTCGAAGGTGTTCAGAGCGTCGGCAAGATAGGTGTGAGCACCGGTTCGGCGGCGTTGCCGGCGCAGCCACTCGCCGTAAAGGAGTGAGGTCCGGGCGTGGTCATAGGGCCGCCCGGTGTCGTGGTGCAGCTTTAGCGCGGCTTCATAGTGCGCCTCGGCGTCGCTGCCAGTGGCGAGCAGGGCCTTGCAGCGGTGTACCAACGCGACCGCGTGCGGCTGTCCGACGTGCTTAGCCCAGTGGCTCAGGGCAGGAAGGAACTGTGACGCCTGAGTGTTGTGACCACCGCGCACAGCAGCCTCGACCTGGTCCGGGATGGCCCGGACGAGGAAGTCTCGCCGCGCCGGACCGGCGCACACCGCATCAAGGCGGTGGGATGCCACATCGAACTGTCCGCGTCCGAGGTTGAGCAGACCCAGCGCCCAGGTGGCGAGGGCGGCATTAGTCGGATGCCTGGACTCATCGCGCAGCATCCTGTCAGCCATGGATTCGCAACCCACCGCGTCGCCGGCGACCGCGGCCAACCACGCCGGGATGGCGTTGAGGATGGTGGCCTGCGTTTCCTGACCGAGGTCGGTCGACACAGACAAGGCCTCGGCCACGATGGTCTCCGCATCGCGGAATCGGCCGCGCAGCAGCAGTGCAATCGCTAGCGGCTCCTGGGAGTAGGGCAACCAGCCCAACGCGCCTTGTCGGCGGGAGTCGGCGGCGAGGGCCTCTAGGACGTTGATCGCGACGTCATCGTCCGCGACGATGAGGGCCAGGTATCCGGCGAGAACGCGCTCCACCAGACCGGTGACCTGCCCGCGTCGGGCTGCGATCACCAGCGCTCTCATTTGGTGGATGGCATGCTCTGTCGCGCCATCGAGGAAATCGCCAAATCCGATCATTCCCTCCACGACCGGCCGCAGCGCGGGGTCAGGCTTCAGCGTCACCATCCTTAACTGCTTAGCAGCTCGGCGTACCAGGTCATGCGCGCAGGCGTCCTTGGCACACCCAATAGCGTCCGTGAGGATCGAGACTGCCTGCTCGGGATGTGACGAGACAATGGGAGTGGCGGCATCCAGCATCAGCGCCGCGGCCGCGGCGGGTGTGTCCCGCTCGTAGGCGACCTGCGCCCGGATCCAGGCGGCTTCCGCAAGCGTGGACGCGTCGACGGCAAGTTCTGCGCTGGCTGCCGAGAACTCGGCCGCCCGGTCGAGCCAGCCGGCGTCATAGGCGGCCCGGGCGGCTCCGGCCAGCCGCCGGGCCTTACGATCCCGGTCGCTACTCAGAAACGCGGCGCGTTCCAGCGCGATGGCCACGGCCGCCGATCCGCCCCGCTGCGCGGCGCGCCAAGCAGCGCGTTCGAGCTCCTCCGCGACGGTCTCATCGGGCATGGTGGTCGCGGCGGCCAGGTGCCAGGCGCGCCGGTCGGCGGATGGGTAGCCGTGGAGCGTGTCGGCCAGCGCCCGGTGGGCGGACACGAGCCAGCCGTGCGGCGCATCACGGTAGGCCGCTGCGCGGATGAGCGGGTGTCGGAAGGTGATTGTCTCAGCGGTCAGCTCGATTAGGCGGGCGTGCTCGGCTGGCTCCAGATCCGCCGCGGACAGGCCGAGTTGTTCGGCTGCACGCAAGACCACCGCGAGGTTTGCCGTGTCATCCGCCGCCGCCAGCAAAAGCACCCGCTGCGTCGCGTCTGGGAGGTCTCTGATGCGGGCACGGAAAGCCTCTTGAACCTGTCCCGCCACGGGCAAAGGCTCGACAGGCAGCGACCAGGGCCGGCCGCCGATACGGTTCCGGTCGGTGAGGGCGGCTGCGAATTCGATGATGGCCAGCGGGTTCCCGCGAGCTTCGGCCAGGACGCGGGTACGGGTAGGGCTGTCAAGGCCCTTCGCGCGCTGGTTGAGCAGGGACACGGCAGAGGCGCGGTCCAGTGCCGCCAGTGATACCGCGTCGATGCTCGGGGCCGCGAAGCGCCCGATCCCGTCGCGTACCGCGAAGAGCATGGCCACCGGGTCGAGCCGCAGCCGCCGGGCCGCAAACAGCAATGCGTCCGCGGATGACTGATCGAACCATTTGGCGTCGTCAATAAGGCATACCAGCGGCGATTCTCCGGCCAGTTCGGACAGCAGCGATAGCGTCGCTGCACCTACCAGGAACCGCTCGCCTGCACCAACCCGGGTCAGACCAAAAGCGGTCCGCAGTGCCTCCGCCTGAGGCGGGGGAAGTGCCTTGATACGGTCCAGGTACGGGTGGAGCAGCAGATGAAGGCCGGCGAATGGCACCTCGATCTCGGACTCGATGCCCACCCCGCGCAGCACCCGCATATCCGTTGCCGCCGCGGCGGCATGATCGAGGAGAGCGGACTTGCCGATCCCGGCCTCGCCGCGGATGACGAGAGCGCCGCCGCCCCCGGCACGGGTCTCGGCAAGCAGTAGGTCTATTCGGGCCAGTTCATCCTTGCGCCCGAGAATCATCCATGAACCATAACAAGATGCCGGCCGAGGAAGCTCTGAGACGGGGCTCCGATCGGTCTCAGCCGGGTCCCGCCCTGGCTCGAGTTCTACAACCTATGACCCCCAGAGAAACACCGTCACTCCGCCAACAACGGCATGTCACCGGTCGACTTCGAGGAATACATGGCGGAGGTCTCGGGCGGCCGATCACCGAGACAGGAATATGCCGCGAGCAAGCGTGTGAGCCACCTGGCTCGAGGTCATCTCTGGAAAGCGCCGCGCGATCGCGGCCAGCGCCTGCTCTTTGGTGACCTTTTGATCCCGAAGGAGGTCAGCCTGCTCGTAGGCGAAGGCGTCCACGAGCTGTTGCCTGGCAAGAGACTGCTGAATTTCTACGAGTCCACGCCGTGGGCCCCCAGTGATCACCGGCCAGAGTTTCGTCAACAAAGACATTCCCCAATGTTCGCGCCTTCAGGGAGCAAACCGCCGCAGTCACAGCGACCAGCCGCACGCGCACTTTGACCGTTACGCGGACGCGGGCCGCAGGCGCCTCTGCTGGAGCCGATCGGGCTGAGACACGGTTCAGCGCGAGGCGAGGGCGCGCGAGCCTGACCACCGAACCCTCACCGGAGTGCACCACGAAGCAGACCCTGGATCGGCCCACCGGTTGTTGTGGTTATTGGCGCTCGTCTTAAGGACCGGTCAAGCGCCGACGCGGTATCAGTCCAGTGGTCGCATGAAGGACCAGAGGTGGCCTTCCAGATCTTGGGCGCTGTAGACCCGGTAGCCGTAGGGCTGGTCGACGGGTTGCTGTACCACCATCGCGCCCGCAGCCATGGCGTGGCGATGGTGGGCGTCGACGTCATCGACCATGACCGCTATCGCCGCCGTCGCTGCGCCCACCGATTGCGGCGACCGGAGCTGAAACTGGTCGTCCTGCTCGCGGTGCAGCCAGATCACGCCGTCGCCAGCCTGCAGCTCGCAGTGCACGGCATGGCCCTGCTCGTCCCGGTCGACCCGGCCGGGGCCAAGTCCGAAGACCCGGACCAGCCAGTCGTGGGCGGCCGCAATGTCCGCGTACACCAGCAACGCGATTCGTGCTTGGACGGTGGTGTCGAGCATGGTCATCTCCTCAACGGTCGCAAGTAGCTCATCGGTGGACTGGGCGTCGCCGGCGCTGGTGGCCCGCAGAAACCCGGCCAGGCGGGAACGGAGCCGGCCGATCGCCTCCAGCTGGCCTTCGAGCTGGTCGAGGTGTCTGCTTATCGCGGCCGGCAGGCTCCACGACGGGTCGTCCAACGCCTGACCGATCTCGGCCAGCGTCAGGCCTGTGCGGCGCAGCAAGCAGATCCGATACAGCCTTGCCACGTCGGTCTCGTTGTAGAGACGATGGCCCGTGTCGCTTCGGCTGGATGGGACCAGTAGACCGATCTGCTCGTAGTAGTGCAAGGTGCGTACGGTCAGCCCGGTTGCCGCGGCCAACTCGCCCACTCTGCGTTCCGCTCGGTGCTGTTGTTCGATCGCCACCGCACGACCGTACGACCCTAACGTCGCGTTAGGTGCAACACCTCCAAACGACAGCAACGTCGACAGCGGAGTGGGACTTGGGACGCCGCAGTCCTGCACTGACGCAACCATCACGCAGACAAGCAGTAGCCCGAGGATGACAACGTCCTAGCCGCCAACGCCGCTTTAGCCATCGCCGCTCGGGTACTTGCCGAAGACCCGTAGCGGCCGGGGCCCTCGATCGTGTCGCGGGCCCCGGACGGGAACGGTCAACTCGTGGTTACGGTGACCGGATCTATGTCGAGGGCGGTTCCCCGGAACAGGACCGGGCTGACCGTCATCGAGGTGCGCGCCTCACCGGCACCAGCGGCGGTGCCCTGCACGGTGTAGCTGTAGGACAGCGTGCCGGGCTGGCGGGTACCGAGTACGACGCGCACATCCCCGGTTGGTGCACCGGCGAGCTGGTTACCGGAGCTGCCCTCGAGGTTCTCGGCGCCGACGACAACACCGGACGGCGGAGCCGCGGGCAGGTTGGAAGGGTTGTATACGAACGCCGTTTCGCCGGTGAAGCTCAGGTGCAGCCACAGTTGGAAGACACGCAGCGAGGTGGTTCCGGCCACGTTGAGCCGCCACTTGGCGAAGAAGTAGTTGTTGCCGTTTCGCTGTACCTGGGCGGTGTAGACTCCGGGCGCCCCGACCCCAGTCAGGCTCGTCCAAAATGGAGCGAGCACGCCGTTGGGCCGCGTCGGATCGGGCAGCCGCGGGGCGGTCGGCACGACGTCGGCCGACGACTGGACCCCGTCGACGACGGCCTATCCGTTGGAGGTCAAGCCGATCCGCGTGTGGCTGAGACCGTCGTAGTTGAACGACGCCGGCAGGTCGACGTTGACCGCCTCCTCGTCGCCGAGCGGGGTGGGGGTCACCCCGAGCGTGTCCGACCATTGCGCGCCCACGGGGCGTACCGAGGCGCGGCAGGCAGACTCTCATTTCTTCCTACACGCCGTACCTTGAGGATTCGCCAGGAGAAACAGGAGCGAGACATCGCCGAACGCTGATGCCTTGCGGGAGTTTGCGTGTCCGAGCGCGACACAAACCAAAACCCAACGGCAGCGTCTGACGCTGTCGACGTTGATCTCGTTGGCCTAAGCCTCTTGTTTAAGAGAGTGTTCGTTGGGTGCTGTCCTTTTTGGATTTGGCGGTGAGGTAGGAATCCTGCTCGGGCTATGCGGATGGCGTCGCGGCGAGTGTGAACAGGCCCGCTCGGTCTCGACCAGGATTTGACGGGTGGCAAGGCGTTTGAGTTGGCGCGCATCCCCTCGGTGTCCTTGGCGGCGACGCCGACACCGAGCGCCAGGCACATCCGAGCGGCTCACCATGTCCGCTAAGGCGCGGGTACTGGGCCCGATGTCCGAGACCGCACGGGCTGGTGCGAGCTGGCCCACCTTCGACTGGCTCGCCACCCGGTTCAGCGAGTCCATGTCATGGGAGTACGAGATCGTTGCCGCCGGAGCCAGCGGCGACCTCGCCTACCTCGTCGCCATTGAACGCATCAGCGTGACGGCCAACGGCGACCCGACACCGCGGTGCTGGCAGCCTACGACAATGGACACTGGTTGCGGCGGCCGACTCGGCCGCGGCTGAGCATCGAGGCGACCTTCGTCGACGCCATTCATGCTGCGCTCTTCTGGTCGGGTACGGCTACGGGCCAAGGATAATTGAGGAGTGTCGGAATCCCGGCAGGTCGACTCAGGCGCAGGCTGTGGTTGTTACTTTGCCAGGGCAGCCGTCAGCGAGGAGAGCGCCATGGGGTTCATCCAGATCATCGAGTACGAGACAGACCGCCCGGACGAGATCAAGGCGCTCGGCGAGGCCCGCATGGCGCAGATGCCCGAAGCTCCACCTGGGTTCCGGCTCATCGCGACCAGGGACCGGGACCGGGCCAATCGTTACCTCACGATCGTCGAGTTCCCCTCGTATGAAATGGCAATGGACATCAGCGGGCAGCCGGACACTGACGCGTTCGCCAAGGAGATGGCGGCGCTGTGCACGAGCGGTCCCCGTTACCACAATCTCGACATCGAGAGGACGGTGCCGTAGCGGCGCCGGTCCGGTGATGCCTGCCCTTCCTCGACGACTGGCGGTGCGTGGTCGGTTATGCGTGCCGGCAAATTCAGCCGGTCGCGGCCGCCGGGCCTACGGCGTTGCCGCGCTGGGTGCGGGAACCGCCTGGGCATACGAGTACTACAACGCAAGCCATCCCCCGAACGGAGCAACGCGGCGGCCGGCACGGATTCGTAGCCGTTTGCGGTCTGCCGGTCGGCAGCTGTTGGGTGAACGTGAGAAGGGAGTCCTAGAGTGAAGAGTCGGTCCTGGCGTAAATGGGTCGCGGTACTCACGGCCGCCGCAGCTTCAGCAATGGTGTCCATGCTGTTGGCCGGCAGCGGGCCGGCTACCGCCGAGATCGGCAAGGCGGGCGACGCAAGCGTCGCCGCGTGCCCTCAGCCACCCACCGTGCCGCCGGCCGGTGCCTCATCGGACTACTTCCTGAAGGTCGAGGGCATCGCGGGAGAGTCGACAGACGTCAGGCATCACAACGAGATCGAGGTCGTGTCCTACGCTTGGGCGATCAACGCGGCCAGCCTCAGGGATTGCGTCAAAGCTCCGCAGGTCCCCGTATTGAGCGGCATCTCGTTCGTCAAGCAACTGGATAAGGCGACCCCCAAACTGGCTGCGGCGGTGACGACGGGCCAGCACTTGCCTGTCGCCGTGCTTACCGCGAGGCGGACGGGCGGCGATCAACAGGAGTACCTGAAGATCACGTTGACTGATGTGATCGTCACCGGCTACTCGATAGCCGCAACCGATGCCGCCTTCCCACAAGACTCGTTCAGCCTGGGCTTCGGCAAGATTCAGCTCGACTACTTCCGCCAGAAGCCCGACGGCACGCTTGAACCACCGATCAGCTTCTGCTGGGACATCGCGGGAAATACCACCTGCTAAAGGAAGTTCGATTCCCTGGCGAGTTCGCGGCGGACCACTGGTGTGGCGTAAGGCGGCGCCAATCTGCGACGGCATCGGGCCGAGCGGAGAACGGTGTGGTGCCCCACTGGTCGGACCGGCCGCTGGCGGCGAGCCACGCGACGGCTTCGTCGTAGAGAGCGACGACAGCTTCGGTGTCGTCGCCGGTGGCGATGCGCCGCGTCACGCCTGAGATTGTCACGCGGCTGCCTCCGTCGGCGCTCTACGAGGTAACCGTTGACGAACATCGTGCCAGCGGCCGAGCCGAGGAACTGCTCAACGCCGGCGTACCTGTCTCGGCTGTTCTCCGCGCTGGCCGCCGTGATCGTCGCGGCTGGCGGGTCCGGCGGCCTCCGTTTCGGCAGGCGACGGCGCATGGCCGGACGGGAAGCGGGGCGAGACGACGCGGCGGACGCGGAGATACTGCTGGGCGCCGAGCAGGACCGAGACAGCCAGATACGCGACGAACGCGACAAGTCCGACGGTCACGCTGACCGCCGTCGAACCGCCAAGGGTGTGGCCCACCACACCGGCAAGGAGCGCCGCGATCGCACTGTTCACTAATGCGATGAAGATCCCCGCGCTCGCGACGACCTGGCTCACGCGGCGACCCTCACCCATGGAGTAGGTCTGGATTACGCCGTCCTCGTCGTCGTACGAGCTGGTGATGAAATATGGCCGGAGCTCCGGCGCGATCTCCAGGTACGCGGCCCGGAGCCGGTTCATGCCCATCACGAGCGCCCGATCTTCGGAACTTGCGTTGTTGACCCGCAGCTGGGTGAGCACTCCGATCAGGAGCACCAGGGCCAGCACCGCCATCGCGAACGGCCGCAGGTCCACAGCCGAGTCGCTGGTCTGCGCGACGAGTGCCAAAGCCACCATCGCAGCGGAGAAGACGGTGAACTGCATGGTCGTCCGGCTGAAGACCTCCGACCACGTCATGCTGCGGGTCGCGAGTAGGCTCCAGTGCTCCGTTGCGAGTATCTGAGCCCGCACGGCTACGGGTGCCAGCTCGCGGCCGTCCGTCGCTGGCGACGGCGGCGGAGTCGGCGGAACGGCACGGCTTGCCATGCGGCTCATCTTGCCCGACCGGATCGGCTCCGACTAGCAAGGCAAGGCGGACTCTGATCCGACGGATTGCGCTAGGCCAGCACTGATCGCGATCGTTCCCCCCGTCTTGAGCCTCGTTATGGAAAGTCCGCGGCGCCGAGAGCGCGCGATGGCCTACAGGACCGAGACTGCCACAACAATCCCGGCAGAACCCATTAGGAGCCGCTGGAACGGCCAACGCCGGCGCCAGATCGAGAGTCGAAGTCGTCGGACTCGGTCTGGGCGCTGGTGAGATCGTGGTGGATCGATTGGGGACGTGCCGGGCGGGCTGCGCATGATGTCATCTAACGTGGCCGGCGTGGATGGGGCTGGTTGGTCCGGGAGGTGACGGCGTCGCCGCGGTGGCGACGCGGATTCCCCGGATCGCCAGCCACAGCACGAACGGCGCTTCCCCGAGGACAGCGATGGCGAGGAAGGCCGTGATGAGACCTGCCGGGGCACCGGGTGCGAGGAAGGTCGTGAACAGCCATCCGAGATAGCCGACGCAGCCGATGATCTGCAGGACGCCGAGCACTCTGGGGAAGCAGCCAGACCTGATGACCAGGTATGCGAGCGGCACCAGCCAGGGTCCGAACCAGATGTGGTTAAGCGTGTTCCCGTTGGTGAACATGTCTATGTGCAGCAGCACGAGCGCGTCGGCCCCCGCCCCGCCCAGGGCCTGGGTATAGGTCTCGGTGGTGGCGATGGTCAGCGCGGCGTAGTGGTTGAGCAGGTTGGCGGTGGCGACCGCGCCACCGAGCGCGACAAAGATGACCATTACGGCGGCGACCAACTGGCTGACGTGCTTCAGCAGGACGTACAGGGCCATGGCGGTGAGCAAGAAGATGAGGCCGGCCACGAGGTCGACCACGAGGCCGACGCGGAACAGGGTGGCTGAGGCGCGGATGTTGTCGGCGGTCGTCGCGGCGTCGCCCGGCTCTATGACGGAGTTTCGCACGGACACCGCGAACGCCGCCCCGATGATCACAATCAGGTAAAGCAGTCCCGCGCTTCTCGCAAGCGTTGGGGGCTGCATCGCCGGCCGCTCTGCCATGTCCGGCAGCGTAGGTTGAGATGCGGCGGGCCGGCATCAATGAGATTCGTGATTGAGTAGGTAGTACGGCTATTAATCTTGGCAGCGTGCGCGCCCGACCCCGGGACATAGGGGACGCCTACCGGACCCGGTGGAAACCCGCATGGACCAACCGATCAGTCCAAAGTCCCCGAGGAGTGCCACCACACCAAGAGGGAGCAAGAAAAGGTCTTCGTCACGCTGAGGACCGCGTAGGCGAGCCCGGCAATTACGCCAGCGACAGCTCGCGGGCGCTCACCAGGGCCGAAAGCACGGCACGCGTCTGTGACCACGGCACCGGGCTGGGGGCACCGTCCACCATGGACAGAAAGGCGTCGAGGGTACCGCGGTAGCCAAAGGCCACTTCGGGTTCGGCACCGCCCTCGAGCACGATGCGCCGGTCGCCCGACCCCGTGTGCAGCACCACCTCATAGGACTCGGACTCGGTCACGCCCAGGAACGTCACGGTCGCCGGTGTCCCGCCCGCCCACCGAAGGCTGATCACGGCGGTGTCCTCGGAGGCGAGGGTGATGTAGCGCTGCGTCGTGGCCGTGGCCGAAACCGTCCGCACCTCGGCGCCGAGGAGAGCGACCAGCAGCTCGACCCCGTGCACGCCCATGGTGACGAGCATGCCGCCGCCCACGGCCGGATCGTCCTGCCACGGATTGTGCCCCTTGGCCCACGGGGTCACGTCGTGGCGGATGACGGCGTGTGCGGCGAGGATGTCCTGCGGCGCTTCAAACTCCCGCAGTGAAGGGGCGAAGCGCAGCACGGAGGTGGACAGCACGCGATGCGGGGCGCGGCTGACGGCCAGATCGATCGCGTCGAGCTGCGAGGCTGATGCGGCCGCTGGCTTGTTGACGAAGCACGGCAGGTCCCGGTCGAGGAACTCGGCGAGGACCGGCGCGGCCTGCGAGGTGGGCACGGTGAGCACCACGCCATCGGGCCGGGCGTGGAGCAGGCCGGCGATGTCGGGCACGGCGTGCGCCGCGGGGTGCTCCTCAAGGAAGCGCGAGATCCGCGCCGGATCATCGTCGTAGACCA
>Ga0075431_100008344_pt1 | contig 10363 bp, 11 predicted proteins | sample RhiMetdeltSRZDD5_FD_75297 | JGI IMG/M metagenome (GOLD analysis project Ga0075431, IMG submission 75297) | Populus rhizosphere microbial communities from Tennessee, USA - Rhizosphere MetaG P. deltoides SRZDD5 | ecosystem: Host-associated > Plants > Roots > Rhizosphere > Soil | place: USA...
CTAGCTCTAGCCGCGGTCTACCGAAGTCTTATCCAGTGTTGATTGGGGTTTCGCTGCCCCAGGACGTCGTTGGCTATGTGTTGGTGCCCTATGGTTTCGTAGCCGATGACGGTGACAAATGGCGCCGCCATCACGACAATCAGGCACCATCCGAGCGGGACGCCGGTGACGGCCAGGACCACGGAAAGACAGAGGAGCGCCACGGATACGGTCGCGAGAAGAAGATGGAACATGTCGAAAGCCCTGACAAGCAGCGAGTACACGGCGAAGTAGGACAGCGTGAACACCAGGACGGGCACGGCGGTCGACGCCACCGCCCCGGGCACGCCGATTGCGGTGTCACCTTCGACGACATAGGCGGCGACATGGAAGCCGGCGCCGATGGCCGCCACCGAGGAGAGGATGATGATGTGGCCGTATGCGAATCCCCAGGTGCGATGCCGGTGCTGGTTCAGGAAGTCACCGAAGGGCACGATGAAATAGTCCCACCAGATCGCGAAAGCGGTGGCGGTGCCCGCGATGACGACCAGCCCTGCCTCGATGCTCCACCCGGCTTTGGCGACGAGCGCCGCGACCGCGGTGATGGTCCCGACGATGCCTTCGCCAAGGGTGATGATGAGCAGGAGTCCGTAGCGTTCCGCGATGTGGTACGGGTGCCAGGGCGCGCCGCCTTCGCGGTGCTTGGCGAGAACCGGTCCGCCCATTTCGATTACGTACAGCAGCGCGCTGATGGCGAAGAAGGTCAGAAGGTGCTCGAGCCTCGCGATGGCCAGTAGCACCCACCCTGCCTGCGCGATGAGAATCGTTGTGGCATAGGTCAGTGCGCTTCGCCGGTGGGCGGAATCCTGCTTGGCGGCACGAAGCCACTGGCCGACCATCGCGATGCGCATGACGACGTAGCCCGCCACGACCATGCCGGTGCTGATCGGTTCGCCGCGGTCGATCGAGTCGAAAAACGGCCGTATTCCCAGCGCGAAGATGAGCACACCGACCATCTGCACCATGGTCATCACCCGGAACACCCAGTCGTCGGTGTCGAATCCCGAGGCGAACCACGAGTAGTTGATCCAAGCCCAGCAGATCGTCGGTGCCGTGAATACGAATCCCGCGACAGCCGTCGCGATATGACCCTCGGCGAGCAGGTGCGCGCTGGCGTCGGCCGCCGCGGCGAAGCTCACCACGAAGGTGAGGTCGAACAGCAGTTCAAGGCGCGTAGCGGAGCGCTGCGGCTCATCAGGATCGCGCCCGGTCATTCGCTTGATTCGATGGGGTCCCACGGGCGGCGTCGCGGTCGTGTCCCTGGCGTTCGTGTGGAACCCCTTCCCCGGTGGCGCGATGCTCCATCCACCGTATGCCAGGTTGCCGGTTGTGGGCCTTGAAGTCGTGAAGATGGATGCCCGTTGCGCCGACCGATGTGTTCAGTCGTGTTCGGTCGTAGTGGCCGTGTTGACTTGGGTGGTGATTTCGGGCGCCGGGGGACCGCCGGCCGTAGCGGTGTTCGTCCGCTGTTCGGCTGCCCAGAGCCCCAGCAGGCGCAGGTTGTCGTGTGAAGGGCTGCCGGGTGCCGTGGTGTAGATGAACAGAGTCTGCTCCTCGTCGCCGGGCAGGACGAGTGCCTCGTACTGGAGCGTGATCGGTCCGACGGCGGGGTGCCGCATGTGCTTCGTGCCGTGCGTACGCTCATGCACCTGGTGTCCGTTCCACCACGTACGAAATTGCGGGTTTTTGATGGTCAATTCCCCGACGAGTTCGTTGAGCTGCGGGTCGTCCGGAAACCGCCCGGCATAGAGGCGCAGCGTGCCGACCACATCGGCCGCCACGGTCGGCCAGTCGAGGAAGGCCTGGCGAGCGGCTGGGTCGAGGAAGACCCATCGGGTGTAGTTGCGCTGCCGGGGTGGCAGGCGGGTCCAGTCGGTGAGCAGGGCGCGGGCCAGCGTGTTGGACGCGAGGACGTCGGTGCGGCGACCGAGGATGAGCGCCGGGTGGTCGACCATCGAGGTGATGAGCTGGTGCATGGCGGGCCGGACCCGCTGGGCCGACAGCTGTTTGATGGCATGGCGGGTCGGTCGGGCCAGATCGACGAGGTGGGCGCGGGCGGCGGCGTCGAGATGGAAGACCCGTGCCAGGGCATCGAGGACGGCTTCCGACGGGCTGCTGTGCCGGCCCTGCTCCAGCCGCGTGTAGTAGTCGACACTCACCCCGGCGAGCTGGGCGACTTCCTCCCGGCGCAAACCACGTACCCGTCGTCCGCTCTGACCGGTGTATCCGGGAAGGCCCACGGCCTCCGGCGTGATGTTCGCCCGGCACTTGCGCAAAAAGTCGCCCAGATCGGTGCGTCCTGCCATGATTCCATGATTGCCCGTCGGTGGTGTGGTGCCCAGGTGCTGGGTGGGCATGCTGTTCCCAGGCACTCCGACCAAGCACCGAGAGTGCGCGGTCGCTTCGAACCCATCAACGCTGTGCCGCCGGTACGGATGCACGATCGGCGATCCGGATGCCCGGATCGCCGATCGGTCGCGGCGCTGTCTGACCGCCACACTGCTCGGGTCAGAATCTGACCACAGCCTTGAAGCGGGACTTGCCGGTGCTGGCGGCCTCGTAGGCCTCGCCGACACGCTCCTTCGGGAAGACCTCGACCATGGGCTTGACCGCACCTCGCGCGACGAAGTCGAGAGCCTCAACGAGGTATTCGATGCCGTTGTGCGCCGAGCCGATGACTTCGTACCCCTGGAAGGTCAGCGGCCCGGCAGGCAGTGACATCTCGTCGGTGGCGACGCCCATCATGACCACCTTTCCCCACGGCTTGAGCCCGTTCATGGCGTCAACGACGGCCGCGTGCGAACTGCTGGTGTGCATGAGGACATCGGCCCCGCCGGCGTCCTTGAGCGCGGCGCCGTCGGCGACGACGCCGTCGGCACCGAGCCGGCGGGCCAACTCCTGCTTGCCGGCCGTGCGGGTCACAGCGGTGACGTGGTAGCCGGCGGCCTTTGCGTACTGGATCGCGAGGTGGCCCAGGCCGCCTATCCCCACGACAGCAATCTTCGCGCCGGGCTTCGGGTCGACCTTGCGCAGCGCGGCCCACACGGTGTAACCGGCGCAAAGGGTCGGAGCCGCATCTTCGTAGGAGATACCGTCGGGCAACAGCACGGTGCCGCCGGCGTCAGCGGCCACAAACTCGGCGAAAGCGCCGTTGACCGTGACTCCGGTCAATGTCGGGTTGGCACAGTTCACGCCGCTGACAAAGCTCGCGGGGTGCCCCTGCCGGCAGAAATCGCATACACCGCAGGTCTTCTGGACCATCGGTATGCCGACGCGGTCGCCGACCTTGCGCGTGGTCACACCGGCACCCACCGCGACGACCTCGCCGACGCCCTCTTGGCCAAGGATCAGCGGGAACTCGTGGAACGACAGCGTGCCGTTGGCCATCCAGACATCGGTGCCGCAGATCCCGCACGCGTGAATGCGCACCAGCACATCATTTGGTCCATACTCGGGGACAGGCCGGTCTTCCAGCACCCACGGGGCGTTGGCCTCGGAGACGACGGCAGCCTTCATCTGCGTCATGACGATTCCTCTCGCTACTGCTTGCGTTGATGGCGTTTCGCACCGACAGAGACAGCGACTTCCGGCGCCCATGCCGGTGCCTTTCATCCGCCGCAATCAACACAACCACCGCACACGATCCGGTGGGGCCGCGTAGCTGGCCCACCTTTACCTGGGTACAGCCTTCCTGGGTACGGGATACCCACCCACGAACGGCAACGGCCTGACCGGCTGGCGCAGGACCGTTCTTCAGCTTCGCGGGCTCGGTGCCTGGCATCGTTGAGGTAGATCTCGTGATGCAGCCCGTTTAGGTCGAGTCCGCGTGCGGCGAGGAATGAACCGTGCAGGCGGGCCGGTTTCGGCCCTTCGTCGTCGTACGAGCCGAGGTGCAGCAGTTGCGCACTGGGACCTTCGGACAGGGCAACCACATGCACGAGCCGGATCGCGGGGAGTTTCTTCTTGGCCAGAGCGGACTCCTTGGCCGCCTCGATGTCGGTGTCGGTGATCCAGGGCGGCTGGCTGATAAGCATCGTCCACTTCCACGCCGGGACAGATGGTGACCGCCAAGCCCCATACGGAGGCGTGGGGGGTTGGTTCGGGCATGACATCGCCTCGACTTCATGTGGATCGGCTTACACCGGCGGATGATGTCGCGGTGAGCGATGTCATGCTCGTCGGTTGGGTCTGGGAGCCGCGCCAGCGTCGCATGCTGCCCGAGCAGATCGCGAGGATCCTGGGCATAGGCCCCGAGGGTGGCTCCGCTCGTTTGGCGAGCAGCCGATTTGACCAGGCTGGATCCGACTCAGCTGAACGGGTTCGGGCCGGGCGCTGGGAGAAACCCGGGCTGGAGCCTTGGGCTCGACCTCAGCAACGCGTCCTACCGGGTGGCGACCGACCCGGCCGGGGTCGACGGCGACGGGACCGAAGGCTTGGTCAATGTCTCGAAAGCGGGTATAGGCCTCCTTCGATCAGGGTTATCGCCGTGCTGGCGGGTTCACCTGCGGATTGCATGATATGCCTGATCGGGGCATACTGTATGCATGGCCCGGACGATGATTGAGATCGACGAGTCGGCGCTTGCGGAGGCGGCTGACCTGCTCGGCACGACGACGAAGAAGGACACCGTCAACGCGGCCTTGCGTGAGGTGGTCGCGAGGTTGAGGCGCATCGATGCGCTGGCGCGTTTGCAGGAGTTGACCGCGCGTGGCGACATTGACGCTGCCGCGTGGGAGGCTCGCCATCTGGCGGACAAGCAGCGACCTGCCTGACGTGAGCAGCCGCTTCCTGGCCGACAGCAGCGCGGTCATCAGGATTCTCACCGGTAAAGCGGGCCCCGAGTGGATCGATGCTGTCACCGCCGGGACGATCGCGATCTGTGATCCAGTGGAGTTGGAGCTTCTGCGCGACACCGCGGCGAACACCCGCAGACCTCAGGTTCAGCGCCTCCTGCGCAGCACCTATGCGTGGGCTCCGGTTCCCGATGACTGCTGGGAACAGGCACTGGAGATGCAGGACCAGTTGGCCGCGACCAGTCAGCACAGCGGCGCGTCCGTCGTGGATCTGGTCATCGCGGCGACCGCGATGCGCAACCGTTTGATACTGCTCCATGACGACCGCGACTACGAGGCCATCGCTCGGGTGACCGGCCTTCGTACTGCCAGGGTCATGCAGCCCGCCGACAGCTGATCAGGCAGACGCCGATCGAAACCGTTCGGTCGTATCGACTCGGGCATGCCGGGTCGGCCGCCAGCGAATGAGCCGCGGCGTTTCGGGGCTCGGTTGTGCCTGTAATGGCCGATCCGGGTTGGCGGTCGGTTCCTGCGGTCGGTGGCATTAACGTGCAGTTGTGTGCTGGCTGAGGCGGGTTTGTCTGGGCCGCCAGGGCTAGAACAATGGGTCGTGGCGAGTGGATACCCCAGTCAGGGCACAGTTTCGATGTTCCTATCTGGACGAACTGGGCACTGGCAGTGTGGGGGTCAGGGGTTCGAGTCCCCTCGGCTCCACAGTTCAAGGGGGCTCGAACCGCTTTGTCAATTAAGCGGTTCGAGCTGGCCTTATAGAGATGTGACTGTTTCTGGATGGTCGATTCGGCCGTGAGGTTGGCTACGCTCAGCGACCTTCAGACGCATCTGCGAACCGCATCAGCCCAGCTTAGAACAGGTCGGAACTGGCGCTCGTCCTTGGGGTAAAGGTGGCTGCATACGAACCAGCCGGCGGGGTGGACAGCAACGCTTCGACCGGCGGCGAGACCAGCGGCCGTCGCCCCTATTTCCCGAACGCTGAATACCTGCTCCAGCGGGCCGAGTTCGACGCCCTCGACGCGCTCAACCCGCAGCTTCGCCAGACCCTCACCGACCCGCTCGAGGCGGCCGGTCGGCTCCGGCTCCTCGACGGGGACACGCCGCTGCGCGCCGGGCATGTGGTCGCCACGCCCGGGCACCAGAGCGTGCTGGTCGCCGACGGGCGCGAGCTGGCGCTCGTCACCGGCGACCTCCTGGTGCACGCGCTCCAACTGCTCCACCCCGAGCTCGCCAATTCGCACGAGACCGACCCCGAGGCGGCCAGGCACTCAAGGGAGTACATGCTCGGCCGCGAAACCGCCACCACGCTGCACCTGGCGACGCCGCATCTGACGGAGCCGTTCATCTCGGAGTGATCGCGGCCGTCCGAGCCGTTCGGCGCGGATCAGGCCGCGAGGGCATCAGACGCTCAAACTTCTCGGCGGTCTCGCCGTCGACGGGACTGAAGACCGTCAGGCGGCAGCCGCCTCCGGACTGGAGCCACATCCGGTCCGCGTGCAGGCGCAGCACACCGACCTCCCGATTGCGGAAGACCTTGACGTCCTTGACCTTGTCGGCGACGTTGCGCTGACCCCAGATCTCGCCAAACGTCTGGAGGAGGCCGCGCCGGACGCGAAGCTCAGCTTCGAGGTTCGGCCTAACGGCCGGTTGAAGCTGAACGTCGACCGGCTCGGCGCGCTCGGCGACGGCGAGTCCCTGAACTGGCTGCGCAGGACAACCTCGAAGATCCTCCCGAGGATCGACCTGCCGGACCAGCTGTTCGAGGTCGAGTCCTGGACCGGATTCCTGGACGCCTTCGTGCAGCTGCCCGATCTCGGTGCACTGCATCGCGCAAGTGTGCTCACTGCCGAAGGAACACGATCCATAGTGAATTCACTCGCGCCAATCCCAGCCTTCCGCCACGGCTCGGGCTTGTCTCGGTCTGGAACCTTGAGTGAGACGATGCCGCTGCGCGTCGCGACTGCCGTGATCGGATCCAGTCAGCGCGCGGCGGCATACGGTCGATACGATTTTGCGATGGACCCGGTGGCATGGCCTTTCGCGCTTGTTGGCCTGCCACTGTGGCTCGCCCCTCCGCTGCTACTGACGACCGTTGTGACCCGTGCTCGCGTGGTGCGCATCGGATTCGGCACCGGGCTGGTCGGCGCTCTAACCTTGCTCTACCTGTTTGCCTGCCAATTGCTGCAAGGCCCGGGCTTGCCGATCTGGATCGAAGCACTGCTTCTGTGGGGGCCGACCGCGCTGGCCGTGTGTGGGGCGGCTGTGTTGACCGACAGGTGGTTGTTACGGCGTCGAGACTCGGGCGACGTTGTGGCAGCACCTGCGGCACGCCGGACGATGGGTCCGTTGCTGGTGGCGGCCTTCATCGTCTGGTCGACGTGCTGCGGCGGGTGCGTGGTGAGTCCGGCCGCCGAGCTTATGGACCTGCGTTTCGACTCACCGACGCCCGGTCTCGTCCTTCCAATGCCCAAAGACTTGACATTGGTCTCCGCAGATCGAGAATGCGGCTCGGTGTGGTGCTCCGAAATCTATCTCATCGGCTCGCCCGACAAAGCCGGTGAGACCGAGCTCATGGACCGGCTGTGGGCACACCTTACCGGCACCAAGGGCTGGGAGCGTATGCGTGACGACGCCGGATGCCAACGCCCAGGATGGTTCCTCCGCAACGAGTTCTGCCTGTTCGTCGATGCCCAACAGCCCGGGCCTGGTGCTGTACTCAAGATTCACGTGACAGGGGCGCTGACCGTGCAGTGAACCGGTGCGACGGCAGGCTCGGCCATGCCGACGTTTCAAGCCTGCACCGCATGCTTGCTCTGGTCTGCTAACGACCATGCGAGATCAGGGCCACGTTTCAAATGAGAGTCCATCGGCGACCGTGTGAGCCTTCCGTCAATGCACAGACCACGATGTCGATGTTGACGTCTCGGATCGGTGCGCTCATCGGACGCCCGCCACCTTGTTCCGCAACGGCACCCCTAACGAATCGTGTCGATCTTGTTCCTGCCGAGGCGCTGACCAACGTGTCGGTCTGCCGATGGGAGGGTTCCGAAGGACTGGCCGTCTACATGACACAGTTTTCGCTCGGTACGCGCTGGTCGGTAGGGATGCCGTTTGCTTCTAGCGTTGGCGGCGCAACTCGATGCGTCGGGGGATCGGGCCCTGTCGGCTGGTGCGGTCGAGGCGCTGGTCGATTTGAACAGGGCTGAGGTCGGACTGATCTTCGGTCAGGCGGGCCATCTGGTTCACTACGGCGCGGACACGGAGCCTCTCGAGTTCCTCATCCACGTGATCTCGGCCGTCCAGCGCGGTAACGCTCCGAGAGGGGCCGCAGTCGGGCCGGGCGATGAAGTGCGGCTCGTGGGCGAATTGCCGGAGAGTCTTGCCGGGTATGACGAGAGGTGGCTCCGCGAGACCGTTTTCGTCGTGCGCTACGTCGGTCGAGACGCGACGGTCGACGTGCAGTCGGACCTGATCGAGGATTACATGATCGCGACAGTGCCGGCCGCCATCGTGGATCCCGTGCGGAGGTAGAGCATCCCCGGCAGCGCCGCTCCTCGTGCTCAGGGTCGACTGCTGTCTATGCGTGCAGCAGCTACGTCGGCGACACCCGTGGTGACGGGCACGCGACGACGGCGACGGTTGCCCGTCCACGCATTCGGTCATGCGCGACGAGCGCGCTGCGATGCCGGAGAGAGGGGTTGGTGAGCGGACGCCGGCGTCGCTTCGGTCTGATCATTCTCAGTGCCGCCTCAGCGTCATTGTTGTCGGCTGTTGTTCTTGCAGTCACCGACGCCGGGCCGACTGGCGATGCCTTGTGGTCCACAGCACCACGGCAGTGCAGACGCAGTAGACCGGACTTTGGCTTTGCCATATGGCGTCGACGGTTACTGGCAATTCCCCTTCATGATGCATCGGGCCATGGGCAGGCGGGACAGTGGCTGACAAGGCCGACAATCGGTTGATCAGCTGGGACGAATGCGTGAGTGCGAACGCGCGGGTCGCGTAGAAGTCGGCGAACGATCGCACGTCACCCTCGCCGTGCCGTCGACGAGACCTCATGGCGTCGTTGAACCCACGGGCAACGATGGCGTTCACCCCCTGGAGATATTGCTCAGCCAACGCCGACTCCACTGACCCCCACAACTTCCAGCCCTCGGCTCCATCCGACCGGCCTACGCCGATAAGCCCATGCCGAGCTTCGACCTGAGCTCGCAACTGCTCCAGCTTGGTCATTGGTCTGTCGCTCCGGATCGGCGGCCGTGACTTTAGCTCATCAAGCTCAATCTGGAACCTATCGAGCTGTGTGCTCAACTGCGCGTCATGGCCGTGTACGACCTCATGGGCGTCGAGGTCGACCATCTGAACCGCGGCGATCGCATCCGGGATGAGGGCCAGCGACAACGATCCAGGCGACTCGAAGACATTGAGGTAACGAACCGCCTGCAGGTCCTGGTCGCGAAGCTCAGCGCTGGACAACATGGCCGCGGGCTGCAGGTTCTCGTCCCGATAGCCGCATTCGACCCGCCGTGGGTCGAGATCGAGCGCAACCCGATACAGAAAGAACCTCGAGTCGGCGTCGCCCTGATTCCTCATACGACGCAGCACCGTCTCGATGGCCGCCTCGTATGTGCCCACATGTACTGCGAGGTTCGACAACCGGGCGACCTGGTCCTCGGGGATGCGACTACCGCCACGCGTCAACGTCAGGCGCTTCGCTTGGACATACGTCGGCGACGGCCAGTCCGGCGAAGTGCTCGCGTGGTACCACGCGAACCGATTGAGCTGCTCATTGTCCAGAGCGGGATCAGCCATGTCGCGTAACGCGATTACGGCCCTGCCGAAGTGGATACGCTTGCCGCAGTGCGAGCACGGCATATGTGCTTCGTCGACCTCGGCCGCGTAGTCGTCGGCGCTCAGGTCTGAGGCACGGCCGCACTCGCAGCGTATGCGGTAGCTGTAGGCGAAGCCAGCAGGCCGGTCGGCGAGCGGCGGCATAGATACGATGGACACGAACTGCATACTCCCTCGTACAACATCTCTGCGGCCGCCGGAGGTGACGCCCCAGTGAACGGCATTCACCGACACAGCATGAGTCGAACGATAATCCCACATGTTCGAAGCGGCCCGGTACGCACACACGCCGGTAGTCGCAAGATGCTCGGCGTCAGCGAAGTCCCGGCGGAAGGCCAGCCCGAACCGACAATGATCGCGAGCGCAGCGAGCGCGATCGCCCTACGTCTCACCAACGAACCGTTACCGGAGAAAGATCTCGGCGTCGCTTCGCTCCGCCGCGATCTTTCTCCGGTGCGCTTTTTGGCCTTGTCTCGCAGGGAACGGTAAACGGACGACTTGACGCATGTGGCGCTTCGCGGCGCATGATCTTTTCGGTGTCGTTTCTTTGGGGGAGGCTAGTAGTACTTTGTTAAGTTGTTATAGGGCTTTTGCGAAGTTGTGACGTGTCGATCCCTGTATCCATTTTGGATAGTGGTTGGCTGTGTGTTGTGACACCGGAAGAGATG
>Ga0075431_100008346_pt1 | contig 10363 bp, 11 predicted proteins | sample RhiMetdeltSRZDD5_FD_75297 | JGI IMG/M metagenome (GOLD analysis project Ga0075431, IMG submission 75297) | Populus rhizosphere microbial communities from Tennessee, USA - Rhizosphere MetaG P. deltoides SRZDD5 | ecosystem: Host-associated > Plants > Roots > Rhizosphere > Soil | place: USA...
CTGAACCAAGCCGTCGCCGCGTTCCCGCCGGACCACCAGCTCGTCTTCGACTTCGTCGAGACGTTCCAGGACGGGCCGATGCCCCCGGCCTTCGTCCACTTCACCCTACCCAGGCTGCTCCGACCGTCCCGATGACCGCTCCAGCTGACCTGATCCCTGGTCATCCGGGGCGGGTGTCGGTGCCGAACGGGAGGACGAGACGCCCGTCCGAGACGCCCGTCCGAGACCTCGCCGATCCAGGAGCGCCGTCATGCACCCGAGCGACCCCCGCCCATGGTCCCGCCGGCTCCGTCGAGCCGTGACCGGCGCGCTGCTGGTGGTGCCCGTCGCCGTCGCCGGCGTCGTGGCTACGGCGACGTCCGCATCGGGCAGCAGCTACCACGACGTGGGGACCGACGTCGGAACCACGGCCATCTCGCCGACGCTGTGCGCCAACTGCCACCAGAGCCTCTCCCACGTCGGCACGCTCTAGCCGACCACCCCGGAACCTACGACCTGGTGGCTGACCGCCCGAGGCAATAGGTCCCGTCTCGCCGGTGGGGCGACAGCGCAGCGCGGCCGGGCGGCCCGACTGCCGGAGCACGAACGGGGGTAGACCCGCGACGATGTCGCTGGCATGGCTGGGTCGACCTGCCGTCGTGCTGCTGGTCGTCGGCGGGGTCGTCTCGTGTGGTGCTGATCCGTCGCAGGAGACGACCGGTCCGTACCGGGTGGCATCGCGCTCGGTGACCTTCGTCGACGACAGCCGGCCCACCCCGGCCTGCGGCGCGGCGCCCGCCCAGGACACGCGGACGATCGTGACCGACATCTGGTATCCCGCGGCGGGCGACCCCGACGCCGCCCCGACCGGCAACGCGCCCGCGGCGGACGGACCGTTCCCGGTCATCGTGTTCAACCACGGCCAGCAGGGCGAGCCCCAGCAGTACGGGCCGTCGTTCGAGACGTGGGCCCGGGCCGGCTACGTGGTGGCCGCTCCCCGGCATCCACTGACGGTCCGAGGCGGGCCCGGCTGCCACTTCGTCGACGACATCCAGGGCGAGACGGGCGATGTGGCCTTCGTGATCTCCAGCCTCGACGACGAGCTCTCCGACCTCGCCGATGTCGACCACCTCGCCGTCGCGGGGCACTCGTCAGGCGCGATCGTGGCCTACGCGGTCGGCTTCAACACCTGCTGTCACGACGACCGGGTCGACGCCGTGATGGTGGAAGGGCTGATCAACGACTTCCCCCTCGACGGCGACTACGCCGCGGACCTGAAGGGCACGCCGGTGATGTTCATGCACGGCGACGCCGATCCCACGCCGATCGCCGACATCCACGCCGCCTTCGACGCGGCGGAGCCACCGAAGTACCTGCTGTCGATCCCCGGCGGCGACCACTCCAACGCCTATCGCAGCGGCCCGTCGGAACGGCAGGTCGCGACGACCGGCCTCGCCTTCTTCGATCTGCACCTCAAAGACCGCGCCGAAGCCCTGAACACCCTCCAGAGGGCCCAAGGCGTGGAGGCGATCCCCTGACGTCGGGACCTATGGCCCTACCGGCCGCGGCGGCCGGGAGTGATGGTGGAGGCCGAGAAGGAGGTCTCCGATGTATCGCACCATCGTCGTGCCGCTGGATCTCACGCCTCGAGCCCAGCGAGCCATCCCCTACGGCGCAGCACTCGCCCGCCAGGCCGGTGCGAGCCTCGAGCTGCTCACCGTCCAACCCTCGCACGTTACCGGCGACACCACCCGGCCCATCCTCGCCGACATCGCCCGCCGCCATGGCGTCGAGGCCCGCCTCCGCGTCGCGGCGGCACCCGATCCCGCTCAGGCCATCGTCGACGCCGCCACCGATGCCGAGGTCCTGCTGTGCCTGCAGAGCCACGCCCGCGGGGCGGTCACCGAGCTGGTGCTCAGCAGCGTCAGCGAACAGGTCATGCGCGCCTGCCCGTATCCGGTCCTGCTCGTCGGACCGCACTGTGGACCCGCCCCCGACCGCTTCTCCGCCATGGTGGTCGCCTTGGACGGCTCGGATCTCGCCGAGCACATCCTGCCCACCGCTGTGCGCTGGTCGACCGACCTGGACGTGACCCCCTGGCTGTTCCAGGTGCTGGACGTACCGGTGCCCCTGGAGATGGGCGGGGACAAGCTCGTCGACACCTCCTACGTCCACCGCCTGGCCGATCAACTGGCCGACCTGGAGGTCAAGGCCCAGTGGGACGCGGCGCACGACCGGCACCCCGCCGCGGCCATCAGCCGCTTCGCCGAGACGCAACCCGACTCGCTGATCGCGCTCACGACGCACGGCCGCTCGGGCCTCAGCCGTGTCACCATCGGCAGTACCGCCCTGGACGTCGCCCACCGCGCCACCGTCCCGGTGCTGGTGCTCCGACCCCGTGACTGGAGCCGACCGTGACCGGGGCGCAGGAGCGTGACAGCCGCTTCCATCTCTCCTGGGCCCTGGTCGACGACGAGCCGGTCGAGCCGACCGTCGTCGACCTCCGGGATGCGGAGATCGAGATGGACCGGCAGCAGCGTTGCCCGGCTTGCCAGGCCCATGCGCTGGAGGCCGCGACGATCCCGAGCGGGGCGCGGTACGAGCACTGCCTGAACTGCGATCGAGTGTGGGAGGTCAGCGACGGACGGCTCAGCCTGGTGATCGAGGCCCGGATCCGCACCCGGGCCCTCGGGGACTTGGCGGGCCCGCGCGGGGCCGCACCGGCGGAGCCCGTCAGCGCGGTGTGGCGTCCGAAGGAGTGAAGGCGGGGCCGTGACCCGGGATGGCCAGGTCGGCGACGGCGAGGACGCGGGCGCGGCTGGCATGGAGGCGTTCCATGTCGGCGTACGGGTCCTCGGCCGGACCGTCGCCGTTCCACCACACGTGGGTGAAGGCGGCGATGCCGTCGGCGGTGTGCGCAAGCGTCGTGATGTCCTCGGCCGAGTGACCGGGCGTCCGGATCAGCTTGATCGAGGGCGAGAGCTCGAAGCCCTCGGCGTCGCGGCTGGTCCACACGTCGTCCTGGTAGATCGCCCAGTGATCGTGATACCGGGCCGACGGGAACAGCGCGGCATTGATCGTGTGGTCCGGATGGTGGTGGCTGAACACGACGTCGGTCACGTCCTCGGGCCGGACACCGAGAGCCACGAGCGGATCGAGCATCTGCGACCGCGCCCGCACCATGCCGGGATCGACGACCACGATCACCTCGCCGTCACGGATCAACCCGACGGTGCTCGCCACCCCCCGCCCGTAGTAGCCGGCGGTCAGGACGTGGAAGGTGGCCGTGCTCGCTCGTGGGGCGTCAGTCATCCCCCCATGGTGCCCAACCTCGCGCCGAGCGGTGTCTACCGAGGCTGTCGGACAAGGACGCCTGGGCCGAGGCAGGCGACGTCGCACCACAGATCGCCGCATGGCCTGATCACCACGAGGTGATGCACAGACATGGACACGCTCTTCGGCCTGCCCGCACACCCGCTGCTCGTACACATCCCGGTCGTCCTCATCCCGACGGCGCTGATGGCGGCCGTGCTCGCTCTCTGGCCACGGGTGCGCTACGCAGCGGCGGTCACCGCGGCAGCGTTCGCTCTCGCTGGTGCGGTCGGCGCGTACCTCGCCATCGAGGCCGGTGAGAAGCTCCAGGAAGAGGTCCGGGAGACGGAGCTGGTCGAGGAGCATGCCGAGCAGGGCGACACCGTCGAGCTTCCCGCGATCGCCTTCGCGCTCCTCGCGCTGGCCGGTGCCGCCGCCGCCGAGACGACCCGCCGGCGTGCCCTGCGCTCGGCCGGCCGGCCACCAGCCGCCGAGTCCACCGTCCCGCCCGCCAGCGAACCTGCCTCCCCCACTGTCGCGACCGACGGTCGAGTGGCTCTGCGAGGATCCGGCGCCGCGAGCTGGTTGCCCGCCATCGTGCTGTGCGCCTCCGTCCTCGCCGGCGCCGTCGCGACCTACACCCTCGTCGAAGTCGGGCACAGTGGTGCCAAGGCGACGTGGAGCGACCTCGACAGCGCCCGGTCCGGCTCCGGGGGCGACGGATCCGAGGGCCAGGGCGACGATGACGACGACTGACGACGACTGACGGCAACTGACCCGCCGGCGATCGCCGTGAAGGTGCCGATGGACCAGGTCCGAAGCGACCTCGGCCCCTGCCGATTCCGCCGTCGGAGCACGACACTGGACCTGTGGAAGTACGTCGACGCCTGCTCTGGGTCGTCGTCACGCTGACCTGCGTCGTCGCAGCCGCGGTCGGGCTCGCGGTGGCCAGGTCGGAGAACGACGTGCAGTCAGGGGCCCCGGGCGGGACCGCGTCGCCCCCGGTTGGCGACACATTGCCGTTGCTCGGCGTCGAGGGTGAGGCTCCCCGCCGTGCTGCTCTGGCCGTCAAGATCGACAACACCGAGCGGGGACGGCCGCCGTCGGGCGTCGTCGAGGCCGACGTCGTCTTCGAGGAGGTCGTGGAAGGCGGCCTGACCCGCCTGATGGCCGTCTACCAGTCGGACGACCCCGACATCGTCGGACCCGTGCGCTCCGCGCGGTCGACCGATCTGTCGATCCTGGCCGAGCTGGGCCGACCGTTGTTCGCCTGGTCCGGCGCCAACCCCACCTTCCGCGCCCTCGTCGAGAACGCCGATCTCATCGACGTCGGAGCAGCCGCAGCCCGGGACGCCTACCAGCGGGACCCCCGCCGACCCGCTCCCTACAACCTGTACGCGTCACCGGAAGAGCTGCGGTCGGCCGCTGCCGACACCGACCCCGATGCCAGCACCGTTCCGCCCCAGCCCTTGTTCACCTACCGAGCGCCCGGCACGCCGCTGGCCGGCCCCGACGTGGTCACCACGACCGGCTATCGCACCAGTGGCTCCGAGTCTCTGGCCACCTCGATCGAATGGGACTGGGACCCTGCGACGCAGACTTGGCTCCGAACCCAGAACGGCACGCCGCACGTGGACCGTGACGGCACGGGAGTCGCCGCGACCAACGTCATCATCCGCTCCACCGCCTACCGCGACAGCGGCGTCCGGGACTCGACCGGTGCTGTCGTCCCCGAGGCGGCCATGGTCGGCGAAGGCGAGGCCCTGCTGCTCAGCGGCGGCCAGGCCCAACCCGGCCGGTGGACCAAGGCCTCGCTCGACGCCCCGACCGTCTACACCGCCCTCGACGGCTCGCCACTGCGCCTCGCACCGGGCCGGACCTGGGTCGAGGTTCTCCCTCCCGGCGTCGGAACCTTGCGCTGACCGACGAAGTGCCCGCCTTGGGTCTTTCGCCCCTACCAGGTCGCCCTGATCGCCAGCACGCTGGGAGCGGAGGTGAGTCGTGCTCGAGCTCGAGACGGCATCCAAGCGCTTCGGAGCGTTGGCGGCCCTCGCCGCGTGCACGTTCGCGGTCCAGCCGGGCAGGCTCACCGGGTTCCTCGGTCCGAACGGCGCCGGGAAGACGACGGCCATGCGTGCCGTCTTCGGGCTGGTCGAGCTCGACGCGGGCAGTGTGCGCTGGCGTGGAGCGCCGATCACAGCCGCGCATCGGGCTGGGTTCGGCTACATGCCGGAGGAGCGCGGTCTCTACCCCCGGATGCAGGTGCGGGAGCAGCTCGTCTATCTCGGCCGGTTGTGCGGGCGGTCGAGCGCGGCGGCGACCGGGACGGTCGACACCTGGCTCGAGCGGCTGGACCTCGCCGATCGGGCGAGGGACCGCCTCGACGCGCTCTCCCATGGCAACCAGCAGCGTGTTCAGCTGATAGCGGCCCTGGTCAACGACCCGGACCTGCTGGTGCTCGACGAGCCGTTCGCCGGGCTCGACCCGATCGCCATGGGCCGGATGGCCGAGATCCTCACCGAGGTGGCCGCGGCGGGTGCGACGGTGCTGTTCTCCAGCCATCAGCTCGACCTGGTCGAGGACCTGTGCGATGACGTCGTCATCATCGACCATGGTCGGATCGTCCTCGCCGGCGACCTGGACGAGTTGCGGGCGGCGTTCCCACAACGGTTCGTCGACATCCGCTACCGGGGTGCGGCACCGGACTGGTCGGCTCTATCGACCGTCGTGGCCGTCGAGGCGAAGGACGGCGAGGCCCGTTTGCAGCTCGGCCCCGACACCGACCCCGCGACGGTGGTTGCCATCGCCCGGTGCACCCCCGGCCTCGTCTCCTTCGCCTTCCGGCCGCCGACGCTGTCGGAGCTGTTCCGCCAGACGGTCGCAGCATGAGCGGCCTGCGGCAGGGCTGGCTGGTCGCCCGGCGAGAGATGCGGGAGCGGAGCCGCTCGCGCGGCTTCCGGGCGGGCATGGCCGTGATGCTCCTGGTCGTCATGGCCGCGATCGTCGTGCCATCCCTGCTCGATGCCGGGAAGGCCAGCAGCGACGTTGGCCTCACCGGCGCGATCACCGACGACCTGTCTCGGGCCATCGTCGACCACGGTGACGCGGTCGCCATGGAGGTGCGCGTGCATCGCTACGACGACGTCGCGGCTGGTGAGGAGGCTGTCCGCGACGAGGACGTCGACGTCCTCGTGGTCGACGCGCGACGGCTGGAGTGGCGCGGCGAGCCCGACGAGCAGCTGGGCGCGGTGGTCACCGGAGCCATCCAGCTGGTGGCGGTGCAGGAGCGAGCGGCCACCGCGGGGATCAGTACCGACGACCTCGCCGCGCTCGTCGCCCCCGTCCCGGTCGAGAACGTCGAGCTCGGTCGGGCCGCCGGGCGCAGCTCCGACGACGACCTGGCCGCGCTGGCCATGTCGGTCCTGCTGCTCATGGCCATCACCACCTACGGCAACCTGGTGCTGACCGGGGTCGTGGAGGAGAAGGCCAGCCGGGTCGTCGAAGTGCTGCTCGCCCGGATGCCCGCTCGGGACCTGCTGGTCGGCAAGGTCGCCGGCATCGGGCTCCTGGGGTTCGCGCAGTTCGTCCTGACCGCGCTGGCGGCGCTCATCGCCACGATGGTGGTCGACTCGTTCGACGTCCCGGCGGTGCGGGCCGGCGTGCTCGCCTGGATCGTCGGGTGGTTCGTCCTCGGCTACGCCCTCTACGCCATGGCCTATGGAGCGCTCGGCTCGCTCGCGTCACGCACCGAGGACGCGCAGAGCGTCGCCGGGCCGGTCATCTACGTCCTTCTCGCCTGCTACTGGGCTTCGCTGGTCGCCATCGACCACGATCCCGCCAGCGGTTGGTCCCAGTTGGTCTCGCTCTTCCCGGCGACCGCACCGTTCGCCATGCCCGCGCGCCTCGCGCTGGGTGCGGCTGCGTGGTGGGAACCGGTGCTCGCCGCCGGCTTCACGCTCGCGGCCATCGCGGGTCTCGTCGGCTTCGCCGGGCGCGTCTACACCGGTGCCATCCTCCGGACCGGCCCGACGCTGAAGCTACGGGACGCGTGGCGCGGGACTGTGCAGTGACGCCGCGGTCAGGTCAGGGCGGGAAGGCTGGGCTGGAAGTCGAGTGCGACGGAGGGCTCGTTGCCGATCATGACGTCGGTCGGCCACGTCGCGGTAGCGCTGTACCGGATGCCGTCCAGCACGAGGACGACGTCGTAGGTGAAGGGACCCTGGTCGTCGAGCGCAGCGGCGGCGAGGCCCTGGTCGTCGGGTCCACCCCAGTAGACGGTTCCCTCGGAGCATCCGAGATCTTCCTGTGTGGCGTCGAAGGTGAGGGTTCGACCGTTGGGCGCGGTGACGGTGATCGTCGCCGTGGCCTCCGACGGGGTCTGGGCCAGGTTCTCGACCATCAGCTCGATGCCGTAGCTGTCGACCTCGCCGTCGTGGTCCGCCAGGAGTGCCAGCCTGGCTTCGGGTGCCGGCAGCGGACCGTCGGTCGGTGTCGTCCAGCGGAACATCACGAACAGGTCGCCGTTGCCCCGCCCGGCCAAGGTGACGTCATAGGTTCCGGCATGCCCCGCGGGCCGGAGCACGAAGGTGCCGTCGTCCCGCCTCTCCAGGGGCACCTCCTGCCGGCGGCTGCAGTCGTCACCTGCGGAGACGAACTCCGCAGTGAACTGCCAGCTCGGGAGCGGGAACTCCACCGTCACCTCGCTCGAGCTGCCGAGATCGGGCGGGTCGTCGGGGGCGATGCCGTCGGCGCAGCCGTTCTCGTAGCAGTAGGTGAAGGGTTCGAGCTCCACCGATGCGTCGTCGGAACGCACGACGACCGGCGGCGGACGGCCCGGGATCCCCGGGTCGCTGGGGTCCTCGAGGTCGTCGACGTCTCCGAGCGTCGTGTCCGACGCTCCCCCGCCAGCGATCTCAGGACCCCTGGGCCCCGAACCCTCGCCGCAGGCGACCAGCAACAATCCGACGATCGGAACGAGGGCCAGCAGGCCGATCAGCCGGCCAGGCGAAGGCGATGGACGCATGCAGCTTCGACGCTCGTCGTGGCACCACCGGTTCCCGCGGGGCGGGACGATGGTCGCAGCCATGGGGACCTTCGGCTCTCGATCGCCGGGGATGGGTGTCGGGCACAGTGGTGGGCGGATCGACGGCCGCCGGCCCTGGCAGGCGCGCTGGGTGACACGGGCTCCACGGCGGGGTATTGGTCCCGGCGTGGTTCTGGACGCGCTGGCGGGCGTGGAACCTTCGGCACCCGACGACTGGGCCGGCATGAGCCCGGTCGAGCGGTCGCGCTAGTGGGATGATCACGCAGCATCCGCTCGACCGGCGGGGCGTGACCCTGGGTGTGGCGGCGGTGGCCGTCGTCGTGGCCGTGACGTTCCTGGGCAGCGAGGGGCTGGCGTGGTTCGATCCGGCGCTGGTGGGCTACCTGTTCGGGACGGTCTTCGCCGTGTTCGGGGTCGTGTACCGGTACACGGTGTGGTTGAGCCGGCCGCCGACGGCGATGCTGAACCGGCGGGGGTGGGACGCGTTCCGGGCGCGGCGGGGGCGCAACCTGGCGGCATTGCCATCGCTGGTGGGGTCGCAGCTGCTCGCGCAGGGCTTCATCCGCCGCCGGTCGCAGAGCCGCTGGCTGGCCCACCAGCTGGTGTTCTGGGGCTGCATCCTCGCCGCGGCCGTGACGTTCCCGCTCACGCTGGGGTTGCTCCACTTCGAGAGCGTCGGCCAGGACGCCGACCACTACGAGGTGTTCGTGTCGCGGGTCGGCACGGCCCGGTTCGACGCCACCAGCGTCGTGGGCTGGCTGGTGTTCCACGCCCTCGACATCGCGGCCGTGCTGGTGCTGGCCGGCGTGTTCGTGTTCCTGCGCCGCCGCTTGCACGATCCCGGTGCGCTCGCGGTCGAGCGCAGCAACGACTTCCTGGCCCTCGCCGGGCTGTTCGCGGTGTCGGTGACCGGGCTGTTCCTGACCGTGTCGAGCACCTGGCTGGACGGTCGCTTCTACTCGGCGCTGAACACCGTCCACGCCCTGACCGTGATCCTCGGCTTGATGTACATCCCCTTCGGGAAGCTGTTCCACATCTTCCAGCGGCCGGGCAACCTGGGCGTCGCCTACTACCGGCAGGCCAACGAGGAAGGCCCGGAGGCGACGTGCCGCCGCTGCGGCCGCGGGTTCGCGAGCGCCCGCCAGGTCGCCGACCTGCAGGAGGTCCTGACCGACGTGGGATTCGACTACTCGGTCGACCCCACCGAGGGCGGCGGCAACTACCAGGACACCTGCCCCCGCTGCCGCCGGGCCGGCGCGGCACTGGCCCAATCGGCCAGGGTCGGGGGGTTCGGCTGATGGCCCGGCTGCCAACCGACGAGGCGGAGCTCATCGCCCGGTTCGGTCCGCACCTGAACCAGGCCCCACCGGGCGGGTGGGACGCCCAGCTCGAGGTGGACCGGGTTGTGGAGACCCACTGCTGCTTCTGCGGCCAGCAGTGCGGCATCAAGCTGAAGGTCCACGGCAACGAGGTCGTGGGGTTCGAGCCGTGGTACGAGTTCCCGTTCAACGAGGGGAAGCTGTGCCCCAAGGGCGTGAAGCGCTACCTACAGGGCAGCCACCCCGACCGGCTGCTCCATCCGCTCGTGCGCGACCCGGCGGCACCCGGCGGGTTCCGCGCCGTCACCTGGGACACGGCGCTCGACCGGGTCGTCGGCGAGATCCGGCGCATCCAGGAGGCCCACGGCGACGACGCCTTCGCCATGCTCTCGGGCGTCTCGCTCACCAACGAGAAGAGCTACCTGATCGGCAAGTTCGCCCGGCTGGCGCTGCACACGGCCAACCTCGACTACAACGGCCGCTACTGCATGGTCTCGGCCGGAGCTGGCAACAAGAAGGCCCTCGGCGCCGACCGAGCACCCAACCCGTGGAGCGACATCCCCCTCGCCGATGTCGTGTGGGTGGCCGGGAGCAACGTCGCCGAGACGTTCCCCATCACCACCAGCTACATCTGGCGGGCCCGCGACCGCGGCGCCCGGCTGATCGTGCAGGACCCCCGCGTGGTGCCGTTGGCCCGCACCGCCGACCT
>Ga0075431_100008355_pt1 | contig 10354 bp, 8 predicted proteins | sample RhiMetdeltSRZDD5_FD_75297 | JGI IMG/M metagenome (GOLD analysis project Ga0075431, IMG submission 75297) | Populus rhizosphere microbial communities from Tennessee, USA - Rhizosphere MetaG P. deltoides SRZDD5 | ecosystem: Host-associated > Plants > Roots > Rhizosphere > Soil | place: USA...
AAAAGAGAAAGAAACCGATCGAGCTCAAGAACCGATATCAGCAGAGATTAAGGGAGCAGATTCGGTATCCGAGACAACAAAAATCCTTTTCAAGACGAAAGAGGCAACGCGATCCTCTAGCCGGCGGCGTAAATTTCGCATCTACCTGCCGTGATGACCCTCAAACTCGGCGCCAGCGGTAATGAAACCAAAAATAGCCGGATGCAGGAATGAGCAAGCGACCAGAGTGGCCTCTTTTGAGAGTAAGATGCTTACTCTGTCGCCACCTAACCTGTCCTGACTGTCGAGAGGTGTCGGTCTCTATCTTGGCTTGTTGTCAATGCCGAGTGAGAACCATTAAGCGCTTAGAAGATCTTCAGAAAGTACAAGAACAACACAGGGAAGCAAATGACAAACTTCCTAATTCGCGCGGGTCTGACTAGCTCGCGGCATTGCCGCTCCCGGATCCATTCTTCGAAACGACTTTCCAAAACTCGCCATTGATTTCCGGTTTTGAATGCCGGATTCCGTCCTTTGTGGATCATACGATGCGGAGGAATCTTAAGCCCGGGAACCGTCTACGGTCATAGGTCCGCCTGGGCCACGACCGATTCCGACGGCGAGCAGACGACCGGAGGCCTGAAAAATGTACGCGGATACAGAGTTAGTCTGACCGAGAGTAGCGGTGCACGCGGCCACCCGGCACCGACAGGGTCACACTGTCCCGGTTGCTCGACGCGTCGCCGGTGATACCACGGGCCAACGCCGCCGTTTGATCCGCGCTGTTCACGCGCGTTGGAGTGACAATCTATGACGGTACTGTCGTCTTTGGACTAATTTTTTGAGCACCTCTTGAACGGGGCCGTTTCCGAGACAATGATGTACGGAGGATGGCTTTCGCAACAATGGATTCGATTGTCCTGATCGAAATGCCGCTCGCGGTCTATCACGGGTTTATGGGGAGGTGTCTTTTAGCCAGCCGGGAATATGCCATTTTGAAGAATTCCGTGATCAACCACGTGCCGGAATACCTGCGCGATGGGAATGTGGTGGAGTGCCTCTGCACAGTTGAGGACGCCGAACTCCTTTTAAGGCATGCAAAACTATTTTATCCGCTTGCCAGTTCCCACGTCGAAGAAAGTATTAGACTCGCGCATCAGCCGACTGTTCTGGCTGCGCCAATTGAATATCGACAACCTGCAGATGGAGAGACATGGCATCATTGCTCGAATTGCTCCCAGTGGCCGACTGAGAATTTTCGTTCCTCAAACGACCCTCCCGATTCTGCCCAACTCTGCAATGAGTGCGTGGTCAAGTCGCAACACGGATAGTACTAATCATGGCCAACATCCTCAGGGGATGGATCTGTCCAAACTGAAACAGCACCGAGGTGAGACCATCCGCACGGCTCATCCCTAGAGAAATTTTCTGTCGGGCATTTCGCCGCCCCATGATCACCCACAGATGTCTGCGGCTAGCACGAAAATCGAATCACGAGCAGCCCAAAAGGATCGAGAAATACAACGCTGACTTCAGCATGAAATTTGTTTACAGCTACCTCAATTGTGTGGTATGGATGCCTTTACCTTGAGCTTTGAATCCACGTTTGCGAGCGGCCATGTGACCACTGGCCGCCGACTCTGCGCACGTTGGCGTCACACGGGAATCCCAAATTAACCCTGCTTACAAATTGTCGCGCAATTTCCTAGCCTATGCCCTGCGCCTCCCTCCGCGTCGAATAGGGAGGAAAGACATGGATACCATGGCAGCCCGCTTCAACGCGCCATCTTCATCTCCTTCGGCAAATACTGACTGGCAGTTTCTTTTTTTCTGGGTTGCCTATGCCGTAGTTGTTGGTTCTGGCTTTGTCGTGCTGTGGAGCGCGGTAGTTGCCCTGGTTCGCTAGTCCGAATCGCCGCTTAGTTCAAGCACCTACGTCGCGCTTTTGTCGAATCCACTCCGGCGCAAGATGGCCATATATTGGGTGGGACTGTTACGACCGGGCGCTGAATGAGACGGCGAGGCATTTTCCCTGCCTCCGCGCATTAAGACAGGGTTAGCAGCTGCCGAGTGAAAAAACGCCGGATCTAAGCTACCTGCCTGATAAAACAAGCCGATGAAAATGACGCGAGCCTTGGTGACTGCCACCGTGGCCCTTTTGCTGCTGCCGTCGCATCTCTTGTCTTGGAATATCCCCACCCACATGATCACCGGCGCCATTGCCTACCAGATCCTGGAGCAGGACGCCCCGAATAAAATCATAGGGGCACGAACAATTCTCGAAGCTCACCCTTGGTATCGCGATCGCTGGGATGCTCGGATTCAGAGTCAACCCGATGTACACCGAGACGAACTGCTCTTCATGTTTGCCGCGCGTTGGGCAAACGATATTCGGATACAATCAGAGACCGAGCATAATTCTCATTGGCATTACATACATTGGCCGTTTAAGCCGCACGGTGAGCCACCGACGGTTGCAGTGAAGCCGGCACACCCGGTAAATATACTTACTGCGCTCGCTGATAATGAACGCAAGGCGCGAACGGCTGTTAACGCCGATAAACGAGCAATCGCACTGGCGTGGCTTTTTCACCTGCTTGGAGATGTCCACCAGCCGCTAAACACGGTACAGTTATTTACACGCGAATACTCGAATGGAGATCGCGGCGGAAATGAAATATGTTTTCGCGTGACGCCAGAGAGGGGCGCGATCGATCTGCACGCTGTATGGGATGGTTTGATGACTTCAGCAATCGACCCGCGCATGATAAGTAACACGGCAAGGGAGTTGCGGGGCAAACTGCCCAGGGAAGCCCTACCGGAGCTTTCGATAATCAAGCCGAAACTTTGGGCGCGGAAGAGTTATGAACTGGCAACATCGGCGGCTTACCTTAGGGGTGAGTTGCGGGGAACACCGAAAGGCCCGAGAAAAGAGTGCCGTGAAGTCATCAGTGCGGCATTGCTTCCAGACGGCTACATTAGCGGCGCGCAATACATCGCGCAGCGGCGCACCGTTCTTGCGGGTTACCGTTTGGCCAAATTGTTAACTGGCATCGTGAAGTAAAGTCGGAGCAGCATCACCGGCCTTGATCGAGACGGATGACCAAATGCCAATGAAGATTCTCGTCGAGAGACGTTTATAGAGAAACGGTGCTTACAACCACTGAAGAGACCAATTATTGGATGCTTAACTAATCAACGCCGGGTTTTCGCGTACCGCAAAGCAGATGTTCTTTGACTCGCAGCCGGGCGTCATCACCGAATTATTGACGGGTCGATCGTTGGCAAGCCGGGAGATTATCTCTCGAACGGCGGGTCGCACGGCGCGCTTCCAAACCGCCGGCCTTTGCCGCGGCGACCGGGTCTTCGTTCAATACGGCAATAAACCCGAATTCTTCGTCGATCTTCTCGCGGTCTGGTATTCCGGCGCGAGCTTGGTGCCGATCGACTCCCGGCTGACGGCGTACGAAGTCGAAAACCTCGCGCGCGCGGTCGCCCCGCGCTTCATGTTGACCGACTCGCCCGCCGATGCCGCGATTCTTTCAGGATTGACTGCCTTGGGCGTGCAAGTCATCGATACGCGGGACTGGGACGATCGACATTTTCCGAGCGCGTTTCCGATGCGCTGTCAGACCTATCTCGACGATGAGGCGCTGATTCTCTTCACCTCCGGATCGACTGGAATTCCCAAGGGAGTGGTGCACACGCACCGCTCGCTGCGCGCGCGTTGGTTCTCCCTGCGCGAAGCTCTCGGGATTGAAGCCCATCACCGGACACTGTGCTTATTGCCGACTCATTTCGGCCACGGACTGATTTGCAACAGTCTTTTTCCCTGGCTGGCGGGTCAACATTTGGTGATCGCGCCGCCGTTCAGCACAACTGCGCTCATGCAGCTAGGGGCGGTGATCGATGAGCACAAAATCACTTTTTTATCCTCGGTGCCCTCGATGTGGGGATTGGCCTTAAAAGCGAGCAAACCGCCGCTCGGGAAAACTTTGCGCCGGGTTCATTGCGGTTCCGCGCCGCTGTCCGCACATCTCTGGCGCCAAATTCAGCAATGGTCGGGAACGAACGAAGTGTTTAACGCTTATGGCATCACCGAAACCGGCAGTTGGGTCGCCGGAACATCAGTAGCGGGATTTGTACCTGAGGACGGCCTGGTCGGCGTGCCCTGGGGAGCGGTCATCAAAATTCTCAAGAGCGCCGACGCCGGCGCTCCTTTCGATGTCGATCTCCAGTGTCGCGCCGAAGAGCCGGGCTATATTTGGCTCAACACGCCGGCCCTGATGCGCGGTTATCACGCGCAACCCGAGTTGACGGATCAAGTCATATCCGGCGGCTGGTTCTTTACCGGCGATATCGGCGTAGCCGATCAACGGGGATGGCTTTATCTCAAAGGCCGCGAACGCGAGGAGATCAACAAAGGCGGCATGAAAATCTATCCCGCGGACATCGACGCGGTGGCCGAACGTTTCGACCGGACAAGGGAGGTTTGCGCTTTTGCGCTGGAGGATCCGCTCTACGGTCAAAGCCTGGCCATGGCGATCGTCTTGCAGGATGACGCAGACGCGACGGTCCGGGAGCTGCACGCCTGGATGAAAGTCCATCTGGCCGACTACAAAGTGCCGCTGCACTGGTATAGGGTTGAGTCCCTGCCGCGCAACTCGCGCGGCAAGGTCAGCCGCAAGGATGTGGCGGCGTTCTGCGCGCAAAGGCTACCGCTGGATCTCCAAACCATCTTGAAAGCAAAATGACCGGAGCATGCGAGCGGGCCGAACGGCGCTCTGAACGCACTAAGTCGCGGCCCATTCGCAATTTCCTCGAAACGATTATGGAGCGAGAAAAAACAAAATCGGAGCTGATTAATTTTGTGCGCACGATCCAGCGGCCGGATTGTCCGCTGGACGACATCGATGGCGATCTTAGCCTGGTAAAATCCGGTCTGATCGATTCGCTCGCCTTGTTGCAGATCATCAGCTACCTGGAGCAAACCTACGGCATCGATTTCCGGGAGAAGGGAGTTGATCCGGCAGACCTCGCTTCGGTCAACGCCATTTTGGAATTGATCGAGCGCGAGAGCGGCGCTTGAAGATGCCGGGCACCTTCTCTCCGTATCACCGCGTCGCGCAGTTTCATGAGAATGAAAAACTGATCTCCTGGCTGCAGGACCGCAGAGTTATCCAGTGGCTGACCCCGTCCCGGCGCCGAACGATTCTCCTGATCGGCGCCTGCTGTGCCGCGGTCGCCGGCACAATGAGCCGCCACGCCCCGTGGCGCGATTACCGTGATCTTGCGACCTGGTTCGTGCCCGGGGTCGCATTGCCGATTCTCCTGGGGCTCGTCTATCTGCTTTACTTGATGACGGTTCGCTTCAAGCGCCTGCCGGCTTTCATTCGGGCCCGCCCGCAGCTTTGCATCCATCTTTTCTTTTGGCTGCTTTTGCTCTGGCTCTGGCTTGCGCCGGCGCCTTCCTTGTTCGGCAGCGCGGTTGCTGCGCTTGTCGCCGGGTCGTTTCCGTATTTGATCTGGCGCTGCGGTTACATGGTCCTCTCGGGACAGAGAGGCAAGGCATCCGCGACAAAGTTTTCCGACCATTTCTTTTACATCTTTCCGATGTGGGACGGCACCAATACGCCGCCGGGCAAAGGCCACGAGTATCTGTCGCGGGCTGAAGCCCAAACCGCGGCCGCGTACAGCCGCTCGATTCTCGCCGGTATCAAGCTGCTTTTGCTGGTCGCGCTTTGGAAAGGTTTGATGCAGGTCATCGGCGCGGTGGTTTACGGCGATCCCAAGAGCTCCCTTACCGGACTGCTCGGCGGATCTCACTTCGATATTCCGCGATTGAGAGCCATTGTCAGCGGCCATGTGACGGCGTCGCTCGGGATCATTTGGCTGAGCCTGTATCTGGAATTGATCTGGGAGGTGCTTTCCCTAGCCGCGAAGGGGCATGTCTGGGTCGGCGTGCTGCGCCTGTTCGGCTTCCATGTGTTTCGCAACACCTACAAACCCCTGCTGGCCGAATCCATCGTGGAGTTCTGGAACCGCTACTACTATTACTTCAAAGAGCTGATGATGGAGTTTTTCTTTTTGCCCACCTATCTGCGTTACTTCCGCGCTTGGCCGATGCTGCGCATCGTCGCCGCGGTTTTCGCCGCCGCGTTCCTCGGCAACATGTACTATCACGTGTTGCAGGCCAAGAATCCGCTGATCGACGGCGACGCGGCCAAATTGTGGAGCCTGCTCGGCCCGCGCCTCATATACTGTTTCCTATTGGCGGCGGGGATCGCCTTCTCCATGCTGCGCCAGCAGCGGCTGCGCGGGCGGGCCGTGGCGCCTGGCATGCCCAAGGGCGGTATTTTTCGACTTCGCCGGATCGCCGGCGTTTGGACCTTCTTTGCGCTGATCAATTTCTGGAATGTCATATCGGCGGCTTCTATAGCGGCGCGGGGAAGATTGTTTATTTCCATTTTCGGCTTCTAAGAGACGGCTAGAACGGCTCATGCCACGAACAACATTTTCGATCGCCGCGGTTTCGGCAGCGTTGCTGCTATTCACCGCTTTCCGTTTATGGCTGTACTTCGAGCGGCGCGCGGACCTGCGCACCATGAATTCACAGGAACGCCTGAGCCTTTTCTGGGTGGGGTTGCGCCTTGATGCGGTAATCGTCAGTCGAGCCTGCGCGCCCATCGTTCTTCTTACGGTTGTTCTGCCGGATGCCTATTTCGCGGCGAGTCTTCCGTTCCTGCTCGGTTATCTTGGCGTTTTATATTTTGTCTGTGTTTTTGCCGAGTGCTGCGGGCTCTATTTCTTTCGTTATTATGACTGCCGGCCGAACCATCTGGTGTTCGAGCATGGGCTGGAGAAAGAAGTGGTCAAGACGGTTCTCAGGGACTATCCGGTCGGGCGGGTTTTATTAACGAGTGTCCTTGGAGCCGCGGCTTGTCTTTACCTCGTCGCCATGACGCTTTCGCCGGGCTTGCCGCCGGAGAGCGCAGCCGTTGCCTGGTACTGGGATCGTGCCGGGAGTTTTCTGGGTCTACTGGCCGTGGCCTTCGCCACCCGAGGCACCTTCGATCACCGACCGTTGAATCCGAGCTTTGCGTCGATCACGACTAACCGCATCACCAACGAGATCGCCTCGTGCGGTGTTTTCAATCTGCTCACCGAATGGATGCACCAACTGCGCCACAAATCGGTCGAGCTCAAGACCTTGATCGACCTTCCCAGCGCCGAGGAGGCGGTGCGTTCGGCGCGCGAACGCTTATCGACGCGCGGGACGCTCACGGATGATTCGCCCAACCCGTTGGTGCGGCACTTCAACGGCCGGGCGGCGAACGAACCGCTCAACGTCGTGTTGGTGGTGATGGAGAGTTTCACCGGCCGCTTGACGGGTTGTCTCGGCGGTCAGCCTGCTCTGTCCCCGGAGTTGGACAAGTTGGCCAATGAAGGAGTGCTGCTGAAGAACTGCTATGCCACCGGCGAACGCACCATTCAGGGATTGGAGGCGGCGGTGTCGTCGTTCCCGCCGTTGCCGGGTGTGGGCGTGGTCAAGCGGCCTCAGGCGCGCGCCGGATTTTCCACCTTGGCGACGGTGCTGAAGGAGCGCGACTACGAAACGCTCTTTCTTTACGGCGGACAGGGAATCTTCGACGAGATGCGCGGGTTTTTCATGGCCAATGGTTTCGACCGTTTCATAGAGGAAAAAGATTTCCTCAATCCTGCCTTTCGCAGCACCTGGGGGGTGTCCGACGAAGATCTGTTTCACCGTGCCGACCAAGAATTTCGCAGTCTCGACGGCGCGGGACGGCCATTTTTTGCGACGATTCTGACGGTGTCGCTGCATTCGCCTTGGGAATACCCGCCCGATCGAATTCAGCCGCTCCCCGCCGATTTTCCTGTTCCTCCCGGCTTTAAGTTAGCTGAGCTCAATAATTTTCTTTACGGCGACTACGCCATCGGTAAATTTATCAGGGAAGCGCGCCAGGCGCCGTATTTCGATCGGACATTATTCGTCTTCGTCGGTGACCACGGTGTCCACTTGCGCGGGGCAGATCTGGTTCCCATCGACGAGTACCGGGTTCCGGCATTATTTCTTTGCCCGTCCCGTTTATCGCCGCGGCAGATCGCCGCAGTAACGAGCCAAATCGATCTGCCGCCGACGATCATGGGCATTGTCGGCGGTGCTTATCGGAGTCCGTTCTTTGGCCGCGACGTTATCGAGTACTGCGCCGATGAGCCGTTCGCGATGGCGATCTATAACAAAAAACGTTATGGCATCGTCGCCGAACGAGAATTGATCATCCTCTCCGAGAACGGCGAACGCTTGAGCTACGCAAGAGACGGAGCTGACGGCGGGTGGCGGCAAGCGGTGTTTTCGGCCGCGCAGAGACGCCGCGCCGATCAAGCAGTGGCGCTGCTAAGGGTGGCGGAGGATCTGCTCGTCAGCGGCCGCTACACGAACATCAAAGGCTAAGCGCGCTGCCCGCTGCGCCGCGCTCGATACGAATCTCGCGCTGGCGGATGGTGCACCTTTGCAGCGCCAGCTAGACTTTGAACCCGTGCAGCCTCGCGGGGTTGTCCACCAGGATCTTGCGCAGCAACGCCTGATCGCCGTCGACGTAGCGGTAAAGCAGCTCGACTTCCTCGGCGTCGTTCATCATCCGCTTGGTCCACTGGGGATGCGGCCAATCGGTGCCCCAGATGATGCGGTCGGACGCCGCTTCGATGAATGCCTTGCCATAGGGAATCGCATCGTCCCAGCCCGCATCCATTTTTGAGTCGCGATTGCCGTTGGACACCATCATCCACCAGTTCTCTTGCTTCAGCATGTCGAGCACCCAGCGGATCACCGGCCGATTCATACCGCCTTCAAACCCGACGTGGCCGAAATGGTCGATCACCATCGGCACGTCCTGGAGCGAACGCAAAAAATCCGAATGGTCGAGCAGGTCGTCGCCATTGACGTGCAGGCGCGCATGCCAGCCGAGCTCGCGCAGCCGCGTCATCGAGCGCCTGACCTCCGCCTCGCGCTGATCGAGGGTTAGAAAACGGACGAAATTGAAGCGCGCGCCGCGCACACCGGCGGCGTGCATGCGCTCAAGCTCTTTGTCCGAAACCCGGTCATCGACGATGCCAATGCCGCGATAGCGGTCGCGATCGTTCAAGCTTTCCAACGCGTGCAATAGGAGGCGATGATCGCTGCCGTAGATCGCGCTATGGACGATGACGCCGCGCTCGAAGCCGATCGCCTTGTGCATCCTTTGTGCTTCGATGAAGGTCGCGCTTGCAATGGGCGGGTACGGCGGATTGGGCCGCGGCGGAAATTTTTCCGGATTCTCGTAGAGATGAAACTGGCAATCACAGCTTCCCGGCGGCGGCACCGGAACCGGCATTCTTGGCTGTCTGTCCCATTCGTGGATTTTATCTCGGGCCGTCGCCATCGTAATGCTCCTGTGATTTCTCAGGCTTGACTTGACCTATCTTGTCAGCGCGCTTGCCGGCGCTAGCCGTGATCGCCTAGTTCAAAACCTTATAAAAGGGAATCCGTTTTCCAGTCAATGGGATCGTCAACCAAGTTATCAAAGCCTGAGCCTGCGCGTGACCGATGACCTAGAGTCCGGACGTCTGTCGGCTGTGCAGATTTATTTTTGAGTACTTTATCATCCCGGCGGCGGGCCCGCGGGTTCCACGCGCGGGTCTATCGCGCCGGAAGCGGCGCGGCACCCGACAGGGTTTTGAACATTTCGATCAATTCGGTGTCACGCGGGGTGTCGCGAATGGCCTTGGTCAATTCCTCCGGCATCAAAGGATCGGCGTCTTCGCCGACGACCTTTCGGTATTCGCGGTGGAAATCGGAATCTTTCAGAGCCTTGCGCATCGCCTCTTGAATAATCTCCACCCGATCTTTAGGCGTTCCCGGAGGCAAAACATAGGGCGAGCCCGTCAGTCTGAAAATTCGCGAGATGGTGAGGAGCTTGATCTCTTTTTCAGATTTGGCGAAGCTCTCGATCTCAGGGAGGTGGCCGAAGCGGGGATGCTTGAGTCCCTTGGGAACCTCCAAAATGGCGTGGAAATCCATCAGACCTTTTTCCACCCAATCGGGATTGCGCTGCCAGACCGATGTCGCAGTGTTCGCTCTCGCATCGACTTCCCCGCGCAGCAGGGCAACATCCAGTTCCGGAGCCGCGTAGCCCGGGATAAACTTTGTATCTTTCAAACCCAGAAAGTAGGCAAAAAAACGAGACGCTATATACGCGCTGTGTCCTACCGGCCGGGCGCCGACTCTGACCCCGGCCGCGGTTCGGAGCTTTTCCAAATTGCTCAGGCCGGCTTCCTTTCTGGTGTAGAACACCAGGTGGCTGGTGCTTTCCGGCGA
>Ga0075431_100008359_pt1 | contig 10353 bp, 4 predicted proteins | sample RhiMetdeltSRZDD5_FD_75297 | JGI IMG/M metagenome (GOLD analysis project Ga0075431, IMG submission 75297) | Populus rhizosphere microbial communities from Tennessee, USA - Rhizosphere MetaG P. deltoides SRZDD5 | ecosystem: Host-associated > Plants > Roots > Rhizosphere > Soil | place: USA...
CCCGACATCCACCACCGCTGGATGGGCAGTGCGGCGATGGACGGCTCGGGGAACCTGGGAGTCGGCTATAGCGTCTCCAGCACGACGCAGTTCCCCAGCCTGCGGTTCGCCGCGCGTCTTTCCGGCGATCCGCTCGGCACGCTGCAGGGCGAGGTGTCGGTGATCGCCGGCACTGCCGCCAACTCGAGCAACCGGTGGGGCGACTACGCTGCTCTCGCGGTCGATCCGGTCGACGACAGCACCTTCTGGTTCACCTCGATGTATTCGCCGGCGAGCTCCTGGGCCACCCGCATCGCCACCTTCAAGCTCTGCACTCCGGGGGGTGCGCCGGTGATCGGCACCGCCGTCGCCGCGGCGGCCAACCGCATCGACGTCACCTGGTCGGACGGCGCGCCGTCGTCGGACAGCTTCAACGTCTACCGCGCCAACGGGTCGTGCGCGGCGCCCGGTCCCTTCGCCAAGATCGCCGGCCCGGTCCCCGGCTTCCTGTACCAGGACACGACCGTCTCCGGCGGCTCGACCTACGCCTATCGGGTGACCGGCCTGCTCAGCCTCTGCGAAAGTCCCCCTTCGGGCTGCGTCGAGGCTACCGCGACCGGGGCCTGCACCCTCGCCCCGCTCTTCGCGGGCCTGCAGACGGTGACCAACAGCCACCTCGCGGGTTGTACGCTCGACCTTGCCTGGTCGGCGGCAACCTCGCAATGCGGCGCGGGGGTCACCTACAACGTCTACCGCAGCACCGCCGCCGGCTTCACTCCGAGCGTCGGCAACCGCATCGCCACCGGGGTCGTCGGCACCACGTATCAGGACGCATCGACGCTCGACAACGGGCAAACCTACTACTACGTCGTGCGCGCCGTCGACACCCTGAACGCGAACGAGGAGGGCAACACGACGGAGAGGAGCAGCGCTCCGACCGGCCCCTTCGCCCCGGCCACGATCACCGACACCTTCGAGGGTGCGCTCTCAGGCGGCGGTTTCGACAACGCCGGGTGGAGCCACAGCGCTCTCTCGGGAGGGACGGACTGGGCGTGGTCCAGCGCTCAGTCGCAAACCCCGACGCACTCCTGGTTCGCCGACAGCCGGCCCGTCGTGGCGGAGCGCGTGCTCGTGTCACCGTCGTTTGCGCCCGGGGCGAGCTCGACGCTCTCCTTCTGGCACACCTTCGCATTCGAGGATGGTGCGGACTGCTTCGATGCCGGCACGCTGGAGGTCTCGACGAACGGCGGCTCGACCTGGTCGGTCGTGCCCGACGTCGCGTTCACGGCCGGCGGCTTCAACGGCACGGTCCGCGCCGACTCAGGGAATCCCCTGGGTGGCAAGCGCGCGTGGTGCCACGGCACGATCGGACCGATGGTCCACGTGACCGCCAACCTCGGCTCGTTCATGCCGGCCACGGACGTGAAGCTCCGGTGGCACGCCGCGGAGGACCAGAGCGTCGAGGCCACCGGCTGGTTCTTCGACTCGGTGACACTGGCGAACGTCGGAGTCGCCGGCGCGTGCACGAACGGACTCATCTTCACGAACGGCTTCGAAACGGGAACGCTGAACCCGCCCTGGAGCGGCGCGTTCCCGTAGCGGGACGGCGGTCGAAAACCAGGTACGGAATGCACCCGACCGCGGTCTCCGGGAATGTGGACCGCGGCCGGCGTGGTATTAATTCACACGTGCCCTCCTAGTCGGCTCTGCAGGCGGGGAGCTCCGGGTCGGACCGCGCTCTGTTGCCTGCCCCAGGCACATCGCAGAGACGTCTTCGCAGCCACTCCGGAGGAAGCCACTTGCGGACGAAAGCTCGTCGGTTGCTCTGTTGCCTGACCCTGGCGCTCCTCGCGTCGCAGGCCGGTGCCAGCGATCCGTCAGACTTCCGCTGGCCGACCCTCGACGAGCAGCTCGCCGTGGCGAAGGCACGGCCCCGCAGTGCCTTCGAGGTGCTGATCGCCGCCAACCAGGACTTCTCTCTGCTGCGCCCCGAGGAGCTCCGCGACACGATCGGCATCCCTCCCTGGCTGCGGGTCCTGTGGCGCAAGGCCCACCCCGAAGGCACCTACTCGGCTGACGATCCGAGCGGCGGCTATCCGCTGGTGCTCCGCAATGCCTACCAGTGGATGCAGGCGCACCAGGACCTCGTTCCGGGGCCCGGCATGGGCGCGCTCGACGAGGGCGCCCTCGAGCTCATCGAGAGCGCCTCGGTCAGCGGCGAGACGCGCATCTCCGGGCTTCAGACCACGCCGCGGAGCTCCTCCGACATCCGGGTCAACTTCTGGGATCCGACGAAGATCATCGCCGCGGCGAACAACATCTCCGGCGGCGGGACCCAGGCCCAGTTCCGTTCCACCAACACCGGCGCGAGCTGGGCGCAGAGCACCCTCGCGCTGCAGCCCGGCGACGCGTTCCACTCCGGTCCCACCGTGGACTGGACCTCCGACGGGACGGCCTGGACCACCACCATCGGCGTCGACGCCGGCGTGACGACGCTGAAGCTGCGCGCCTACAAGTCCGTCGACAACGGCGCGAGCTGGACGTTCGACAACACCGTGTCGGCGGCGCAAGCCGGCGTCGACAAGCAGATGATGTGGACCGACCACAGCGACACCTCGCCGTTCAAGGACACCATCCACGTTTGCTGGCACAACGGGTCCCAGGGATTCGTGAACCGCCGAACGGGACCCGCGGGGTCGTGGCAGTCGCCGATCCTGACGACGGGTGCGGAGACGACGGGCACGCCGCTCGGCTGCGACGTCAAGACCAACGCCTTCGGCGACGTCTTCAACTTCTGGCCCGCTACCGGCAGCCGGCGCATCGTCGTCGCCAAGTCGACCAGCGGCGGCGTCTCCTATGGCGCCGGCGTCGTGGTGGCCAACACCTTCGACAGCGTCGACATCGGCGTGCCCGCAGCCAGCAGCAGGCGGCCGCTGATCTACGTCTCGGGCGCCGCGTTCCGAAACGCGTCCAAGAACCTCGTCTACGCAACGTGGACGGATCTCAACGGTGTTGGCGTGTGCACGTCGGCCGCGAACGAGCCCACGATCAACCCCACGTGCAAGACCCGCATCTGGTTCTCGCGTTCGACCAACGGCGGAACGACCTGGTCCACGCCGGCGATGGTCGACAACGACGCCGCCGTCAACGACCAGTTCAACCAGTCGCTGACCGTCGACGAGACGACCGGCGGGCTGTCGGTCGTCTACTACGAGACGGGCGTCGGCGACCCGGGCCGCAAGAAGACGGACCTCTGGTATCAGTCGTCGTTCGACGACGGCGCGACCTGGTCGACGCCGACCAAGGTGACGAGCGCGCAGACCGACGAGACGACTGGCGGCCAGGATGTCGGCAACCAGTACGGCGACTACAACGGCCTATCGGGCTACGCCGGCATCTTCTGGCCGTCCTGGACCGACCGCCGCAGTGCCCTGCGGGAGGAGATCTGGACCGCCAAGGTCACCGACATTCTCTGCACGCCGCCGGGAGCGCCGGCGATCGGCACCGCCACCGCCACGGCCCCGAACCAGGTCCAGGTCACCTGGGGCAACGGAGCGCCGCCTTCAAGCAGCTTCAACGTCTACCGCGCGATCGGCACCTGCGCCTCGCCGGGGACGTTCGCCGTCGTCGGCAATGGCGTCGCCGGCTCGCCTTTCAACGACGGCGGCGTCTCGGGCGCCACGACGTACGCCTACAAGGTGACCGGCCGCGACGCCACGGGCAACTGCGAGTCCGTCGCTTCGGCCTGCGTCCAGGCCACTGCCACCGGGAGCTGCACGCTGCCCCCGACGTTCGCCGGGCTCGCGAGCGCGACGAACAACGGCTCCGCGCTCTGCGGCGTCACGCTCGCGTGGTCGGCGGCCACCCCTGCCTGCAGCGGCCCCGTCACCTACAGCGTCTACCGCTCCACGACCTCCGGGTTCGCCCCGGGGTCGGGCAGCCTGCTGGCGAGCGGTCTCACGGGCACCGGCTACGTCGACACCACGGCGCTGGTCAGCGGAACCACGTACCACTACGTCGTGCGCGCCACCGATTCGTCGAACGGTGCGACCGAGACCAACAGCGTGCAGCGAAGCGCCACGGTGACCGGCGCGACGAGCACCGGCACCCTAACCGAGACCTTCGAGGGGGCGCTCTCCGGCGGCGGGTTCGACAACGCCGGCTGGTCGCATTCGCTGCTCACCGGCACGCTCGACTGGGCGTGGGATGCGACGCAGTCGCAGACGCCGACCCACTCGTGGGCATCGAACGAGGGGGCCACCGCCGGCGACCGCGTCCTCGTCAGCCCGTCGTTCGTCCCGCAAGGAGGCTCGACGCTCTCGTTCTGGCACACGTTCGCGTTCGAGACCAACGGCAGCGATTGCTTCGACGGCGGCACCCTCGAGGTTTCCACCGACGGCGGCGGAATCTGGTCCGTCGTCCCCGACGGCAACTTCACGGCGGGACTCTTCAACGGCACGGTCGACAACACGTTCGCCAACCCCATCGGGGGGAAGCGCGCCTGGTGCCAGGGGACGGTGGGGGCGATGACGCAAGTGACCGTCGACCTCGCCTCGTTCATGCCGGCGACCGACGTCAAGCTGCGGTGGCACGAGGGCGACGACGTGAGCGACACCGCCGCCGAGCCCAATGGCTGGTTCGTCGACTCGGTCACGCTCTCCGGGGTCGGGCTGGCGGGCGCCTGCGTGCCGAGCGAGATCTTCGCCAACGGCTTCGAGACGGGGACCCTGGTGCCGTGGACGGGCGGGTTCACGCCGCCGTGACGACCCATCAGCCCCGGCAGCGCTAGCGGCCGCCCGGCGGATCCAGCGAGGCGCGCAGCTCGCTCTCCGGCTCGACGTGCACCACCACCTCGGCCCCGGGGAGCTCGCGCTGCACGGCCTCCTCGATGCGGTCGCAGATGGCGTGCGACGCATCCACCCGCATGGCGCCCGGCACGACCAGATGCAGCTCGACGAACGTGCGCGGGCCGCCGCGGCGGGTGCGCAGGTCATGGAACTGCAGCGCGTCCCCCATCGCCCCCCGGATCGCGCCGGCGACGCGGTCGACCTCGGTGCCGTCGAGCGACTCGTCCATGAGCCCGCCCACCGAGTCGCGCATCACGCGCCAGCCGAGGCGCACGATGTTCGCGCCCACGAGGAGCGCGACGAGCGGGTCGAGGATCCAGCGTCCGGTCGCCCATGCGGCGCCCAGCCCGACGAGCACGCCGCCCGTCGTCAGCACGTCGCCCCAGAGGTGTGCGCTGCTGGCGACGAGCGCCGGCGAGCGTTCGCGCCGCCCGACCCGCCGCAGATGGGCGGCGAGGCCGGCGTTGCCGAAGGCCGCGGTGGCGGCGAGCGCCAGCCCGAGCCCCAGCGCCGCGGGCGGTCCCGGCTCGCGCAACCGCAACGCCGCCTCGCGCACGATGGCGCCCGCGGCGAGGATCACCAGTGCACCCTCGAGCGCGGCCGCGAGGTACTCCGCCTTGGAGTGTCCGAACGGGTGCCGCCGGTCGGGTGGGCGCCGCGCGACGGCGATCGCCGCGGCGGAGGCAACGGCCACCGTCACGTTGACGATCGATTCGAGCGCGTCGGCGAGCAGCGCCACCGACCGCGTCTGCCACCAGGCGGCGACCTTGACCGCCAGGAGGAGCACGCCCAACGCAACATTGAGCTGCGCGGCGCGGGAGACGCTGGGGGTTGCAGTGGAGGACGGCGGCAAGGTCGGGCCTCCGGACGGCACCCGGATGGTGCGCACGGCGCACCCTACACCGGACGTCCCCCGCGGTTGGTGTTCGCCAGGGGCTGCGGGTGAGACGGAGCCTCCGCGTAGGGTGGGCCGTGCCCACCATCCGGGTCCGGCCTCAGAACCGGCTCGTGTCGCGTCCGAACACCGCCGCCTTCGCCCAGTCGAAGAGCACCTTCACCTTGTTGGCCAGGGAGACGAGCTTCGTGAGGTAGACGGAGCGCCAGAAGAGCCACGCGAGCCGGCCGCTCCACTCGACGCCGGGAAGGTCGGCGAGAGCCTGCCGGCCGCCGATGTAGGCGAGCATGCCGAAGTTGGTGAAGTCGAAAGGCGGCGCGTGGCGCCCGCTCGCCTCGAGGCGCAGTGCGCGCGCCAGGTGCTTGCCCTGCTGCTGCGCCACCTGCGCGGTGGCCGGCACCGGTGGGTCGCCGCAGGCGGCGCAATCTCCGAGGGCGAAAGCGCCGGCGACGCCGGGGAGCCGCAACGTGCGGTCGACGACCAGCCGCCCGCGCGGGTCGAGCGGGAAGCCGAGGTCGCGCACGAGCGGCCGCGGGGCGAGGCCGCCAGCCCACACCACCATGCCGCAGGGGACGTCGCTGCCGTCGGCGAGCACGACGCGCTCCGCCTCGACGCGCGCCACGGGCGTCGACGTACGCACCTCGATCCCCTCGCGCAGGAAGTGCTCGCCGGTGTAGCGGGCGAGCGCCTCGCCGAAGCCGCCGAGGAGGCGGTGCCCCGCCTCGAGCAGCACGACGCGGGCCTGGCGTGCCACGCCGGGGAACACCTCCCGCAGCTCCTCATCGACGAAGTCGTGCAGCTCGGCGGCGATCTCGACGCCGGTGGCGCCGCCGCCGCAGACGACGAACGTGAGGCGACGCCGAACTTCCTTCTCGGCGAGGCCCGGGAGGTCGGCGCTTGCGAGTTGCCGCAGGATCCGTGTCCGGATGCGGCGGGCATCGCTGACGTCCTGCAGCGGCAGGGCGTGCTCGGCGACGCCGGGAACGCCATAGTCGGCGACGGCCGAGCCGACGGCGACGACCAGGAGGTCGAAGGGGATCGCCACCTGCTCGTCGGAGACCGACGAGCGGCAGCGCACGACGCGGGCGTCCCAGTCCACGCGCTCGGCCGCCGCCTCGACCATGCGCGCGTGCCGCACCCGCCGCCGCACCGGCTCGAGGATCGAGCGCAGCTCGACCGTGCCGACGACCGCCGAGGGGAGCAGCGGCGTGAACACGAAGTAGTTGCGCGGCGAGACGACGGTGAGGTCGAAGAGGCCCTTCGGCAGGCTCTTGGCCAGCGAGTAGCCGGCGAACCCGGAGCCGAGGATCACCAGGCGTGGTCGGGGTGCGTCTGCCATGCGCCTGGATCTTACGGTGGTGCACGGGCGATCGGCTGGACGAAACCGCCTCGCCGTCGGCCGCCGTCCCGAGACGTCGCGGGTGGGGCCGGGCGGCCGCCGGCGCGAGCTTGGGGGGGCGTCCCACGAAAGGCGTCGCCGTCCGGTAGGATTCCGGGTCCGCAAACAAAGGAGATCCGGGCTCCCCGACCAAGGAGATCTCGTGCGCCGCACCGTCCTGCTCGCCGCGTTCCTGGTGTCCGTCGAGCTCGTGCCCTCGAGCCCGCTGGCGGCCGCGCGGCGCCCACTCGCCGTCGACGACCTCTACTCGCTCGAGGAGGTCGGAGACCCGCAGGTGAGCCCCGACGGTGGCTGGGTCGCCTTCACCCGCGAGGCCCTCGACCGCAAGAAAGACGTCTCGAACGTCGACCTCTGGATGGCGCCCTTCGCCGGCGGCGCACCGTTGCGGCTCGCCGGCCATGACGACGACGAGAGCACCCCGCGCTTCTCCCCCGACGGCAAGTGGATCGCCTTCCTCTCGTCGCGCGACGAGGAGGCGACGCAGGTCTGGCTGCTCGACCGCCGCGGCGGCGAGGCGACCCGCCTCACCGACTACCCGGGGGACGTGAGCGATCTCGTCTGGTCGCCCGACGGCAAACGCCTCGCGCTCGTCGTCGGCGACGCCGAGCCCGGCGCCGGCGAAGGGGACGCGGAGGGCGCGGAGGGCGAGGAGGAGGCCGAGACCCCCGAGCCGATCGTCATCCGCCGCCTCCAGTTCAAGCAGGACGGCACGGGCTACCTGACCGAGCTCCGCGAGCACCTGTACGTCTTCGACCTCGAGACGCGTGCGTCGGCGCAGGTGACCACCGGGCCGTACGACGACAGCGAGCCTGCGTGGTCGCCCGACGGCCGTTTCCTCGCATTCGTCAGCAACCGCACCGCTGATCCCGACGCCAACGACGACAGCGACGTCTTCGTCGTCGAGGCGCGCGCGGGGCAGTCGCCGCGGCGGCTGACGACGACGGCGAGCTTCGACCAGTCGCCGGTGTTCACGGCGGACGGCGGTGCCGTCGTCTACGTGCAGGGCGGCGACCCCAAGGACATCTGGTACGGCGCCAACCACGTCGCAGTCGTGCCGGTCGGTGGCGGCGTGCCGCGGCCGCTCACCCGCGACCTCGACCGCAACGTCCTCGCGCCGCGCCTCTCGCACGACGGCCGCTTCGTCTACTTCCTGCTCGAAGATGGCGGCAACGGGCACCTCGCGCGCGTGCCGGTCGCGGGCGGCGCGGTCGAGCGCGTCGTGGCGGGGGAGCGCGACGTGCAGGCGTTCGCGCTCGGGCCGCACGACGAGGCGGTGGTGCTCGAGAGCACGCCGCAGCGCCCGCTCGAGGTCTCGGTCGCGGAAGCGAGCGGCCTGCGGCGGTTGACCACCGTGAACGACGGCTTCCTCGCGGGCATCGAGCTCGGCGAGGTGCGCCGCTTCCAGACGACGAGCCCTGACGGCACGCGCATCGACGCCTTCCTCACCCTGCCTCCGGCTTCGGCTCGCGGCGGCAAGGTCGGGCGCCTGCCGACGATCCTGCGCATCCACGGCGGGCCGACGTCGCAATACAGCACCGAGTTCCACCCTGAGTGGCAGCTCCTCGCCGCCCACGGCTACGCGGTGGTGGGCGCCAACCCGCGCGGCTCGACCGGCTACGGCCGCGACTTCAGCCGCGCGATCTGGGCCGACTGGGGCAACAAAGACGGCGACGACGTGCTGGCGGCCGTCGACGCCGCGGTGGCGATGGGCGTCGCCGACCCCGACCGCCTCGGCGTCGGCGGCTGGAGCTACGGCGGCATCCTGACCAACTACCTGATCACGCGCACCGGCCGCTTCAAGGCGGCGACGACCGGCGCGAGCGAGGTCAACTACCTCGCCGACTACGGCACCGACCACTACCAGAAATGGTGGGAGGCCGAGCTCGGCCTGCCGTGGGAGAACGTCGCGCTCTGGACGCGCCTCTCGCCCTTCTTCCAGGTGGCGAAGATCACCACGCCGACGCTCATCCTCGGCGGCAGCGACGACGTCAACGTGCCGCTGCTCAACTCCGAGCAGCTCTACCAGGCACTGCGCCGGCTCGGGCGCCAGACCGAGCTGGTGATCTACCCAGGCGAGACGCACGACATCTCGACGCCGAGCTACCAGCGCGACCGGCTCCAGCGATACATCGACTGGTACGACAAATACGTCAAGGTCGCGACCCCGGCGCCGGCGGCGGCAGCCGTCGCCGTGCCGACAGCGCACCGGCCGTAGCACCCGGAATTGGATGGTGCGCAATGCGCACCCTACGGCCGATGCCCGACCGGCCGCACTCCGTGTAGGGTGCGCATCGCGCACCATCCGGTCCTGGTCGCGGGCTGCGGAACCAGACGGGCGGGGGCAGGCCCCGCCCCTACATCCGGATCCGATCCCCAATCCGTTCTGGTGTAGGGGCGGGGCCTGTCCCCGCCCGTCCGGTTCCGGCGTGCCTGCGATCGACAGCTGCAAACTGTCCCGTGGAGCGCCTGCCGAGCGAATGTCTGGCGGGCCAGCCGCCGGTCGCCCCTCTGCTACGATCCGGGCGGAGGACAGCCATGCTCGACGTGCCCACGACCGAGACGCGCGCCGACCAGGCCGCCGGGGTCGAATTCGGCTTCACCGCCGAGCAGCGCGCCATCCAGGAGACGGCCCGCGAGTTCGCGCGGCGCGAGATCGACCCCATCGTCGACGAGATCGACGAGGCGCAGAAGTTCCCGCGCGAGGTGATGAAGAAGGCGGGCGAGCTCGGCTTCCTCGGCGTCATCTTCCCCGAGGAGTGGGGCGGCGCCGGGCTCGGCTACGTCGAATACGTCCTGGTGATCACCGAGCTGTCGGCGGTCGAGCCTTCGGTCGGCATCAGCGTCGCCGCCCACAACTCCCTCTGCAGCAACCACATCTACAAGTTCGGCAACGACGCGCAGCGGCGCCGCTGGCTGGTGCCGCTCGCCTCCGGCGCCAAGATCGGCGCCTGGAGCCTGACCGAGCCCAACGCCGGCTCGGACGCCGGCGGCACGCGCACCCGCGCCGACAAGGTCGAGGGCGGCTGGGTGCTCAACGGCGCCAAGACCTTCACCACCCACGGCTCGGTCGGCGACACCTGCGTCGTCTTCGCCGTCACCGAGAACGACGCGCCGAAGGGGAAGAATCTCTCGACCTTCGTCGTCGACAAGGGCACCCAGGGTTTCCGCGCCGGCAAGAAGGAGAACAAGCTCGGCATCCGCGCCTCCGACACCGCCGAGGTGGTGATGGAGGA
>Ga0075431_100008360_pt1 | contig 10353 bp, 5 predicted proteins | sample RhiMetdeltSRZDD5_FD_75297 | JGI IMG/M metagenome (GOLD analysis project Ga0075431, IMG submission 75297) | Populus rhizosphere microbial communities from Tennessee, USA - Rhizosphere MetaG P. deltoides SRZDD5 | ecosystem: Host-associated > Plants > Roots > Rhizosphere > Soil | place: USA...
TGGCGTGGCCCAGCTCATTCACTACCGGCATCTCGGCCGCAGTCGAGTGGTGACGCCGGGGCGTGACGCGATGAAAGGCGCCTACCTCGGGCCGGAGTTCACCCCGGCACAGATCGAAGAGTTCCTGAAGTCGGTGGGCGCCGACTACGTCCGTCTCGACGAGCAGACGATGCTCGACATGGTGTCGCAGCGGCTGGCGGAGGAGAAGATCGTCGGCTGGTTCGACGGCCGCATGGAGTTCGGCCCGCGCGCGCTCGGCGCTCGCAGCATCCTTGGCGATCCGCGAAGTCCGCGCATGCAGGCGGACATGAACATCAAGATCAAGTTCCGCGAGGGATTCAGGCCGTTTGCGCCATCGGTGCTCCGCGAGCGAGTAGCCGAGTATTTCGAGCACGACTGCGACTCGCCGTACATGCTGCTGGTGGCACCGGTGCAGAAGCATCGCCGCATTCCCCTGACCGCCGAGCAGCATAAGCTGTGGGGTATCGACAAGCTGAACGTGCCGCGGTCGGACCTCCCCGCGATCACCCACATCGATTATTCGGCGCGCATTCAGACGGTGTCGCCTGAGACCAATTGCCGCTACTACAACCTGATCAAGGCCTTCGAGCGCCGGACGGGTTGCGCGGTGTTGATCAACACGTCATTCAACGTGCGTGGTGAGCCGATCGTGTGCACCCCGGAAGACGCCTACCGGTGTTTCATGCGTACGAACATCGATGCGCTGGTCCTTGGTCCGTTTCTCCTCGAGAAGCGCGCGCAGCCGAAGTGGCAAGAGGACGTGGAATGGCAAAAGGAATTCCAGCTCGACTGACGCGCAGGCTGCTCGCGCTCGCCGTCCTGGTCGCAGGGCTGATCGGCGTGCTCGCGTACTTCTACGTGACGCCGCCCCCGCCCGTGATCCGTTTTCCCGGCGGCAAACGATTCGCGTTCTCGATCATCGACGACACGGACATGACCACGCTGGCCCGCGTCAGGCCGATTTATGGCGTGTTGGAGCGCTACGGCCTGCGCACGACCAAGACGGTCTGGGTCTACCCCACCACCGAGCCCGAGAATTCGACGAACAGCGGCGATACGCTCAGCGACCCCGCCTATCGTGACTTCATCGTCGACCTGCAGCGGAAGGGATTCGAGATTGCGCTGCACGGCGTTCGCGGCGGGAGCAGCCGGCGTGAAGACACACTGCGCGGCCTCGAGACATTCAAGGAGGTGCTGGGCCAGTATCCGCGCATGTTCATCAATCATTCGATGAACAAGGACAACCTGTACTGGGGTCACAATCTGTTGGCGTTCGGGCCGCTGAGATGGATGACGGGCTTTGTCAACCGTCATGAATTCTCCGGCCACGATCCGGGCTCCCCTTACTTCTGGGGCGACGTGGCGAAGCAGCGCGTCACCTACGTGCGGCGGTATACGTTCGAAGACATCAACCTGCTGAACATCAACCCGTCGTTCCCATACCGGCTGGACGACAAGCCACTCGTGAACTACTGGTTCCCAACGGCCAATGGTGATCGCCGGGTGAACTTCGAGGAGCTGCTCACGGCAGCGAACGTGGAGCGATTGGTTCAGCAGGGCGGCATATGCCTTGTGTACGCGCATCTCGGCTCTGGAAGCTTCAACCAGGGCGATGAAGTGGACCCGAGGTTCGAAGCGCGAATCAGGGAACTCGTCAAACACGACGGGTGGTTCGCCCCTGCGTCGGAGATCCTCGACTATCTTCGCCAGCAGCCTGGATGGAGCGGCGGGCTCGGTCTCCGCGAGCGCGTGCGGGTCGATATGCGATATCTCGTCGGACAACTGTTAGAGAGCGTAGGTATTGGAGCAGCATGACAGCACAGGTTGTAAAACAAATGACTGCGGCTCAAGGCCGGCGATTCGGTGCGACGGTTGGCGGCGCATTCCTCGTCTTCGCCGGAATCGCGTGGTGGCGTGGGCATCCGACGACGACGATGGTGCTCGGTGGGCTCGGCGGCTTGCTGGTATTGAGCGGGCTGATCATCCCGACGCATCTCGGTCCGGTGGAGCGGGCGTGGATGGCGTTGGCACATGCCATCTCGAAGGTGACCACACCGATCGTCATGGGTGTCATGTATCTCGGAGTGTTGTTCCCGGTCGGTGTGCTGCGCCGCGGCATCGGTGGCAATCCGCTCGTGCACGCCGACCAGGAGCGCAGCTTCTGGCGCAGCCGGCCGGAAGGGTCGCGCCGCTCGAGCAGCATGCAGCGGCAGTTCTAATCGCAGGAGAGTGTCATGAGTTTAGGGAGCGAGCTGTGGGCGTTCATGCGGGAGCGGAAGAAGTTCTGGCTGCTCCCGGTCATTGTCGTGATGCTGGTCGTGGGGTCGCTTCTGATCTTTGCGCAGGGGTCGGCGCTCGCTCCATTCATCTACACGATTTTCTGAGGCCGGCGTTTTACGCTGGTCGCAGTTTGTCCAGAGCACAACCATCAGTGCGCGCCCGTAGCCACGGGCGCGCATCGTGCTGGCGAACGGGGCACCGCTTCATCGATTCACCCCGCTGAAGCGCCTGCCTCGGTCCTCATGCCCACCCGTCCGCGCGCCTGGTTGGACAGGACCGGACATGGAGATGGACCGTCGGCTCGCGGAAACGGGCTGGCTCGACCGGGATCCAAGAACCAACTTTCTACACCGCTTGAGAGAAGAAAGTTCTGTCTTGGTCCGAATAATCTGGCTCGGCCCCCCTCTTCACGCTCATTTTGCTGGCCCGCCGATTGCGAGACGTGCCCCCGATGCGATCTTGTCCCAGTCACGAAAGCGGATGGATGCTGAAATCAGTTCGAACAGTACTTACGATTTTCGTCTTCGGCTGCATCCTGTTTGCGGCCAGTGAGGCGAGTGCACAAATCCTCACGTTTGACGAGATGGACCCCGACCCGTTTCAGGGGCCTATTCTCGGAAGCGTCACCTGCTCGGCGGGAACAGGCTTCCGCTTTTCATCGGACCATTTTCACGTCATCGACGCGACCTACGGCGAGGTCTTCTCGAACAGCGGCACGACTCATCTCGGATACGAGTCGGGGCGAGGCTTTCCCGTCAGGCTGGATCGCGAGGGCACGGGCACGTTCTCGCTGCTCTCGCTAGATGCCGGCGAGTTCTATTCGGCTCCCGATCCGGATCGTCCGGATGCCGAGCACGTCCTGCTGACGGGCTTCCGCGCCGACGGCAGCGTAGTCACGCACACCATCGATCTCGACGGGATTCGCGACGGCGCCGGCGGGGCACCGGACTTCCAGCACTTCCTCCTGCCTGCCACGTTCGTGAACCTGCGTACAGTCGTCTTCACCGGATTGCGTCAAGGCAACGTCTCGGGCGGCATGGCGTTCGACAATCTCGAATACCAGCTGGATCCGGCGGAGACGCTGCCCCCCTGTACCTTCGAGGTGCTGCCTTCCGATCTGCCGACCGTGTCGTTCGTGGGCGACTATGCCGGTGTGCTTGCGGGCACGATTCCGCTCGAGGCAGTAGCGACCGACAACACCGGCATCGCCTCCGTCGTGTTCAGGCTCGATGGTGTCGAGCTCGCATCCCCGGACCAGACCGCACCGTACACGCTCCAGTGGGACACGACGGCCTTCGCTGACGGCCCGCACACGTTGACGGCAGATGCAACTGACGACACAGGCAACGTGGGCACCGCGTCGCTGACCGTCACGATTCAGAACGGGATCGTCGTGAGCAGCGGTCCTCACTACGTAGCGCTCGACGGCGTAAACGACTACGTGCGGGCGCCCGACAGACCGGCGCTCAGCTTCGGCAACGGGACGACCGACACGCCGTTCACGCTGGAGATGTGGCTACGGCCCAGCGCCGCCAACGACCGCTACGCGTTGCTGGAGAAAGCCGGCGAGTACCGCCTGCGATTCATCTACGGCACGTTGATGGTCGAATTGCTCGACGACAGCTCGCACTCGACCGCCTCCGTCGTCACGAACAGCGTGAACTTTGCGGCGCTGGTCGGTGCGTGGCATCACCTGGCGGTGACGTACGACGGCCGCGGCGGGGCGGCGGCAGCCAATGGCATCGCTGTTTACCTCGACGGCGCACCCGTGGGGGTGTTTCGTTCCACGGATGCCGGCTATGCCGCCATGGAGAACCGCACGACGCCGCTCACATTCGGTCGCGGAGACGACTCCATCAACGCGTTCAATGGCGGCCTCGACGAGTTGCGCCTGTGGAACGTTCAGCGGACGCAGAGCGCGCTCCAGTTCTCGATGTTTTCCGAGCTGCTCGGCACCGAGCCCGGTCTTGTCGCCTATTGGCGCTTCAACGAAGGCAGTGGCTGGGCCGTCGAAGATGACTCTCCGGGCAATGCCTCTATCGTGCTCCTCAACGGCACGCAGTGGGCGCCGGATGGTCCGTTCGCGCCTGACACAACTCCACCGACGCTGGGAAACATCGCGACGTCGAATCTGACGGCGTCCAGCGTGACGGTCACGTTCACGACGAACGAGATGGCCACGGGATGGGTCACCTATTCGGTGGGAACTGCGTGTCCGTGCACCGACGTCTACAGCGCGGCACCGGGGACGACGCACAGCGTAGTACTGACGGGACTCGCAGCGGACACGGTGTATCAGATCACGGTGAAGGCGCAGGATGCGGCGAACAACATGCAGGCGGCCGCGCCGTTCACCATTCGGACCCTGGTGGTGTCGAGCGACACGCAGGCGCCGCAGGTGACGCTGGTCAGTCCCGCGTCAGGGCCGGTCGCCGGTCAGGTCGCGATCGAAGCGACCGCCAGTGACGACGTCGGCGTTGTGAATGTGGTGTTTCGGCTCGACAACCAGCCGCTGGGCGCGCCAGTGGTGACGGCGCCGTACACGCTGACGTGGGATACGACGACGGTCGCCGACGGCGCGCACACGCTGACCGCGGAGGCTCGGGATGCGGCGGGCAACGTGGGCACGACGTCTCTGGCGGTGCAGGTGCAGAACACGCCGGTCGAGCTGACACCGCACCACGTCACGTTTGATGGCGTGGACGATAACGTGCGGGTGGCCGACGCGGCCGCGCTCAGTTTCGGCAACGGGACGATCGACACGCCGTTCACGCTGGAGATGTGGGTGCGGCCCGACCAGGTGCAGGGCCGGCACCAGCTGCTCGGCAAATCGAGCGAGTATCGCGTGGCGATCATCTACGGCACGCTGATGATCAACCTGGTGGACGCGAGCACGAACAGCGCGGCGGAGGCGTCGACGATCGGCGTCGACCTCTCGGCGCTGGCCGGCACGTGGCATCACCTGGCCGTGACCTACGACGGCCGCGGCGGATCGACGGCAGCCAACGGCATCACCGCCTACCTGGACGGGACAGCGCTGGCGCTGTTCCGGTCGACCGCCGGTGGCTACGTGGCGATGGAGAATCTGACGGGGCCGCTGGCCATCGGACACGAGAGCGACCAGTGGAACCAGTTCGCGGGCGCGATGGACGAGGTGCGGGTCTGGAATATCGCGCGCACGCCGGCGGAACTCGCCGCGACGCGGAGCACCGAGCTGGCGGGCACCGAGCCGGGCCTGGTCGCCTACTGGCGCTTCAACGAGGGCAGCGGCCTCACGAGCACGGACGACTCCCCGGGCTCACTCGTGGCGACGCTGCTCAGCACCGCGATGTGGGCCGTGGATGGCCCATTGGCACCAGACACAACTGCGCCACAGATCTCGAATGTGGCCACGTCGAATCTGACGGCGTCTGGTGTGACGGTCACATTCACCACGAACGAGATCACCACAGGGTGGATCACCTATTCGGTGGGCACGGCGTGTCCGTGCACCGACGTCTTCAGTGCGGGACAGGGCACGACGCATAGTGTGGTCCTGACAGGGCTCGCGGCGGACACGGTGCATCAGCTCACGGCGAAGGCGCATGATGCCGCCGACAACCAGCAGGCAGGGGCCCCGTTCACCATCCGGACGCTGGTCGCATCGAGCGATACGCAGGCGCCGCAGGTGACGCTGGTGAGTCCAGCGGCCGGACCGGTCGCCGGCCAGGTCACGATCGAGGTGACCGCCACTGACAACGTCGGCGTAGCGAATGTGGTGTTCCGGCTCGATGGCCAGGCACTGGGTGCGCCGGTCGTGACGGCGCCGTACACGCTCACATGGGATACCACGACGGTCGCCGACGGTGCGCACACGCTGATGGCGGAGGCCCGGGACGCGGCGGGCAACGTGGGGACGGCGACGGTGACGGTGCAGGTGCAGAACACGGCGGTCGAACTGACGCCGCACTTCGTCACGTTTGACGGCGTCGACGACAACGTACGCGTAGCCGATGCGCCGGCGCTCAGCTTCGGCAACGGAACGATCGACACGCCGTTCACGCTGGAGATGTGGGTGCGGCCCGACCAGGTGAACGGCCGGCACCAGTTGATCGGCAAATCGAGCGAGTATCGCGTGGCGATCATCTACGGCACGCTGATGGTCAACCTCGTCGACGAGAGCTCGCACAGCCAGGCGGAGGTGTCGACGATCGGCGTCGATCTCTCGGCGCTGGCCGGCACGTGGCATCACCTTGCGGTGACCTATGACGGCCGCGGTGGGGCGGCGGCGGCCGATGGCATCACTGTCTATCTGGATGGGACCGCGCTGTCAGTCTTGCGGTCGACCGGCGCTGGCTACGTGGCGATGGAGAATCTGACCGGGCCGCTCGCCATCGGACACGAGAGCGATCAGTGGAACCAGTTTGCGGGCGCGCTCGACGAGGTGCGGCTCTGGAATATCGCCCGCACGCCGGCGCAACTCGCGGCGACGCGGAACATCGAGCTTGCGGGCACCGAGCCGGGCCTGGTCGCCTACTGGCGCTTCAACGAGGGCAGCGGCCTCACGAGCACGGACGACTCCCCAGGCTCGCACGGGGCGACGCTGCTGAGCGCCGCGATGTGGGCCGCCGAGGGCCCGCTCGCGCCGGATACAACCGCGCCGACGCTGGCGAACATCGCGACGTCGAACCTGACGGCGTCCGGCGTAACGGTCACGTTCACGACGAACGAGATGACCACTGGGTGGGTCACCGACTCCGTGGGCACGGCGTGTCCGTGCACCGACGTCTTCAGCGCGGGACCGGGGACGACGCATAGTGTGGTGCTGACGGGGCTCGCCGCGGACACGGTGTATCAGATCACGCCGAAGGCGCACGATGCCGCCAACAACGAGCAGGCGGCGGCCCCCTTCATCATCCGGACGCTGGTGGTGTCGAGCGATACGCAGGCGCCGCAAGTGACGCTGGTCAGTCCCGCGTCAGGGCCGGTCGCGGGCCAGGTCACCCTCGACGCGACCGCCAGTGACAACGTCGGCGTGGTCAGCGTGACATTTCGGCTCGATGACCAGCCGCTGGGTGCGCCAGTCGTGACGGCGCCGTACACGCTGACGTGGGATTCGACGACAGTCGCCGACGGCGCACACACGCTGACGGCAGAGGCGCGGGATGCCGCGGGCAACGTGGGTGCGGCATTGGTGACGGTGCAGGTGCAGAACACGCCGGTCGAGCTGACGCCGCACTTCGTCACGTTTGACGGCGTGGACGACAACGTGCGCGTGGCCGACGCCGCCGCGCTCAGCTTCGGCAACGGGACGCTCGACACCCCGTTCACGCTGGAAACGTGGCTGCGGCCCGACCAGGTGAACGGCCGGCACCAGCTGCTCGGCAAATCGAGCGAGTATCGCGTGGCGATCATTTACGGCACGCTGATGGTCAACCTGGTGGACGAGAGCACGCACAGCGGGGCAGAGGTGTCGACGTTCAGCGTCGATCTCTCGGCGCTGGTCGGCACGTGGCATCACCTGGCGGTGACCTACGACGGACGCGGCGGGGCGGCGGCAGCGGATGGCATCACGGTCTATCTGGACGGGACCGCGCTGCCGGTCTTCCGCTCGACGGGCGCCGGCTACGTGGCGATGGAGAATCTCACGGCGCCGCTGTCCGTCGGGCACGAGAGCGACCAATGGAACCAGTTCGCCGGCGCGCTCGACGAAGTTCGCGTCTGGAATATCCTGCGCACCCCGGCGGAACTCGCCGCGACGCGGAACAGCGAGCTGGCGGGCACCGAGCCGGGCCTGGTCGCTTACTGGCGCTTCAACGAGGGCAGCGGCCTCACCAGCACGGACGACTCCCCGGCCTCGAACGGGGCGACCTTGGCGACCGCCACGATGTGGGCCCCCAATGGCCCGCTGGCGCCCGCACCCTGACGGCCGGGCACCAGCCGGCCGTCCTCACGCAGCACTGATCGGCGCCGCCCGAAACGGGCGGCGCTTGAAATCCATAAAAGAAAGTCCTCAAAATCGCAGACTAACCTGCAGCCCCTGGTATCGCCGGGGCAGCAGTTTCGACACAATCGGCCAGTAAATATAAGCAAAGAAAAAGCTTGCTGCACCGGCGCTCCGCGGGCCCGGGTTCGGATTGGCGTTTGCTGACGTTCTTGCGAGCCCTCCAAGTGCCCCTGCGAGTGCCTTAGAACGGGTTAGCCAGGATTGCCGCCGCGGGAAAGACCGGGAAGCGGTCAGCAGGGCCTGCCGCCGGGCCTCCGTGCAGCCGACACGAGGTCCGTGGATACCGGATGGCACGAGCCAGAGGCTCCGGGCTCGCTGGTCGGCAGTCGCACTCACAACCCGCGTGTGAGTGAAAGGGCGGAGCTGTACCGTACGGTTTGAGACGCACGCTGGACAGGATGAGGACCTTGCGTTGACGAACGCGACACGCTCGATGCCGGCGGCACGAGCCAGCCGATCGCATGTGGCCCTGATGATTCGGACGGTGCTCACACATCCGGTCGTCATGATGCTGAAGCGCTACGCGCGTGAGGTGCGCTGGAGCATCGCCGGTTCCGGAGTCCGGAATCCCGCCATCCCGCGCCAGGTCAGATCCGTGCTGTTCGTCTGCCTCGGTAACATCTGTCGAAGTCCGTTTGGTGCGTTGCTCGCGGAGCGCTTGTTCCGGGAGGCTGGAAAGGGCGATATCAAGTGTTCGTCGGCGGGTATCCGGGCTTCGCAGGCAGCGCGATCGCCCGCTGACGCCGTGGCGGCTGCTCGCTCCTACGGCATTCGTTTGGACGATCACGTCCCCAGGCAGCTCCTTCGCGATCTCGTCGCCGCGCACGATGTCGTCATGGTGATGGAGGCATCGCAGCAGCAGCAGCTCCAGGCCACGTATCCCGAGTTTCGAGACCGTTTCCTGTTGCTGCCCCTGCTCGATGACTCGCCGGCCGGGGCCTATGAACGCTGCAATCTCCCCGACCCGTTCGGACAACCGATCGAAGTGTTCGAAGCGTGCTATGCCCGCATCGATCGCGTGTTGCGCAGGTGGGTGTCCGCGGTGAATCCGATTGAAAGATCGGCGTGAGTAGGAACGCACGGGTCCGCACGTTCATCGGAAACGCGATCGCGTTGATGATCGCCCTCACGATCGCTCTCGCGATCGGAGAGCTTGCGCTGCGAGCGGCGGTGACGCTGCCGCTGCGGCGGGTACTGCCCGAGATCAGATATGACCGTCACCCGGTCCGTCACTTCACGCTGCGGCCCAATCAGACCGCGTACTCATTCGGGGCTACAGCGTCGGTCGACGGTCAGGGATTCCGCACGAATGGCAGGGCGGGCGGCAGTGCCGGCGGCGCGAGGGTTCTGGCTCTCGGCGACTCCTTCACATTCGGCATGGGTGTTCGCGACGAGGAGACGTGGCCCGCCCGGTTGGAGGCTCGCCTGCAAACCGTGCTCGACCGGCCGATCGCCGTCACGAACGCCGGCACGATCAGCTACGGCGTCTATCAGGAGATGGACCTGCTGCGGACGGCGGGTTTGGCGATCGCTCCGGATATCGTCGTACACGGACTGTACTGGAACGACTTCATGAACGACGGTCCGCCCTCCGCGACCGCTCCGAATGTGGTGACGTCGCGAGGATACCTGGCGTGGGATCTTCCTGACGACACTCGTGGCGCGCTGCCGAAGCTGCTGTCGTGGGCCTCGACGCGCTCCGCCCTCCTGTTCGCGCTGCGCCAAACGATTCTGCAGAGCGGCCTGCTCCCGCGCGAGCAGTCGGCTTACGGTGACGCCTACGCGAGATTTCTCGAGCGTGGTCTCACCGACGAGGAGTGGCAGCCGATCGAGCGGTTTTACCGCGAGCTGCTGGCACTCGGGCGGGAGCGCGGCTTCCGCATCTTCGTCGTCGTCATGCCGGTCAACGACATTGTCGCGATGCCGGCAGCTTCGAGCCATCCGTACCCCCGAGCGGCAAGAGCGCGTCTCACCGCGCTGGGAGTACCGTATCTCGATGCCTTCTCGCTCTGGGAGCGGGGCAAGGCTGATGTCGACGATATGTTTCTGCCGCAGGGGTCCGACTC
>Ga0075431_100008362_pt1 | contig 10353 bp, 6 predicted proteins | sample RhiMetdeltSRZDD5_FD_75297 | JGI IMG/M metagenome (GOLD analysis project Ga0075431, IMG submission 75297) | Populus rhizosphere microbial communities from Tennessee, USA - Rhizosphere MetaG P. deltoides SRZDD5 | ecosystem: Host-associated > Plants > Roots > Rhizosphere > Soil | place: USA...
CACCACGTGCCCGGGCCAGGCTTCCAGTTCGAAGAGGAGTACATCAAGCACGCGCAGCTGTTCTTCTCCCTCTACTTCATCATGACCGGGCTGCACGCCCTCCACATGATCATCGGCCTCGGCATCATGACCTGGATGCTCTGGTGGTCGTGGCGCGGCATCGTCACCGCCGAGTACTACAGCCCGATCGAGATCAGCGGCCTCTACTGGCACTTCGTCGACATCGTCTGGATTTTCCTGTTCCCGTTGCTGTATCTGCTGGGGAGACATGGATGACGCGACGAGCCGATCGAACGCCGAGGCCGCAGAGATCGCAGAGAAGAGAAATTTATGGAATTTCTCTGCGTGCTCCGCGAGCTCTGCGTTCAAGGATCCTCGCGGATTGCGTAGGTCGCGAGGCGAGCCACTGATGTCCGAGCACATCGTTCCAACGCGCATCTACTACGGCATCTTCGCAATCCTGATGGTATGCACGGCGATCACCGTCGCCGTCGCCTACGCCGACCTCGGTCCGTTCAACACCGTCGTTGCGCTCTCGATTGCCGTCTTCAAGGCCGTGCTGGTCGTGCTGTTCTTCATGCACGTCAAGTACAGCACCCGGCTCACCTGGGCGGTCGTTGTCGGCAGCGTGTTCTGGCTCGGGATCTTGCTGGCGCTGACGATGGGTGATTACCTTACCCGCGGCTGGCGGACATACGGGTAACGTCTGCCGCCGCGGTCAGGTGGGGCAGGCGGGCCGGGTGGGCTTCCCTTGGCGACCATATAATTTCTCCCGGTGCGCGTCCTCATTGCTGCCATTGCACTGCTGCCGCTGATCCAGACCGGCCCGCCGCCTGCGGCGCAGGCGGTCCAGATCCTCCTCCGTCATTTCGAACCGGCCGATCGCGAGTCCGCCCGCTACCACTACGTTGCCTTCGACGTCGCAGACGGAACTGGAACGCTGACCATCAACTATCGTTACACCGGCGACGATGGGACGAACGTGATCGATCTCGGGCTGTTCCAGCCGGGATCGCTCGCGCTCGGCAGCGCGGCGTTCCGCGGCTACAGCGGCGGTGCCCGGCGGACGATCGTCGTCGGCAGTGAGGCGTCCTCGCCCGGTTATCGCACCGGGCCGCTGCCGCCGGGCCGGTGGCACGTGCTGCTTGGCTTGTACAAGGTCGCGCCTGGCGGCGTCGACGTGACCGTCGAGGTCACCGCGGCGAAGCACTCGCGTCCTTCTGCCGAGGGCGCCGACGACCCCAACGCTCCGGCGACCGGCCCGGCACCGGCCGCGGGTGTGGCGCCGGCAGGCCGGCGTTGGTACAGCGGCGCCCTGCACCTGCACACCGTCCACAGCGACGGGACGCTGAGCACGGCCGCGCTGGCGGACGCGGTCCGCGCCGCGGGCTTCGACTTCTTCGCTGTCACCGACCACAACAACACGACGCATTCACTCGACCCGCTGCCCGGCGCACCGCTTCGCCTCGTCGGCGAAGAGGTGACAACGCCGGCGGGCCACGCGAACGTGTGGGGGCTGCCGGCGGATGGGTGGATTGATTTCCGTGTGCGCCAGAACGATCCGGCGGCGGCGCGCGCGATCGACGCGCTGGTCGCCGAGGCGAGTCGCGCCGGCGCGCTGTTCGCGATCAACCACCCGGTCGACACCTGCGCCGGCTGCTCGTGGGAGCACGCGGTGCCCGCGGCTCTCGACGCGATCGAAATTTGGAACGGCGGGAGGGAGCCTCAGGAACCTGCACTCGCGATGTGGGATCGGCTGCTGCGGAGCGGCCGGCGGGTCACGGCAGTCGGGGCGAGCGACTGGCATCGCGCGCCGGCGCCGATCGACACGCCGGCGGTGCGGGTCCTCGCCGACGGCCTTACGCAAGCCCATATCCTCGATGCGATTCGACAGTCGCGCGTCATCGTCGTCCGCGACACGCGAGTCGAGCCGCCGACGTTCCGCGCGGCGTGCGGGAGCAGCACCGCGTCGATCGGCGCAACCCTTGTGTGCCGCGCCAATGAATACATCGCCGTTCATGTCGGCACGAACGGCGCTTCAGGAGGCCGCGCCGACCTGGTCTGGAACGGCGAGAGGTCGCAATCAAAGCCGGCAGGCGGCGACGTCGCCTTCCAGGTCCGCGCGGCATCTGGCTATCTTCGCGTCCACCTCTACGCCGCGGACGGCAGCACGATGGCGATCACGAATCCGATCCATGTGGCAGTCCGCTAAGACAGCGTCGCGAAATCAGCGGCGTGCGTTCCTCGCCGCCGCGATCTTGGTCATCGCTGCCACTGCGGCCGGCGCTCAGGATCTGGTGACGCCGGTGCGCGTCGGTCGCACGGAGGCGCCGCTGACACTGCAGGTCTGGGCGCAGCAGGACTATTCGCACCTGGCTGCGCGCCCGGCAATCGCCGATGCGTTCACCACCGTGTTCGACGACTGGGCGCGCGCGCACCCTGGCGTCCAGCTGCGAGTCTCGGTGATGCCGGGCCTCGAGCTGCACAAGGCGAAGCTGCAGCTCGCCGCGGCCGCCGGCCGGCTGCCCGACGTCGCCTCGATCGACAGCTTCTGGCTGCCGTTACTGAAGGACTACGTGCAGCCGCTCGAGGCGCACTGGCCCGAGCAAGATCGCCGTGACTTCCTGCCGTTCACGATCGAAACGCTGTCGGATCCCGCCGGCCATGTCTACGGCCTGTGGCACGAGACCGACTGCCGTGTGCTCTTCTATCGCAAGGATCTCGTCCCGGCGCCGCCTCGCACGTGGGACGAGCTGCTCGAGAGCGCGAGCCGCATCGCCCGCGAGAACGGCATCTCCGGCTATCTCTACAACGCCGGCCGCTGGGAGGCGACCGTGTTCGACCACCTTGCGATGTTCTGGGCACAGGGCGGCGAGCTTGTCGACGCGTCGGGCCGGCCAGTCTTCGGCGAGGAGCCGCACCGCACCGCCATGCTTCGACTGCTCGGCTTCCTGCGCGACACGATCCAGCGTGGAGCCTCGCCGCGCTCGGTGCTCGCGAACAACGACTACCAGCAGCTGACCGGCGCGGCCGTGGCCGGCGACGTCGCGATGTTTCTCGGCGGCAACTGGCAGCTGAAGGATCTGCAGGCCGGGCTGGCGCCCGCCGAGTTCGCGAAGTGGGACATCGCGCCGATTCCGCAGGCCGATGCCGCGACGCGGTCCACCGGCACCGGCGGCTGGGTTTGGGTGGTGTTCACGCGCGATCCCGAACGGCGGCGCGCGGCGATCGACTTCATCCGCGAGGTCGAGGCGCCGGCGCACGCGGCGAAGATCAGCGAGGCGACCGGCCATCTGCCGGTGCGGCAGAGCGTCTATCGCGACTTCCCGATCTTCAGCCAGGACGCGTGGTATCGGCGATTCGGCGAGATGCTCGTCGACGGCCACGCGCGGCCGACCGTCCCGATCTACCCGACGATCTCCGAACGCCTCCAGCTCGCCATCGGCGCCGTGGTCTCAGGCGAGAAGCCGCCCGTGGCCGCGCTGGACGAAGCCTGGAGGGCGGTGAACGGTGAGTACGCGCGCCAGCAGTCGACGCGGACGACGGCACGGCGTTCGGGCATCGACTGGCTCGCGTGGCTGCCGATCGCGATCGCGACTGTCGTCCCGGTTGCGGTGTTCCGTCGCGGCGCCGCAGCCGGGGTCAGCCTGTGGCTGCTGCCCGCGGCGGCGCTGGTGACGGTCATCCTGATCTATCCGATGCTCGACCTGGTGCGGCTGTCGATGACCGACGCGACCGTCGCGGCGACGCACTACGCCTACACCCTCGACAGCTATCGGGCGCTCCTCACGGACGGCGCGTTCTACGGCATGGTAGCAGTGACCGCGACCTTCGTCGCCGGCTCGGTGGCGCTGCAGCTCGCGATCGGCTTCGCGATCGCATGGTTGATCGACGCCGGGCGGCGGCGGCGCGCGCCCGGAACGCTGGCGGCGCGGATGGCGGTGGTCAGCGCCTGGGTGATCCCCGGCGTGCTGGCCGGCGTGCTCTGGAAGATTCTGCTGATCGAGAACCGCTCGGGCATCGTCACCTACTATCTGTCGCAGATCGGTCTCGGGCCGCTGCCGCTGATCTCGTCGCCGGCGCTGGCGCTGATCTCGGTCGTCGCCGCGAATGTCTGGCGCGGCTGCGCCTTCAGCATGATCCTGCTATACGCCGGCATGCAGCGGATTCCGCGTGAGCTGCACGAGGCCGCCGACCTCGAAGGCGTCTCGGCCTGGCAGCGGCTGCGCTGGCTGCTCGTGCCGCAGCTGGCGCCCGTGATCGCGCTCAACCTGGTGCTGATCACGATCGCGTCGTTCAACACCTTCGATTTGATCATCCCGCTGACCGGAGGCGGACCGGCGCGCGCGACCGAGGTCATCTCGCTGTTCATGTACCGCCTCGGGTTCTTCGATCTCGAGGCCGGCCGCGCCGCCGCGGTCGCGGTGGTGATGCTCGTCGTCAACCTGTCGCTCGCCGCGGTCGCGGGCCGGTTGATCGTGCGCGAGTCCGGCGCGGCGCGCGATCGGGAGGCGGCCGGCCGATGATCGCCACGCCGAAAACCAGGACCGGGTTCACCGCGGCGCTGATTGCCGCGGCTGCCGCCTTCCTGCTGCCACAGCTGTGGTTGTTCTCGCTGTCGCTGAAGAGCAAGGCCGGCGTCTACGAATACCCGCCGCGCTGGCTCCCCGCCGATGGATCGCTCGGCAACTACGCCTTCGCGCTGACCCAGACGCAGGTCCCCTGGTACCTCTGGAACAGCGCCGTGGTCGCGCTGCTCGCGGCGGCGGCGACGCTGGCGGCGGCGATTCCGGCCGCCTACGTGCTCTCGCGCGAACGCTTTGCCGGCCGGACGGCGATGATGGCGGCGCTGCTGGCGGTGCAGATGGTGTCGCCGGTCATCCTGCTGGTGCCGATCTACGGCGTGATCGAGCGCCTCGGCCTGATCGACACGCGCGCGGGGCTGATTCTCGTCTACGCGGCGATGCAGGTGCCGTTCACGGTCTGGGTGCTGAAGAACTTCTTCGACGCCGTGCCACAATCGATCTTCGAGGCGGCCCGCCTCGACGGCGCGTCGCGGGCGCGGACGCTGCGGACGATTGTGCTGCCGATTGTCGCCCCGGGCGTCGGCGCGGCGGCGATCTTCAACCTGGCGGCGTACTGGTCGGAGTTCTCGCTTGCGCTCGTGCTGCTCGATTCGCAGGAGCGCTTCACGATGCCGCTCGGCCTCTTCAGCTTCCAGAGCGCGTACGAGACCGACTGGCAGCTGCTCGCGGCCGCCAGTTTCATCGCGCTCGTGCCGGTGCTCGCAGCGTTCGTCTTCTTCCAGCGATTCTTCGTCGCCGGGCTGACCGCCGGCGCCGTGAAAGGGTAGACGGGCGAGTCGGGCCGGGGAAACGAACCGTAGGTAGGGCGCGGCTTCAGCCCAGCCGTGAGGCGCCGCTAGAGCAGCGCCCGACGTCGACAAGGAACTGCATGCTCGATATTCACGTTGTTTCACACACGCACTGGGACCGCGAGTGGTATCTCACGCACGAGCAGTTCCGCTTTCGCCTGGTGGCGTTGATCGATCGGCTCCTCGACCTGCTCGACGCCGATCCGGCTTACAAGCACTTCCATCTCGACGGCCAGACGATCGTTCTCGAGGACTACCTGGAGATCCGCCCCGAGCAGGAGCCGCGGCTGCGGCGCGCGATCGAGCAGGGACGGATCCTGATCGGCCCGTGGTACGTGATGCCGGACGAATTCCTGGTCAGCGGCGAATCGCTGGTCCGCAACCTGCTGCGCGGCCACCGGATCTCGCGCCAGTTCGGCTCGCCGATGCCGGTCGGCTATCTGCCGGATCTGTTCGGCCACGTCGGCCAGATGCCGCAGATCTGGCGGCAGTTCGGGCTCGACAACACGATCCTCTGGCGCGGGTTCGGCGGCAGGGAGGCTGAGTACTGGTGGGACGCGCCCGACGGCTCGCGCGTGCTGATGATGCACCTGCCGCCCGAAGGCTACTGCAACGCGACGCGGATCGTGTTCGATCCCGAGGCGATGATGGCGCGCGCCGCCGAGAAGGTCGGCTACGAGCGCGCCCGTACGCGCACCGGCCAGGCGCTGCTGATGAACGGCGTCGATCACGTCGAGCCGCACGCGGCGATCCCGCTGCTCGTCGATCGCCTGTCGTCGGTCGCCGATCAGCGGGCGATGCATTCGACGCTGCCTGCCTACGTCGACGCGGTGAGGCGAGCGGTCGAGCGCGACCGCCCGGCGCTCGAGACCGTCAGCGGCGAGCTGCGCTCCGGCACCGACTACGCCAACCTCCTGCCCGGGGTCCTCTCGGCCCGCGTCTACCTGAAACAGCAGAACGCGCAGGTGCAGACGCTGCTCGAGTCGTACGCCGAGCCGCTGTCGGTCTTCGCGTCCGGGCTCGGCGCGCGCTATCCGGCCGGCGAGCTTCGCCACGCGTGGAAGACGCTGCTGCAGAACCATCCGCACGACAGCATCTGCGGCTGCAGCATCGACGCCGTTCACGAGGAAAACGTTACGCGGTTCGCCCGCGCCCGGCAGGTTGGCAGCGCCGTCGCCGAGGCTGCGCTCGACGCGATCGCCGACCGCGTGCCCGCGCCGCCGGCCGGCGTCGTTCGCGCGGTGGTGGTGAACACCGACGCCATCGTTCGCGCGCAGGTCGTCGAGGCGTTCATCGATCTGCCGATCGACAGCGCCGAGCCGTGGCGCAGCGTCGACGCCCAGGCACTCGATCGGCCGGTCGTCTTCTGGCCGGAGGCGGCGTCGATCGAAGACGTAACCGGCCCTGACGGCGACCGCGTCGAGTTCCAGGTTCTCGGCGAAGAGCGCGTCGTCAACCACGTGATGAGCCGTTACGAGACGCCGTGGGCGTTGAACGTGCGGCGTCTTCGTGTGTTGTGGTGGGCGCAGGCGCTGCCGGCCTGTGGATATGCGGCGTTCGACCTGCGCGTCGTCACGCCGGGCGCTCCCGGCGCCGCAAAAGCGGCGCCCTACAACAGCGCCTACGGGCGACGCCTGGTCATCGCCGGCGAACGCGCGGCGGAGAACGAGCGTCTGCGTCTCGCCGTGAACGACGATGGCACGTTCGAGGTGACGGACAAGGCGAGTGGTGTCACCTATTCCCGCGTCGCGTCACTGGAAGACGTTGGCGACGTCGGCGACGAGTACAACTATTGCCCGCCGGCATCAGATCGCGTGGTGACGAGCGCCGATGCACGTGTAACGCGAGTTACGCGCGCGGCCGCAGGGCCGCTGCGCGCATCGCTTCGCGTCGACCTGGATCTGAACCTCCCTGCCGCCGCGAGCGCGGACCGGCGCCGTCGCGCCGACGAGAGCGCTTCGGTTCCGGTCACGATCGAGGCCGCGCTCGACGCCGGTTCACCGCGCGTCGGGTTCACGGTGACGGTCGACAACTGCGCCAGCGATCACCGGCTGCGCGTGCTCTTTCCTTGCGGCGCCGAACGAGTCTCGACGACGCGCGCCGACACCGCCTTCGATGTCGTCACCCGTCGGGCGCGCCAGGAGGTGCCCGCGGCGATCAAGAACGAGTCGCCGGTCAGCAGCGCACCGATGATCTCGGTCGTCGATGCCGGCAACGGCGAGGTCGGCGCCAGCGTCGTCGGCAGGGGCCTGATCGAGTACGAGATCGTCGGCGAATCGCCGGCAATCGCGCTGACGCTCCTCCGCGCGGTCGGCGACCTGTCGCGCAACGACCTGGCGACGCGGCCATCCGGCCACGCCGGTCCACCGGTGGCCACCCCGGCGGCGCAGTGCCTCGGCCGGCACGTCTTCGAGATGGCCTTCGAGCCTCGCGCCGGTGCGCCGGCGGCCGGAGAGATGCTCGCGAGCGCGCGTGAGCACCTCATCGCGCCGCGGGTGGTCGTGGCGATGACGCCCGGCGGCAGCGAGCCACCGACGCGATCCTTCCTCAGCCTCGAACGACAGGCCGGCGACGTCGTCCTCAGCGCGCTGAAGCAGGCCGAGGACCGCGACAGCATCGTGGTCAGGCTGTTCAATCCGGACAACGATGAGGCACGCGCGACAGTGAGGATGAATGCGCCGATCGCCGAAGCGTTCGCGTTGAACCTGCTGGAAGAGCGTCAGGCGCCGATCGCGGTCGAGAACGGCGCGGTTGAGTTGCGACTCAAGCCCCATCAGATCCAGACAATCGAGGTAGTCCGAGCCTGAAATCCGCCGGTGCGGGCGCTCGACGCGCTGCCCTCTCCGGGGTGAAGCGTCCGAAATCGAACGGACGTTCACCATCGCGAAACCATTGCCGAATGGGGACTCGGGCTGGCGTGGAGGCTGCCAGCCTTCTGAACCTGCAGGGGCTCGATCGCAGTCGTGGCAAGCCAGCAACTTCACTGTCACGCTGCGATCGCGACCACGACGATGAACAGGAGAGCCCGCAAAGACCGCAGAGAAGAACCCGCAGAGGCGCGCTTGGAATGCGATTCGGCGGGCGCCGAGTCGTAGTGCGCGCTCAGCTTCTCAACTTCGGTGGTGGGGCGGTTCTCTCGCGCGTCGCGACTCTCTGCGCCTCCCTGTCTCCGTGGTTTTCCAGATCGCGATCGCAGCGTGACGCCTTGGTGTCCTCTGTCTCTCGGTGTTCCGTACGGGCTAGCTGGTGACGTCCGAGACCACCACCGACTTGCCCGTCTCCTGTGCCCTGGTCGCCGCGACGCCGAGCCGCAGTGCCTCGAGGCCGTCCTCGATCGTGATCGGCGGCGTGCGGTGGTGCAGGACGTTCTGCGCGAAGTTCTGCAGCTGCGTGGTGTAGGCGTCGCGGAACCGCTCCATGAAATACGGCACGGTGTCGTGGGCAACCGAGTTCCTGGTCATCAGCATCACCGGCGTCTCGCGCAGGTAGCCGATCCGCACCGTCCCCTCCGATCCAAGGATCTCGGTCGAGATGTCGTAGCCGTAGATGCCGCTGCGGCTCAGATCGACGGCGCCGAGCTTGCCGCTGGTGAAGGTCAGGGTCGCGACCGCGTTATCGATGTCGCCGACCGTTGTCAGCTCGGGATACGCGATCGTCGCGCCGATCGCCGACACCGTCCGCGCCTCGCCCATGAACCACCGTGCGAGATCGAAGTCGTGGATGCCCATGTCGATCAGCATCCCGCCGCTGCTCTTCGGGTCGGCGTACTCGAGGCTCGGGCGGAATGGATCGCGCGACGTCGACTTGAACACCAGCGGCGTGCCGATACGTCCTTCCTCAATCGCTTTCTTCCCGGCGGCATAGCCGGCGTCGAACCGGCGCATGAACCCCATCTGGAAGAACATCCCCGACCTGGCAATCGCGTCCTGCATCGCCGCCACCTCGTCGAGCGACAGCGCCGGCGGTTTCTCGCAGAACGTCGGCTTGCGACGATCGGCCGCCGCCACCACGAGCTCGCGATGCGTGTGCGTCGGCGTAACGATGACGATCGCCTCGACCGACGAATCGTCGATGAGCGCCAGCGGATCCTGATAGTGCCGGGCGACGTCGAATTCCTCCGCGGCTTCCGCCGCCAGCGAGCCCGCCGGGTCGGCGACGGCGACGAGCCGGGTTTCGGGGATGCGCCCTGCCAGATCCCGCGCGTAAACCCGGCCGAGACGGCCAAGGCCAATCAATCCGACTGCCAGACGACCCTTCATTGCACGTTGTCCTTCGTCACCAGTTCGAGCCGCACTTTCACCTGCGCCGGCACGGTCTCGCCGCGGATCACCTTGACGGCGCTCTCCACCGCGACCCGTCCCATCTCGGAGGGGAACTGCGCCACCGACGCCGCCATCGTTCCCTCGCCAATCGCCTTCTTCGCGTCCTCGAGCGCATCGAAGCCGATGACGCGGATCTTGCCGGTCCTGCCGGCGGCGGCGATCGCCTCGAGCGCGCCGAGCGCCATCAGGTCGCTGCAGGCAAATACGCTGTCGATCTCGGGGTGCGCCTGCAGCATGTTCTGGAAGACGTTGAATCCCTGGTCGCGCTCCCAGTTCGCCGGCTGCGACGCCACCACCGCCACGCCCGGCGTACCCTTGACCGCGTCGCGGAAGCCGCGCAGCCGTGAGTCGCCGGTCTCGTGCCCCGGAATCCCTTCGAGGATGCCGACGCGCGCCTTGCCGCCGCTCACCTTCAACAGGTACTCGCCGGCGAGCTTGCCGCCCTCGTAATTGTCCGAGCCGACGAAGGTCTCGGTGTGGACGCCAGCATCGGCGGCAGCCTTCTCGTCCACGCGCGTGTCGACGACGACGATCGGCACCTTGGCGTCGCGCGCCTTCACCAGCGCGGACACGATCTCGCGGGAGCCGCTCGGGGTGATGCAAAGCGCCTGGATGCCGGTCTGAATCAGGTTCTCGACGATCTGCATCTGCTTCTCG
>Ga0075431_100008363_pt1 | contig 10352 bp, 10 predicted proteins | sample RhiMetdeltSRZDD5_FD_75297 | JGI IMG/M metagenome (GOLD analysis project Ga0075431, IMG submission 75297) | Populus rhizosphere microbial communities from Tennessee, USA - Rhizosphere MetaG P. deltoides SRZDD5 | ecosystem: Host-associated > Plants > Roots > Rhizosphere > Soil | place: USA...
ATGATTTTTCCCTCAGGCCTGATGGGAGGCGTCAGACTGTTTTTATGTATTCATCATCCTGCATGCGATATTTCGTGTTGAGCGGGCGAACTGTATTTAGCTGATCGCTAACCGAACACTGGTGATCTTAAGACCGATCCGAGGTCGCGCATGGCTTCGGCAAGGCGGCGGTCGATCACTCTTCGCCGCCGTGATCCAACCCTGGCCCCTCAGAGCGGAAGGACTCACGATGTCACCACAGTGGCTCAACGACGAGCATCGAGCCGTAGGTCTGCTGTTCGCGGGGGTGGCGCGTCCATCGCGCTTTCCGCCGATAATGGTCCGACTTGCAGCCCGGAAAAGGTGGCCAGTTCTGACCAAGCTCTACAATCTATCGATGTGATGCCGAACAATTTACCGGCGCGATCGGTAATCCACCAATTTTTTCTTCCGCGTTTTTGCAGCTTTTGGTAAAATTAGTCACTTAATGCACCTCGCTCTGGATGGCATGCGCATTGCTCAACGAAAGCGATATGGAGCTGAGGCACTGGAGAATCTGAAGGAGACAAGGCAATGACAAGAAGTTTATCGATTGAGTTGGCTGCCCTCGCGCTTGCTGGAATGCTCTTGGCGGGTTGCTCGGGCGGTTCGTTAACAACTCGGGAAAAGGGAGCCGGGATTGGCGCGCTCGGTGGCGCGGCGGCCGGCGGAATCGTCGGCGCAACGATGGGCTCTCCCGGCGCCGGTGCGGCAATCGGCGGCGCGCTTGGACTCGGCGCCGGCGCTTTGGTCGGTGATTACATGCAGGGTCAGGAACAGCAGCAGTACCAGGCGAATCAACAGCAGATTCAGCAGAATCAAAGAACCATCGATCGTAACAGCCAGCAGATTCAACGCTCCAAGCAAGTCGAATATTAGTCGCCAGACACTTCCCGAAAAAAAAGGCGGATTCAGGTTAATTCTGAATCCGCCTTCCTATTTGCCTTTCGCCTCTCTCAGTATTGACCGCTTAGATTCGTCGACCTCAAACTCGCTTTAATTTTTCGGTTGCGCTGGCTGGCTTCGAACTGCGCCAATGCCGATCTAGTCTTGGTTCCCATCACGCCGTCGAATGGACCGGGGTCGAATCCGGCGTCGCGAAGCCGCAATTGCAGAATGCGGATTTCATCTTGAGATCCCGATTGGGCTATCGCGGTCTGCTCGTTACGCGTCGTTACGCTTACACTTTTCAACGTTTCCGCCGGCGGCAAAATACGCTTTTCCAATTGTGCGGCCCGCACAGGTTGATCCAATGTTCCCCGGAACTCTTTCGCCATTGCGCAACTGCTGTGAAGCACGGCAATCAATGATTTTGTTTTGCTCCCAACGACACCATCCGCCGGCCCTGGATCAAAACCCGCGGTGCGAAGTTGACTCTGCAGTACGATAGTGTCGGCGCGACTGGGCACTCGATCGGCGGTTGCAGTACCGCTGTACCGGTGAATTATGTCAGCCGGAAGCTTCTCGCTCAGCGGCTCAAGCTTCGCACAACCCGTTTCCAATCGGCCGAAGGCGGTTTTAGTTTTCACCCCCGCGACACCGTCGACCGCCCCGGGACTGAAGCGCAGTTCCTGCAAGCGAAGTTGCAGCCGGCGAATATCATCGACCGATAGGCTCCGGCTTTGGACATTCGTCGCCTGCTTTGACGGTGCCAGCTGACCTTCCGGCGCTGCGGGCGGTGCCTCACTTTCGAGGACAGGGATTGGCACCTCGGTCGTCGCAGTTGTCATTTCGGAACTGTCGAAAATCGAACACCCCGACACGGCTATGAAGCAGATGGAAATGATTAGGCCGTTTTTGGACACGGAACGCCTCCTTGCAGAATTAGCGACAACAGAACGCAAGCCACATGCCGGAAATCTCGCAAGGGGAGCAGCCTAAAAGACGGGTTACTCTACAGCTGCGAAACAAAGTCTGACAATGATCGCGGTTGGGAATAGATCATCGTCCGTGATAAATGTTCTGCTTTGTATGGAAACTCGGCTGGGACACGTGGAAAAATCGTGAGCTAAGTATGAAAATCTCAAGACCGGCTCCGGCGCCGCGGCTGAAGCCGTACGTCGATTTAAAAGGATGGAAGGGGTTGTGCTTGGTCGCGCTCGCCATGCTCACTGCCGGCTGCGCCGACTCGGTAAAGCATGATGAAGTCCTCGCCGCCAAGCGCGCCTTGGAATTTGGCCGCGTGGCTTTTGTCGACAAGAACTTCGACAAAGGATACGACTTGCTCGCCGATGGCGGCCGGCGCCATGTTCCGCGCGACAAGTTCAAGCAATCCCTCACCGCCATGCACGCGCGCAATTTTCCGACGAAACTTACCGCGATCGAATACGAACCCATGGCCGACGAAAAGGCGATCTACATTTTCATCAGGGGCCAGAACAGCGAGGATCAGTTTAACTATCGGTTGACCATGGAAGGCACCGCGGCAACCGGCTACAAGGTTTTGAAGATCGATCAAGGTGCGGGCTTTTTTAGCTTGTCTAACAAGAAACAAGCATTCAAGCCGCCGCTCACAACAGAATAGCGCACCGACACCGGTCTTTCTTGGAAGCGCCATGCGTTTCGGCATCCAACTTTATCCGCCCGGCATCGCGCCGCAGATGGCGGACTTTGCCGCGAGGGCCATGTCGCAATATGCCTTCGATAAAGTCTGGGTCCCCGACCACCTGACTTATGAAAATGTCTTCGTCATCTTGGCGGCGATCATCGCCCGCACCGGCGCTCACGTCGGCACATCCGTAATCCAACCCTTTAGCCGCACTCCCGTCGATCTCGCCTCGAGTTTCGCTTCACTGGCGCATCTGGCGGGAGACCAGGGCATCACGGTGGGCATCGGCGCGGGTTCGCCGTCGTCCAACATGATCCGTAAACGCAACCGGGTCGGCATGACGCGCGAGATGATTTTATTCCTGCGCGAGATGTTCGCCGGGCGGCGAACCACGTTTGCCGGCTTCCCTGTGCTCGCGGATTTTTTCCGGCTGGATGTCGCGGGCGAAGCCTTCCTCCGCCTGCCGCCGTCCAAGCCGCCGGAAATTTACGTCGCCGCGGCTGGTCCCAGAATGCTCGAGCTGGCCTGGGATGTCGGCGATGGACTGATCGTCAGCAATCTTTCATTTCCGACCGCCTTGGTGCGGGCGGGCGCTCTCGATCTGGCCATGGCCAAACTCGCAGCCGCGCGCCGGGCGCGCGATGACGGACGCCGCTTTACCAAAGTGCTCCACTTGCACGTTTCGGTCTCGCGCGACCGCGCCGCGGCAAAACACTGCGCCAAGCGTATGGGCGCGAGCGCGCTCATACAAGGCCACCTGTTGAAGCAGCGCATGCTCAAGCTGCCTGTTCCCGCCAACACTGCCGACGCGATATTGGCCGCTCATGCTCAGCGAAAGAGCGTTGACGACATGGTCGACCTCGTCGGCGATGATCTGCTTGCCGAGGTCGGTACGGTCATTGCCGGTACCCCGACCGAATGCGTCGCCGGCATCGATGAAATGCTGCGCGCGGCGAAATCACACAGCTTCGATATTATCGACATCGCCTCGCCGCTCGGGCCGGACTGGAATGAAGCGATCGATCTGATCTGTCGGGAGATTATTCCCGAGCTGGAACGGCGCTCGAGCGCTTACGTCGCGGTTTGATCTTCGATCCCGTTTTTTAGTTGCATTACCCTGCCCTTTTGGCTATGTCCCTTCTGGCTGAAGTTTAACCCCTCGCGCCACGGAGGTCTTCCATGAATACGAGCAAAAGCCGCGTTTTCGCGTTCATCCTTGCGCTCGCATTTTTTCCGCAAGGTGTCGCCCGCGCCCAATCGGCGCAAACGCTGATCCATGACGCCGCGACGAGCCTGGGAGGAATGGCCGCCTTACGCGCTCTGAAGAGTGAAGTAGTCGAAGCCGAAGGCAAGCAGTTCGATTCGGTGTTTCCCTTGCAATTCAAGCCGGGCCGGCAAATTTCGACTTTTTTTTTCACCTTGACTCGCGATTTGTTGCAGCCGCGCATGAAACTCGAATGGGAAGCCCGTCATCTGACTCGCAACGAAGAAATCCGCTTCGTTGAGGTCATCGACGGCGCGGTCGGAGTGCTCCAAGAAGGATCCGGTTCGGCGGCCAAGCAGAGCCGCCTGCACCCTGGCCGGCTTGCGACGCGACTGCGCGACCAAAACCGCTCCGCCGCCAAACTGATTCTCGCCGCGGCCACGCACAAGTCGCTTCGACGATTGCCGGATCGGGATATCGACGGCGTAAAGAATCGCGTGCTTTCTTACAAAGAAGGCGCCGACGAGTTCCGCATCTACCTGGACGCCAAGACTTCGCTGCCCACGCAAACCGACATCCTCGACGACGATCCTCTCGAAGGCGACACCAGTTACCTGCTGCGCTATGGCGATTGGCGCAAAGTCGGCGCCGTGATGATGCCGTTCAGTCTGCGCTATGAGATCAACGGCCGGCCGTTTCAGGAAGAACAGATAAAAACCATCCGCCACAACGTGGCGGCGTCGGCTGAAACGTTTTCGATTCCGGATCAGATTCGCAATCAAAAACCGGACGCCATGCCGATTGCGTCGCAATGGATCCTGCGCCGGGTGGCGGGGAATGTGAGCTACCTGGACTTCGGCCGGGCGCCGAACATCGAATGGATCAAACTCGCCGACGGCGTGCACAAAGTCGCCGGCGGATCGCACGCCACCATCGTGATCGAGATGCGCGACTACCTTGTCGCCGTCGAAGGGCCGCTCTATGAGGCGCGCACCGCGCCGGTGGTCAAATCGATCAAAGCGCGTTTTCCCGGCAAACCGATCCGCTACGTGATTCCGACCCACCACCATCTCGACCACTCCGGCGGTATTCGCGCGCTCATGGCCGAGGGTGCGACCATGGTGGTGCCGTTTGTCGCCAAGGATTTTTATACTCGAGTAGCAAAATCGCCCCACACGAGACAGTCGGACACTCTGGAGCAGAGCCGGCGCGCCGTGGTGATCGAAGCCTTCGGCGGCGCAGCGCGCGTTTTGACGGACGGCAGCCGCCGGGTTGAACTTCATCCGATGCCCACTTCCCACGCCGAGGATATCGTCGTCGTCTACCTGCCGGCCGACAAGATCGTCATCGAGGCCGACCACATCAGTCCGCGCGACGGCCAAGTCCGGCCGGTGCCGCTGGTCAAAGAGTTCGTCGCCGGCCTGGACAAACTGGGCATCGATGTCGCCACCATCGTCGGCATCCACGGCGATAGCGCCTCCATGCAAGCGACGCGCGCCGCGGCGCAAGGCGGGAAGAAATAGCGAGGTTTGCATAACTAAATGTTGATCCAAAAACGCGCCTAAAGAGGAACCGCCAAATGAAGCCGAAAAAAACCATCGTTGCGACCATCCTCGCTGCGGGTTTCTTGCTCTCCCTCGACGCCAGTCAAACACCCGGATTGCGTTCGCAGGAAAAGCCCGCCGCCGATCGCGCAGCGCGCCCGCTCATCCGCGTGCCAACCGCTCTCACATTGGAAGAAGCGCGGGTGATCGTCGAGGCCGCCAAGGCCGTGGTCAAAGCGGACAATGGCCGCGCCGCCATCGCCGTGGTCGATTTCAACGGCAACTTGGTATCTCTGGACTCGATGGACGGCACCTCGGGATTTTGGGTGAAGTTCGCCATAGGTAAAGCTATTGGCGCGGCAACGCTGCAACAAAGCACCGCTGATTCGGCCGATCAACTGCAAACCAATCCACAGCGCTTTCACAGCGCGCTGAGCTTGATGGAAGGCCAGATCATTCTCATACCCGGCGGTTTCCCGCTGATCGTTAATAATGTTATTGTCGGAGCGGTCGGCAGTGCCGGTCATCGTGGCGACGGTGATGTCCGCGCAGTCAAAGCCGGCATTGCCGCTTGGGAAAAATATCGCCAAAGCAAAGTTAAAACTCAGTAAAACTTAGCGCACTACAAAAAGGGGGAAATTTTTATGGCTGCAGAATTTATTGATATTCTCAAAGAACCGGAGCTCGAAATCGGCCATAGCAAAAAGGTGCTTTTTACTTCCGATCACTTTCACACCTGGGTGCACGGCGACTATCCCGGCACCAAAGGACCGATGCATAAGCACACCGCCGACCAGCAATTCTACTGCGTCCAGGGCGAATGCACCTTTCATTTTCCCGATGGCCTGGCGCGCAAGCTCACGCCCGGCATGCTTGTGACCATTCCCGCAGGCCAGCTCTATCAACTCGATAACACCGGCGACGAGTACATGATTTTGCTCGGCGCGCGAGCCGAGCCCGCGGGCAATCCGCGATTCAACGCCAAAGACACGGAAGTCGGTCACGGCGACTTCGCCAAAAGAAACCTGGATAAAATCAAGGCGCCTGAGGAAAAGAAAGCCAAAGCGCGCGCGGAATCGTGATCTAGGGCACGGCTTAAATTGAAACAGCTTCGCATCTTTGCAGTAATTCTATTTGTGATTGCCTGCGTTCAGGCGTGGGCATCGACGCGGCTTTCCGCGGCGGATCGAGTCCGCCTCGCGCTTCCTGCCAAGTCCATGGGCTATCTGCCACTGTTCGTCGCCGTCCATCGCGGCTTTTTCAAAGACGAAAACATCGACATCGAAATACCGATGATGCTGCCGCAACTCGCGCACAACGCGCTTCTTTCCGGCGAGGTCGACTACCACGGTGTCGCCGACTCCGCTCTCCGGCTTGCCGCCAGGGGCGCGCCATTGAAGAGCATTTTCTTTGGCGCGGTGCGGCCAAATTATTTCTTGATGGCCAAGCCGCATATCAAATCAGTCGGCGAGTTGCGCGGCAAATACATCGGCATGGCGCGTTTCGGCGACACCATCGAGCTCGCGAGCCGGATTGCGCTCAACCGGGACGGTTTGGACTTACAGCGCGATGCCGTGCCGATCCTGATTGGTTTCCCGGCCACGCGCGTCGCCGCTCTCTCTGCCGGTTCCATCGACGCCACCATTGTCGTGCCGCCGGACAATGTCCTGCTGAAACAAAAAGGTTTTCGCGAATTAGTCTTCCTGGGCGACGCCGTCGAGTTTCCCAGCAATGGCTACGCCACCTCCGACCGTCAGCTCACCGAGAGGCGTGACTTGACGAAACGAACCTTGAGAGCGCTCTATCGCGGACTCACCTTCGCGCGCGAGCGCGCGGACGATTCGATCCAGATTATCGAACGCGAATGGAAGCTCGATAGCGCCATCGCGCGTGAAGCCTACGCTTCTCTTTCCAAGTCGTTCAGTCGAGACGGCACGGCAAGCGACGCAGGTCTCAAGTTTCATATGCAGCAAATCCAAAAGGCCGAGAAGAGCATCAGCGACGTGCCATTGAACAAAATCGTCGACTTTCGCCTGCTCGAGGAGATACGCCGGGAGCCGCAAAAGTAGCCAACCCATGAATTAGACCGGAGGGCCGATGTCCAATACGAAGCACCCAGCATTCGAAAAATTCATTCACGATCTGCGCGCCGTCTGGGCCGAGCTGCCCGACATGGAAGCCCGCATGAAGCGAGGCCAGAAGCTGCTCGAAGAGCTGGTGAAAGACCCATCGCTGCGCCAAGCATCCAAAAGCTGGCCGTCCACCGAAGGCCGAAAGAATCTGCTATTTCACGAAGATCCCGACTACGGCTTCGCCGTCAACGGCGTGGTGCGCGCGCCGGGCCGAAAGGGTAGCATCCACGATCATGCCCACGCATGGACCGCCTACGGCATTCTCGACGGCACCGAGAGTTTAGAGCGCTTTCGCCGCATCGATGACGGTTCGAAGGAAGGTTACGCGCAGCTCGAGTTGGAAAGCGTCACCGAAGGAGCGCCGGGAAAAGTGGATCTCGTCCCGCCCTTCGACGTCCACGCAGAGCAAGGCGGACCGACACGCTCCGTGGCGATCATCCTCCGCTCCGAACGCGTCGCCGGCAAAGTTTTACAAGGCAGCTACAATAGGGAGAACAATACGCTGCGCAGGATCGAGGGCCCTACGAACATTCCCTACGAGATTAGTGATTCTTGATTAACGACCACGAAGGACACCAAGAGCACGAAGTTCAAATCTGTTTTCTTAAACCTTCGTGTCCTTCGTGCGCTTCGTGGTGCTGCATTCCGGTTGGACAATGAGAAAGGGTACTATAGCTGCTCCAGCGCTGTTTGGAGATCGACGATGAGGTCGTGGGCGTCTTCGATGCCGACCGAGTAGCGGATCAGATTATCTTTGATGCCAACCATTAGCCTTTCTTCCGTCGTCAGTTCGTAGAAGCTCATTAGCGCCGGCTGCTCGATCAAGCTTTCCACGCCGCCGAGCGACGGCGCGATCTGCGGGATGCGGCAGGCATCGACCACCCGCGAGGTCGCTTCGAGGTCGCCGGCGATCTCGAAGGAAACCACGCCGCCGAAGCCGCGCATTTGCCGCCGCGCCACTTCGTGCTCCGGATGCACGGGCAATCCGGCATAGTGCACCGCTTTGACGCGCGGATGCGCCGCCAAGAATTCCGCCAGCGCCTGAGCATTGGCGTTTTGGCGCTCCACCCGCAAGGCGAATGTCTTCAAGCCGCGCACCAGGAGGTACGCCGCCAGCGGATCGACGATCGCGCCGGTCACATGCTGCAATGAGCGAATGCCGTCCACCAGGTCGGCGCAGCCGAGGACCGCCCCGGCCAAGAGATCGTTGTGTCCCGCCAGGTATTTGGTTGCCGAGTGCAGCACGATATCGATGCCGTATTCGAGCGGCCGCTGATTATAAGGCGTCGCGAAAGTCGCGTCGATCAGAGTCTTCACCCGATGGCGGCGCCCGATGTCGGCGAAACGCTCGAGATCGACGATGCGATTGTAAGGGTTGGTCGGTGATTCGCTCACCAGCAGGCGGGTTGTCGGACGAATCGCCTCTTCAAGCGCTTGGTAGTCCCCCGCGCAAACCACCGAGACTTCGATGCCGTAGCGGTGCAACACCTGGGTGAGAAACTGCCGCGTGCGCCGGTATGAATCATCGGTCACGACGACGTGGGAGTTGTGCGAAAGCACCGCGTACAGCGTCGTCGTGACCGCGGCCATCCCGCTGGAAAAGAGCAGGCAATCCTCGGCGCCTTCGAGGGCCGCGAGCTTCTGCTCGGCGATGCGCTGGGTCGGATTACCGTAGCGGCCGTACTCCTCGCGTTCAATGCGGCGTTGGAAATGGTCGTGCAATTCCTGCGTATCCGCAAAGGTGTAGGTAGCTGTTTGCACGATGGGAGTGGCAAGCGAATTACCCAGCTTCGGCCGCGGCTCGCCGCCATGCACGGCGAGCGTGCTGAAGCCGAGCGCTTTGCCTTTGGGATCGTCCGGCGCGAAAATTTTTATCTCGCGGACGGTTCCGCCCGTCTTGCTTTCCGGCTCCGCCATTTAGACATCCAGCAAGCGCACACGCTCCGCGTAGCGCGAGATCGCATCGCTGATTTGTTTAGGGTCGGCGCGCACCTCGACGGGGCGATTTTGCATCGTCCCATGGATACCTTCGAGTGTGCCGGCGTGATAGGCGATTTTTTGGTCGGCGAATTTAAGGCCGTGCGCCGTCGATATGACCACGACTCTTTCGTGCCCGCGGATCACCTTGCGCTCGACCAACTTGCGGAGCGCGGCTAAAGCCACGCCGGTGTGAGGACAATTGAACATGCCGGTGCGGTCCGCGCGCGCCACCTCCTCGGCCAACTCCAGCTCCGAGGCTTGCTCGACGACACCCTCGAAGCGCTGCAGCGTGGCAATCGCTTTCCGAATACTGACGGGGTTGCCGATCTGGATCGCGCTCGCCAACGTCTTTTGCGCGGTCACCGGCTTGAAGTGCTCGAAATGCGTCAGGTAGGAAAGATAAAGCGGGTTGGCGTTTTCCGCCTGCGCCACGCAAATGCGCGGCAGCTTGGAGATCAAGCCGAGCTCGTACATCATCAAAAATCCCTTGCCGAACGCGCTGACGTTGCCGAGGTTGCCGCCCGGCAAAATCACCCAATCGGGAACTTCCCAATCGAATTGCTGAACGATCTCGACGGAGATGGTTTTCTGTCCCTCGATGCGCAGGCTGTTCATCGAGTTCGCCAGATAAATATGCTTGTGCTTGGTAACTTCCTGTACCGCGGCCATGCAGCCGTCGAAATCAGTGTCCAGCGATAACACCAGCGCGCCATTGGCCAAGGGTTGGACGAGTTGCGCTGGCGATACTTTGTCGCGTGGCAGGAAAACCACGGTGGGAATACCGGCTGCGGCGCCGTAGGCGGCCAGCGCCGCCGAGGTGTCGCCGGTCGAAGCGCAAGCGACCGCCTCGATAGGCTCGCCGTTGGCAATCATCTGGTTGACCACCGAGACCAATACGGTCATGCCGAGATCTTTGAAAGACCCGG
>Ga0075431_100008364_pt1 | contig 10351 bp, 4 predicted proteins | sample RhiMetdeltSRZDD5_FD_75297 | JGI IMG/M metagenome (GOLD analysis project Ga0075431, IMG submission 75297) | Populus rhizosphere microbial communities from Tennessee, USA - Rhizosphere MetaG P. deltoides SRZDD5 | ecosystem: Host-associated > Plants > Roots > Rhizosphere > Soil | place: USA...
CCCGTGCCGAGCGCGAAGCCGCGGATCTGACCTTCGAAGTCGTGGACTTCGTCAAAATTGCCGGTCCAATGGAGCGGGCCGTGAGCAATGCCGCCGCGGCCACGGAGCGTGATCGTGTTGCGGAGGCCTTCGCCGAATTGCGTGAAGTCCCACACGCGACCGTCCTGTCCGCCATCGTTATGACAGGCGGCGCAAGCGATGTATTGCTGGAACGCGACGCGCGTGTCGCGCGTGTCGTAAAAGAACTGTTTACCGCGAAGGACGTTGGCAGCGAGTTTCTCGGTGGTGGCGCAATCCAGGAATACAAGAGCGGGTGGAGCGGTGTCGGCGCCGTTCGCGAGCGCGTTGAGATCGTGGATGCTGATGGTGCGATCCATGAAATTGTGGACGTAGAGCGTGCGGCCATCGGACGAGAGTGCGAGGCCTTGCGGGGCGCGGCCGGCGTCGAAGCGGAGAATTTCCTGTTTCGCCCAGGCGTCGGCGACAGCGATTTCGCGGCTGCCTTCGAGCGCGGTGAAGATGAAAATGCCATTGGGACTGAACCGCGCGGCGCTGGGAATGCCGGCGTTGTCGAAATCGATGCGACCGGGGAGATCTTCGGAGCGAGTGGCCATGACGATGCGCGAAGCGATGGCGCGCATGGCCATGTCGTGCGTGAGGACGCCGCCGCTGCGCAGGGTGCCGCGCTTGATATTATCCTGCTTGGAGGGGACCCATGCGCTCAAACCGTCGGGGGAAATTGCGGCAGCGCCGAGGTAGTTCGGGATGCCTCGGCCGGAGTTGGACGTGTCCGGCGCTTCACTATGCTGAAGGACGATGGTGGAATCGACGGTGAAGGTGGCTGCGTTGATGGCAAGGACTTCCGCGCCGTGAGCGGCGTCGGTCTGAACATTGGCTGTGTCTTCACCGGGCAGGGTTGGCGTGACGAAGCGCGAGGCGAGGATTTGCGCGCCGTCGGCAGTGATGGAGAGATGCCGCACGTGCAGGCCGACGTCGAGCGAAGCGATGGTAGCGCCGGTTGTCGGATTAAGTTTCAGGATTTGGCCACCCTCCTCCAACGCGACATAAGCGTTCTGGCTAGCGGGATCAAACACGATGCCGAATGGACGGGAGCCGCGCGGTAGCATCACAGTTTGGGCGACGGTAAAGTCGGGCCGAACGATTGTGATGCTGGCGGATTCGGTGTTGGCTACCCACACGCGGCCATCGGCGGCGACGGCGAGAGTGCGTGGAGCGCGGCCGACATTGATTTCGGCAAGCCTGGCGCGCGTGACGGCGTCGAAGACTGTGACGCTGTCGTTGTCCGGATTGACGACCCAGAGGCGGGAACCGGTGAGGGCGATGCTGGAGGAGGCTGTGGGCCTGGCCGAGGTCAATGGCGCATGGACGCCCTGGCGATAGCTTGCGGTGACTTCGCGGCCGGTGTCATCGCGCACGGTGACGGTGACGAGATAACGACCCGGATTAGAGAACAAATGCGACGTGGACGGCGAACTCGAGAAAGGGGTGTCAGATGAGCCGTCGCCGAAGTTCCAGCGATACTGCGGGTTCAGTCCGCCCGAGGACTGCGCTGTGAGAGGGACGGTCGTGCCAGCGGCCACAGCGGCGCCGGACAATGGCTGAACGGTGAGCACATTGTTAATGGTCCAGGTAAAATTCGCGCTCACCGGGAGTGTGTTGTTGTCGGTGACGGTTACGGTCGCGGAGTAAGCTCCAGGGGTCGTCGGCGTGCCGGAGATCAAGCCAGAGGAGGGATTGATGGAAAGCCCGGGCGGCAAAGCGGGTGCGCTCCACGTCAGCAAATCGCCGTTGGCATCGGTGGCTTGCATTTGCAGGGTATCGGAGGTGCCAACGACGGAGATTTGATTTCCGGGCGGCGTGATCACCGGTTGAGCGGGCAACGCGAAGGCGTTCACAGTGAGGCTCCAGCTTTCGATGTCGTGATTATTGAACGCGCCGCCCGTTCCGGCCGTGAAACCAAACCATGCCTGACTGCCGACAAGGGCAGGAAGATCAATAGTCGCGGTCATGACGGGCGTTCCCGGACGCTGCGAAACAATGCCCTGAGCGGCATAGACGCGGAGTTGGTTAGCGGGGCCGTCGTATTCGACCCAGAGCGTATGGCTCAAAGCATTCTCCAGGTCCCAGCCAGGCGTGAAGGTAGTGTGGTGGGTCGTGGCGCTGCCGTTGCTCAGGATGCCGAGGTGATTCGCATTCGGGTCGCCAGTTCCGGCGTGGTTGTCAATCTCGACCGCGACGCTGCGGGCGATGCCGTCGTAGCCGAGGCCGGCGCCCATGGAGCCGATGGAGGATGCGCCGTTGCCTTGCATCACAAACGTGAGGCCGTCCGCACCGTCGGTCGTGCCATGGACGCGGAAAACGAAACGCGTATTGATGGTCGAGTTGGGTCCGATGGCGACCGGGCTGGAGAGGTACGCGGAGCCGACTTGATTCGCGACATTGGGCGTCAGCCGCAATGCTGCGCCTGAGATCGCGGCATTGCCGTTGACTGTCAGGCCGCTTGCGCCGGAGAAATTTGCAAAATTCTGGCTGAAAGTCTCCGGCTGAATGGTCCATGTGAAGTCGACGAAATCCGAACTGCCGCTGTTGCTGAGCGTGACGCGGACGTTGGAACTGCCGAGGGTGGTGGGAGAGCCGCTGATGAGGCCGCTTGCGCTATTGATGGAAAGGCCTTGAGGCAAACCCGTGGCCGACCAGGTCAGCACGCTGCCGGCGGGACCCGTGCCGATCATTTGCAGCGAGACGGATTGACCGACATGAGAGGCTTGATTGCCGGGAGGGAGAACGTCGACGGAACTCGTCGCATCCACTTGAATGATTTTCGCGACTGAATGCCTGCCGGCTGCGTCGAGGCCGAAGAGCATCCAATAGCCCGGCGTCATGACGTTGAGGCTGGAGTGGGCGGTGATTTCGTAGTTGCCGGCCGAGGTTTCCGTGGAGGGCAGCCACAGGAAGCGGAGGTCGGTGTTCACGGAATGCGTGATGGCGGACATTTTGATGAAACTGAACTTCTGCAAGCCGGGCGTGCCGGAAACCAGGAAGCGCGTGCCGACGCCGATCGAGGGCGGAGCGACGTTGAGTAATGGACGCGTGGCCGGACTGCCGTCCGCATTGAACAGGTTCGCGGGCGTGTAAAGTTGAGCATCACGATGATCCCCGCCGCCGAGACCGCCGCCGCCGGACATCACGCGGCCGTCCGGCAGGAGCAGAGCGAGCGAATGGTAATTGCGCGGGATGGACGCATCGGCTACGGCGCGCCATTGGCGAGTGGTGGGGTTCCAGATTTCAGGGGTCAGGATCGAGCCGGTGTCGTTGAACTTGAGGCCGGAAGTGTTGCCGCCCATGACCATGACTTCGCCGTTAGGCAACACGACCACATTGGCGAACTGCCGAGCGAACTGCATCGAAGCAGTCGGCGTGATCACGGGTGTGCCGGTGCGCACATCTACAGTGTAGGCGAGCGTGGTGCTGGTGCCGGTGGTATCGTCGCTGGGGTTGGCCGTGGTGTTAGCGCCGCCCCCGGCAACGAGAATTCGTCCCTCATCGTACATCACCCAACAACCTTCCTTGGGATAATGACTGCCGGGAACGGTCGTGCCGGTGTTGCTCATGGCGCCGCTGCCGTCCGGCACGACCCAATGCATCGTGTCGGTGGGGCCGAAATGGATGAGGCGTCCGTCGGGCGCAAGCAGCAGGAATGGATGCCAGATGGTGATGTAGCCGGGTTCGCTTGTGACGAGATTCCAATTGATGCCGGTGAGCCGGCTCCAACCGCTGGCCTGGTCCCAGCGCTCGGCAGTGCCGGAGCCGCCGCTGCCGCTCGCGGTCCAGACGCGGCCGTTCGGCAGCGCTACGCTGGTGTTGTACCAGCGCGGATCGTTCATGTCCGGCGTGCGTGTCCAGGTGTTGTTGCGGTAATCAAAAATGCTCGAACGCACCGTCGTGTTGCGCCCGCCGTTCACCAGCACGCGTCCGTCCGGAAGCATTACCAGCGCGCCGCAGAACATATCGTGCGAAGGGTGATTGAATTCCACGAATTGGCCCGTGGCAGGATTCCACGTGGCGGCGTAAGTGAACTCTGGTCCGGAAGGAAATGTGGTGCGTTGATTGGACGCATATGTCAGCACGCGCCCATCCGGCAACGTGGCCGCGGACACGGGGATGTGCGGCGTCCAGGGAATCACGGCACCCCATTCGCCGTAGAGGTCGCGGTCGCCGGGTGCAACGATGACCGCGATGGACTGCATGGAAGCCGGGAGCAGCGCGGCGGCTTCGGCAGCAAAGGTATCCGCGGCGGCGTGCGGGTTCGGGTCAGCTTTGGCGAACATAGGAAACAGCATTGCCAATGCTGCGAGTCGGGTGAGTTTCGGGGTATGCATAATTTACTGATTTTTTGAAATTTGCGTGAACGGCTCGTCGGTAAGGGTTTTGAGAAAAGCGATCAGCGCGGCCTTGTCCTCTGTGCTCAAGCCGAGACCGGATTCGGGATGTTTGGCGAGGTTGGGATCAAGGTTGCGCGTGCGATGAAGGGGGCCGTTGTAGTGGTCGATCACCTCTTCGAGCGTTGCGAAACGGCCGTCGTGCATGTAGGGCGCCGTCAACGCGATATTTCGCAAGCTCGGCACTTTGAATTTGGCTCGATCGCTTTCGGTGCCGGTGACTTCCATTCGCCCGGCGTCGGTTGCGCGAGGCGCAAGGCCGTTGTTCATGAATTGGTGGTTGCTGAACAGGTTCCCCCCGTGGCAATGAAAACAATCGGCGCCACGCAAGCCGCGCGCCGGATCGTGCTCCGTGATGAATAATTGCAGCCCGCGCTGTTCCTGCGGGGTGAGCGTATCAAGCTTTCGCGCAGCGCGGTCGAACTTCGATTCCTGCGAAACCAGCGTGAGAAGGAATTGCTCGAGCGCCAGTGCGATGCGGTCCGACGTGATGTTCGTGGTCCCGAATGCTGCGTTGAATTGGGCCGGATAGTCGCGGTCGCGTGCGAGTTTCGCAACGACCGCCTCCAGCTTTTCGTTCATCTCGTGCGCGTCCTGGATAGGCATCAATACCTGCTCGCGCAGCGATTTTGCGCGGCCATCCCAAAAGAATTCTTTCATCCATGCGAGGTTCATCAGCGGCATTGCATTTCGCCGGCCGCGATCGCCATCCACGCCGATGCTTTTCGCGCGACCGTCGGTGAACGCTTTCGCAGAGTCGTGGCAGGTTGCGCAGGACTGAGCGTTGTTCTTTGAGAGGCGCGAGTCGTGAAAGAGTCGGCGGCCCAAAGCGACTCCCTCGACTGTCAGCGGATTGTCGTCGGGCAGGTTCACTTTGGGCAGCCGCTCGGAAATGTTGAGGGCGAAGGGCAAGCCGCTGGCGGGCGCCTTTATGGAGTTCGCTGCCACAAGTGGCTGATAAAAGTCGGTATCTACTTTGTTCACGCGGAACGAACGGGCGACGCGTTCTTTCAGAATCGGTGCCAATGTGTCTCCGTCACGCGAATGCGTGGAAGTGGCTTCGCGCACGACTTCACCCGTGCCAAGCACGTGTGCGATGTCCATTCCCAAACGGACGGTCGTGGAGCGCGCGCCGGAAAAGCGGATTGGCAGTTCCACCAGCATCGGTTTCTCCGCCCCGGCAAGATGGTACGAAAATCCGTTGGCCTTTCCCCAATGCCCTTCGATGGCCAAGAACACGTACCCCGATTGCCAGCCCCAATGCAGGCCACACACGTCCGGATGCAGTGGATGCTCGGGCGGCCAGATTGCCGGGTCGCTCTTGTCCGTTGCGGCATCGACCCCGACTCGAAAGCGAATGGCCTGGAAATCCTCGGCCGGCAGACCGTCGGCCATTGCCGACAGCCGTTGTTTCTCTACGCTGAAAAAAACGTGCCAGCGGTCGGATTTGAGCCAGGAGCCGTCGGAGCGTTGAAGCGCGAGGTCGGAAAGCAATCCATCGAAACGGCTTACAGAAAGTGCCTCCACCTTGCTGTCTTGGAGTTGAATTCCCAAACGCAACGGTTGCGCTCGCCATTCCGGTTCAATCTCGAGGCGCAATTTCTGCGCGTGTGCGGCACACAAGGCAAGCAGCAGAATGCATGAGGCCAGCCATGGCCCCCGGGAAATTCCTGGGCAGCATGGCTGTCCTGGCACGATAGACGAACGGTCCTTGTAGCTCACAGGAGAACAGCGCGATGAATGACATATTCAACCGCCCCGTGCAAGTACTTATGTTCAGGAATTTACGGGCTGGGGCATCCCGAGAAGTACGGAGATGATTGCCTGCGCGGCCCGGCGAGAGGCCCCGGGCTGGCCAAGCGATGCGACGACCCGTTGGAGTTTGGCTTTAATTTCATCGCGGCGGGCCGGGTTTTGCAACAGGTTGGAGGCCGCTCGAGCAAGGTTTTGAGGTGTCGCTGCGTTTTGAACGAACTCCGGAAAAACCGCTTCGCCCGCGAGCAAATTGGGCATGGATAGATGATCTACCTTGATGATTTTCTTGCCGATTTCGTAAGTCGACCACGAGGTCTTGTACATGGCCACGGTCGGCACGCCGAAGTATGCGCATTCGACGGTCACCGTTCCAGTCGCGGCGATAGCGATATCAGCGCAACTCAGCAGTTCAGCCAGCCCACCGGTCTGAACGCGGACGTCCGTATTCGGCGGCATGAGCTTCCGGGCTGCTTCGGTCAATTCGGCGTTAGGCAGGGCCATGGCTTTCCGAACCGGTCCAAGCAGCCGGGCCGTTTCGACCATTACCGGCACGTGGCGCCGCAGTTCGCCCAAGCGACTGCCGGGGAGGAACAGCACCAGAGGCGGGTGAGAGTTGAATTTCGGTTTCGTAAACCCAGCGTAGCGATCGACGATCGGATGGCCGACAAAATCCACTTTCAAACTCGGCGCATGCTCGGCGTACCAATCCTTCTCGAACGGAAAAATGCTCAGCAGCAAATCCACATACCGTTCCAACCAGCGTGCGCGGCCGGGACGGGACGCCCACACCTGGGGCGACACGAATTGGACGATCTTCGGGTCCCAATTGAAGAACGGTCCGCGCCGCCGGGCGACGGTTTTCCGAATCGCGCGCGCGAGTCGCAAGTTGAATCCCGAAAAGTCTACGCAAATGATCGCGTGCGGCTGGCGTTCGCTGGCTACCTCAACTAGCCGATGCAGCAGGCCGCGAAAGGTAAGCAGTTTCTTGAGCACGTCCGACAATCCCACCACGGCGTGCCGCGTCATATCGAACAGCAGTTCCACGCCTTGCCGGGCCATGGCCGGACCGCCCGCACCAAAGAATCGCGGTTCAAGGCTCGCACGCAGCGGCTGGCCAAATCCGCTGGTTTCCGAGTCCGCAGCGGCGAGTTCTTCGCGCAGCGCCCGGACCAGGTCGGCGGCAAGCAAGTCGCCGCTCGGCTCGCCGGCCACGATCATGAATTGCCTTGGGACCATCCTATTTCGGCACGTTGGCCGTAATCTGACGCGAAATCTCCCAGGCCACGTCCAGGGCCTTCTTGGCCGATTCGCCGCTGACCAGCGGAGTTTTGCGTTCGCGGACGCACTCGATGAAATGCATCAATTCCAGCTTCAGCGGCTCCTCTTTGTTGATCGGCACTGGCTCGCGGACGATGCGTTTGCCGGCGAATTCGCTGACAATGGTTGCGCGTTTTGCGCGGAGCAGTTTCTTCAGCAGACTGCTTTCCGTCTCGCCGTCGCGGGCAATGCGATAGATGAACCCTTCCTGCGCGCGGTAATCGAGCGAGATGTAGCTCGGCGTGGATTTGCCACCGCTGAACACGCGAATTTTGCGCATGCGCTCTGGGCTGACGCGGCTCACGGTAAGATTCGCGACGCAGCCATTTTCGAAGCGCAGCCGGGCATTGGCGATGTCCTCGGTTTGGCTAAGGACGGGCACGCCCACGGCATCGATGCTTTGGACCGGCGCCTTGACGAACGCGAGTACCACATCCAAATCGTGAATCATTAAGTCCAGCACGGCGCCGATGTCTGTGCTGCGGCCAGGATAAGGCGAGAGCCGATGGGTCTCGATGAAGCGCGGTTCGGTTGCGACGCTTTGCAGGTATTGAAACACGGGATTGAATCGCTCGACGTGGCCAACCTGAAGGACGCAATTCTGTTGATGGGCCAGTGCGACCAACTCGGCGGCTTGCGCAGCATCGTTGGTCATGGGCTTTTCCACGAGGACGTGTTTGGACTGTTTCAGCAACCGCCGTGCAAGTTCGAAGTGTGTGTTCGTTGGCGTGACGATACTGACCGCCTCAGCCTTAGCCGCAAGTTCCTCCACGCTTGGAAAGGACTTTACGTTCAGCCGGTTTGTCACCCGCGCAGTGGCGTCGGCAGCAGGGTCGTGAACCCCGACGAAGTCGACCTGGCCTGACGATGCGAGTTCAGCGTAGATGCGGGCGTGCTCCTTGCCGAGGGAACCTACACCAAGCACACCGACACTGATCCGGGGCGGAGTCATCGCGCAAAATTTTAGCGCGGATTGCGCGGATGACACGGATAATTTTTTGACGACGCTTAGGTCGGGGTAGTGACGGCCTCTTGCGAAGGATGCGCAACCTTGTAGCGTTTGTAGGCTTTGCGGCTGATGTAAACGATCAGGCACACAACGAGCACGAGCGCGACCAACGGTGCAAGGAAAGAGGCCACAACCGACAAAATGAGTTCGCCGGTCGCGACCATGAAATTACCGAAACCGCCCGTAGAGGCGGTCGAAGCCGCACGCGTTACCACGCTCGCCGTCTGAACCGCGCCGGCTGCGCCTGCGCCCGCGATAATCGCCAGCGTCCAGCGCAAAAACGGATCCAGGCCGGTGAAAACCGAAGCGGAGATCACCGCCCCCGCGACCACCGCCGCCGGCGTGGCGATCGTGTCCAGGAAATTATCGAGCCAGGGGATGTAATATGCCCCCACCTCCAGCGCTGTCGCGATGGCAAATGCAATCATGGCCGTGTCGGTGCCCATCCATTGGAAGGACGGCACGAGGTTCAGCTTGCCGGCCTTGGCCGCGATGCTCACAAAAAGCAGCGGAACAAACACGCGGAACCCACATGCGGCCGCGAGGCCGATGCCAAGAGCAACGCTAAGCACTTCGTTCATAGTCCAGCCATCTTCACTCATTTTTCGGGAAAAAACAAATCCCGAATGGCTACACAAATAGCCCTTGTTTATAATACCCGGCACGAACCCGAAAAGTTGCATGCCACCGTTTCTCCAGGCCCGCGCCGAAGGCGTCTATTTGTCGATCAAAGTGCAGCCCCGCGCCTCGAAAAATGCCATCGGCGAGGTCTTGGGTGACGAACTGAAGGTCAAAGTTACCGCGCCGCCGGTCGATTCCGCCGCCAATGAAGCTCTGGTGGAGTTCCTTGCCGAAACTCTAGGATGCGCCCGAAGTGCAGTACGGATCGCCCGCGGGCAAACCTCACGGCATAAGCAAATCCTCGTGGTTGGCGTGTCAGCGGCTGAAATTGCCGAACGACTCCGCTAAGCCTTATCGGCCAGGATTTTGCGAAAGGCCGTGAGGAACCTTTCCACCACTTCCGGCCGGCTGTTTTCGCCCATTAAGCCGACACGCCAAATCTTGCCTTTCAACGGTCCAAGGCCGGCGCCGACCTCAATATTGAATTCTTCCAGCAGCCGTTTGCGCACAGCGGCCTCGTCCACGCCCGCAGGAACTGTGACGGCATTCAGTTGCCACAATTGGTGCCCAGGTTGCGAAGCGATCTGAAGGCCCATCGCTTCGAGACCCTGTTTCAGCGCGAGATGGTTTTGCTCGTGGCGTTTCCAGCGCGCTTCCAGACCTTCTTCCAGCACCAAACGCAAGGCTTCGTGCAGTGCGTAGTTCATCGAGATGGGCGCGGTGTGATGATACACGCGTTGCTCACCCCAATAGGATGAGAGCAAATTGACATCCAGATACCAGCTTTGGACTTTGCGTTTGCGCTTTGCGGCGACTTCCACCGCGCGCGGGCTTAGCGACACGGGTGAGAGACCAGGAGGCGCCGACAACCCCTTTTGTGTGCAACTGTAAACTGCATCCACTCGCCAATCGTCAATCATCACCGGACAGGCGCCCAGTGATGTGACGGTGTCCAACACCAACAACCCGCCTGCGTCGTGCGTCAAACGCGAGATTTCTTCCACGGGCGTGAGCACGCCAGTGGACGTTTCGGCATGGACGATCGCGACAACTTTGGCGCGAACGGTCTTCAGCGCGTCGGCGATTTGTTGTGGTTCAATGATGCGTCCCCACGGCGCTTCGACTTTCGTCACGCGCGCGCCGCAACGCTCGGCGATCTCCGCCAATCGCGCGCCGAAGTAGCCATTGA
>Ga0075431_100008365_pt1 | contig 10349 bp, 12 predicted proteins | sample RhiMetdeltSRZDD5_FD_75297 | JGI IMG/M metagenome (GOLD analysis project Ga0075431, IMG submission 75297) | Populus rhizosphere microbial communities from Tennessee, USA - Rhizosphere MetaG P. deltoides SRZDD5 | ecosystem: Host-associated > Plants > Roots > Rhizosphere > Soil | place: USA...
CCCGCGTCAGCAACGCGATTTATTTTCGCGTCACCGACGCCTCCGGAGTCGCTTTGGCAAACGCCGAGCCCACGGCGACAGCAGTTTCCGGCGGCGGAACGGTAATTGAAACGGTCTCCCAGAATCGACAATATCCCGGCGTCTTCAGCGTCACTGTACGGCTGGGAACCCGCCCCGGCGATAACGTTTTTCGGCTCGCCGTAGGCAATGTCGAGCCAGTCGAAATCGCCATCACCGGCAACTAGCCAAAACAATCGACATCGACCGTACCCCGCGTTTTATAATGGTTTCGTCTGATGGATCTCAAGAAGAAACTACAGGACGAAATCGACGCCCTCAACTACGAGCTGCACAATCAGCTCCCTATGGAGATCCGTCGAGCCCGCGAGCACGGCGATCTCAGTGAGAACGCCGAGTATCATGCCGCCAAGGAGCGCCAGGGCATGGTCAATGCCCGACTGAATCAACTGGTCCAGAGGCTTGCCAGTGTCTCCATGGTGGACTTCAGCAAGATCCCCCACGACCGCGTCGGCCTGGGCTCCGAGGTGGTTGTGCTCGACGTCAAGAAGGACGAAGAGCTGACCTACAACCTCGTAACCAGTGAGGAGGCGGACGCAACCAGCGGCCGGATTTCCACCAGCTCGCCTATCGGCCGCGGACTCATTGGCAAAGAGGTCGGCGATGTGGTAAAAATTCAGATCCCAGGCGGCGTCCGGGAATTTGAAATCTTGAAGCTAACCACCATTCATGACATTCTCGGCTAGTCTATGACGTTCACCCGCGCAATCGGCGTGGTCTGCGGAAAGATCATCGACCAGATCGTCCGGATGCTTGCCCTGTCCAGAATCCACCCCAACGTGCTGACGTTTTTCGGCCTTGTAATCAATAGCTGGGCGGCGTTTCTGCTCGCCGCAGGCCAATTTAGAGCCGCGGCGCTGGTCGTGATCGGCGCCGGCCTTTTCGACATGGTCGACGGCAGAGTAGCCCGTGAGACCAATCGCGTCACCCGGTTCGGTGGATTTTTCGATTCAGTGCTCGATCGCTATTCGGACCTGGCGCTATTGATGGGTTTGCTGGTCTACTACGCCAGCATCAACCGGTTCTTCTATATCGTCCTCACCGCGATTGTCATGACCGGATCGGTGATGGTGAGCTATACGAGGGCCCGCGCCGAGAACACGATTCCGAAGTGCAAGGTCGGCTTCCTAGAGCGGCCAGAGCGGGTTGTGCTGCTGATTATCGGCGGATTGTTCGACCGCATGGCCCCGGTCCTGTGGGTCCTGGCAGTGCTCTCGAACATCACCGTAATTCATCGCATGATTTACACCTGGAAAGAGACCAAGCAACTGGAAAACGCGCAGCGAGGCACAGGCCTCAACGTGCGCGAGAAGACCTCTAGTCTTCCAAAATAACGTGCGCCATCCCCAGCTCGGCAGTATGGGTGATCGACAGGGAGATCGATTTCACTCCCATTTTTTGCGCTACCTGCGCCGCCACTCCGTGCAGTCTCAGCGTCGGACGCCCCGACGGTAGATTCGAGACCTCGAAGTCCTGCCAACTCACCCCGCCCCTCCAACCCGTGCCGATCGCCTTCATCCCCGCTTCCTTGGCGGCGAATCGCCCCGCGTAGCGCTCGAAGCGATTCGCCTTCCGCTCCACGTAGGCAATTTCCGCCTCGGTGTAAATCCGCCGGACGAAGCGATCACCGTAGCGCCCGATGGCGTCGCGGATGCGGTTCACCTCCGCCAGGTCCACGCCGGTGCCCAGAATCATTAGAGCCCGGCCCCGGACGTCGTGATCGTCAAACGCCCGTGCTTCACTCCCTTAGTGCTGATTAGCGCGTCGGCGATCTTTCGCACCACCCCCGATTTGCCGCGCACCACGATCACTTCGAGGCAATTATCATGGTCGAGATGCACATGCAGCGTCGAAAGAATGGAGCGATGATGATCGTGCTGCATATCGGTCAGCCTCTCGTTCAGCATTCGCACATGGTGATCGTAAACCAGCGTCACGGTTCCGACCACGCTAGCCTCAGGCGATTCCGATGTCTTTTCGATCAGTTCCTCACGGATCAAATCGCGGAAGGCTTCAGACCGGTTCGTGTAGCCGCGTTTTTCGATCAGCTCGTCGAACTTGCTCAACAGATCGGAATCGATGGCCACGCCCACGCGGCTCAGATCGCTCATGGCTAGCTAAGATTCTAGCGCTTTGTGAGGCTCAACGAACAAGCTAAAGCTCAACCAAGGAGTCAAAGTCACTGTGGAACAAGCTTTAGCTTGTTCGTTGAGTTTCAGCACGATACATTGGCGAACTACTCACCTCACTCGGCGACAACTTCGATCTAAACGGCGCTTGCCTCCATGGCCACTGGCGACTATGTAAATTCCTGATCGAGCGCGGAGCTGACGTCAACAAGCCGCTCCTCGATACCGGCGAAACTCCATTGCACGCCGCGCTGTGCACCACCGAGCGCCTAGTTCACAACAGAGTCATGAGGGTGCTGCGCGCCGCTGGCGCCAATCCGAACTGCTTCACAAAGCCGTCTATGGAAACCGGAGGCTTTTTGCGCGATTGCCGCACCAAGGGTGAGACGCCCCTTCACCGCGCCGCCGCTTTCGGCGACGAAGAGTCCATCCAGCTCTTGCTCGACGCCGGCGCGGCCGTCGACGCCAAGGATAGCAACGGCGACACCCCGCTCAGTTGGGCCAGTTGAAATACACCGAGATGCGCGTCAATCTGGCCGGAACGCCACGTGTCTAAGGTGTAACGCGCGATCCTTCCGCCGCGTAACACTAGTGAGCCTTACCGCCGTATGAAGTCCGCCATTTGTTTTCTTGCGCTTGTCTTGGCCGGAGCCTTCCTTCCCCTGATCGCAGAAGAGGAAGTCATCGTCTTCCGAAGTGATGTTTCCCTGGTCCGCGTGGACGCTCAGGTTCTCGACTACAACCGCCGCGCCGTCACCGGACTCAAAGTCACTGACTTTGTTGTACGGGAAGAAGGTCAACCGCAGGAAATCCGCAATTTCTCGAGCGAAAACATGCCCGTCGATGTCCTGCTGCTGCTCGACGTCAGCGGAAGCATGCGGGCGCACGTACAGCGCGTGGCCGACGCCTCGCACCAGGCTTTGCAGGCGCTCGGCAAGGACGATCGCGTCGGCATCATGGTTTTCGACCGCGCCTCCCGCCTTCGGATGCCGTTTCGAAACAGCACGGCCGATGTCGAGCAGGAGCTACAATACCTGCTGCGGCAAGAAACCTTCGACGGCGGCACCGACATCACCCGGGCGCTGATTGACGCCGCCAACTACGTAGCTAAGTCCGCCCGGCGCGACGCCAGACGCGCTATCGTGATCCTGACCGACGATCAGACCGAGTTCAATCGCGACGATGCGGGCGTGACGCGCGCCCTTACCAGAGCCGATGCCGTATTGAGCGCCCTTTTGGCTCCCGACGCGATAGGCCGCCGGCCATCCGTGTCGCAGGGCGGCGGCTGGCCTAGCGGAGGACCTTCTGTGGGAGGACCGCTGGGCGGCATCATTTTAGGACGCCGCCGTGGTGGATATCCTGGCCCCGGTGGTGGCGGTGGTCCCGTCATCGTCGGCTCGCGAACGCGGTCCGCCGGCACAGCCGAGATCGCGCAGCAATCTGGCGGCGACAGCATGCCGGTCGATGACGCCCAGGCGTTCGAAACAACACTGGCGCGCATCCGGCAGCGGTACGCGCTCTATTTCTACCTTCCCGACGGCGTAAAGCCCGGACAGGAGCGTGGAATTGAAGTGGCGTTGTCGGAGGCAGGCCGCCGCCGCTACTCGGGCGCTGAAGTTCGCTACCGTCGTGTCTATCTTGCCCCTGGCGGCTCGCCAGAGCCGGTGGATGAGGGACCAGTTAGAGTCAGCCTCCCGTCCGATCGCCGGACATCCGACGAGCCCCCAGTGATCCGGCGCAGACCGGAAGGCGAGCGATCGGCCGGCCCGCGACAGGGACCGCTTTCCGTGCCCGGCGATGCCGAAACATCGACCCGCTCTCAACCTGTCGTTGCTCCCGCCACGAGCGAAGGCGGCTGGCGCCGCGCTGACGAGAAATCTGCCCCCGAAGAATCAAATCAAGGCGGCTGGCGGCGCGTCAAGCCGGGCGAACAACCGTAGCCACATGAGGGTATATCGACCATCCACGGTAGGCTGAATGCCTGCTGCGCCAAATCTTGTAGCCTTTTGATTCCGTTGGTGGGGCAGGCGATTCGCCTGCCCGTGAGGCGTTTCCCGCTCTTTTCAGCAACCTGCTGGTCCCGTGAATGTCAAATTTTCCTATCGCCACCCTCCCAACGTGCCGATGAGGTGACTGGGAGGAATTCCAGCGTGTCCTTTACGCCTCTGGTATTCACAGGCATCAGCTCTTATTCGGCGGATTTCAACACGGTGCTCGAGCGTGCGGTGGCTATCGCCTCCCTACCCCTCACGAAATTGCAGAACGACACCGCCGACATCCTGACAAAGAAGACCCTGCTCGGGTCGCTTACCGCCTCGGTGGCTTCTCTTGGAAGCAGTATAACGGCGTTGGGCACGGTCGCGACGAATAAGGCCATCGTCGCCACCAGCTCGAACTCCTCCAAAGTTTCCGCTGTCTACTCCGGCGCCACTTCCAGCGCAACCTACACCATTAGCGATATCACTTCGATCGCTCAGGCGGCGGCGGAAACCACCGTGTCAGGCTATGCTGATTCCACTGCGGCGCCGGTGTCGTCCACAGGAACGGTGAAGCTGGTAGTCGGATCGGAAGAATACACAATCACTCTTACACCGGCGACCAACAACTTGGTCGGCCTGCAGGCTGCCATCAACGATCTCGACGCCGGCGTCAGCGCTTCAGTGATTACCACTGGAACCGGACTGACCCCCAACTACCTTTCGGTCACCTCTGATACCTTTGGAGCGACCACGCTGCAGTTGATCGACGACCCGGCCGGTATTCCTGTCAACCTGCTGACCAGCGCCAACCAGGGCTCCAACGCCGTTTTCAAAGTCAACGGCGTCAGCGTCAGTAGATCGAGCAACGTGGTCAATAACGTTGTCGCTGGAATTACATTTACGATTCTCGATACCATCGACCCCGCTGAGACCGTGACTCTCTCGCTGCAAACCAATCGCACCCAGCTACAGAGCGCAATCCAGGATTTCACCACCAAGTACAACACCCTGGTTACCGACGTAGGAACGCAGATCGGCCCGGAAGCAGGTCTGCTAAGCGGTGATTTCCTGGTTCGGGAAATCCAAAACAATCTTCGGCAATTGATCTCGTATCAGGGGACCGGCAGTATCGAGAACCTTTCCGATCTCGGTATCAGAGTGGGTACCGACGGCAAGATTGCGTTCGACACCACGGTCTTCACGGCGCTCCCTGATAGCGCGATCTCCTCGGCGTTCGACTTCTTCGGATCGACGAGCACCGGTTTCGGCAGGCTGTCAGCGACGTTTACCCAAATCTCAGATCCGGTGAGCGGCCTGGCGAAGCTGCAGCAGGACAATTACGACCTCGCCGATGCCCGGATTCAGGACAGCATCGAAGAGCTGAACGATCGGATTACCGACCTGCAGGCCAGCGTAACCGCCCGATTGCAAGCGGCCGACGCGCTGCTCGCGCAGCTCGATGCGCAGCAGCAGATTCTAATCGCGAGCTTAGAGGCTCTGAGCATAGTCTCGTATGGCAGGCGCGAAGGATGATGTCGCCACTGGAACTCGCATTACGGGAGCTGGAAAGCGCCACGATGGCGGTCGCTGCGATCGCAGTTGAAGATTTCGGCGAAGCCAAAGCCGCCATGGATCGCCGGGCATGGGCAATTGCCGACCTGTCGGCTTTGGCCCGAAACCCACTCGCTCTGCCGGCAGAAGAACGCGACGACGCCATCCGTCGTCTGCAGCTTGTCTCCACTGCAGGTGATAAGGCTGCACAGCGATTCTGGAAAATTCGAAACGAGGCTGCGGCGGAGTGGAATCAATGGAGCCGAATTTACCGCGCACTCGGCGCCTCCAACTCTGCGCGCTCACCTCACGTCGACTTCCGCGGCTAATACCCTTCTCGGAACGATTCGTGCCTTTCAGCCGCGACTTGGCGGTCGACCATCAGAGTCTGTGTGAAAAGTAAGAAATGGCATCTACTCTCTGCTTTTTCACACAGACTCATCAGGGAGCGGAGGACGAAGCTACTCCTTCCACAAACGCATCGCCCAAAGCCATACGCAGCCCGGAGCCAGCAGGCTGATCCCCGTTAACAGCGCGTAAGTCCGAACCGGGGTTCCCATGTCGATAAAGGTCCCGGCAAGATAGCTCGTCAACGACACCATCATCATGTTGAGTCCCAGCTCGGCCGAGAAGACCCGTCCCCGGAATCCATCTTCGGTGCTCTTCTGCAGCAGCGTCGTTGAAAAGACCCAGATCGTAGAACCGCCGCCATGCGCCAGCACGATCGCCGCCGCAGCGATCGAGGCGGACGGCGCAACACTGAGCGCGGAATAGCCCACAAAGATAGCTACGAATCCGAGCAGAATTCCGAGCCGCATCCTCGCGTCGTTTTGACGCGCCCAGGCCACCGTGAACAGCGGTCCGACCAGTGCCCCGAAGCCGCGCGCGCCCATCAGTAGGCTCATGCCCAGCATCCCGCCGCGCTGTGGATCGAGACCCTGCATGCGCAACGGGAATACGCGCTCGCCCAGCAGCGGTATCAGCACCAGGTTCGATCCCAGGAAGCCGAGTCCGCACTTCACAAAAAGGGTCGCCGTCAGTTTCGGATCGCGCCGGACGTAGCGAATCCCCTCGAGAATCGGTGAGAAGTCGATCAGGTCGCGCGGGCGTAATGGCGCCGCATGCGCCACGTGCGGCTCCTCAAAATGCATCCCGCGCAGCAGCGCCGCCGACGCAAGAAAGGAGAGCGCGTTCAACAGGAACACCGCGTCGCGCCCCAGCAGCGCCGCTACTACTCCCCCCAGCGCCGATCCGATCGCCAGGCAGAATGACCAGGTGGCGGCCATCATCGTGTTTGCCACGATGACATCCTCTTCTCCCGTGATGGACGGCACTACCGCGGTACGCCCCGGCTCGAAGAAGGCCCACCCCAGCGTCTCGAGGAAAAGCAGAGGATACACCAGCCAGACCATCTCCCGCGTGCGCACCACGAGCACGCCAAGCACTACTACCATCCGGAGCAGGTCGGCGGCGATCATGACATGCCTGCGGCGCAGCCGATCATTGACAACGCCCGAGATCGGCGAAATCAGAGTCTGCGGCAGTACCTGCAACACCACCGCCAGTCCTACCAGTTTGGCGCTGCCCGTCAGCTCGAGAATAAGGCTATAGACGGCCAGCGCGTAAAACCAGTCGCCGATCTCGCTGATGATCTGAGCGAACCAGAGCAGCCGGAAGTTCCGGTTTTCGCGTACGAGACGAACGTACGCGCCGAGATGCCCCATGTCAGGATCCCGTGTAGAGTCCCATGCGCTGCTTCACCAGCTCCACGGTGGAGTTCGCAATTGGCGTGACCCGCTCAGCGCCCTCCCGAAGGACGCCCTTCAAATAACCAGGGTCGGAGACGATTTCCCGGTATCGCTGCTGAAAAGGCTCGAGGTGCGAGATCACCATCTCGGCGACCTGCTTCTTCAGGTCACCGTAACGCATCCCCGTGAAGTGCTCGCGCATCTGGTCATTGTCCCAGCCGCTGAACGCCTGGTAGATTCCGAGGAGATTGACGACGCCTGGCCCGGCCGTTGCAAAGTCAACCTCGGGATTCGAATCCGTAGTCGCCCGCAGAATCTTCTTCTTGATGGTCGCCGGCGGATCGAGCAGCGCGACTGCGTGTCCGGTCCCGGTCGCCGACTTGCTCATCTTGATGGTCGGATCGTCGAGTCCCATGACGCGCGCGCCGACGGTCGGAAGACTCGTTGACGGCATCACGAAGGTGTCGCCGTAGAGGGAGTTGAACCGCTGCGCGATGTCTCGCGTCAGCTCCAGGTGCTGCGACTGGTCATCGCCGACAGGCACGATCGCCGCCTGATACAGCAGGATGTCGGCCGCCATCAGGACCGGATATTGCAGCAGCCCGTCCCCGATTGATTCCTGCGCCGCCGCCTTCGCTTTGAACTGCGTCATCCGCTCCAGCCACCCGATCGGTGTGACGCAGGTCAGCATCCAGGCCAGCTCGGCGTGGGCCGGGACAGCCGACTGCACAATCACTCTGGATTGCTTGGGATCGATTCCCGCAGCAAGGTACAGCGCGGCGATCTCGGTGATTTTCGCCTGTAGTTCCTTGGGCTCCTGATACACCGTGACGGCGTGCAGATCAACGATGCAAAAGATACACTCGTAGTCGTACTGAATCTTCACCCAGTTCTTCAGTGCGCCAAGATAGTTGCCGATGTGCAGATTTCCGGTAGGCTGCATCCCGGACAGTACGCGTGCTTTCATTTGATTGGGGGCAGAATTCCTATCCTACACGATGGCAGAGCTGACAATCGAGAAACTGGTATACGGCGGCGAAGGAATCAGCCGTGTGGATGGACGCGTGGTGTTTATCCCCTTCGTTCTGGCGGGAGAACGGGTAGTTGTCGAGCCGGCCGCGGATCGTGGCGGGGCGCTGCGGGCGAAGCTCAAGGAAGTGCTGGCGCCCGCCGCCGCGCGCGTTCCGCCGCCCTGCGAGTACTTCGGCCGCTGCGGGGGCTGTCATTACCAGCACATCAGCTACGAGCAGCAGCTCGAAACCAAGCGATCCATTCTGCGCGAGACTCTACGCCGGGTCGGAAAGATTGAAGCCCCCGACGACATTGCGGTTGTCTCGGGCGAGCCGTGGGAATACCGCAACCGCGGGCAGTTTCATGTCGCCGGATCAGCGATCGGTTATCTCGAGCGCCAATCCCACAAGCTCTGCGCGATCACGCACTGTCCGATCTCGTCGCCGCGCCTGAACGAAACGCTCACAGCGCTGATCCGCATGATGCGCGACCCGCGATGGCCCCGATTCGTGCGGTCAATCGAGGTCTTCACGAACGAGGCGGAGGTCCAGCTCAACGTCCTCGACTCCGAGCGTCCAGTGGCGAAGCGCTTCTTCGACTGGTGCGCCGAGGCAATTCCCGGCTTCACCGCCGGGCTGCTCGATTACTCTGCTGCCGGTTCCCTGTTTCGTGTCTCTAGCGGATCGTTCTTCCAAGTAAACCGGTTCCTGATCGACGACCTTGTTCGGACAGCGGTCGGCGATGCGGCTGGCGACCGCGCGCTCGATTTGTACGCCGGCGTCGGCCTCTTTTCCGCCGCGCTGGCGAAGAAGTTTTCGCAGGTCACCGCCGTCGAATCGGGCGCATCGGCTGTACGCGACCTGCGATTCAACGCCGAGCGGACGGGTCTTTCCGTCGAGATCGCACAGAGCGCAACCGAGGACTTCCTGCGCGATCTGCAGCCGTCGCCGGACTTCGTCCTCGCCGATCCGCCGCGCACAGGGCTCGGCAGCGCGGTCGTCGCGCGACTGGCCGAGCTGAAGCCGAAAGCCATCACGATCGTTGCCTGCGATCCTGCCACCCTGGCGCGCGATCTGCCGGGCTTGCTGACCGCCGGCTACAGCATCGATCGGCTCACGATGATCGACCTGTTTCCCCAGACGTTTCACATTGAGACGGTGGCGCAGCTCTCACTCCGATAAACGAGAACATCCGGCCCGCCGCCTCCCGGTCGCGACGGAAGGAGTGGAACTGATCGGCATGGCAGAACGTACAGTGGCCAGCCACATAGATTCGCTCGGCGGCGATTCCCGCCGAGAGTAGCTGGCGCCGGTTGATGTCGGCGAGATCGATTCGAGCGCGTCCCTCGATGCCGAACCGGGCCGCCACTTCGGGACCAACCTCATAACAGCAGCCGCCGATGCCCGGTCCGATCGCAGCGTGCAGATCCTCAGGATGCGCGTTCATCGCCTGGATCGTCTTGAGCGCGATCTGGGATGCTGTACCGCGCCAGCCGGCATGAACTGCGGCCACTGTGTGTTGGCGCTCATCTACCAGCAGAATTGGCAGGCAGTCGGCAGTCTTCACGCCCACCACAACACCCGGCGTACTGGACAGCAACGCGTCGCCCTCTGACGCGCAGCCGGCTCGATCTGCACGGACGACAATGTCGGAGTGAACTTGGCGAAGCGTGGTGATCGTTGCCGGAGGCTGGAACAGCTTGGCGCCGAACCCGTGATCGAGCCAATCTAACTGGCTCAAAGCGTGCGACCGATACATGTGGTTGGTGAGTTCGAACGTCAACTAGTAAGCCGTCCCTGTCATTCCTATAAGCGCGGCTCTGATGGGTTTGGTGATCCTCTCGACGATTGATC
>Ga0075431_100008366_pt1 | contig 10349 bp, 6 predicted proteins | sample RhiMetdeltSRZDD5_FD_75297 | JGI IMG/M metagenome (GOLD analysis project Ga0075431, IMG submission 75297) | Populus rhizosphere microbial communities from Tennessee, USA - Rhizosphere MetaG P. deltoides SRZDD5 | ecosystem: Host-associated > Plants > Roots > Rhizosphere > Soil | place: USA...
GGCACGCGCGTCGAGCTCGCGGCCGGTCAGGCAGTATCGGGCAATTACTTCGATGTCCTCGGCGTACCGCCAGCCGCCGGCCGGCCGATCACAGATCGCGACGATCAGCCCGGTGCACCGGCCGTCGCCATGCTCTCGCACGCTGCCTGGCAACGGCGCTTCAACGGCTCGCAAGACATCATCGGGCAGACGATTGCGATCAACAGCATTCCCGTCACAATCGTCGGCATCACGCCGCGCGGCTTTCACGGCACGCTTCAGGTGAGCAGCGCACCGGACGTATTCGTGCCGCTCGCCCTCCAGCCGCGCCTCGAACGCTCGACCGAGCACGAGAACCCCAACTTCTGGTGGGTGTTGCTGGCCGCGCGTTTGAAGCCGGGGGGAACGAAAGACGCGGCGCAAACCGCAGTCGACACCATCATCAAACAGACCATCGTCGCCAACCGGCCGGCCCTGGCGGTGAAAGACCTGCCCCGCGTCGAACTCGAGTCGGGGAGCCGCGGGCAGGTCGAAACGCGTGATGGCACGCGCGAACCGCTGCAAATCATGGCGATGGTCGTCGCTGTCGTACTGCTCGTGGCATGTTCGAACATTGCGAATCTCCTGCTGGCTCGCGCAAGCGCGCGCACGCATGAAGTCGCGGTGCGGGTGGCGATTGGTGCGCCGCGCCGGCGCATCGTTCGTCAACTCCTGACCGAGAGCATCCTGCTAGCCGTACTGGCGGGTGCTGGCGGCCTGCTGCTGGCAGCGTGGCTCGCTCAGAGCCTGATTCCGGCGCTCGATCAAGGTGACGAATTCGCAATCGGGGTCGCCCTGAACACGCGCGCCGTGCTGTTCACCCTGCTGATCGCGCTCGGGAGCAGTGTGCTGTTCGGACTGTTCCCGGCGATACGCGGCACCGATCTGAAGCCTGCGGCGGCGTTGCAGGATGCCGGGCGCGGCAAGATCAGCGGTGGACGAGGCGTTTCCGCTGGCGGCGTTCTGGTGGCCGGCCAGGTCGCCCTTTCGCTGTTACTGATCAGCGCCGCGGGCCTGCTCGTCCAGTCCGTTCGCAACCTCGAACGCGTCGAGCTTGGGTTCGATCCGTCCAACATCCTGCTGTTTCGCGTCGATCCGACGCTGAACGGCTACGACGGCGAACGTCTGCGCGCGCTCAACACCTCCATCCTCGGCCGTCTGCGTGCGGTGCCCGGCGTCACGTCAGCGAGCGTCTCGTCGTACACCCTGGTCGCCAACTCCTCGTCGATCTCCGAGGCGTATGTCACAGGCGCCGCGGCAGTGAATCCACCGGCAACGCCGAGCACTGGCGAGCGCGTGCGCCGGCCTCTGGTGTGGCGCCAGAACGTCGACGCCCAGTTCTTCCGGACGATGAAGATCCCGGTGCTCAAGGGCCGAACGTTCACCGATAGCGAATCGCCAAACGCGCAGCCGATTGCGGTCGTCAACAAGACGTTTACGGAGCGGGTGCTCAAGGCCGACGACCCGATTGGCCGCCGGTTCAAGATGAGCGGCCGGCCCGGCGCGCCGGAGTTCGAGATCGTTGGCCTCGTCGCCGACGCCGTCTACACGAACCTCCGGGACGAGATTCCGCCGATGGTCTATCTGAGCTACCTGCAGGAGCCGGTCAACGCGATGACCTTCGAGGTCAAGACCTCAGGTGATCCACTCGATCTCGTGCCGTCGATCCGTCACGCGGTGAGCGAACTCGATGCGAACGTACCGCTGTTCGACATCAGAACGCAGAGCATGCAAGTGCAGCACTCGCTTCGGCGTGAACGCCTCTTCGCGGGGCTGGCGGCCATGCTGGGCACTCTAGCGCTCCTGCTCTCGGCGGTCGGTCTCTACGGGTTGATGGCGGCCTCGGTCACACGCCGAACCGCCGAAATCGGGATTCGTATGGCGCTCGGAGCGGAACGCCGAACCGTCGGATGGATGGTGCTGCGGCAGTCGCTCTCGCTCGTCGCCGCCGGCCTCGCCATCGGCGTACCAGCGGCGCTGATGAGCACGCACACGGTCGAGAGCCTTTTGTTCGGACTGTCGCCGTCCGATCCGGCGGTGCTGGTGTTCGCCGCCCTGATCCTGACGCTTGTCTCCGCCGTCGCCGCCTACATCCCCGCCCGCCGTGCTGCGCGCGTGGATCCGGTGGTCGCGCTGCGCAATGGGTAACCGTGCCGTGGTCCGTAGTTCGTCTCCGTCGCGGCATCGTTGACGGTACCGCGAGACACGGACCACGATCAACGGACTACGGCACGCCGCCATCTATTCCAGCACCGGATGTGGCTCGTAGAGTTCCTCGAGGTTCCTGCACTCCTCTTCGCTCAGCGTGATGTCCAGCGCGGCGATCGCCTGATCCAGCTGTTCCATCTTGGTGGCGCCGACGATCGGTGCGGTCACCCCCGGTTGGTGCAGCAGCCACGCCAACGCGATCTGCGCCGGCTTCACACCCTTCTGCCCGGCCAGCGCGACGACGCGATCGACGATGCGAAAGTCGGTCTCGCGGTAGTAGAGCTCGTGGGCGATCTTGTCCGACTGGGCGCGCGCGGTTTCGCCTTTGTCCGATGAGCGCCGGTTACCGGCGAGGAATCCGCGCGCCAGCGGACTCCACGGCACCACGCCGATCCCCTCTTCGCGGCAGAGCGGCATCATCTCCCGCTCTTCTTCGCGGTACACCAGGTTGTAGTGGTTCTGCATCGACACGAAACGTGTCAGGCCGTGACGATCGGCAAGGTACAGCGCCTTGGCGAACTGCCACGCGGCCATGCTCGACGCTCCGATGTACCGGACCTTGCCCGAGCGGATGAGGTCATCGAGCGCGCGCAACGTCTCTTCCATGGGCGTCGACGGATCGTCGCGATGGATCTGGTAGAGATCGATGTAGTCGGTGCCCAGGCGCTCGAGCGACCGTTCGACGGCCGACAACAGGTGCTTCCGCGACAAACCACGATCGTTGACATCGTCGCTCATCGGAAAATACGCCTTCGTGGCGATCACGACCCTGTCCCGCTGGGCGAAATCACGAACGGCACGGCCGAGGATCTGCTCGGTCACGCCGAGCGAATACATGTCGGCCGCGTCGAAGAAGTTGATCCCGGCCTCGAGTGCGCGCTTCACGAACGGCCGGCCGGCCTCCTCGGTCAGGATCCACGAGCGCCACTTCGGATCGCCGTAGGACATCATGCCGAGACAGATTCGCGAAACCTTGAGCCCGCTGCGGCCCAGATTCGTGTACTTCATCTCTGAATCTTAAGCCGAGACGACGGGCCGGGTCAGGGATGCAACGGGTTGCGTTCGATCGATGCCTTGAGCACTTTCAACTGGTTTCGATAGCACGATGGACACAGCGTCAGGATTCTTGATTGGACTGCGGACGCTCGTAGGGCACGATGCGGTCCCACTCGTCGGCGCTCGATCGGGCGACAACCGCGACGACCGGTTCGACCTCGCTCACATTGAATACCTCGTGCGGAACGCCAGGCGCAATGAAAATGAAGTCACCAGCGGTGTGCTCGACGCGCTGTTGAAGTCCCTCACCGTACTCGTGACGTACCCGTCCCTCGAGGATGTACAGCATCACTTCGAAACCGACGTGGATGTGCGCCGCCGCCACGCCGCCTGGAGGAATGACCGCGACATTCATCGACAGTTGCGTGGCGCCGACGTTCTTGCCCGACATGCCGAGCTTGTAGTGAATGCCGTTCCAGTCACGGCACAGCCCGCTCGCGCGAATCCAGGCAAGTCCGCCGCTCTGTTCAACCTTTGGCGTTTCGCTCATGACACACCTCTTCGAACAGTAGAATTGAATCACATTCGACGTGACGGCGAGCGTGGTTCGTAGTCCGGGGCTCGACGCTCGTAGTTCTTCAATGGCTGACCAACACGTGCCAGCGCACCAGGCGTGCCGCCGCATTCTGCATCTCGACATGGATGCGTTCTACGCATCTGTCGAGCAGCGAGACGATCCGGCGCTGCGTGGAAAGCCAGTGGCGGTCGGGGGCGACCCGTCTCAGCGCGGGGTCGTCGCCGCCGCCAGCTACGAGGCGCGGCAGTTTGGCGTGCGCTCGGCGATTCCCATGTCTCGCGCCGTCAGGCTGTGCCCCTCTCTGATCATCGTACGGCCGGACTTCATGCGCTACCGCGCAGCCTCGCAGGCGGTCTTCGAGATTTTTCGATCGGTGACGCCGCTCGTCGAGCCGCTCTCGCTCGACGAGGCTTACCTCGATGTCAGCACGAACGCCTGGGGCGAACCTCTGGGCCGGGTCGTGGCGCAACGATTGAAGGCCGAGATTCGCAGTGCGACCGGCCTGACCGCGTCGGCGGGCGTGGCGCCCAACAAGTTCCTCGCAAAGATCGCGTCCGCCTGGAAGAAGCCCGACGGGCTGACGGTGATTTCGCCCGATCGCGTCGAGCGGTTTCTCCAGAATCTCCCCGTCGATGCGTTGTGGGGAGTGGGGCCGGTGACCGCCGCGCGTCTTCGCGAACGCGGCATCACGAGGCTGACCGACGTTCGAACCGCCGATCCCAATCTGCTGCGCGAGGCGCTAGGCAGTCAGGTGGACTGGTTGCGGCGTCTTGCCGACGGCATCGATGACCGTCCGGTCGTTTCCGACAGAGCTGCCAAGTCGTGCGGAACCGAGAACACGTTCTCGCGTGACCTGACAGATATCAGCGCGATGCGGACGGTTGTCGACGACATGGCCAGGGAGAATGCGCGTTGGCTCGATCGCAAGGCACTACTCTGCCGGACCGTCACGATCAAGGTGCGATACTCGGACTTCACCACGGTCACGCGCAGCGACACGCGGATAGCGACGCGCACCGCTGATGAACTGGCGGCCAGGGCGGTGGCGCTCCTCGATCGGACAGAGGCAGACCGCCGGCCCGTTCGCCTGCTGGGCGTCAGCGTGCACAACCTGGTGGGATCGGCAGAACCGGCTGACGTGCCGGCCCTGCCCTTCGCAGAAAGTAGCAGCGGGCGCGCGACCGATTAGGACGCGACGGGCTCTTTGCTTCGCGGCTTGGCGCGCGGTGTCCGCGGCTTGGACGGCTTGCGCTGCCGCGGGGCGGCCGGCGCGGCCGCACTCTCGGGCTGACTCTTGCGCGTGTGGCGAGCTTCTCCCGCCGGGCGCCGCGATCGCGACCGTGAGCGGCGCGGCGGCGCGCCTGCTGGTGCCGCGGCAACGTCGTCGACATCGATGACCGGCGACGGCTCGATCTCGCGCACGCTGTCGGCTTCGACGATCTCCGGCTCACCGGCCGGCTCGTGTGCCGACCAGCCGCCTGCGTGCGCGTCCTCGGCTGCGACAGCCGGCGCGTCCCGTTCCATTCCCATGTCGACCGGCTGTTCCACGGTGGTGGACTCGACCGGTTCCGGGGCGACCTGCATCACGTTGCCCGGAAAAATCCGCATGACGCCCTGACGGTCCCGCTCGATGCGGAAGAGACCGTCACGCTGGCAGGCACGCAGCAGATCGACGAGGTTCCCGAAGCCGTAGCGGCGCTCGTCGAAGCTCGCGTCGACGTTCTTCACGAACTGCTTTACCTGCCGGATGTACATCGGCCAGCGCGGCGGGTTCTGCGCGGTCTGGAACAACCGCCGAATCTCGTTGATGGCATCGGCTGCGCGTCCGGCCGGAACTGCCTGCTCCTTCGGCGTGTGTTCACGGGAACTGTCCTGACTTGAACGCTGCGGCTCCGGCGCGGCGCGCTGCGGCTCATCGCCGCTCATGGCGCTCGGACCACTCTCGCTCAGCTCGACGAGCACGTTGCGTCCCGCCTCGCGCACGGTGACGTAACCGGCCGTCGCGAGCTTCTGCGCGAAGTCACGGAAACTTCCAGCGCCGTACGTGCGCTCGGAGAACGTCGAGTCGAGCTGCAGCAGGGTGCTCTTGAGCAGACCCAGTTGCGGCGACACTTCCCGGTCGGTCAGCACCTTCAACGCGCGCCGGACGAGCGGCACCGCCTGTTCGAGCGGGACCTGCGCCACGTTGGCCGTCTGCCGTCCGCGATCCTGCGACCGGCGCGAGCTGACGAGATTCTCGTAAGCGATGAACTCGTGGCAGTTGCGCTGCATCACCATGCTGGTGAAGGCGCGGCCGCCGACCACGAAAATCTGCTTGTCGTATTGCTTGAGCTTCTCGACCAGCGTGATGAAGTCGCTGTCGCCGCCAACGATCACGTAGGCGTTGATGTGACCGTGGGTAAACGCCATCTCGAGGGCGTCCAGCGCCAGGTTGATGTCGGCGCCGTTCTTGTCGCCGCCCGGTGTGAGATTCCGCTGAACGAGCTTCGTCGCGTGCTGCGTGAGCGAGCGGCTGTAGTCGCCGGCGCGCGTCCAATCCCCGTAGGCGATCTTTGAAACGACGTCACCGCGCTCCTTGAGCGCCTCGAGCACGACGCCGATGTCGAACTGCACGCCCAGCGTGCTCTTGACTCCGATCTCGATATTGTCGAAGTCGATGAAAACTGCAATCTTCAGTCGTGAGTCTGCCAAAACCTCTCAGCCTTCCAGACGCGCCCGCAGGCACGTCACATTCATTGACGCCGATTGGCGTCCGTTAAAACTCCATAGATTATGGCTGGTTAGAGGGGTGGGGGCAATGAGGACGCGAATCTCACTGCCGTGGTTCGTGATTCGTCGCTCGCCGCTCGTAAGACCCTTCGAACTGCCTTTCGAGTAACGAGCGACGAGCAACGAACTACGGCGTGGACCTACTTCAGCGACACGTTGTAAGCGTAAATCGTGTCCTGATCGCGCAGGAACAGCTTGCCGCCCGACACGACCGGATGCGCCCAAGTTGGCAGGCTTCCGGTCTTGATGGTGAAACGGCCGTGCTCACGGTAGCCCTCCGGTGACGGCTCGACCAGCCCGACCACACCTCCTTCGCTGTAGACGTACAGGCGATCGTCGGCGAACACGAGCGAGGCCTTGCCCACGCTGCGATCGCGCCACGCGACCTTGCCGGTGTCGAAGTGCATCGCCGTCATGATGGCGCTCGAGAAGCCATACAGGTGTTCGCCCACCAGAATCGAGCTCGCGTGGTGGTTTCGCATCTCATTCGTGAAATAGATTTCCTTTGCGGTCACCCCGCCGCCGGCAGGCGTGAGCTCGAGCAGCGCAGCACCAGTCCCATAGTCCGACGAGAGGAACACGCGATTGCCGCGCACCAGAGGCGTCGCGATGTTGGCCGTGCCATTGGCGACACGGTTATAGCTCCAGAGGAGCCGGCCGTCCTGGACGTCGACCCCGAGCGCCCGCTGTCCGGTGAAGAAGATCGCCTCGCGGACCCCACCCGCCTCGTGGAGTACGGCGGACGAGTACCCGGCTTCGTCATTCTGGCTTTTCCAAATCAATGAGCCATCGGTTTTCTTCAGTGCGACGACCGACGCGCCTTTACCGCCGGCGTTGATCAGGATGCGGTCGCTCAACACGAGCGGCGATTCGCTCAGCCCCCACTGGATATTGGAACCGCCGAACTTTTCGAGAACATTGACGGTCCAGAAGATCTTTCCGCTGTTCGCATCGAGGACGCTGAGGTCGCCGCTCGCTCCGAACGCGTAAACGCGGCCAGCTTCGATCGTCGGTGTGCCGCGCGGGCCGTCCCCCCGATCGTTGCCGAAACGGCGGCCATGCGGCGTGGCCCAGACCTGCTTGCCGGTCGCCGCATCGAACGCGATGACGAACTCCTGGTTGCCGCGTGCACCGAGCGTGTAGAGACGGCCGCCGGAGGTCGCAAACGACGAGTAGCCTTCGCCGGCCCCGGCAGCCTTCCACACAAGTGGCGGGCCGCTCGAGGGCCACGCCTTCAATAGCCCGGTTTCCCCTGAACGGCCGTCGCGGCTCGGCCCGCGCCACTGGGGCCAGTCATCGGGTGCGCGGTTGGAGACCGCCGCCGACAGGGACAACACGAGCGCGAGCGTGATGAGTGGCCGCGACGCCGACATATATCGATGCTTCATTTCGAATCTCCGATTCCAGTCGTTTGGACGCGCAAATTGACGTTTCAGTCTGGGGTCTGCTTTTTCAGTATTCGCACCGACTTCAGGTCGACGCGGGATACGGGGGTCTCGCCATTCACCGCAGCCTGCTCGATCGCGTCGACCACATCCATGCCATCGACGACGCGGCCGAAGACTGTGTACTTGTTATCCAGCGACGGCGCGTCCCCGGTCACGATGAAGAACGAGGTGGTGGCACTGGCGGGATCGTCGCCGCGCGCCATCGACACGACCCCTTTCACGTGCTTGATGTCGTTGAACTCCGGCTGCTGCGGCCTGACGAGCTTCTGTTGTTTTTCAGTCAATGGCCCACGCGTCGTCAGATACCCGCCCTGAATGACAAAGCCGCGAACGACGCGATGGAACGACGTTCCGTCCAGCACACTCGAGGATGACAGGCGCAGGAAGTTACGGACGTGTTCGGGCGCCTTGTCAGGAAAGAACTCGATCGTGATCGCGCCTGCGGTCGTGTCGAGCACCGCCTGATACTGCGCCAGGTCGGCTGGCGAATCGCTGGCGAACGGCTCGGGCTCCGGCGGCGGCGTGTCGCGAATGGTGACCGTTTTGATGACGATTCGCTCAGCCGGTAATCCGGTGGCATTGGCAGGCGTCTCCGAGATCCGCTGCACGACATCGAGACCCTCCGAGACGCGGCCGAAGATTGTGTACTTCCCGTCGAGCGACGGTTGATCTGTGACGCTGATGAAGAACTGCGACCCCGCACTGTCCGGTTGGTCCGGCTGCAGCACGGCGGCTACCGTACCGCGCACAGCCTTCTCATTGCTCATCTCTGCTCGCAGCACCCCGAGCCCGCCGCGACCGTATGTGGCGGTCTTTGCCGGATCTTTCGTGTTCGGGTCGCCGCCCTGGATGATGCCAAGCTTGATGACACGATGGAATATCGTGCCGGTGTAGGCGCCCTCGCGTGCGAGCTTGATGAAGTACCCGACATGGTTCGGCGCGAGATCCGGACGGAGGTCGATGACGATCGTCCCTGCAGTCGTGTCGACGACGGCCTGCTTGTTCGTCATCTCCTGGAGGGTCAGAGGCGTCTTGAAAAAGGTCGGACTCTTGCCGGCCTGAAGTACTAGAACGAGGGCGAGAGTCCCGAACAGACCGCTCTGAAGCATGCGTCATGATATCGCCCATTTCCCTGTATATTGGCCCCGGACGAGGGTTCATGACGGGGGTTCATGACGGGGGTTCATGACGAGGGTTCATGACTGGGGTTCATGACGAGGGTTCACGACGGAGGCTCAGGTCGGGGGGTCAGGACGAGAGGTCAGGACGGAGGGTTTGGGACTAGGGCTCGGTTAGGAACCAACGCTCTTCCGGAACCTCTCCCGCGAACCTCTGTCATGAACCTCTGTCATGAACCCCCGGCGTGAACCCTCGTCGTGAACCCCGTCAGGAACCCCCGTCATGAACCCCCGTCATGAACCCCCGTGTAAAAGGAGTCCTTATGCGTCGCGTTGCTGTGTTGTCAGCCCTGCTGATTGCGATCGCCGCTTTCCCGCGTGCGCAGTCACCGGTTGAGAAGCTGGACTACGAGACGATCGGGAAGATTCGGGACGAGGGGTTGAACCGGTCCCAGGTGATGGACCACATCAGTTGGCTGGCCGACGTCTACGGACCGCGGTTGACGGGCGGGCCGGGCATCCGTGCCGCCGGCGACTGGACGCTCAAGAAATTCGGCGAATGGGGTCTTTCGAATCCGCACAACGAGAGCTTTCAGTTTGGCAAGGGCTGGTCGCTCGAGCGGTACAGCGCGCACATGATCGAACCGCAGATCGAGCCGCTCATCGGACATCCCGGCGCCTGGTCCCCCGGCACCTCCGGAGTCGTCGTCGCCGACGTCGTGCGCGCGCAGATCGAGAGCGAGGCAGACTTCGAACGGTACCGAGGGAAGCTCAAGGGCAAGATCGTATTGACCCAACCGCTCCGCGCTGTCGCGATGCTCGACGGACCCATCGTGCTGCGCATGGGCGAGAAAGATTTCGCGGAAGCGGCGACCACACCGGTGCCCGCAGCGCGAGGCACTGGTGGAGGGCGAGGAGGTCGCGGCGCCGGCGGCGCCGGCCTCCGGCAGAAGATCGACCAGTTCTTCAAGACCGAAGGCGTCATCGCACTCTTCAACCGCGGGAGCGACAGCTACATGGCGGCGGCCGGGAGCGGGCTGACGATTCAGCAACAGCGTCCCGATGGCGGAACGATTTTCCCGAGCGGCAGCGGATCGCGGACGGGAGATGGCGTCCTGCCAACCGTGACGCTCGCCGTCGAGCACTACAACAGAATGGTGCGCGTTCTGGACAAGGGCGTTCCGGTCAAGGTCGAACTGAATATCCAGTCGAAGT
>Ga0075431_100008367_pt1 | contig 10349 bp, 8 predicted proteins | sample RhiMetdeltSRZDD5_FD_75297 | JGI IMG/M metagenome (GOLD analysis project Ga0075431, IMG submission 75297) | Populus rhizosphere microbial communities from Tennessee, USA - Rhizosphere MetaG P. deltoides SRZDD5 | ecosystem: Host-associated > Plants > Roots > Rhizosphere > Soil | place: USA...
TCGCAGCCGCCGCCGACGCTCCCTATAAAATACGCATCGGCTTTCCCTCGCTGGCTTTTTCTTACATGCCGTTCTATGTCGCCCAGGAAAAAGGCATCTACAAAAAATATGGCATCGAGTCCGAGTACATTCAGATGACCACGACGATCCAGCCCCAGGCCGTCGTCGGCGGCAACATCAACTATCTCACCTCGGTTTCCGCGGGAATTTCCGCTGCGGTGGCCGGTCTCCCTTTGGTGATGGTCATCAACTTTTGCGACATTTCGCCCTGGGTGCTGGTCACCCACAAAGACATCAACAAGCCGCAAGATCTGATCGGCAAAACAATCGCGCTCTCAGGGGTGCGCACGTCCCCATATTATTTCTTTCAGGCGTTTTTGAAAAAATCCGAAATCAATGAAAAGGATGTCGGCACCATCAGCACCGGCGGCACGGCGGACAGCTTTCGCGCGCTGACGTCCAACCGTGTCGTCGCGACGGTTTTGACGCCGCCCTTCGACGATAAAGCCGTTTCACTCGGCTACAAGAAATATATGCAACTGGGCGAACTGGCCGACATCCCCTACGTCGGTCTGGTAACCTCGCAAAACGAGATCAAAAATAACCGCGAGTCGGTGCGCCGCACCGTTACGGCAGTCATGGAATCGATTGCCTGGCTGCGCGCCAACCGCGCCGATGCTACCAAGATGATCGTCGATAAGTTCAAAGTGAACCAGCCGGAAGCCGACGGGACTTACGCGACGCTGATGAGAATCCTGAACAAGGACGGCCGCCTCAATCCCAAAGTCGCGCGCGGCTATCTCGACATTCTGCGCCAGGAGCGGCCGATTCCCGCGGACTATGATCCGATGAAGGCGACCGACTTTTCCATGTTGCCAGCCGCTCGCTGAGCGCGCCTGAACCGGCAATGGTTTCTACGCGCTCGTCTCGCTTGATCATTGTCACAATTCTAACCGCTCTGGTTTGCGCACATCCCTGGCAACTTCACGCGCAAGCGCGGCGCAATATCAAAGTCCTGCTTGAGTCACGCCAAACCGGCACGAGCAACCAGCAAGCGTTGCAGGGTTCGGGAAACGTCATCATCCGGCGCGGCACTGTTCAACCTTCCGGCCGTGTCACCGGCACGGACCGGCAAACCACGGTGCAACGCTCCAGCGGCATTTTTACTTTGGTTGTCGACGGCGGTGAGTCGATCTTGACCGTCGCCAGGCGTGTGCCTCAGGCTGAGGTGGGGTATTACTACAACCACGCTCTCGGCATCGGCGCCGTCGAACGGCGCATCGTCTTTACCGAAGTCGGCACCTCGGTGCGGGTCAGCGCCGCAACTCTGGCGGACGGCCAGATTCAAGTTCGCCTGATTCCGCGCATCAGTTATTTCTCGGCGGAGCGTCCCGGCGCCATCGATTTCACCGAAGCGGCCACGGAGCTGATCGTACCGAACGGCCAACCGGTTTCCTTGGGGGGCTCGACGGCGAATTTGCACGAGATCACGCGCCAAATCCTCGGCTACCGCAATCGAACGAGCAGCGATGAAATCGGCCTCGTGGTCACCGCGACGGTGCAATAACTATAATCGACGGATGCGCACTTTCGGCTTCAGCTTACGATCGACCACAAGAGAACTGGCAACGGCTTCATCCAGTTTAGCGATAAGTCTGCTGACAACGCTTTCGCTTCTCAGTTTTCCCGCCGGCTCTTTATCCGCACAAACAAAAGAATCGACTCTCCAGGTCGCAACGCGTCAAGTGCGACCGTTCGTGTTCGAGGAAAATGGCAGGCTCACCGGCTTTAGCGTCGAGCTGTGGCAGGAAATCGCCAGGCAGATGGACGTCAAATGGCAGTTCGTTATGAAACCGACGGTGAAAGAGCTGCTGGCGAGCGTTAGCGTCCAACAAGCCGATCTCGGCATATCGGCCATTTCCATCACCGCCGAACGGGAACAGCAGTGGGACTTCTCCCAACCGATGTTCGAAGCTGGACTCCAGATTCTCGTCCCGGCGCACGCCGTCAGGGGAAGCGTCCTCGGCGCCATCATCGCCGGCGTTTTTTCCTCCGCCGTTCTGCCGACGCTCGGCATCGTATTATTGATCATTCTGATCTTTGCCCATCTGGTTTGGTTCTTTGAACGGCGCAATCCCAACGGCATGTTGGTTCATCGGGCATATTTTCCGGGCATCCTCGAATCTTGCTGGTGGGCCGCCTCGACTCTGGCCACGCAAGCCGATCAAATGCCGCGCGCGGCATTGGCCCGTATCCTTGCCGTCATCTGGATGTTTACCAGCGTCGTGTTCATCGCCTACTTCACCGCGGCGGTCACTTCGTCGCTGACGGTGCAACAACTGCGCGGCGAGATCAACGGCCCCGACGATCTGCCGGGCAAGCGCGTCGCCAGCGTCCAAGGCAGCACGTCGGCCGAATACCTGCGCCAGCGCAACATCGAGCCGGTGGAATTTGCCAAAGTGGAAGAAGCCCTCGAGGCACTGCAACAAGGGCAAGCCGACGCCGTGGTTTATGACGCCCCCGTGTTGCTCTACTACGCGTCTCACGAGGGCAAAGGAAAGTTGCAGACCGTCGGCTCAATCTTTCGCAAAGAGAATTACGGCATCGCTTTTCCATCCAATAGTCCGTATCGAAAGCCGGTCAATGAAGCATTGTTGAAGCTCAAGGAAACCGGCACCTACGACCAACTCTACAAGAAGTGGTTCGGCGGCACTGCCGGGTAAGTTCTGCGATCGATCGTAGAAGATGTGGCGCGACGAAGACTTGACAAAGCAGCCTCACCTTGATGACCTATTGATGTAACTGACCCGCGAGGAGGAATTCATTATGGCGTTAAACGGCCATACGATAATCGACGGCGACGGCCACGTAATCGAAGAATGCAGGGAAATCATCAACTACATGCCGCAGGCTTATCGCGACAAGTACGACACCCATAGTTTTTTTAATCCCTTCCCGCCGCTTGACCATCTGCACTCCTCCAACTTGCACGACTTTCAACCGGGCGCTTTCAACAAAGTCGGCCCGGACGGCTGGGTCGATTTTCTAGAGGACGTCGGCATCGAGACAACCGTGCTTTACACAACCCTTGGCCTCGCATTCGGCAAAATCGTCAGCCGCGATTGGGCCATCGACGTCGCGCATGCTTATAATGATTGGCTTTACAACACGTACATGAAGCGCAGCCCGCGCTTTAAGGGGATGGGCTTGATCCCGCTGCAAGAGCCCCAGGCCGCGGTGGAAGAACTGAGGAGAATCGTTAAAGAGCTCGGCATGTGCGGCGCCATGCTGCCGTCGACCGGGATTCAAGCCAACTTGGGCGATCAGCGCTACTGGCCGATCTACGAAGAAGCGAACCGGCTCGGTTGCGCCATCGGCGTTCACGGCGGCGCGCATGAGAACCTGGGCCTCGACGACTTGAGTCCCTACGCGCCGGTTCATTCTCTCGGCCATCCGTTTGGCCAGATGATTTCCTTCGGCGGCATGGTGTTCAATGGTGTCTTCGACAAATTTCCGAATGTAAAGTTCGGCTTCATGGAAGGCGGCGTCGCGTGGATGCTCGTTTGCCTGGAACGTTTCGATCGCTCCTGGGAGACCCACATTCAGCGCGATCCGCGCAAGCGCTTCCTTGAGCTCCGGCCCAAGGAAAAGGTCAGTGAGTATATCGCGCGCCATATCGAAGCGGGACGGATCTTTGTCGGCTGCGAGGGCGAAGAACCCGATATTGCCCATGCGATCAAGCGCATCGGCAACAAACCCTGGGTTTTTTCCAGCGACTACCCGCACGAAGTCAACACCGAGTTCTGCAAACACGAGATCAACGAGTTTCTCGAAAATGATGAGATCAGCGCCGCCGACAAAGCGGCTTTCCTGCACGGCAACGCGCGCCGGTTTTATAGCCTCGGAGCCGCAGGACTATGAACGCCGAGCCGCGCATCGGCCTGATTATCCCATCGGCGAACAGCCTGACCGAGCCGCAGTTTCATCGCTACCTGCCGCCCGAAGTCAGCGCGCATATCGCCCGGCTGCGCATGGCCGGAAAGTTTCGCAAACCGCTTGAGGAATTGAAACCGTCGCTCATCGAAGCCGCTGAGGCGCTTTCCGACGTGCGGCCGGCAATGATCGTTTTTCACTGCACGGCGAACTCAATGGAAAACGGCCTCGCGCACGAGGCCGCGATCATTGACATCGTCGAGAAGGCGAGCGGCTGTCCGACCATCTCGACGGCGCAAGCGATTACCCAGGCCTTCGATCAGGTCGGCATCAAGAAACTCGTGCTCATCAGCCCGTATGTCAAGGCAACCAACGCGCACGAAGTAGAGTATCTCAGCGAGGCCGGTTACACGGTTTTGCACGAGCTCGGCCTAGGCTTGGAATCTCACGCCTATTCCCAAGTGACTCCTGCCGAATGGCAAAAGGTGGTCAAGGATAATACCCGCGCCGAAGCCGACGGCTACTTCCTAAGCTGCACCAATACGCGCATGATCGAAAGCATCAACGATCTCGAGAAGGATCTCGATAAGCCGGTCATCAACAGCAATCAAGCGACTCTTTGGGCTTGCCTAAAACGCCTTGGCATCAAGCACGGCGACGCCAAGCTCGGACGCTTGTTTCAATAAGCTCAGATCAACCGGTTAGGCTTGTTCAACTCGGCCAGCTTTTCTCTCAGCCCGGTGTTTCTTTTCTCCACCCGCAGATTGCGGATCGCCATGGCGAGCGCCTTTTTGCTGCCCACCAACACGACGAGTTTCTTGCCGCGCGTTACGGCGGTGTAAAGAATGCTGCGATGCAGCAGCAAATAATGCGAGGTGTGCAGCGGAATGACGACCGCCGGATATTCGCTCCCTTGGCTCTTGTGCACCGAAGTCGCGTAAGCGAGGCCGATGCCATCGAGCTCATCGGACTCGTACTGCACCACCTTGTCGAAAAAATCGACCTTTAAGCTGCCGTCCTCGCGGTCGATGCCGGCGATACGGCCGAGATCGCCGTTGAACACCCCCTTGTCGTAATCGTTGCGTAGCTGCATGACCTTGTCGCCAACGCGAAGCACAAAGCCGCCGCGTTCGAGCGTCTCGCCGTACGGGTTGAGCAAGGCCTGCATCTCGCGGTTGAGGTTGATCGTGCCAAGCAAGCCCCGGTGCATCGGCGTCAGCACTTGAATCGTCTGCGCCACTTCCAGTGCTTCCAGCTGAAGCGCGCGCGGGATGGTTTCGCGCACGAGTTCCTTGACCGTGCTGAGAATTTCTTCTTCCGCTTCCCGCGCCATGAACACAAAATCGCGCTTCTCGCCGTCCTGACCCCAAACCAACGACTGTCCCTGGAGAATTCGGTGGGCGTTGAGTACGATCAAGCTCTCGCGGTCCTGGCGAAAGATCCGCCGCAGCACGACTTTGGGAACCACGCCGGAGTCGATCAAATCGCGCAGCACGCTGCCGGGCCCCACCGACGGTAACTGGTCGACGTCGCCGACGAGAATCAGGTGGCTGTGCGGATCGACGGCGCGCAGCAAGTTGTCCATCAAGGACAGATCCACCATCGAGGTTTCATCGACGATGACGAAGTCCACTTCCAAAGGATTATCCTCGGTGCGGTGAAAACCGCCTTCGCGTGGATTGAATTCAAGCAAGCGGTGGATCGTCATCGCTTCTTCGCCGGTGCTCTCGGCCATGCGCTTGGCCGCGCGTCCGGTGGGGGCGGCCAGGACGAAGCTGACTTTGGCGCGACGCAGAATAGTCAAGAGCGCGGTTAAAAGCGTCGTCTTTCCGGTTCCCGGACCGCCGGTAATCACGAGAACTTTTTCACGGAGCGCTTGCTCGGTAGCGCGCACCTGATCTTCGTCGAGAGTCACCGCCGAAGGGGCAAACAATTCGGGGCTGATCAATTCGATAGCACCGCGCGCTGCGCCGGCTGACCGATTCCATGGGCTTGTTATCTTTCCGCGCTGGACCAGCGACGGAGTCGTCAACAGGGCGCGGAACGCGGCGGCGACGCGCTGCTCGGCGTGGTAAAGCTCTTCCAAGTATACGTGCGTGGCGCCTTCGCTGGTTTCCTGAAGAACCAAATCGCTCCGCGCTCCCAGCCTGACCACTGCCGCTTCGACGGGGTCTTCTTCGATACTCAACAACGCCGCGGCATTGCGCTTGACGGCGGCGAGATCGGCGTAGCAATGGCCGCGCTCGGCCATTTCGCGCAACACGTGCAAAACGCCGGCTTGAACGCGCAGCGGAAAATCACCGTGGATGCCGATCTCATGCGCGAGCCGGTCGGCCAGCAAAAACCCGATGCCGTGCACCTGCCGCGCCAGCGCGTAGGGGTTCTCGCGCACTTGATCGATCGTGCCGGCGCCAAATACTCGGTAGATCCGCAGCGCCAGTGACGCGCCCACTCCGTGCCCCTGCAGAAACACCATAACGTCCTGCATGCCGCGTTGCGCTTGCCAGGCGTCCATGATGCGACGCGCGCGAGTTTCGCCAATGCCGTCGACGTCGAGGATTCTCAAAGGATGTTCAGACAAAACTCGGAGCGTTTCTAGTCCGAAAGCCGCCACTAAACGTCTAGCGTAGGTCGGGCCAATGCCTTTGATCATGCCGGAGCCGAGATATTTCTCGATGCCTTCCAGTGTCGCCGGGTCGATTTTTTCCCAGTGATGCACCTGGAACTGCAGGCCATAGCGAGCGTGGCGCTTCCACTCGCCGGAGACTTTGATTTCCTCGCCTTCCGCGACCGGAAAAATTGTCCCGACAACCGTGATCGGCGCGCCGCCGTCCTCATCCAACCGCGCCACGGTATAGTGCGTTTCCGGATGCTGATAGGTGATCCGGCTAATCGTGCCCTGTATGGCGGTTTCGTTCTGTTTTTCGGCCACCGGCGGCTCCCAGCGTCATCCTACTTGAAACTATTTAGTGCGTAAACGAGCCGCTTGCGTTTTACATGACGGGCGCTACAATTCCTGGAAACTATCTATTGGCTATCTCCTCCCCCACTCTTCTTGGTTTGAACCCGCAATACGGCCTGTTTTTGCCGGTCATTTGACCTGTGAATCCTAGGAGACCCAGCCCATGACTATGGAAAACTTTTGGCTCGAGGCGATTCTCATTTTCGCCTTGATATTGGCTAATGGCTTTTTTGCCGCTTCTGAAATTGCGGTGATCGCAATGCGGAAAAGCCGCATCGACACGATGCTCGACCAGGGCGTCAAATGCGCCGTGGTGATTGCGCGATTGAAAAGCGATCCCGATCGTTTTCTCGCGACCGTGCAGATCGGTGTCACCGTGGTCGGCACGCTGGCATCGGCCATCGGCGGCGCCGCGGCCATCGGCTACTTGCAGCCGCGGATCGCCGCCTCGGAAATACCCCTGTTGGCGAACGGGTCAAAAGCGATAGCGCTGCTGATCGTGGTCGTGCCGATATCTTACCTTTCTCTAGTGCTGGGCGAGCTTGTGCCGAAATCCCTCGCCCTCAAATACTCCGAGCAGATCGCCAGCTTCGTTGCCCGTCCCATCGATTGGCTCTCGCGCGCCACCGCCTTATTCGTCAAAGCCCTGACCGCGTCGAGCAACGCGGTGCTCCGGCTTTTCGGCGTCCATGAAGCCGAAGGAGCGAGTTTCATTTCGGCCGAAGAAGTAAAATCGTTGATCCGCGAGGGCGCCGCTAAGGGGATTTTCAATGAGACCGAAAAAGAGCTGATCCACAGCGTTTTTGAATTTGCCGACACGCCGGTCAAGGCGGTGATGATCCCGCGCACCGAGATACACGCCATCGAAGTTCACGCTTCGTTCGAGGAAGTCGCCCGGAGCATCGTCGAGAGCGGCTTTTCCCGCATACCGGTCTTCGAGGGCGAACTCGATAAAGTGATCGGCAATCTTTACAATAAAGACGTATTCAAGGCTTTGGTGGAGAAAACCGACTTTCGGATTCGCGATCATCTCCATCCGGCGTTTTTCGTCCCCAGCACGCTGCCCATCAGCGAGCTTTTGAAACAGATGCAGCGGCGCCGCCTGGCGATCGCCCTGGTGGTCAATGAATTCGGCGAGGTGGAGGGACTCGCCACCCTTGAGGATCTGGTCGAGGAGATCGTCGGCGAGATACGCGACGAATACGATCGCGAAGAGCGCGGCCCGGTAGAACGGCTTCCGGACGGCTCCATGGTGATTCAAGGATCCGCGTTGCTCAAAGATTTAAAAACCGACTTCACTCTGCCTTTTGAGGAATCGCCCGATTACCACACGCTTGCGGGCTTTATGCTCGCCAAGCTGAAACGCATCCCGCGCGCCGGCGAATGGGTCGAAAACAACGGCTACAAGTTAACGATCGTCGATATGGAAGGCAGACGCATCGTCAAGATCAAAGTAGAGCGCATCGCCCAGCAGTAGGGACACGGCAGATGCCGCGAGAAAGCGGCACAATCCAAATCCGAAGCTCGAAATCCGACAAAACGAGTCCTAAATTCGAACTAGAAAATTCCAAACCAGGACCGGGTTTGTTTCCCGATGTCTAATACCCGGTTTTGAAATTGTTTCGAATTTCGGGTTTCGAATTTCGGATTTGTGCTTCGGAGCTCGTGCGCCATAGATCAATAGCAACGGATTTCGACTTCGTTGCCGTCGGGATCGAGAAAATAAACCGAGGTCGCCCGCCCGCGCGCGCCCCAGCGCGACACCGGCCCTTCGCGAATAGCGATTTGGTTAGCCGTCAGATACTCCGTGATACCTGAAAAATCTTCGGCCCCAACCACCAAACAAAAGTGATTCAAGTTGCCGTTGGTCTTTTTGTTTTCTTCCAATGGTGCCGCGTGCTTGGTCGGAAACAGATCGATGATCGTGCCATCGTTGATGCGCACCGACGGGAAGCCAACTTTGCCGGATTTAAACTCCTCGACGCGCTCGCCCTTCAGTCCAAGAACCTCGGAGTAGAACCTGAGCGACCGTTCGACGTCGCTGACGTTGAGCACGATATGGTCCATCTCGGTGCATTTGATCCGTGCCATTGCCGGCTCCTTTCGTGCCGAGAGCGCTGCGTCGTTCAATTTCCGAGCGCAGCCATTTCGTTTATTAACGCGTGAATTTCCTTCGGTGTGCCGATCGTAATACGCAGGCAATCTTGCAAACCTGGCACGTCGAAATAACGCACTAAGATCTTCCGCCGCTTTAGCTCCTCGTAGGTGGGTTTCAGATTAAGTCCCGGTTTGCGCGCCAGGATAAAGTTAGCATGCGACGGATAAACCTGGTAGCCGTGCCGCCTGAGCGCGGCGCTGAGCTTCTTTCGGCTCTTTTGAATCCGCCGCGCGTTGCGCGCCATCCAGGGCATGTCGCTTAACGCGGCGGTCGCAGCGACAAGGCTTAAGCGGTTGAGGTTGTAGGAGTCCTTCACTTTCATCAAACCCGCGACGATTTCTTCGGACGCGAACGCAAGCCCGATGCGCAGACCCGCAAGCGAAAACGATTTGGAAAAGGTTCTGAGGACAATCAAATTGGGCAAATGATAAATCAATGGGATCGACGACGATCCTTCGCTTGCGGCAAAGTCGACGTAAGCTTCATCGACGACTAATATACCGGACACCGAACCCGCCAATTTTTCGATATCGGCTAAGGCCACGAGCGTGCCCGACGGTGCATTGGGGTTGCACAGAAAAGTCAGCGCCGCGTTCTGCGCCGCCAAGGTGCCCGGCAAGGAAAAATCCGCCGGATAGTCGATCGCCGCGCGCACTCCGTCCTGGATCTCGATCAGCGTGTCGTAAAGCGTGTAAGTGGGGTGCGGAAAGGCGACGCGGCCGCCGGGACCGACAAAGCAGCGCAGTACCATCGACAAAAGCTCATCAGAACCGTTGCCGGCGATGATGTTCGCTGCTTTGACCCCATACACATTCGCGGCCGCTGACCGCAAAACGTTGCTCTGAGGCTCCGGATAAAGCCGCAGCGAACCGTTGATAGCTTTTCTCAACGCCGCATAAACCTTGGGTGACGGAGGATAAGGGTTTTCGTTGGTATTGAGCTTGATGATCCCCTGGTCCTGCGGCTGTTCACCCGGCGCGTATCCAGTCATTGCGGCAATATTCGCCCGGAAGTAACTTGGCATAGGGCGGAATTCTATCGGCAGCTATGGTGCTTTTCAAACAGCTTATCATGAGGACCGGTCAGCTTGATTCCTTGCCTGTTAAGCGCGCGAAAGTTGACCGGTCGAAGGAAAGCTGTGAGACAAATTTGTCCATAGATTATAGAAATTGTCCTGAATTCCTGCTTTTTTCTGTGTTTGGCGCTGATTGAGATACTTCGTTCCTGCTAAGTACTTGAATTTGCGAAGCTAAGGATTACAGCGATGGCATGTTTTTGGCTTAAGCGAGAAGTTGT
>Ga0075431_100008370_pt1 | contig 10348 bp, 9 predicted proteins | sample RhiMetdeltSRZDD5_FD_75297 | JGI IMG/M metagenome (GOLD analysis project Ga0075431, IMG submission 75297) | Populus rhizosphere microbial communities from Tennessee, USA - Rhizosphere MetaG P. deltoides SRZDD5 | ecosystem: Host-associated > Plants > Roots > Rhizosphere > Soil | place: USA...
TATTCGGCAGCCATTCGTTGCCGGTCGTGCCGGCGCAAGGAGCGGGAACGGCGCGACGAAGCGCGGCGGCTTCATCTTGAGGGCTTAGCGAAAAAGGCCGCGAGATGATGGGGTTGTTTCTTAAGGATCGTAATCTCACCTGAGCCATCTGTGTGCGACCGCACATTTTCAGTGAGCACTCGACTCGGAAAGAGTTGCGCATCGTGTTGCACCGGCGCTTTAAACCGCGATAGTATCCCCCGGTTCGGCATGAGCAAATTGAAATTGGGAAAGGAGAGATTCTATGGGGCTCTTGGACGGCATGCTTGGAAACGTATTGGGCGCGGCTCTCGGGAATAATCGTGGGCAGGCGCAATCACAAGATCCGCTGAGCTCGATTCTAGGCGGTTTGACCGGCGGTAGCGGTGCAACCAGCAGTGCCGGTGGCAATGTCTTACTCCAGCTTGCGCTTGCGATGTTGCAACAGAATGGCGGATTGGAAGGAGTCCTCGGCAAGTTTCGCCAGGCCGGCATGGGCGCGCAAGCCGATTCCTGGGTAAGCACCGGGCAGAACATGGATGTATCCTCCGATCAATTGCAACAGGTTTTCGGTTCCGGCGCTCTCAACGATATCGCGTCACAGCTGGGCATGTCGCAGAATCAGGCCGGGTCGGCGATGTCACAGATGCTGCCCGAGCTGATCAATCAACTGACGCCCCAGGGCCGGGTGACGAACGAGAGCGATGATTCCATTGCCGAAGCGTTGCAGTCGCTGAGCGCAAGCGCGGGGCGTTAGTATTGTCAAAATCGGCAGCGCTCCGCGGCCACAGTCTGACGCTTTATGTGATGCGAATTTGTTTTGTGCGGCCGGAGCTCAGGGTGTGAATAAAGATTCAACAGCCGGACCTCTCGTCGCGTTGATTTGCCTCACGGTCTTTGTTTCCGTGTTCATCATTTACACCGCGCAGTATTTGCCGAGCACCGTGGCCACGCATTTTGGCGCAGACAATCGCGCCAGCGGGTGGATGACGCGCCACGGCTATGTGCTTTTCATGTTGTCTTTTCTGATCGGTGTCCCGGCATTCATAAGTTTTGTCGTAGCTGTGTTGCCGCGCAGGTATCCCCGGTGGACAAACGTCCCTAATCGCGAATACTGGCTATCCGCGGCGCGCCGCGACGAGTCGCTGAGTTATCTGTTGGCGCACGGCATGCGGCTCGCCTGCTTGATGGTCATGATGATGCTCGGCACGCACTACACGATCTTCGTCGCCAATCGCTTGCAACCGCCGGCGTTGCCGGTAGGGATTTTCTCATCGACCCTGATTGGCTTTGCCGTGGCGTTGCTCTGGTGGATCGTAAGGTTGTACCGGAGATTTGCCAGGCCGCGATAATTGCCGCTGCGCATCAGCCAACGTTTTCACAGCATGAGTTAAGCGTGAAAATTCATCACGACAGCGTTCGGTGTCCCTGGGTGGATTTGACCAAAGCGGATTACGTCGAATACCACGATCACGAGTGGGGCGTGCCGGTGCACGACGATAATTTGATGTTCGAATTTTTGACGCTGGAAGGAGCGCAGGCCGGCCTCAGCTGGTACACCGTGCTGCGCAAACGCGATACCTACCGCCAGGCATTCGCCGGTTTCGATCCGGCAAAAGTGGCGCGCTATGGCCAACGACAAATCGCATCGCTGCTCAAAAACGCCGGCATCATTCGCAACCGCGCTAAGATTTCGGCGGCGATTAACAACGCGGGCAAGTTTCTCGACGTTCAGGAAGAATTCGGCTCATTTGATGCCTATGTCTGGCGCTTCGTCGGCGGCAAGCCGCGGGTTCATCGCTTGCGCACGCTGAAAGACTATCCCGCCACCAGCCCGGAGTCGGATGCTTTAAGCAAGGATCTCAAGCAGCGCGGCTTCAAGTTTGTCGGCTCGACGATCTGCTACGCGCATATGCAGGCGACCGGCATGGTCAATGACCACGTCATCGGCTGCTTTCGCCGGCAAGCCGTTATCGGCGGATACAAGAAGCGATCCAGCAGCAAAAACCGATGACAATAGCCTGGGATCGGCGCGCCTGGAAATGAGCGGAAACGAAGATTGGCCGTGCCGTCCATACCCTGGCGCTGCGACAGTTTATCTTGCCGGAAACGGGCGCAATCTGTTCCGTCGAGTTTCCCAAAGGCGCCGCAAAGCTGTCACGCCTTTGCGGTTGTCGGGGAAAAATATTCCAGGCGGCTGACCGCGACGTCCGAGACGAACATGACTCCGGTGTAGCGGTGGAAAAGAGGTTTGAGGCCCGCCAGGATCGGCTCGACTTTTTCCGGCGTGACGACGGTCATGAGCATGACGATGCTGTCCATTTCGTTGAACATCGGATGAGCGGTGTGAAATCCGTGGTGCCCTTTACCCGAAATGTTGTGGATGATTGTATAACCTGTCGCCTTGTCGTCCAGCAGGTCGGTAGCGAATTTCAAATGCTCTCCCTGGATGATGATCCGGATCTCCTTCATCGGGTGCATCGTAAGGTCCGTCATAGCTTTCTCCTTTCAATCCCGTTCAATCTTAGGGGCCGAACAGTGACTTTTGACAGGCTTCCACCCGTGCCTCGGAACGTATCGATAACAAGACTCTTCTGCCGGCTCGATGGCGATGAGAAAGAGCCATTCGTTGTCGTACAGACGCTGCAGGTGGCGCTGGTTGCGTAGAATCCGGTCGATCCTTGCCATCGGCGCTTCGATCAAGGTCAGCAAGCGCATCGCCTCGTGATAGGGACGCGGACCGTTCATGACGGTCTGCCAGGCTAAGCCGGTACGCAGATCGCTTTGGGGACCCGACATGATGCCCAGGCGGCCCACGACATTGTGATAAACCTTACTGCCGCTGCCGTAGACGACTTGATCGACTGTCGAAAAATAATGCTCCATGTTGATCCACTGGCCGACGACCTGGGGACCGGTCATCACCACCTCGAGCAGCCGTCCGTCCGGATCTTCGCGATAGTCATACGAGTGGAGAAATACGCGTCCCTCCAACGCCAGCCCGCGGGTCAGGGCGCGGCGCCCGATTATAAAGGCGGCGTTACCGGACAGTCCCCATTCCGGCCGGACTTCGCTCCAGTCGGAGCTCCTGCGCAGAACCTCTCGTTTGGCTTTTGACGCGCGCCGCGGAACTGTGACTCCGGGAAAGCGCGCGCAGCGTTCTTGAGCGGTGCGAGCTCCCGCCCTTTCGAGGTCGTGGACGAGTTGCGCCAAATCCTTGCGGTGGGTCGGCGGCAGATCCTCGAGATCGAACAGCTCGACGTCGTCGGTGGCGGTGTTGTGCTGTCCGGCGATGAAGAAGGTATCCTGCGGAATTGTGATGCCGTTTTTGGCGAGTTGCTCGCGCACCAGCGATCGGTTGGCCATGATCGCCAGGACACGGGCGTTGGGTTTTCCTGAGTTGCCGCCGCAAGCGCCGCAGTCGAGGGCTGCCTCGAAGGGATTGTTCTCCGAGCGGCTGCCGTGTCCGCAAAAAAACACGAGGCGGGCGAAGTTGCGCACGAGGCCCATCATCCTGAGTGCGGTTTCTACGGTGAAGACCTGCTCGTTGAGCGTCAAGCCGGTGCGAGTGATGCGCTCCATGCGCGCGAAGGATGCGCCCTGGTTGATGCCGTAGTCGCGCCGGAGCCCTTCGACAAAGGCGGCTTCCTCCTCGGCCGAAAGCGCGGTGGAGCGGGCCTTCGGCGACGGTTCGGCTGCGCCTTCCTCATCGAGGGCGCGGCGGCGCAAAAATTCAAGGCGCTCCAGCGAAAGATTGAGATTGCGATCGCCGAACTTTTCCTGCAGCGCGCCGCGCGTGATAGCGCGCTGTTCGGAAGCGAGCATCTCCTCCACTTCTTCCCGCAACAGTTTGTCTACGGTCAGAGTGGTGGCCACGGGCGGAACAAGCTTATGGCGCAGCCATTCCACGGCGCCGCGATACCAGGCGGGACGCACAGTTTTGCCGACGAACGGCACGCTGTAAAACCAGCCGAGCGATTCCACCATGACATAGGGCGTGACGACGTTTTCCTTGAGATCATAGAGCAGCGTATGGCCCGCCTCGAGGAGCTTTTCTCTGCGCCGATGGCGAGAGAGCATGCCGCCGTGATAGGTTCGCGGAATCTCACGAACTAAATTTTTGCTCTTCATGATCACCGGAAACTGATCGGTTTCGTGACGGCTGCCGAGCGCCTGGTGGCGGATGAAAACGGCAAAGAAACCGGCAAAACCGAAGGTCTCGTAGTCTCCGACAGCTTCCAGATGGCGGCGGAAAGGCTCCGAGCGTACGTCGATGCAAAACACCGCTTGGGCCTGAGGACGGACTTTAACCTCGCTGTCGATCTCGCCTGGGGCGTCCGAGTGTGCGGACGGACTTTGATCCGAAGAAAGTTCACTCAACACGCCGATGCGGGAGCCCAATTTCTCCAGCAGTTGTTCCCGGTAGCCCGTTTCGAAAGCTTTGAGCCACACGGCGCCGTGGACGGATTCGGGAAAACCGTCGAGCCATTCGATTATTCGCAGCAGATCCTCGGCGGCGCTCTGGGGCAAGAGCGCGGGATCGATCTCCAGCGCTTGCGCCAGGGCGGATAACCTCCAAGCGGCTTTAAGAGGAATACGGTCGTTTGTTCCCGCGCCGGAAGGCTGATTTATCGGCACCTCTCCGCGCCGTTTTAGGTCCGCTGCAATGGCTTCTACACTACCGTCGATGCCGCGAGCGTTCCGGCAAGCGTGCTCAACCAGCTCGCGCTCGTACCAGAGTCGCGCCGCGAGATACTGCGACAAATCGATCGGGTAGGCGAGCTGCCATTCGTATTCGCTTTGGTCCGCGCGCCATTTGATGAAGCCGGCCCAGCCGGAGAGCGCCGCGAGATGAAGCGCAAGATAATCCTGTCGAGCCTCCGGATGGACGCCCAATGCTCCGAGAGTTTCGAGCAGTGCGTCTTCGGGATGGGACGGCATGAGGGCGAGTTTTTTCCGGCTGTTTTTGATCCCGCAAGGCGACCATTCCTGCTGCGCGAGAATTTTCCAGGCGGAGTAAAAGCCACCTTGCCGGCCGGGCATCGGCCACGTGGCATGGCCTTCGTCCAAAAAAGCTTCGCACCATTTGGTCATTTCGCGGTTGATCTGCTCGACAATCTGCGTGCCGAGAACGCGATCGCACCAGGCGGACAACAGCTCGCCTCTGCCGAGCACCGGTGCTGCTTCGGCACCGGGCAAAGCCGGCGGTGGCTTTAACGCTGGTGCAAGATGACCCGCCAGCGCCGCAAGTGCGGGATCGGGATGGCGCTCAAGCATAACGTCGAAGTTGTCGTGCGGCGGGGACGATATTCCATGCAGCAAGTGAGCACGCAGCACGTCGAAGTGGCCGACCTCGCGAGTTCCAAGCCGGACATGCTCGTCCGTGGCCTGGGGTTTCAAAGCGGCGTCGAGATGACGCGGCAGAATGCGCCCAAGACGGAAGTAGTCGCGAAAGATTTCATTGGGCAAATAGCCGTTGCCGCCCCGCGATTGCCGGGCGCGGCGGACCGCCTCTTCAAAGTGAAAATCTTCCAGCCCGTGCAGCGGGTTGTGATGCACGAAGGTGCGCATGGGCCAGAAGTACGCGATGATCTCGCTCGCGAGACGGATGAGCGCTCGGAGCTCCATCCGCTGGCTCTCGCTATAGTTTCCCCCGGCTACTTGGACCACAGCATCTTCTCCATGGTGATTCGATGACCGGTGAGGGATAGCCGCGATTCGAGCGTTTCGGGCGGCGCGGCGCCGAGGAGCGCCAGGATCACCAGTAAGAAAGCGAAGCCAGCAAGCTCGCCGGTGCGGAGATCTTCATAGCGCAAGTCGGGCCGGTGTGGCCCGAAGAGCAGCCGCTGCATCATCCTGAAGAGATACCAGGATGCCAAAAACCAAGCGATGAGGAGAGCGCTCAGCCCCCACGAGATCGCCTCGGCAGGCTGAAGCAGCATGGCGATATACGCGGAAAAGAGGCCGAATGGCGGCAGGCCGACGGCGGCCATGATGAGTAACGACACCATCGTGGCAAAGCGCGGCATGGGCCGCGCCAATCCATGCATCCGGTCGAGAGTGAGGTTGCCGCAACACCGCTGCGCGCGTTGCCAGGCCAACTGCAGGGCGAGGATGAGCAAAATTACCGCGGCGCCGTAAGCAATCGCCTCGACGGCAACGGTCCCCGCGCGGGCGAAATGCCACCAGAGCGCCGAAAAAAAGGCCAGGCCGGCATAGGCCAATAGCTGCGGCGCTGTCACTGCCGCCAGCGCTTTAAACGATCCATAGATCGCGCCGAAGACGGCGAGCGTGCTCACGGCACGAAGCGCCCCCGGAGGCAGTTCCGGCACGAGGTTCTTAAGCCCGTACGCTCCGGCCGCGGGCAGCAGCACGGCCAGCACCGCTGCAAGGTATTTCGGCGCCCGCGTGAGCGCGGCAACGTAGATTCCATGAAAGGGAAAAAGCGGCAGCAGGAGCGCTGCTATCAATAGCACGGCGATGTGCGGCGTCCGAGCATCCGTCATTTGCCCAGCCGAGATCAGGGCGGTGCCGACGGCGATCACGCCCGCCACAAACGGAAAACTTCCGCTCGCATCGAGGCGGTGAATGGCAGCCGTGAGGCGCCCGTGAAGCCGCATGGACAAGGCATCGAGATAGAGGCGGTTGATCAATAAAAGGTAAAGGCGCGCCTGCAGCGTGTGCACCCATTGCGGTGTGCGAATCGTGCGCCCGTGGCTCTTCGCATAGATCAGGAACCAGCCGAGGATGATGACAAGCACGAACGCCGCAACCAATACGTCGAAGAGGGCAACCGGCAACGCGCCTGCCTTGAAGTGGGAATCCACTTCGGCGGGCGACGGAAACAAAAAGTGCGTGAAGCCTTCCGCGGCCAAGAGATAGGTTACGACGACGAGAAACAGAGCGAAGAGCATGCTCACCGCTACCTTCCACGACGCCACCGCGCGCAAGCGGTAGATCGTCAATATGGCTTGGGAGGAGGTCGCCCAGCCAAAGAATAGAAAGATCGTCGTTCCCTGTGAATCTCCCAGCGGAATGTTGACGATACCATGAGCGCCTAGGACGATGATCAAGGGGAGAATGAGGGTCGTGATAAACCCGGTAAACCACGTGAGCGTCGAAAATTGGACACTCTCCGCCGCGTCGTCCTTGGGAGGGAATCTTGGCTCCAGGCGCGCGGAATGAATCACGTAGCCGCAGTTCAAAAATATCGAACCCTTGAATAACCCGTGCGCGATCAGATGAAAAATTGCCAGGCCGTATGCGCCGAGCCCGCATTCCATGATCATGAAGCCCATTTGTCCGATGGTAGAATAGCCGAGGGTCTTCTTGATGTCGTTTTGGACCAGCATCATAGAAGAGCCAAGAAGCGTTGTGAGCAATCCCACTGCAAAGACCAGATGGAGAGTCGCCGGGCTCAGTCCGTAGAGCGGCGCCAGGCGCGCCAGAAGAAAACCGCCGGCGTTGATGATACCGGCATGCAAAAGCGCATGGACCGGCGTCGGCGCATATAAGGAATCCGGCAGCCACATGTGCAAAGGAAACTGCGCCGACTTGGCCATGGCGCCGATGAAGATTAACAATGTCACGGCGGTGGCCGCGCTGATTTCGAGCCCGCCCGGCCAGAGAGTCATGGCCGTGTTAACGGCCGCGGCGCGGGCAACGAGCTGCTGCAAATCGAGCGTTCCATACCAGCCGAAGGCCAGGATGACTGCGGCCAGAAAGGCGACGTCGCCGGCGCGCTGCATGATAAAAGTCCTGAAAGCGCCGCGCACCGTAGCAGGATGTTGATAGTTGTAGGAAAGCAGCGGTAGCAACCAGCTCAGCAATTGCCAGAAGATGAGCAGCATCAGCAGATTGGCGCTGACCACCATGCCGAAAAGCACGAAAGTGGTGAAGGCCAACAGGCTATGGAACCGCATGTAGCCGCGGTCTTGCTGCATGTATCGTATCGAAAAGGAGTGAATCAGTATGCTGATCGCGGCGATGTGCACGAGCATCACAGCCGATAGCCGGTCGATGTAAAAGGCGAGCTGCAGGAAATTGCCGGTCCACCAAGGCGCCTGGATGGTCCGGGGGCCGCCGGTGATGACCTCGAAAAAAAGCGCCAGCGAGAGTGTCAGTGCGAAGACTTCGGCCGCGACCCCGATACGGGCCGCTTTCGCGCCGATGACGCGTCCGAGCAGGCCGACGACGAGTCCCGCGAGCAGGGGCGCTAGAAGGATGATGACAAGGTAATACGAAAACATGTTGTCGGCACGAACTTTATCATGGTGAAAACAACCCGCATCGCTTCTCGCGGATTTCTACCGCCAATCCGCCGAGCAAAAAAAAGCCGGCTCTTTGACGAGTCGGCACTCCCAGAGTGAGCCGCCGTTTGACGGCTGCCTTCGGCAGAAACTTTCTTAACTGCAACGCATCTTCATGTCAAGTAAACTCACGGTGGATTGCGGCTGAATTCAGCCGCGACGCATGGTCGCCCGATTTCGCTGAACCCGAAACTCCGGTTGAATTTCCGGACTACGAAAACTGGCGAAGAAAATAAATTTCCCGTTAAGCACACGAGCACCATCTCTTTAGAATGGTACAGAAAGATTCTAAGCGGGCTTAGACAATTGATCCGCGGCCGGGGCGCGGCTTGACTACTGAATCTATTTTCAGTATATGCTGTGTATGCTTCCCACGCTCACCGACCGGCAAAAAGCGATCTACGATTTTCTGCTCAAGAGCATTCGCGAGAAGGGCTTCGCGCCGTCGATCCATGAGATCGGCAGGCAATTCAAGATCGCTTCGACCAACGGCGTTTCCGATCATCTGAAAGCCCTGGAGAAAAAGGGCTACATCCGCCGCGTCGGCAAGCGCGCCATCGAGGTGGTCAATGCTTTGGGTAAAGCGGTGATTACCGCCACCCGCGATGTGCCGATTTTGGGCAAGGTCGCCGCCGGTAAACCGCTGCTCAGTGAAGAAAACTTCGAAGGGTATGTGACTGTACCCGAGGACATGGGCAGCGGGAAAACATTCGCGTTGCAGGTCAAAGGCGACAGCATGATCGGCGCCGGCATCCTGGACGGCGACCGGGTGATCGTGAAACAGCAGGGCGGGGCGGAAAACGGCGAGATTGTCTGCGCAGTGATCGACGGCGAGGCGACGTTGAAGCGGTTTTTCAAAAAAGACGGCATCGTCACGCTGAGAGCGGAGAATGAGAAATATGCGCCGATCATCGTCTCCGAAGGAGAGTTCCGCATCGCCGGGCGGGTGATCGGGCTCTTAAGAAAATTCTAGGAGTTCCAATCGTTCCAGACGTTTCAGTCGTTCCAATTGTAGGAGGAATGATCATGCAGATAAAAAACTTTGAAGATCTGGAGATCTGGAAGGAATCGCGTCGTTTAACCCGCGATGTTTACGATCTTTCCAAAGCGTCGACGTTTTTTAAAGACTTTGCTTAGGAGATCAAATGCGTCGTGCCGCGGTCTCGATTATGTCGAACATAGCCGAAGGATTCGAGCGTGGCGGCAATCAAGAGTTCATCCAACACCTCTACATTGCAAAGGGCTCGTGCGGCGAGATCCGTTCGCAACTTTACGTGGCACTCGATCAAAAATATCTGGAGCAGAATAAAGCGGAAAGTTTGATGATCATCTTAAAGCGTTTGTCGGTGATGATTAAACATCTCATCGATCATCTAAAACGTAGTGGATTGCGTGGACCGAAGTACGGTAGCTCGAATCAATTGCGTCCATCCGATGCGCCTTGACGATTGGAACTATTGGAACGACTGGAACATTTGGAACGATTTTTCGAAACTGTTTCGAACGACTTGAACGTTTTGAACTATTTGAACATCTATGGGCATTTCTCCCGCACAAAAGCTTCGCCTCGTTGTCCCATCGAGAACGTCATGGAACCTTACCGAAGTCGCCGGGCGGTTGGTGGAGATATCGAGCTCTACGGCGTCGGCGGCGCTGACGATCACCTTCACTTTGGTTCGCGAAGCCCAGGAGCGTGGTGAGCCGGTGGGATGGGTGACTTCGGCGGAAAGTTTTTTTTATCCGCCCGACGCGGCGCGCTGCGGCACTGATTTGGCGGCGCTCGTGGTCGTGCGTCTCGCCGAACGGCAAAGCATCTCGCGCGCCGGCGAAAAACTTTTGCGCTCCGGCGGCTTCGGCATCGTGGTGCTCGATCTTGGCGACGCCGATATTCCCATGCCGCTGCAGACCCGCTTGACCGGCTTGGCGCACCGCCACCACGCGGCGCTGATTTGCCTCACCGAAAAAGCCGGCGCGGCATTTTCTTTGGGCTCGCTGGTATCGCTGCGCGCTCATGCTGAAAA
>Ga0075431_100008371_pt1 | contig 10348 bp, 9 predicted proteins | sample RhiMetdeltSRZDD5_FD_75297 | JGI IMG/M metagenome (GOLD analysis project Ga0075431, IMG submission 75297) | Populus rhizosphere microbial communities from Tennessee, USA - Rhizosphere MetaG P. deltoides SRZDD5 | ecosystem: Host-associated > Plants > Roots > Rhizosphere > Soil | place: USA...
TCGCGCAGGAACTGCACCGCGCCGAGCCAGTCGGCCATCGAGATCCACGGGATGTACTGCCGGCCCGAACCCAGCGCGCCGCCGGCGAACAGCTTGAACTGCCAGACCATCGGCTGCAGCAGGCCGCCCTTGGCCGACAGCGGGAAGCCGGTGCGCATGTGCACGACCCGAACGCCGGCATCCTCGGCCGGTCGCGAGGCCGCCTCCCACACCCGGACCAGGTCGGCGAGGAATCCCTCCCCGGGCGGGTCCGCCTCGGTGACCGGGCGGTCGCCGGTGTCCCCGTAAAAGTCCACTCCGGACTGGGCGAGGAACACCTGGGGCCGGTCGGCCTGCGGCAGCGCGGCGATCGTGCGCGCGATCGTGCCGGTGGAGTCCACCCGGCTGGAGACGAGCAGCGACTTGTACCGGTCGGTCCACCGTCGGGTACCGACGTTCGCGCCGGCCAGGTTGACCACGGCCGAGGCGCCGGCGAGGGCGGCCGGGTCCAGCTGGCCGGCGGCCGGGTTCCACTGGACCTCGTCGGTCGCCCGCGGCGGCCGGCGGACCAGCTTGGCCACCTCCCGCCCGCTGTCCAGCAGCGTCGCCGTCAGCCGTGTGCCGAGGAAGCCGGACGACCCCGCGATGACCACCCGCATCCGTCCATCATCCCGGGAACCGGGGGACCGTGCAGGCCGTAGACCGGCATGTCGGGACGGATGCCGGTCGGGGCTGCCGCTGATCGGGGCTGTGCTGATCGGGGGACCGGAGTCGCTGGTGGTGTCCGAGCGCATCCTGCGCAGTTGCGTGGTTCGCGCCTGCTAGACCTCGAAGTTGCCGGCCTCGAGCCGCTCCTTCACGGTGGTCAGGAACCGGGCCGCGTCCGCGCCGTCGACCAGCCGGTGGTCGTACGACAGGGCCAGGTACGCCATCGACCGGGGCAGGATCAGCTCGCCGAGGTCGGGGTCGTCCACGACGACGGCCCGCTTGACGACGGCTCCGGTCCCGAGGATGCCCACCTGCGGCTGGTTGATGATCGGCGTGTCGAACAGCGCGCCCCGGCTACCGGTATTGGTGAGCGTGAACGTGCCGCCGGAGACGTCGTCCGGGGTGATCTTGTTGGTCCGGGTCCGCTCCGCCAGGTCGGCGATCCGCTTGGCCATGCCCGAGATGTTCAGGTCACCGGCGTTGTGGACCACCGGCACCATGAGGCCCTTCTCGGTGTCCACGGCGATGCCGAGGTGCTCGGCGGCGTGGTACGTGACCGTGCCCGCCTCGGTGTCGATCGACGCGTTCAGCTTCGGGTGTACCCGTAACGCCTCGACGGTCGCCACCGCGAAGAACGGCAGGAACGACAGCTTCACCCCGTGCCGGCCCTGGAACTCCGCCTTCGCCGCGTCCCGCAGCCGGGCGATCCGCGTGACGTCGACCTCGACTACGGTGGTGAGCTGCGCGGAGACCTGCAACGACTCGACCATGCGCTTCGCGATCAGCGAGCGCATCCGGGACATCTTCTCGGTCCTGCCGCGCAGCGGGCTGGGCTCGGCAGCCGCAGCCGGCTTCGCCTCGGCCGCCGCGGGCTTCTCCGCACGCTCGGCCGGCTTCTCCGCGGCGGCGGCCTGCGCGGCCCGCTGCTTCTCGGCGGCTTCGAGCACGTCCTGCTTGCGGACCCGGCCACCGACGCCGGTGCCCTGCACCGAACTCAGGTCCACGCCGTGCTCGGTGGCGAGCTTGCGGACCAGCGGGGTCACGTAGCTCGACCCGTCGACGGCCGTTGCCTGGCCGTTGCCCGACGCCTGCTGCGCCGGGGCCGGGGCCTGCTGGGTCTCGACCAGACCGCCCGACCCGACCGGTTGCGCGGGCGCGGACGTCTGCGCCGCCTGGCTCTGCGCCTGCGCCGGGGTGGCCTGGGCGGGAACGGGCTGGCGGGCCGGCTCGGGCTCGCGTTCGGGCTCGGCCTCCTGCTCGGCGGGCTCTGCCTTCTGCTCGGCGGGCTCGGCCTTCTGCTCGGCGGGCTCGGCCTTCTGCTCGGGCTTCTGCTCGGCGGGCTCGGCCTGCGGCGCCGCACCCGAACCCGATCCGATCACCGCCAGCTCCGCGCCGACGGCGGCCGTACCGTCCTCCGGGACCTTGATTTCGAGCACGGTACCGGCGGCCGGCGACGGGATCTCGGTGTCGACCTTGTCGGTGGAGACCTCCAGCAGCGGCTCGTCGGCCTCGACCTGGTCGCCGACCTGCTTGAGCCAGCGGGTGACCGTGCCTTCGGTGACCGACTCGCCGAGCGCGGGCATCTTGACCACCGTCGACTCGCCGTCGCCGCCACCACCCCCGCCGCTGGCGGCCGGCGGCGACGCCCGCTCCGGCTCCGGCGCGGGCTCCGGTGCCCGCTCCGGCTCGGGGGCCGCCTGCTCGGCGGGCTGTTCCGCCTGCTCGGCGGGCTGCTGCTCCGCCGGTTCCTGCTCCGCCGGTTCCTGCTGTGCGGGCGCGCTCTCGCCACCACCGGCGGGCTCGCCGTCGCCCGAGATGACCGCGAGCTCGCTGCCGACCTCGGCGGTCTCGTCCTCGTGGACCACGATCCGGGTGAGTACCCCGGCCGCGGGCGCGGGGATCTCGGTGTCGACCTTGTCGGTGGAGACCTCCAGCAACGGCTCGTCGGCCTCGACGCGGTCACCCTCCTGCTTCAGCCAGCGGGTAACGGTGCCTTCGGTAACGCTCTCGCCGAGCCGGGGCATGGTGACCGATACCGGCATCTCGATGAACTCCTCTGGTGTCAGCCGTGAACGTGGAGCGGCTTGCCGGCCAGCGCGAGGTGCGCCTCGCCGAGAGCCTCGTCCTGCGTGGGGTGCATGTGGACGAGCTGGGCCACGTCGGACGGGAACGCCTCCCAGTTGTAGATGAGCTGCGCCTCGCCGACCAGCTCGCTGACCCGGCTCCCGACGATGTGGACGCCGACGACCGGGCCGTCCGTCACGCGGACGAGCTTTACGCACCCGGATGTCTTCAAGATCTTGCTCTTGCCGTTGCCGGCGAGGTCGTAGACGACCGTCTCCACCTTGTCACCGTACTGCTCGCGGGCCTTGGCCTCGGTGAGCCCGACGGAGGCGACCTCCGGGTCCGAGTAGGTCACCCGGGGGATCCCGGCCTCGTCGATCACCGGCGGGTTCCGCCCGGCGATCTCCTCGGCGACGAAGATGCCCTGCTGGAAGCCCCGGTGCGCGAGCTGGACGCCGGGCACGATGTCGCCGACCGCGAAGACGTTCGGCACGTTGGTACGCAGCCGCTCGTCGGTGGGGACGAAACCTCGGTCGAGCGTGATGCCGGCCTCCTCGTACCCGAGACCATCGGTGACCGGGCCCCGCCCCACCGCGACGAGCAGCAGGTCGGCCTCGATGGTCTCGCCGCCGGCGATCGTCACCCGGACGCCACCGTTCGAACGGGACACGCTCTCGAACGCCTTGCCGGTCTTGAACGCGATGCCGCGCTTGCGGAACGCCCGCTCCAGCCGCTTCGAGGACTCCTCGTCCTCGGTGGCGAGCAGGCGGGGCAGCGCCTCGACGATCGTCACCTCGACGCCGAACGACCGCCACGCGCTGGCGAACTCGCAGCCGATGATCCCACCGCCGAGTACCACCGCGGACGTCGGCAGCGTCTCCAGGTCGAGCGCGTGCTCGGAGGTGATGACCCGCTCGCCGTCGATCTCCAGGCCGGGCAGCGAGCGCGCGTACGAGCCGGTGGCCAGCACCAGGTGCCGCCCGGTGTACCGGGTGCCGTCGACCTCGACCGCCGGTGTTGACCCGGACCCAGCCGGCGCGACCAGCTTGCCGTGGCCGGAGACGGTGGTGATGCCGCGCGACTTGATCAGCCCTTGCAGGCCCTTGTACATCTGCGCGACCACGCCGTCCTTGTACGCGTTCACGCCCTTGAGATCGACCCCGTTGAAGCTCGCCTGGATGCCGAACTGGTCGGCCTCGCGGGCGGCGTCGGCAACCTCGCCGGCGTGCAGCAGCGCCTTGGTCGGGATGCAACCGCGGTGCAGGCAGGTACCGCCGACCTTGTCCCGTTCGATCAGCGCGACGGTCAGGTCGAGCTGTGCGGCCCGCAACGCCGTCGCGTACCCACCGCTGCCGCCGCCCAGGACGACGACGTCGAACGTCTGGTCGCTCGCGCTCATGGTGATCTCCTCCAGCGACGCTGCGGGTTCCCGAGCGCCATCTTGTCACTTGTGGACGGCGGCGGCGAAAGGAGGTGCCCAACGACACGTCCGGAAGACGTACCCTTGCCGGCATCGTCTATCAGTTCGGGGAGGGACCGGCGGTGGCCTGGTTTCGGCGTCGGGGCAAGTCGGGCGGCACTTCCGGCGACCGCCCGGCGAATCGTGCCGATGTCGAGCACCTTGAGCAGTTTGTCCGTAGCCGCCGCGGAGTGGAGGCCTTCATCGAGCCCCGGACGACCGTCACCGAGACCACGATCGTGCTGATCGCGCACGACGGCGAATGGACGCGCCGGCGGATCGACGGTCCTGAAGGGGCGCGCCGGTTCGGCCACCGCCTCGGCATCCCGGTGTACGACGTGGCGCTGGTCGGCTACCCCAAGCGGATGCGGGAGTTCAACGAGCGCCGCAAGCGCGGCGAGTAGGTCAGCCGTTGGCGGCCACGTCGTCCAGGAGCTCGAGGAGCGTGCGCACCGGAACGCCGGTACCACCCTTGGCCCAGTAACCGAACGGCTCCCCGGAGTGGTAGCCGGGCCCGGCGACGTCGATGTGTGCCCAGTCCACACCCTCGTCCACGAACTCGGAGAGGAACACGCCGCCCTGCAGCATATGGCCGGCGCGGTCCATCGCGGCGTTGGTCTGGGAGATGTCGGCGACCTCGGACTCCATCCCCTTGCGGACGTCGTCGGGCAAGGGCATCGGCCAGGCCGGCTCGCCGGCTTCCTCACCGGCCGCCTTCACCCGGTCGCAGAACGCGGGGGTACCCATGACGCCCGCGATCCGCTTGCCGAGCGCGATGATCTGACCGCCGGTCAGCGTGGACGTCTCGACCAGGTAGTCGCAGCCGTCCGCGCACGCGCGGGCCATCGCGTCGCCCAGGATCATCCGGCCCTCGGCGTCGGTGTTGAGCACCTCGACCTTCGTCCCGCCGTACATCGTGACCACGTCGCCCGGCCGGTACGCCGAGCCGGACGGCATGTTCTCCGCCATCGGCAGGTACGCGGTCACCGCGACCGCGGGGCGCAGCGCCGCCACCGCCAGCATGGTCGCCGCGACCGCCGCCGCGCCGGCCATGTCCGCCTTCATCTCCCACATACCCTGGGCGGGCTTGATGGAGACGCCGCCGGTGTCGAACGTGATGCCCTTGCCGATCAGCGCCACCCGCCTGGGTTCGTCGACGCCGTCGGGGGTGTAGGCGATCCGGACCAACCGCGGTGGCGCCTGCGAGCCCTGGCCGACCGCGGTGATCCCGCCGTACCCGCCCTCGCGCAGCGCGACCTCGTCGAGTACCTCGACGTCGAGGCCGGCATCCCGGGCCGCGGCGGCGACCGCGTCCGCGAAGACCGGCGGGCGCAGGTCGTTCGGTGCGGTGTTCACCCAGTTCCGGGCCTGCACGACGGCGCCGGTCACGATCGCGGCCCGGTCGATCTCCGCCTGGACGGCCGTGTCGACGGCGTCCGGCACGTGCACCGAGACCACCTCGACCGGGTCCCGCCGGCCGGGCTGGGGCCGGGTCTTGTAGCCGCTGAACCGGTACGCGCCGAGCAGCGCACCCTCGGCCAGCGCGCGGATGTCCGCAAGGTCCGGTTCGTCGTCGACGGGCAGCAGCAGCGCGACCCTGCCCACGCCGGCCAGCGCCCGTACCGCCGCACCGGCCGCCCGCCGCAGCGTCTCCGGTGCCGGGGCGGCGTCGGCCGTACCCAGACCGACCGCGGCCACCACCGGCGCGGCGACCGTGCCCAGCGTGGCCAGCTTGGTCACCTCGCCCTGCACCCCGGTCGCGCCCAGCAGCTTGAGGATCGAGACCAGCTTGCCGTCGAACGCCGCGGCGATGCTCTCCGCCCCGGTCGCCAGCAGCAGCTCGCCCTCGTCCCCCCGGCAGTGGATCCCGATCACGAGCGCATCCGCCGCCAGGTCGGCCGGGTCGGTGTCCACAAGGGTGAGTCTGGTGCTGGGCATGCCGACGCCTCTCGGATCGTTGGTGGATCTTCGGCACCGCCGATGCTAGCGGCCCGGTAAGTTGCAGCGCATGACCGACCCTCGCCGTTCCCCCCTGCACGAGCGCCACGCGGACCTGGGCGCGAAGTTCGCCCCGTTCGGGGGGTGGGAGATGCCCCTTGAGTATGCCGGCGGTGGTGTGCTGAAGGAACACGCCGCGGTCCGGGAGGCGGTCGGAGTCTTCGATGTCTCACATCTCGGAAAGGCGACCGTCCGGGGGCCGGGCGCGGCGGCCTTCCTCAACACCTGCCTGACCAACGACCTCGACAAGATCAAACCGGGCAAGGCGCAGTACACGCTCTGCTGCGACGACTCCGGCGGGGTGGTGGACGACCTGGTCGCGTACCTGTTCGGGTTCGACCGCGTGCTGCTGATCCCCAACGCCGCGAACGCCGCGGAGGTCGTCCACCGCCTGGCCGCGGCGGCGCCGCCAGAGGTCACCGTGGTGAACCAGCATGACGAGTACGTGGTACTGGCGGTGCAGGGACCCGCGTCCGCGGCGGTCCTCGTCGAGCTGGGCCTGCCCACCGGACATGATTACTACAGCTTCGAGTCCGCCCCGCTCGGCGAGACGACCCTGGTCGTGTGCCGGACCGGGTACACCGGCGAGCACGGGTACGAGGTGCTCGTCCCCGCCGGGGCCGCGGTGCCGGTCTGGGACGCGATCCTGGCCGCCGGGCAGCCGCACGGGATCCGGCCCTGTGGCCTGGCCGCCCGGGACACGCTGCGGACCGAGATGGGCTACCCGCTGCACGGGCAGGACCTGTCCATGCAGATCAGCCCGTTGCAGGCCCGGGCCGGGTGGCTCATCGGCTGGTCCAAGCCGGCGTTCTGGGGCCGCGAGGCGCTGCTCGCCGAGAAGGCCGCCGGTCCCCGGCGGTTGCTGTGGGGCCTGGAGGCCCTGGACCGTGGCATCCCGCGCCCGGGGATGGCCGTCCGGCAGGGTGACGCCGTCGTCGGCGAGGTGACCAGCGGGACGTTCTCGCCGACCCGCCGGATCGGGATCGGGTTGGCCCTGCTCGACACCGCGGCGGGCCTCGGCCCCGGGGACGAGGTCGTCGTCGACGTCCGGAACCGGCCGTCCGCGGCCCGCGTGGTCAAGCCGCCGTTCGTCAGCCCGTCAGTCCGATGACGGTCACGTACGCGCAGGTGCGCGAGTGGGTCCTCGCGCTGCCCGGCGGGGCCGAGGTGATGGTCGAGGAGTGGGGCCACCCGACGTTCCGGGTGAACAACAGGATGTTCGCCTCCGGGGCGCCGGATTCGCCGACCATGTCGGTCAAGGCGTCCAAGGAGGAGCAGGCCGAGCTGGTGGCCTCGGCGCCGGAGACCTACTCGGTCGCCCCGTACCTGGGCCGCTACGGCTGGGTCCAGGTCGATCTGTCTACTGTGGACGCTGACGAGCTGTACGGGCTGGTCGTCGACGCATGGCGCCGTACCGCGCCGAAGAAGCTCGTGACGGAGTACGACGGCTAGAGCACCAGCGCCACCAGCGCCACGGTCACGGACAGCTCGCAGGCCGCGCCGAGCACGTCGCCGGTGATGCCGCCGAACCTGCGTACCGTGTGCCGGGTCAGCAGCAGCGCGGCGGTGAGGGCGGCGGCGACGGCGACCGGCCCCTGCCACGGTCGGCCCGGCACGGCCGCGATCGCGGTGGCGGCCACGGCGGCGGTGGCCACGGCCAGCGGTACCGGGCCGACCGTGCCGGCGACGAGCGCGCCGAGACCGTCGGGCCGGGCCGCGGGTACCCCGCGCCGGCAGGCCCAGGTGATCGCGAGCCGGCCGGTGGCCGCGGCGACGACCACGGCCGGGACGGCCGGTCCCCGGCTCAGCGCGGCGACCTGGGTCAGCAGCACGAGGACGAGTGCGACGACCCCGAACGCGCCGATCTCCGGACGTCGCATGATCGCCAGGGCCTGCTCCTTGCCGGCGTACGAGCCGAGCGCGTCCACGGTGTCCGCCAGCCCGTCCAGGTGCAAGGCGCGGGTGAGCAGCGCGCCGGTGGCCACCGCGAGGGCGGCGGCGAGCAGTCCGGTGTGGCCGAGGCCGGCCAGGACCGCAGCCTGGACGGCACCGACGGCCGCGCCGACGAGGGGGGCGAGGGCCATCGCGACCGTGGCGGTGGCCCGGTCCACCCGGCCCGGGCGCAGCCGCGCGACGGTCAGCGTGGTCAGGGCCAGCCGGAGCCCGTCAGGCACGCGGCTCGTCGGCGTCGCCGGCCAGGGCCGGGTGCCGGGCGACGTTCGCGGCCAGGATCAGCGCGGACCGTAGGACCGGCAGCGCGGCCAGTGCGGTCGCGCCCTCGCCGAGGCCGAGGCGCAGGTCGAGCGCGCTGGCCAGGCCGAGCACGTCGGCGGCGTGTTTCACGGTCGGGTGGCCGCCGTGGTCGGGCACCAGACACCAGTGCCGCGCCTGGCCGCCGATGTCCCGGCTGACCAGGCCGGCGGCGACGCCGACCGGACCGTCCAGCAGCACCGGGGTCCGGCGGGACGCGGCACCCAGCAGCACGCCGGTGACGACGGCGATGTCGCCGCCGCCCAGCGCGGCGAGCAGGTCCCGGGCACCCCGGGGCCGGGCCCGGGTCCGGTGCATCGCGTCGCGGACCGCCGCGCAGCGGACCATCCAGGCCGCGTCGTCGTACCGGCCGTCCGGGGCGTCGGCACGGGCCAGCATGGCGACCGGCTCGGCGCCGGTGACGGCCGAGGTGACCGCGGCCGCGGCGGCGCCCGCGCCCGCACCGCAGGCGGCGATGACGAGCAGGTCGACACCGGAGTCGGTGGCCTCCTCGGCGAGCCGCCAGCCGTACCCGAGCGCCTGGTCCACCTCCATCGCGGTCAGCGCGTCCTCGGTCTCGATCGGGCGACCGGCCGGTGCCCGTACCAGTTGCAGGCTCGCACCGGCCTCGGCGGCGAGGATGCCCAGCGGGCCCTCGTCCTCGACCGCCTGGCGGGCCCGGCGGGCGGCCTCCTCGGCGCTGTCGCCGGCGCTCACGCCGCCCGCGTGGTCGCCGTGGACGAGCAGGACGCGTACCGACGTCCAGGGCGTCGGGACCGCGCGGCGCTGGGTGCCCGCGGCGAACTCCACGACCCCGGACAGCCCGCCGAGACCGCCGCCGGCCACGTCGAGGCCGCGCAGCCGGGCACCGGCCAGGTTCGCGCTCGCCTCGTCGGGCATCGGCAGGTCCATCCCGGGCTGGATCACCAGGCCGGTCGAGATCGCGGGCAGGGTCAGCGTGGGCTCGTGCAGCGCTGTCGTGCTGGCGCTCGCTTCGCTCCCGGCGCTCGTCGGTCCCGTCGACGCCGGCTCAGGGGCCGGGGTGGGGGCCGGGGTGGGGGCCGGGGGCGGGGCCGGGGTGGGGCGGGGGGTCTTGAGCCAGGTCGGCTGGCCGGCGACGACCAGGACGACGGCGTCGCAGGCCTCCGCGACCGCGCGGTTGGCCAGGCCCAGCTCGTCGGCGAACGCCCGGCCGAGCACGGTCGCGGGCACCACCGACAACCCGACCTCAGGGCTGACGATGACCAGCCGAGCCGCGCACAGCCGGACCGCGTCGGCCAGGCCCGCGACCGCCTCGGCCAGCGCGTCCGTGCCGCCGTCGAGCTGGGCGGTGACCCAGCCGCCGAGGTCGTCGACGAGCACGGTCTCGTCCGGCTTCGCCTCGGTCAGCAGGGTGGCCAGCCGCTGCGGTTCCGCGCCCAGCTCCTCGGTCATCCAGGAGTCCGGCCGGTGGGATCGGTGTGCCTCGATCCGGGCCGCCCATTCGGCGTCGTCCCCGCCACCCGGGGATGCGGTCGCCACGTACCGCACCGCCGGAGCACCGGACACCAGCGTCTCCGCGAACGCGGATTTGCCGGACCGGATACCGCCGAGTACGAGCGCGGCGTTCCACCCGTCAACCACCATGTCCGTACCTTATGGGGCGCGGACTAGGCTGACACAGGGAGCGTGAGGGAGAGTGGCGATGCCGTGGAGCTGGCGGTACGAGGACGCGGACGGGGCGGCAGTGACGGGGCCGGCAGAGACGTTCTCGAGCCAGGCGGACGCGGAGTCGTGGATCGGGCAGACGTGGCGCGAGCTGGCCGCCGGTGGAGTGGCGCGGGTCACGCTCGTGGAGGACGACCGGGTGGAGTACCGGATGTCCCTCGCCCCGGCGGGTGACTGACCGCA
>Ga0075431_100008372_pt1 | contig 10347 bp, 10 predicted proteins | sample RhiMetdeltSRZDD5_FD_75297 | JGI IMG/M metagenome (GOLD analysis project Ga0075431, IMG submission 75297) | Populus rhizosphere microbial communities from Tennessee, USA - Rhizosphere MetaG P. deltoides SRZDD5 | ecosystem: Host-associated > Plants > Roots > Rhizosphere > Soil | place: USA...
GCGGATCGTACGGACATTGGCTGTGACGTCCTCGCCAACCGTCCCGTCGCCCCGTGTCGCCGCCAGCACCAGCTTGCCGCCCTCGTAGCGCAGCGAGCAACTCAGCCCGTCGATCTTGGGCTCCGCGGTCAGCGCGATCGCCTCGCTTGGCGGCAGGCTCAGGAACCGCCGTACGCGGCCGACGAAGTCCTCGACCTCATCCCTGCTGAACGCATTGTCGAGGCTGAGCATTTGTCGGGCGTGGGGCACCTTGGCGAGTGAGGATGTCGGCGCCGCGCCAAGCCGCTTGGACGGCGAATCCGTCCTCACCAGATGCGGATATTGCGCCTCCAACTCACGATTCTCGCGAACGAGCGCGTCATATTCCGCATCCGAAATCTCGGGCGCGTCCTGGTCGTGATACAGTTTGTCGTGATGCGCGATCTGCTTCGCGAGGCGCATCAAACGGTTGGCAGCTTCCGCTTCGTTCATTCCATCCCCGCCAGCAGCTCGGCGATCCTGGCCACGCTGTTCATGTTCCGCGCGGTTCCCTTCTTGATTGCCGGAAGCTTCAGCTTCGTCTTGCCGATGCCGTCGCCATAGCTGACATAGATAAGGCGCGGCCCCAGCGCCATTCGCTCGCCGGCAACATCGCGCGCCTCGTCGAGCATTGATTTGGTCGGCTTCTCATCGATGAAATGGGCCATCACCAAGCTGGGCTTATCGTCCTTGAAGGGATTTTTCGAAACCGCTGTCACCATTTCTTTTGCGCTGCGGACGTAGACGTGCGCCGCCTTTCCCAAATAGGCGGCGACCTTCTCCTCCAGCCGCTTCTTGACGGTCGCTTCAGCGATGTCGCTGGTGAACAGCAGGTTGCCGCTGTTGATGAAGGTCCGCACGTCCTCGAAGCCACACGCCTCTCCCATCGCCTTAAGCTCTTCCTTAGGCAGCATGCCGGTCCCGGTGACGTTCACCGCGCGGACCAGCGCGACGTAAGCCGTCATCCCAGCACTTCGGCCAGGAAGTTCACCAGGCTCGCCCAACTGCGCCGCTCGGCGGCCTCATGAAAGAAGACACCGGCGATGCCCATCTGGTGAGCATTGGGGTTGGTGAAGCCGTGACCGACATGGCCGTAGGCGTGGATCTGCCAGTCGGCGCCGGCCGCACTCAGCTCCTGCCCCAGCGCGACCACGGCCTCGGGCGGGACCATCGGGTCGTCCCAGCCATGATATGCGGCGACCTTGGCCTTGATCGGCTGAAGAGGCAGGCCCGGCGGATCGAACAGGCCATGGAAGCTAGCGACACCGGCGACGTCCGCACCCGACCGTGCCACATCGAGCGCGCACTGTCCGCCGAAGCAATAGCCGATCACCGCGATCCGATCCTTATCGACTTGCTCGCGCTTCCGAACTTCCTCCAACACAGCCAGGAGCCGATCGCGCAGCGCGGCGCGGTCCGCGCGCAATTCGCCCATGGCGGCGAAGGCCGCTTCCTTGTCGACACCAAGCGTGAAGCGGCGCCCGAACAGGTCGGCGATGACGACGTGATAGCCGAGCGCGACCAGCTTCTCGGCAAAGCCGATTTCCAGGGGCTGCACCCCCATCACCGTCGGGATGATGAGCACCGTCGGCAGCACGCGCCCGGTCTCATCATGGACGATGACATGTTCCAGGGTCTGGCCCTTGTACTCCTGCTTCAGCGATCGCTGCTCGGTCATGCTGCCTCCAGTAGCCGCGCCGCCTGGGCGCGGGCTTCGTCCGTGATGGCCGCGCCCGACAGCATCCGCGCGATTTCCTCGCGCCGCTCGTCGGGCGTCAGCTTGCGCACATAGGTACGGGTCACCCCCTCCTCATGCATTTTCTCGATTCGATAGTGGTGCGCAGCACGGGCCGCGACTTGCGGTGAGTGGGTGACCACCAGCAGCTGCGATTTTTGCGCCAGCCGCGCCAGCCGCTCGCCGATCGCGCTGGCCACCGCGCCGCCAACGCCGCGATCGATTTCGTCGAAGATCATCGTCTGAGCCGTGCCAGCCTCCGCCAGCGCCACCTTCAGCGCCAGGATGAAGCGCGACAGCTCGCCGCCCGACGCGATACGGGTCAACGGGCCGAACGGCGCGCCGGGGTTAGTCGAAACCTCAAACTCGATCCGGTCGATGCCGGCCGGGCCGGGTTCGGCGTCTGACAGAGCGGTACGGAACTTCGCTGCATCCAGCTTGAGCGGCGGCAGTTCGCCGGCCACGGCAGCATCAAGCCGACCGGCACAATCGATCCTCGCATCGCGCAGCTCCCGCGCGACGGCATCGTACCGACCTTGTGCTTCGGCTAGCTCCACCTCCAGCGCCCCAATCCGCTCGCCGCCGGCCTCAATCAGTGCCAACTTTCCGGCTAGCTCTTCGCCCAGAGCGGCAAGTGCGTCGGCCTCGACCCGGTGCTTCCTGGCCAGCCCGCGTATGTCGAACAGGCGCGCCTCGACCGCGTCCAGCCGTGCAGGATCGAAGGCCAGTGCCTCTGCGGCCCGGGCAATCTTGTCGTCGGCCTCGCTCCCTTCGATCAGCGCCCGGTCGAGGCTGGCCAGCGCCTCGGCCAGCAGCGGATGATCCGCAGCGCCGCGCTCGATGCGGCGGGCAGCGGCACGCAGCTGGGCGAGCGCACCTTCCGATCCTCCAAGCAGTTCGTCCAGGCCGGTCAGTGCCTCGCCGGCCTTGGCGCCGGCCTGCATCAGCGCCCGTTCCTCCGCCAGCCGAGTCTCTTCACCTGGTTCAGGAGAGAGCGCGGAAATTTCGTTGGCCGCATGGTCCAGCCAGTCGCGATCGCGCGCGGCTGCCTCGGCTGCCTCTCTTGCTTGGGTCAACTCTGCCCCAAGCCGCTCGACCTCAGTCCAGGCTGTGGCAACCGCACTAGTGTCGATCCGTCCGAATGCGTCGAGCAGCGCGCGGTGGCCGCGCGGGTTGAGCAAGCCGCGATCGTCGTGCTGGCCGTGGATTTCGACCAGGCCATTGGCGATGTCCCGCAGGATCGAGGCCGACACTCCCGCGCCAGCAGCAAAGGCGCGGCTGCCGCCGTCGGCCTTGAGCGTCCGGCGGACCAGCAAAGGCTCGCCCGGTTCGGGAGCGATATCTTGCTCCGCCAGCAGCGCGAAGGCTGCGTGATCCGAGGGAAGCTCAAACGCCGCGGCGACGCTGGCTTGCGGCTGGCCCTGCCGTACCAATCCCGTGTCGGCCCTGACGCCGAGCGCCAGGCCGAGGCTGTCCAAGAGGATCGATTTGCCGGCACCGGTTTCGCCGGTAAGGACGCCGAGGCCCGGCTCGAACTCCAGCTCGAGCCGGTCGATCAGCACCACATCGCGGATCGACAGCTGCCTCAGCACGCCGCCGAATTCCGCCCTAGCTCGTAGGCTGAGCGTTGACCGCCGACGGCACGTGCCGCTGGATCAGCTCATAGCTGCGGCGATACCATTTGCTGCCCGCATAGTTGCGGCCAAGCACGGCCGCCGCCTTGTGCGCCTCATCCGGCAGGCCCAGGTTCAAATAGGTTTCGACCAGGCGCTCCAGCGCCTCCGGCGTGTGGCTGGTGGTTTGGTACTTGTCGACCACCTCACGGAAGCGGGTGGCTGCGGCCAGCCAGTTGCCCTGGCGCTGATAGAAGCGGCCGACCTCCATCTCCTTGCCGGCGAGATGGTCATTGATGAGGTCGAGCTTGAGCCGCGCATCGGACGCATAGCGGCTCTGCGGGTAGCGGCGGATCAGTTCGTTGAAGCTGTCGGACGCCTGCTGCGTGATCTTCTGGTCGCGCGTCACATCCTCGATCTGCTGATAATAGCTCATCGCGATGAGGTAGTTGGCGTAGGGCGCGTCCTTATTGCCAGGATGGATGGTCAGGAAGCGCTGGCCCGAGCTGATCGCGTCCGGATATTTCTGCGCCATGTAATAGGAAAAGGCGCTCATCAGCTGTGCCCGGCGGGCCCAGACGGAATAGGGATGCTGGCGTTCGACCTCGTCGAAGAACACCGCGGCCTCCTCGTAGCGGCCGCGGTCGAGCCGCTTCTTTGCCTCGCTGTAGAGCGTGTTGACGTCACGGGCGACATAGGCGGTGTCGCCCTTCACCTTGTTGCGGGCGCAACCGGCGGCGGGAAGCAGGATAAAGGGCAGCAGCAACAGTGCCGCAATACGGGTCTTGTTCACCATGGGGACTTTCCTAGCGCGGGCTTCACACAAGGCCAAGCGGCCTTTCGCCACAATGAACGCTCGCTCCTATCGGGCTGGCGCGACCGTCCGATCCTCATCCTCCTCATGGCGGAGGAAGCTGTCGGGCTTGAGACCCATCCAGACCAACGCCGGGGCGGAGATATAGATCGACGAGTAGGTGCCGATGAAGGTGCCGAGCAGGATAGCGATGGTCAGGCCGAACAGCACGTCGGGGCCCAGTGCCAGCAGCACGGCCAGCGCCAGCATCAGCGACAACGACGTCACCATGGTCCGCGACAGCGTCTCGTTCAGCGACTGGTTGAGCAACGCCAGGATGGGCATTTTGCGATATTTGCGCATATCCTCGCGAATGCGGTCGTAGATCACCACCGTGTCGTTCAATGAATAGCCGACGATCGCCAGGAAGGCGGCGACGATGTTGAGGTCGACCTGCAGCTGTGTGACCGAGAAGAATCCCAGCACCATCGATACGTCATGGAACAGGGTGACCAGCGCCCCGACGCCGAACTGCCATTCGAACCGGAACCAGATGTAGACGGCGATGCCGAGCATGGCGAAGGCAATTGCCAGCGCGCCGTCCCAGGCCAGCTCACCGCTGACCTTGCCCGACACCGATTCGCCGGCCGTGACCTTCACGCCCGGATACTCCTTGATGATCATGCCGCGCACGGCGGTCACCACCTGGTTGGCAGCGGCGTCCGGCCCTTCAGGCCGCGGCAGGCGGATCTGATAGGTCTTGTTGTCGCCGAACTCCTGGATGCTCGCTTCGCCGACATTGAGCGTTGCGACCTTGCCGCGCAGCTCTTCGATGTTGACCTGCTGGGCAAAGGTCGCGCGGACGACCTGGCCGCCGACGAAGTCGATCCCGAGGTTGAGTCCGCGATAGGCGGTCAGGACAAGGCTGCCGACCGTCAGAACGATCGACAGGATGAGGGCGACGTTGCGCCACTTCATGAAGTCGACGTTGGTGTTGTCGGGAACCAGCTTGAGCAGTTTCATGTCGGCAATCCCGTCAAATATTGAGTGCGCGCGGGCGCTTTTGCTTGATCCAGATCGACACCAGCATCCGGGTGAAGTTCACCGCGGTGAAGACCGAGGTAATGATGCCGACCAGCAGCACGACCGCGAAGCCGCGGATCGGACCGGAGCCGAAATACATCATCAGCGCGGCGGCGATGGTGTTGGTGATGTTGGCGTCGAAGATGGCGGTCGAGGCCTCTCTGTACCCCGTCTCCAGCGCGTCGAGCATCTTCCGCCCTCGTCGCAGCTCCTCGCGGATGCGCTCGTTGATCAGCACGTTGGCGTCGACCGCCGCACCGATCGTGAGCACGAAGCCGGCGATGCCCGGCAAGGTCAATGTCGCGTTGAACACCGCCATGATGCCGAGGATCATCATCGCGTTGATGAACAGCGCGATTGAGGCATAGACGCCGAACCGGCCATAAGTGACGAGCATGAAGCCGATCACGGCCAAGGTGGCGGCGATCGAGGCGATCGTGCCGGCCTCGATCGAGTCCTTGCCCAGCTCAGCACTGACCGTGCGCTCTTCGACCACGTTCAACTTCACCGGCAGCTTGCCCGAGGCGAGGCTGATGGCCAGCTGGTTGGCGCTTTCGACGGTGAAGTTGCCGCTGATCTGGGCGCGGCCGCCCAGGATCGGCTCGTTGATGTTCGGTGCCGAGAGCACCTTGTCGTCGAGGATGATCGCGAACGGCTTGCCGACATTTTCCTGTGTGACGCGGCCGAAGCGGCGGGCGCCGGCGGCGTTGAAGGTGATGTCGACCACCGCCTGGCCATCCTGGTTGAAGCCCTGCTTAGCGTCGACCAGCTGTTCGCCCGAGACCATGACGCGACGCTGCACGGCGATCGCGCCGCTGCCGTCGGCCATCGGCAGGACCTGGCTTCCCGGCGGGGCGCGGCCGGCGGCGACCTGCTGCGGGTCGGCGGTCAAATCGACCAGCTTGAATTCGAGCCGCGCGGTCTGGCCGATCAGCTGCTTCAATGCCTCCGGATCTTCGACGCCGGGGACCTGGACGAAGATCCGCCGCTCGCCCTGGTTGATGACGGTGATTTCCTTGGTGCCGCCCGGATCGATTCGGCGGCGCACCACGTCGCGGGCGACGGTCAGCGAATTGGTCAGCGCCTGCTTGGCGCCGCTTTCGGTCGGGGTGAGGACAATGCGGTTGCCGTCGACCGTCGTGACGTCCCAGTCGCGCGAGCCAGTCAGCCCGACCGGCTGGGTCAGCTGCCGCATCCGATCGAAGGCAGCGGCGTGCTGGGTCGGATCGCGGACGACGAAGCTCAGGTGGCCGCCGCTGATCGAAACGTCGCCGACGGCGATACGCGGCTCGCCGCGGCGAAGCTCGGTGGTGACCGTATCTTCCATCGCCTGCAGCCGCTGCTTGGCGGCATCGGCGACATCGGCTTCCAAGAGCAGCTGGCTGCCGCCGGCGATGTCGAGGCCAAGGTTGATGCGCGCGCTCGGCAGCCATGCCGGCCAGCGTTCGACCTGGTCCTTGGGGAGGAGGCTGGGAATGGCCAGCAGGACGCCGGCGAGAACCATCAGGCTGACCAGCCAGACCTTCCAGCGGGGGAAATCGAGCATTTCGCGTTGGTACCTTTAGTCGTTCGCGGGCTTGGCGGCCGTTGGATCGATGACCTGCGTCAGGGTCGACTTGACTGCGGTAACGCGGATGCCCTGGGCAAGCTCCACCTCGACCTCATCATCATTGACCTTGGTGACCTTGCCGATCAGGCCGCCGCCGGTGACGACCCGGTCGCCCTTCTTGACCGCGGCGATCTGCTCCTGATGGTCCTTCATCCGCCTTTGCTGTGGCCGGATCATCAGGAACCAGAAGATGATGAAGACCAGCAGCAGCGGAAAGATGTTGACGAGGAAGGCGGCCGTTCCCGAAGGCGCGGCAGCAGCGGCGAGTAGCGAAGTGTTGGTCATGATCCCGGAAAACTCTTCTTCGAAGGCGCGCCTGCAATGCCCCAAGCGCAGGAAGTGGCGGGCCGCCTATCACGCCGCAGGCCGCCTTGCCAAGCGATGCGCGTCGCCCTAGATGCGCCGCTCCTGAATGCCCATGCGGGCATCGGAAGGTCGGGGCGTAGCGCAGCCTGGTAGCGCATCACACTGGGGGTGTGGGGGTCGCTGGTTCGAATCCAGTCGCCCCGACCAGCTTCAAAAAAGGGAAGCATGGGGTGCTTCCCTTTTTTAATGCTCATCACCACCATCTCCTCATGCCTCGCCGCCGCCGATCCCGAAAGTTCCGCTGGCCTGCCCGCATCGCGCTCGCGATCCTGGCGATTCCCGCCCTTTACCTGCTCGCGGCGCTGGTTGGCGGGCTGATCCCGCTGAACTCCGGTTGGCAGGAAGCCGACGAGGGCATCACCATCTATCTCGCCGATAATGGCGTCCATGCCGACCTGGTGCTGCCGGTGAGTGCGCAAGGGCTCGACTGGCGCCCGCTGCTCCCCAAATCCGACGCGACCAACGTGCCCGCCGGCGCCCAGTGGATCGCCTTCGGCGCGGGTGAGCGCCGAGTCTATCTCGATACGCCGACCTGGGGCGACCTGACAGTCAAGACTGCCGCCGTCGCGCTGACCGGCGGCGAGCGGGTGATGCACGTCCAGTGGGTTGCCGATCCCAAGTACAGCGCGCGGGAAATCCGCCTCACGCCCGAGCAGTACCGCCGGTTGTGGGCCTCGATCCGCGCCGGCTTCCAGCTGGATGCCGAGGGTAAGCCGATCCGCATCGACCATCCCGGCTACGGCATAGGCGACTCCTTCTACCGCGGGGTCGGCAAGGCCAACGCCATCCACACCTGCAACCAGTGGGCCGCCGGCCGCCTGAGGCTCGCGGGCGTTGAAGCGCCGCTCTGGTCGCCGTTCGTCCAAGGTCTGGTGTGGCGGTATCGCGAGGCCGATCAGAGCACGTAGCGGCTCAAATCGGCGTTCTTGGCGATGCCGGCCAGCTGGCCCTCGACAAAAGCCGCATCGATCACCAGCCGCTCGCCCTTCCGCTCCTCGGCGGTGAAACTGATGTCCTCGACCAGCTTCTCCATCACCGTTTGCAGCCGCCGCGCGCCGATATTCTCGATCGCGTCGTTCACTTCGGCGGCGATCCGCGCCAGCGCGGCGATGCCGTCGTCGGTGAATTCGATGGTCACCTCCTCGGTCGCCAATAGCGCGCAATATTGTTCGGTGAGGCTGGCCTTGGTCGCCGACAGGATGCGGACGAAATCCTCTTCGGTGAGCGTCGCCAGCTCGACCCGGATCGGCAGCCGGCCCTGAAGCTCGGGAAGCAGGTCGGCGGGCTTGGCGATGTGGAAAGCGCCGGACGCGATGAACAATATATGGTCGGTCTTGATCGGCCCATATTTGGTCGCGACCGTCGTTCCTTCGATCAGCGGCAGGAGGTCGCGCTGCACGCCCTCGCGGCTGACCGAGCCACCGCGAACGTCCGAAACCGCGATCTTGTCGATCTCATCCAGGAAAACGATCCCGTTCGCCTCGGCATCGGCCAGCGCGACGCGGGTCACGTCGTCCTGGTCGACCCTTTTGTCGGCCTCTTCCTCGACCAGCTTGCCGAACGCATCCATGACCTTGAGCTTGCGCTTCTTCTTCGGCGGGCCGCCCATCGCCTTCTGCATCATTTCGGTGAGGTTGATCATGCCGACCCCGCCGCTGCCCGGGATATCGAACGGCATGGTCGACGTTTCGGCAACCTCCACCTCGACCTCGGCATTGTCGAGACTTCCGTCGGCGAAGCGCGCGCGGAAGCTGGCGCGCGTCGCTTCCGACGATCCCTTGCCGGTCAGCGCATCCAGGAGTCGCTCCATCGCCGCGCTCTCCGATGCCTCGCGGACCTTCTCGCGGCGGCGCTCGCGTTCCAGCCGGACCGCTTCCTCGACCAGGTCGCGGGCGATCTGCTCGACGTCGCGGCCGACATAGCCAACCTCGGTGAACTTGGTCGCCTCAACCTTGACGAACGGCGCGTCGGCCAGCTTGGCGAGGCGGCGGCTGATCTCGGTCTTGCCGCAGCCGGTCGGCCCGATCATCAGGATGTTCTTGGGCGTCACTTCTTCGCGCAGGTCAGGCGAAAGGCGCTGACGGCGCCAGCGATTGCGCAGCGCGACCGCGACCGCCTTCTTCGCGTCGTTCTGGCCGATGATATGCTCGTCCAGCGCCGCGACGATGGCCTTGGGGGTCAAATTGTCGTTCATTCGCCGATCGTCTCAATCGTCAGCTGGTCATTGGTGAAGACGCAGACTTCGGCGGCGATGGCCATGGCGCGGCGCGCCAGCTTTTCCGGGTCCTGCTCATAGTCGGCAAGCGCCCGCGCCGCGGCGAGGGCATAATTGCCGCCGGATCCGATCGCCGCGATCCCGCCTTCGGGCTCCAGCACGTCGCCGTTACCGGTCAGGATCAGCAAGGTCTCCTTATCGGCGACGATCATCATCGCCTCGAGGTTGCGAAGATATTTGTCGGTCCGCCAGTCCTTGGCCAGCTCGACCGCGGCGCGCAGTAGCTGGCCGCGGTGCGCCTCCAGCTTCTGCTCCAGCCGCTCGAACAGGGTGAAGGCGTCGGCGGTGGCGCCGGCGAAGCCGCCGATGACGCTGCCGTTGCCCAGCCGCCGCACCTTCTTGGCATTGGGCTTGATGACCGTATTGCCGAGGCTGACCTGCCCGTCGCCGGCGATGACGGTCCTGCCGTCCTTCTTCACCCCCAGGATGGTGGTGCCATGGTATTGTTCCAACACGCTCTCCCGCTCCTACCTGGGCGGGATGTGGGTTGGGCGGAGGAGGTTCGCAAGCTAAGCCGTCACCCCGGACTTGATCCGGGGTCCACCTTCCGCTCTCGGGCGGCAAGGCAAGAAAAGGTAGATCCCGGGTCAAGCCCGGGATGACGGCCAATGGATTAGCGCTCCACCCCCTTCACTTTCCCCCAGGTCCGCGCCGCGGTGTAGCCGAGGTAGCCGGTGCCGAAGAGCGCGTAGAGCTCCTCCGGCAAGCCGCCGAGGTAGGTGGTCATGCCGGTGCCGATGCCCAGCGCCATCTTGGGATTGATCGCGGCGATCAGGCCCATCGGAATGGCCCACAGGATCATCGCGTACATGACGTAGAGAAAGCTCGGCCGCGCGCGGCTGGTCCAGGGGTCGG